>OIWK01000187.1_pt1 | contig 63450 bp, 48 predicted proteins | sample 1587401 | NCBI WGS metagenome assembly OIWK01 (sample SAMEA3888911, study PRJEB22519) | human gut metagenome | biome: human gut; feature: human-associated habitat; material: faeces | place: Denmark | collected 2009 | reverse complement strand
GCGGGAGGGGCCGAGTTTCCTCCTGAGCGACTCTGCTTGCAGCCGGAGCGAAAGGGGGAAATCTCGGCCCCTCCCGCCCCGGCCGGCCAGGTCAACTACACCGTGTGCTGCGGCAGGTCCTGCAGGGCGATGACGTCCATGCCCATGTCGTTGGCGCTGCCGTGACCCTGCTGGTCCTCGCGCACGGCCTCGATGGCACTCACGTACGTGTTGGCCGCAGACATCGCCGTCACGCAGGTCACACCGCGACGCACGGCCTCGGTACGTAGCAGGTAGCCATCGCCACGCGAGCCCGGGCCGTACGGCGTGTTGATGATTACCGCAATCTTGCCATCGGCGATGAGGTCGCCGATGTTGGGACGCTCGCCGTCGTGCGGGCCGCTGATCTTCTCCACGACTTCGCACGTCACGTTGCCGCCGCGCAGCACGCGCGCCGTACCCTCGGTGGAGCAGATATCAAAGCCCAGGTAGCGCAGGATACGGGCGACCGAAAGGATATGACGCTTGTCGCGGTCGCACACGCTGATGAACACCTTGCCGCAGCTCGGATCGGGCAGTTTGTAGTCGATCGCCAGCTGCGTCTTGGCATATGCCTCGGGATAGCTCTTGGCGATACCCATGACCTCGCCCGTCGACTTCATCTCGGGCCCCAGGATAACGTCGGCACCGGGGAAACGACCCCAGGGCATAACGGCTTCCTTCATGCAGAACCAGTCCAGCTGACGCTCGTCGCTCGGCAGGCCCAGGCTCGCGATGGAATCGCCTGCCATGATACGCGCCGCGCACTTGGCCAGCGGCACGCCGGTGGCCTTGGAGATAAACGGCACGGTACGGCTGGCGCGCGGGTTTGCCTCGATCACGTAGACGGTCTCGCCCTTGATGGCGTACTGCACGTTGACCAGGCCGCGTACGCCCAGCGCCATCGCGATGCGGCGCGTGGTCTCGCGAAGCTTTGCCTGCAGGCTCTCGCTAAAGCTGAACGGCGGGATGCACGTCGCGGAGTCGCCGGAGTGAATACCGGCCTCCTCGATATGCTCCAGAATACCGCCGATGTAGACCTCTTCGCCGTCGCACAGGGCGTCGACATCGGACTCGATCGCACCCTCCAAGAAGCGATCGAGATACACCGGGTAGTCGGGGCTAATGCGCGCAGCCTCGGCCATGTAATCGCGCAGATGCTCAGCATCGTAGGCGATCATCATGCCGCGGCCACCCAGCACATAGCTCGGACGTACCAGCAGCGGGTAGCCGATGTGTGCGGCAACGGCCTCGGCCTCCTCAAACGAGGTGGCCTGGCCCGCCGGCGGATACATAATGCCCAGCTTATCGAGCAAGGCGGCAAAACGCTCGCGGTCCTCGGCAAAATCGATGGCGTCGGGCTTGGTACCCATGATGTTCACGCCGCTCTCCTCGAGCATGCGCGCCAGCTTAAGCGGGGTCTGTCCGCCGAGCGTCACCACGACGCCGTCGGGACGCTCAACATCGATAACGTCCATGACGTCCTCGTAGGTGAGCGGCTCAAAGTACAGTCGGTCGGACGTGTCGTAGTCGGTCGAGACGGTCTCGGGGTTGCAGTTGACCATGATGGTCTCGAAGCCGCGGGCCGCCAGCGCATAGCTCGCGTGCACGCAGCAGTAGTCGAACTCGATGCCCTGGCCGATACGGTTGGGGCCGGCACCCAGAATCATCGCCTTGGGCTTGCACGCGGGCGTGGTCTCGTCGGGGGCAACGCACTTCTTGGCGATCGGGCTCGTACGGTAGATGTTCTCGTAGGTCTTGTAGTGGTATTCCGTCGCACTCGAGAACTCGGCGGCGCAGGTATCGACCGTCTTCATGCTGGGAACCACGCCCAGACCCTTACGGTAAGCGCGAACAAAGCGCTCGTCCGAGCCGGTCAGCGCGGCAATCTCGGCATCGCTCGTGCCATACTGCTTGAGCAGGCGCATCGCGTCGGCGTCAATGTCCTCCACGCGCAGGCCGCGGATGCTTTCTTGGACCTGCACCATATCGTTGATGCGGTTGAGATACCACGGATCGATACCGCAGATAGCGTGGATGCGCACAACATCCCAGCCACGGCGCAGGGCCTCGACCACAAAGAAGATGCGGTGCTCAGTCGGGGTGCCCACGGCCTGAGCAAGCTCATCATCGCTCAGCTTATCGGCGCCCTCCTTGCCACCGGCGCAAATACCCTGGTGCCCGTCCTCCAGCGAGCGCATGGCCTTGCCAAAGGCCTCCTCAAAGGTGCGGCCGATCGCCATGATCTCGCCCACGGCCTTCATGCGCGTGGTGAGCGTGGGGTCGGTACCCTTGAACTTCTCGAAGGCAAAGCGCGGCACCTTGACCACGCAGTAGTCGATCGTGGGCTCAAAGCAGGCGGGCGTAGCTTTGGTAATGTCGTTGACGATCTCGTCGAGCGTGTAGCCCACGGCCAGGCGAGCGGCGGCCTTGGCGATGGGGAAACCCGTGGCCTTGGAGGCCAGCGCGGACGAACGGCTCACGCGCGGGTTCATCTCGATGACAATCAGGCGGCCGGTTTGGGGATTCACGGCAAACTGCACGTTGGAGCCGCCGGTCTCGACGCCGATCTTCTCCAGGATGGCGAGCGAGGCGACGCGCATGCGCTGATACTCAAGGTCGGAGAGGGTCTGCGCCGGCGCCACGGTGATGGAGTCGCCGGTATGCACGCCCATGGGGTCGAGGTTCTCGATGGAGCACACGATGATGCCGTTGCCGGCGTGGTCGCGCATGACCTCCATCTCGTATTCTTTCCAGCCCTCGATGGACTCCTCGACCAGCACCTCGTGGGCGGGCGAAAGCTCAAGACCCTGGCTCACGATGGAAACGAGCTCCTCGTGAGTATGCGCGATGCCACCACCGGCGCCGCCCAGGGTAAAGCTCGGACGCAGCACGCAGGGATAGCCCACACGCTCGGCGATGGCCTCGGCGTCAGCCACGCTGTAGGCATAGCCCGAGCGCGCGACCTCCAGACCGATCTCGGCCATGGCCTCGTTAAAGAGCTTGCGGTCCTCACCGCGCTCGATGGCGGCAAGGTCACAGCCGATCATCTCGACGCCGTACTTGTCGAGTGTGCCGTCCTTTGCCAGCTCGACGGCGGCATTCAGACCGGTCTGGCCGCCCAGCGTGGGCAGCAGCGCGTCCGGGCGCTCCTTCTTGATCACGCGCTCGATAAATTCGGCGGTGATGGGCTCGACATAGGTGCGGTCGGCCAAGCCCGGGTCGGTCATGATGGTCGCCGGGTTGGAGTTGACTAGGATGACCTCAAAGCCATCCTCCTTGAGCACCTTGCAGGCCTGGGCGCCGGAGTAATCGAACTCGCAGGCCTGGCCAATAACAATGGGGCCCGAACCGATAACGAGGATGCGCTTGATGTCAGTACGTTTCGGCATGTTAGTTCTCCTCGGTCTCAGCGGTCTCGGACTCAGCAAAGTTCCAGCCGGCAAGACGGTCCTTCGCGGTATCGATGTCCAGGTAGTTCTCCTCGCCGTCCATGAGTCGCGTAAAGGCGGTAAAGAGATAGTGGGCATCGGTGGGGCCAGGCGAAGCCTCGGGGTGGTACTGGACCGAGAAGCACGGGGTGTCGAGCAGCTGGATGCCCTCGGCGGTGCCGTCGTTGAGGTTCACATGTGTTAGACGAATGCGGCCGAAGCGCTCGTTCATCACGACCGGCGCGATACCGCGGCGCACCCAGACGCGCAGATCTCCATCGGCCGCATGCTCGGTCTCGCCGCCGGAAAGCTCGGGGACAAGCTTGCCCAAGCTGGGGAACAGCAGGCCAAAGCCATGGTTTTGCGCGGTGATCTCCACACGGCGGCTTACCAGGTTCATAACCGGCTGGTTGCCACCGCGGTGACCGAACTTAAGCTTTTCCATCTGGGCGCCGCAGGCCAGGCTGATCATCTGGTGACCAAGACAAATACCAAAGACCGGCACCTTGCCGATCAGCTGCTGCACCTGCTCGTAGGTCTCCACCACGGCGTCGGGGTCGCCGGGGCCATTGGACAAAAAGACGCCGTCGGGATTCATGTCGAGCACCTGCTGGGCAGGCGTGTCCCACGGCACGACGGTAAGGTCGCAGCCGGCGCGGACCAGCCCCTCCAGAATGCCGCGCTTCACACCGCAGTCGTAGGCGACCACTTTGTGACGGGCAGGAGCGGCAGAGGCAAGCGCAAAGTCATGCGTAGCGGGCAGGTCGGCAGCTGCAAACTCGTGAGGCGCGGGGCAACTCACGGTCTTGACCAGGTTCTCGCCTACCAGCGTGGGCGCTGCGGCCAGACGCTCAGCAAGCTCGTCGACGTCGAAGATCTCGGTCGAGATAATGCCCATCTTGGAGCCGTTGTCACGCAGGTGGCGCACAAGAGCGCGGGTGTCGACGCCCTCGATAGCGACGATGCCGTGAGCGCGCAGGTACTCCGGCACGCTGACGGCCGAGCGCCAGTTAGAAGGCGTGGTGCACATGTCGCGAACGATCATGCCGCGCATAGCCGGAGCGCTCGCAGGGCGCACGGCGTCGCCGGGGAAGGCCGACTGGACGTCGGTCTCGTCGATACCGTAGTTGCCGATCTGCGGATAGGTCATGGTTACGATTTGGCCGGCATAACTCGGGTCGGTCATGACCTCAAAGTAGCCCTCGAGCGAGGTGTTGAAGCAGACTTCGCCGGTCGCGGTACCCTCGGCGCCGCATGCACGTCCATAAAAAATGGTCCCATCCTCAAGATACAGGATGCAGGGACCGCAGGTGCCCTTGCTGGTTTTGGCCAGCATACGCTGGCAAAGCTCGCTGGGCGCGAAGGTGCGGGCGGCAGCGCCCGCGGTATGGTTGTTCGCCATAATTCTCCTTCCCGGTCTCACAGGACCGGCTTAAAGGTGTGTAGTTAGGCCTCGCGGTATTGTAACCGCAAGCATGCCTCATGGCGTTAATTTCATCGAAATGTTTACGAAATGATAATTATGACTTTCTATGCATAATGATTTTTTAATCCCCGTCCCAGAAAAATCATCCCGCGGGGCTTGTGGCTCACGCGGGATGATGGCGTCTTATTATTTCTTGTCCTGTTCCAGCAGTTCGGACGGTGTGCGATCGGGCTTGCCGCCGCGGAAAATCTCGCGGCCATGCAGACGATGCTCCAGGTCACGCTCGGCCTTTTCCTCGTCAATCTTGGTCTGGCTCACCACCGGGTCCTCAATCAACGACGACACCGAGTTCACCTGCTTCTGAATGCGCTCGGCGATGGTATCATCCATACTCACGATGCGCATCTTCCAGTCGATACTCGTGGCGTTGGATGAGCTCTTGGTCCACACGAACGTCAAAATGGCGCTCTGGTGGCCCCGCGCGGGGAACATGCCAAAGAAGGAATCGTGCTGAATGTTGCTATCCTCGTCGATATAGGCGTGAACGTTATACACCACGCGGTCGATCTTGTCGTTGAGCAGCGCGTTGGTCGCAAGCGCCGCGGCCTGGATCTGCCCGTTGGACAGCAGCTCGAGCTCGTTGGCAGATGATGTGTCCAACACCGTCACCTCGACCGTGCCCGTACGCTCATCGGCTTCATCGACGGTAAAGTCGAGCGGGAACTGCGTAAAGCCGTTGCCCCATTCAAGTCCACCCTTGAGCGCGGTCGAAACGGTATCGACCGAAACGCTCTCGGACAGGTTGGCGGTGTTCAGACGACGCATCACGCCGTAGCCAATCTGCATGCCCACGATCAGCACCAAAATACCGATGACCACGGCCATCGCGGTCTTCGTAATGGTATGGCTCACCTGCGAGCCCGAAGGATCGTCCTCGGACAGCGGGTCGATATGTTTTGCCTGGCTCGCGCGGTCCTCGCTGCGCAGCTGCGCTAGCGCCGCTTTGTCACCGCGCTTGGCCGCAGCCTCCTTCTCACGCATGCGCTCGGTACGCTTTTTGGCAAGCGTAGGATCCAAGACGCCGGATGCATCGATTTCGGAGAATAACTCCGTCACTTCTTCCGGAGTCAAAGGGTTCTTGTCAGCCATAAACTTCCTGTCATATCAATCAGTCGAGCTCGTGCGCACGCGCACCTTCGAACTGCATTCGATAGTAACGGGCATAGGTGCCGCCACGGGCGAGAAGCTCCTCGTGCGTGCCACGCTCCACAACGCGACCATGCTCAACGGTCGCAATCTCATCGGCATGCTTAATGGTCGAAAGACGGTGGGCGATGATAATCGTGGTGCGGCCGCGTGCCAGCTCTTCGAGCGACTCCTGCACCGCCTCCTCGCTCTCGTTATCCAAAGCACTCGTCGCCTCGTCCAAGATCAGGATCTTGGGGTTCTTGAGAAACACGCGCGCGATGGCAACGCGCTGCTTCTGTCCGCCCGAAAGACGGCTGCCGCGCTCGCCCACCACGGTGTCGTAGCCCTGTGGAAGCGATTCGATAAAGGTATCGATATTGGCGCGACGGGCGGCGTCGGCGATCTCTTCCGCCGTAGCGCTCGGCTTGCCGTAGGCGATGTTCTCGCCAATCGTACCGTCAAACAGATAGACATCCTGCTGCACCAGGCCGATGGCGCGACGCAGGCTCTGCTGCGTTACATCACGCACGTCCTGGCCGTCGATGCTAATGGATCCGGTAGCCACGTCATAAAAGCGCGGCAGCAGCGAACAGGTCGTGGACTTGCCGCCGCCCGAAGGGCCAACCAAAGCGATGGTCTGCCCGGGCTTGATAGACAGGTCCATGTGGTCGATAACAGGACGCTCGTCGGCATCGCCCTCGCCCAGCTCAACATCCTCGTAGTTAAAGCACACGTCGTGATACTCCACGGCGCCGGCAGTCACCTGCAGATCCGTAGCGCCCGGCTTGTCCTGGATATCCGGCGCCGTCGAGAGCACCTCGTCCATACGCTTAAAGCCGGCGATAGCCTTCTGATACGTTTCGGCCGAATTAACGAGTGTCTCGAGCGGCGTGCAGAACAGCGAAATATAGAGTGCAAAGGTCGCCATATCGACCGCCTGCAGCTGTCCCTTGGCGACCAGCCAGCCGCCCAGCAGCACCACGATCACATAGAGCACACCCGAGAGCAGGCCATACGTCGCGGTATAGACGCCCATGGCGTGATACATGTTCTCCTTGGACGAAAGATAGCGATTGTTGGAGGCGCGGAACTTGAAGCGTTCGGTCTCCTCATTGGCAAAGCTCTTGACCACGCGCATGCCCGCCAGCGAATCCTGCAGCTGCGCATTGATGCCGCTGATCTTTTTGCGGTTGTCGCTAAAGACCTCGCGCATACGCATGTTTTGCCAAAACATGATGACCGCAAACGCCGCCGTCACCACGGCCATGGCGAGCGCCAGGACCGGGGCGATGGTAAAGAGGATCACAAACGAGCCGATGATCTCGATGCCGCAGATGATGATCCACTCGGGCACGTGATGCGCCGCCTCGCAGATATCGAACAGGTCGTTGACCACGCGGCTCATCATGTCGCCCGAGCTGTTGCGGTCGAAGTACGCAAAGCTAAAGCGCTCATACTGGTCGAACAGGTCCTCGCGCATCTTGGACTCCATGCGCGCGCCCATCACGTGACCCCAATAGCTCACAAAGTAGCGGCAGGCGCAGCGGACGGCATACATCAGCACCAAGCCCACCGCGATCATGCCGAGCGCCTGCATAATGGCAGCCTGACCCTGAGTAAATAGCCCACCGGTCAAATTACGCAGAATAATAGGAAAAGCAAGGTCAATGGCGGCAAGCACCAGAGCACAAACAGTATCAGCAACAAAAAGCCCCATCTGGGGCTTGTAATACGAAAGAAACCTCTTAAACATGCAGTCCTCGAAGAGAAATAAATAGCGTGATAAATCCGGTTGAGCCGGTCGGGCTGAAAACAAAGCGTCCCAACAAACATAACGCCGATGTTCTAGCAACGTCAGCGAAAACGTCCCTAAGCGAGCAAGGTGCCTTGAAAGAGGAGCGACGCGTACTTCGGTACGCGAGCGACGATTGAAAGGCAGATTGCCGCTTAGGGGCGTTTGCAGCGTCGACTCGTTACGCGGTTTGGCAAAACCGCGTAACCTAGAGCTCCGTGCCCCCAAGGCGGTGCGCGATGCTATCGCAGGCCAAGGCGCCTACGACGGTCTTGGCGTCTTCGATCTTGCCGTCGAGCACGGCGTCGATCAGCTCGTGCAGCGGCACCAGGTCCACGTTGACAAACTCGTCATCATCGGGGTTGGGCGCATCAAACTCGAGCTTGGTAGCCAAGTAGATGTGGATGATCTCATCGCAAAAACCGCAGGACGTGACAATCGACGTCAAAAAGCGAATACGACCAGCCCTAAAGCCCGTCTCCTCATGCAGTTCGCGCTTGGCGCAATCGAGCGGGTCCTCGCCTGGATCGAGCTTACCGGCGGGAATCTCGACCGTCACACGGTCGATGGCGGTGCGGTACTGACGCACCAGTACGATCTTGCCGCTCTCGGTCAGTGCCACAACGGCCGCCGCACCCGGATGGCGAACGATATCGCGGGCGCTGCGGTGACCGTTGGGTAGCTCAACCTCAAGACGGTGGACGTCAAGGATCTTGCCCTTCCAGGCGCACTCCTCCGAAAGAATCTTCTCGTGCAGCTCGGCATCGTGCGGGTCGTCTTCGCCCAGCACCAGCGCCGGCTCGTCAGCGACCTCGCCACCAGGCTCGCCCTCGGCGTGCCCATACATGCGGCTGTCCTCTTCGACGATCTGCGCGTCCACGAGCTCTTCGTTCTTCTCGTCCATCCGTCTCATTCCTCTCGGACTTTAGGCATCCCAGGCGTCGCGGCCGCGCAGCGCGCGCAGGCCGATGTCGTGACGCAGGGTCTTGCCCTCAAAATCAATCTTCTCGCAGGCCTCGTAGGCAAGGTTGCGAGCGTTCTCGAACGTGTCGCCCAGAGCGGTCACGGCAAGCACGCGGCCACCATTGGTCACGAGCTGGCCGTCCACCACGGCAGTGCCCGCGTGGTACACGGTCACGTTCTCCATGGCCTCGGCATCCTCAATACCGGTGATGACCTTGCCTTTCTCGTAGCTGCCGGGATAGCCCGCGCTCGTCAGGACAACGGCCACGGCCCACTCGTCGCGCCAGTCGAGTTCAATCTGGTCGAGCTCGCAGTTGGCACAAGCCAGCATGACCTCGACCAGGTCGTTCTTAAGGCGCGGCAGCACGACCTGCGTCTCGGGGTCGCCAAAGCGAGCATTGAACTCCAGCACCTTGGGGCCGGCAGGCGTGAGCATAAAGCCGCCGTACAGGCAGCCGCGGTAGTCGATACCCTCGGCAGCGAGCTCGGCCACGGTCTGCTCCATGACCTTCACCATGGTGGCGTGCTCCTCGTCAGTCACGATGGGCACCGGGCTGTAGACACCCATGCCGCCGGTGTTGGGGCCCTTGTCGCCCTCGAGCGCGCGCTTGTGGTCCTGCGAGGTGGCCATGGGGCGCACGGTCTTGCCGTCGGTAAAGGCCAGCAGCGAGCACTCGGGACCGGTCAGCATCTCCTCGATGACCACGGTATTGCCGGCATCACCAAAGGTGCCACCAAAACACTCACGCACGGCCTCTTCGGCCTGCGCAAGCTCAGTCGCCACGATAACGCCCTTGCCTGCAGCCAGGCCGTCAGCCTTCACGACCAGCGGGGCGCCCTGCTCGCGCACGTAGTCAAGAGCCGAAGCCTCGTCGGTAAACGAGCCATAGGCTGCCGTCGGAATGCCGGCACGCTCCATGAGTTGCTTGGAGAACAGCTTAGAGCCCTCCATCTGAGCGCCCTCGGCACCAGGGCCAAAGCAGGGAATACCAGCCGCACGCACGGCGTCGGCAACGCCCACCACGAGCGGAGCCTCGGGGCCAATTACCACGAGTCCGCATCCGTGGCTCTGCGCAAACGCCGCCACGGCCGCAGGATCGCAATCGTCGAGAACCACGTTCTCGCCGCAGCTCGCGGTGCCGCCGTTACCCGGCGCAATGTAGAGCTTGCCGGCGCGCGGTGATGCAGCGAGCTTAGCTGCCAGAGCATGCTCGCGGCCGCCGCTGCCCAACAACAGGATGTCGATGGTTTGAGTGTCCGCCTTCAAGGGTGCCTCCTCTATGGATGAACGGCCCGCTCCGCGCGAGCCCTTTGCAAGCAAATATACCCCTCGGCCGCCCGTCCGGGCTGCAAAGGGGTATATCGCAATAACCAAATAGTGCCGATTACTTCCAGAATCGGTTGATGATCTGCTCGCGACCGGCGCCGACGCCAATGAACGTCACGCGGGTGTGTGCCAGATCCTCGATAAACGTCACGTAGTCCTGAGCCTCCTGCGGCAGCTCGTCAAAGCTGCGGCAGCCGGTGATGTCGCACTTCCAGCCCGGGAGCTCCTCGTAGATGGGCTTGGCGTGCTCAAAGCGCACCTGATGCTCGGGCACGCTCGTGTAACGCTCGCCGTCGACGTCGTAGGCAACGCACACCTTGACGGTATCGAAGGCCGAAAGCACGTCGAGCTTGGTCATGGCGATATCGGTGAGGCCATTGACACGCGAGGCGTAGTTGGCGATGGGGCCATCGAACCAACCGCAGCGACGGCGACGGCCGGTGGTCACGCCGTACTCATAGCCCTCCTCGGTCAGCGTATGGCCGGCCTCGGACTCATAGGAAAGCTCGGTGGGCATGGGGCCCGAACCGACGCGGGTGATATAGGCCTTCATGACGCCCAGCACGCGGTCGACATTCTTCATACCGACGCCGGAGCCGGTGATGGCACCGCCGGCGGTGCAGTTGGAAGACGTCACGTACGGATAGGTGCCGTGGTCGATGTCGAGCAGCGTTGCCTGAGCGCCCTCGAACAGCAGGTCCTTGCCCTCGTCGATCATGTTGTTGAGCAGCAGGCTCGTCTCGGTGATGTAGGGGCGCAGGCGCTCGGCCATGGGCAGGTACTCGTCGCAAATCTGGTCCACGGTGTAGGTGGGCAGGTGGTAGATGAGCTCGAGCTCGGGATTCACGCGGGCAAGAGCGGTCTCCAGCTTGTCGCGGAACAGCGCCTCGTCCAGCATGTCCTGCATGCGCAGGCCGATGCGAGCCATCTTGTCCTGGTAGCACGGACCGATGCCGCGCTTGGTGGTACCGATGTTCTTCTTGCCGAGCTTCTGCTCAAAAGCACCATCCAGATCGATGTGGTACGGCATGATGATGTGCGCGTTGCCACTGATCTTGAGGTTCTTGGTGGTGATGCCGTCGGCCTCGAACATGTCAATCTCCTCAAGGACAACCTTGGGGTTGACGACGCAGCCGTTACCGATCACCGACATATGGTCGGAATACATGATGCCGGAGGGCACCTGGTGCAGGCCGTACTTCTTGCCGTTGACGACGATGGTGTGGCCGGCGTTGTTACCGCCCGAATAGCGCACGACGGCATCAAAGTCGCCGGCGACCAGGTCGCAAATCTTACCCTTGCCCTCATCGCCCCACTGGGCACCGACCAAAACGGTTGACGGCATGTTTACTCCTTACATTCATGGACTGTCTACGCGCCACGCCGGCACGCAGAAGCACAAAACATTCCCAGTATACCCGTGCAACGGGCGCCTGTCCTACTCCTCGGTATGCGCCCCATCAAGCTCATAGAACTTGGTGGATGCCGGCAGGAACATCAGGTCGACGTCACCGATCGGGCCCGAACGGTTCTTGGCCACGACGATGCGCGTAACGCCCTCGTCGGGTCGATCGTCACGCGAGGCCTCGGCCTCATCAGCGGAGCGGTCCAAGAACATAACGATGTCGGCGTCCTGCTCGATGGAGCCCGATTCACGCAGGTCGGACAGCTGCGGGCGCTTGCCGGTACGGGACTCGACCTGACGCGACAGCTGCGACAGCGCGATCAACGGAATCTTGAGCTCCTTGGCCATGATCTTTAAACCACGCGACATCTCGGAGACCTCGACGGTACGGCTCTCGGAGCGACGTCCCGGCGGAGGACTCACCAGCTGCAGGTAGTCCAGGATAATGATGGCCTTCTCCTTATTGTGGAGCATGCGGCGGCTCTTGGCGCGAATCTCGGTCACCGTGGTGCCGGGCGTATCGTCAATCAGAATGTCGAGCTTAGACAAGGTCTGCGTGGCCTCGTTGATGTTGGCCCACTGTTCGGGACTAATGCGGCCCGTACGGAAGTCGCTGATCGAAATCATGGCGTAGGCGCAAATCAGGCGCTGGGCAATTTCCTTGCCCGACATCTCCAGCGAAAAGAAGCCGACGGTATAGCCCGCAGCGGCGGCATTCAGCGCCAAGTTCAGAGCGAACGACGTCTTACCCACGGCAGGGCGGGCGCCGATAATGATGAGCTGGCCCTCGCGGAAACCCATAAGCATGCGGTCGAGCGACGGGAAGCCGGTGGGCACGCCCGCGGCCTGTCCGCCGGCCTTACACACTTCCTCGGCCTCGTTATAGGCCTCGACCATAAACTCGGTCAGTGTCTTATAGCTCGACTTGACCTCGCGCGCCGTGACCTTGAGCAGCTTGCTCTCGGCCAACTCCACGACCTCTTTGGTGTCGGTAGGGGCGTTATAGGCCAGTGCGTTGATCTCGTTGGTGGCACCGATCAGCTCGCGTAGCATCGAGTCGCGACGGACGATGGCGGCATGGTGCTGCCAGTTCACGAGCGACAGGGTCTGACCCATCAGCTCCAAAATGTAGGCCTCGCCGCCCACGGCATCAAGCTTGTTGATGCTGCGCAGGTAATCGATCAGCGAGATAGAGTCGATGGGAATGCGGCTGTTGTACATATCGACCATCGCGGTGTAGATGGTCTTATGAATGGGCCGGTAGAAGTCATCGGGCTGCAGCTCGACCTGGGCCTCCTCGACCACCTCGGGCGACAGCAGCATGGCGGCCAGTACATTGGCCTCTGCATCTTGGTTTTGAGGGAGACCCAACTTGGAGCCACGGTCCTCGACCGTCAGCCCCGTCTCCCTATCGTCGTATGCCATGAGCATCCTCATTCATATCGCTTGCGAGCATCCATAGTATCAGCCACAACCCCAAAACGGGCCGCGCCCCGGCAATCATCACCGAACGAAACGGATGAACGGTCCCGCATTTGGGACTTCACCACAACGCATGCCATGGCGCTCGCCAAGCGTAGAAAACAAAAGGGCGCCCTGGTCTCCCAGAGCGCCCTTCTTAGAACAAGATTGTTGCGTTGCAGCAAATGCTACTCGGCAGCAGCCTCAGTCTCGACCTCGGCGGTCTCGGCCTCGGCGACCTCAGCGGCCTCCTCGACCTCAGCCTCGGCAGCGAGCTCCTCGGCGGTAACGCCAACGAGAACGACAACCTCGGCCTTGATCTCGCGGTACAGCGAGATGGCAACGGTGTGGGCACCGGCAACCTTGATGGGCTTACCGAGCTCGACGCGCTTGCGGTCGATGTCCATACCGAGCTGAGCCTTGATGGCGTCAGCGATCATAGCGGCGGTAACGGAGCCAAAGAGGATGCCCTCGTCGCCGACCTTGACGTCAACGGTGACCGTCTTGCCCTCGAAGGCAGCCTTGGTCTCGTTGGCGGTAGCCAGACGGACGGCCTCGCGCTTGGCGATGTTGTTGCGACGCTCGTCAAGCTGCTTGAGGTTGCCCTTGGTGGCGGCAACAGCGAGCTTCTTGGGGAACAGGAAGTTCTCAGCGTAACCCTGAGCGACCTCTACGACGTCACCCTCGCCGCCCTTGCCCTTGATCTCATCGAGAAGAATAACCTTCATGATGTGTCTCCCTTCTTAGCCGCGGTCGCGGTTGCCACGAGAGGAAACCACGGGGACGGTGTACGGCAGGAGAGCCATCTCGCGGGCGCGCTTGATGGCGTTGGCGATGTCATGCTGATGCTGCGTGCAAGCGCCAGTGACGCGACGGGGCTTGATCTTGCCACGGTCGGTCATGTACTTACGGAGAAGCTGAGTGTCCTTATAGTCGATGAACTCAGTGTTCTCCTTGCAGAACTGGCAGTACTTACGACGCGGCTGACGTGCAGAAAAATCATTAGCCATGTCAAAATACCTTTCGTTTGGCAACTTCGGCGAACCGAAGCCGCCTCTCACTCAAAAATAGGTGAACAGCCCTTAAAACGGGATGTCCTCATCGTAGACGTCGACCGCGGGCGGCGTAGCCACCGGTGCGGTAGGACGTGCTGCGGGCGCGGGAGCCGCGGGGGCATAACCGCCCTGGTCGTAGCCACCCTGGCCACCACGGGAGCTCATAAACTCGATCTCATCGACGATGACCTCAAGCTTGCTCCGGCGCTGGCCGTCGCGCTCCCAAGAGCTGTAGCGCAGCTTGCCCTCGATCGCGACCTTGTTTCCCTTTGCCAGGAAACGGCTCACGGCCTCGGCGCGCGTGCCGAACATAGTGCAGTCGACAAAGTTGGGATAGTCCTCCCACTCGCCAGTCTGCGGGTTGCGGCGACGATCGTTCACGGCGACGCCAAAGGACAGAACCTGGGTTCCGCCGGCAGTGGCGCGCAGCTCGGGATCACGCGTGAGGTTACCGGTGATGTTCACTCGATTGATGCTCATAACTCACTACTTCCTCTTGGGGCACAAGCCCAGTCCAAAACGACAGTCTTACTCCTGGTCGTCGCGACGGACGATCATGTGGCGGACCACAGCGTCGGTGATGCGCAGGACGCGATCAAGCTCGGCGATCTGGGTAGGATCTGCGTGGAAGTTGATGAGGGTGTAGTCACCATCGGTGAGGTCGTTGATCTCGTAGGCGAGCTTGCGCTTGCCCCACTCGTCAACGGAGTCGACCTTGCCAGCGCCCTCAGCGATCGTGGTATCGATACGCTTCATAACAGCGAGACGAGTCTCGGGGTCGAGCGACGGGTCAACAAAGAACAGCAGTTCATAAGCCTTCATATTGTCACCTCCTCTGGGCAAATGTGGCTTCAGGTCGTGAAGGTGCGCCTGAAGCAGGAAAAGACTTGGTAATAATATCTTTCAACCTCCCAGGCTGCAAGAATGTGCAGCTACAACCTCATGACCTCCACATATGTCCATACTCACACGGCACTTCATGCGTCTTCCAACCAAATGCTGACCAAATGCTTGACGGATCTGTGAACAAGATACGGCGCCGCGGGGACAAACCAAATCAAACTGCAGGTCAGCAATTGCTGGGCTGTGGTCGCGAAATGCATACCAGTGGTTCACAGCACCGTTCAAAGTTTTTTAAAATTGTTGCCACGTCGTCTATAAATACCTATTTTGAACAATTTGCTGCATGCAGCCATGCTGGTCAGAGCCCGTTTTTTGCCTTCTAGATCCCATCACGAAGCCAAGCGTTTCAAAAAATGCCAACTTTTCTGTTTGCACTTTGCGATTCCTCGTGTATACTGACTTTCGCATTTAACGGAGAGTTGTCCGAGTGGCCGAAGGAGCACGATTGGAAATCGTGTAGGCGTCAAAAGCGTCTCCAGGGTTCAAATCCCTGACTCTCCGCCAGTTAATTCCAAAGCAGGCCTTCGAGCCTGCTTTGTTTTTACCCCACGCGGAGGGGTGGCAGAGTGGTTGAATGCGGCGGTCTCGAAAACCGTTTGGCCTGTATAAGGTCACGAGGGTTCGAATCCCTCCTCCTCCGCCATTTTGGTTGAGAAAGCTCCCGGGAATGGGAGCTTTTTTGTTTTGAGTCCCTAACAAGCAAATACGGCGAAAGAGGAGGGATTCGAACCCGCCCCTCCCTCAAAACATGTACGTCACCCTCCAAAACCGACATTTTTCGACATCTTTGTAGGCTGACGTACACGTTTGGATTGAGCTCACGGGAGTGGCACTATTCGGAAGGTGCCTCTTCGTCTCGCATGCCTTTCCAGTTGCGGATAAGCGCCTTGCGTAGTTCGTTTTGCTCTCGCTGGTACCCGGTGTCGGTACAGCGAGGCATGCCGAGTGCTTCGCGAATGTTGTTCATGGCGCGGTGAAAGGCGAGCTGGCTGTCGAACTGAGCCGAAGTGAGCGTAACGATTCGATATCCCATTTGGGAGAGAACGGCCTCTCGCTCCGCATCTGCCCCCTTGCGCTCGAACTCATCGTGAAAGCCGCCCTTATATTCGATACCGAGCTCCCTGCGCTTGTAGGTAACGAGCGCATCGATTTTGAGTGTTCGAGCTTTGGCGCAATGCCAGAGACGTTGAGGGATCTCGAGCGGTTTGTTGAGTTCGATACCTCGGATGCCAACGCCGCCTTCGCTTGTTGGGAGCGAGAGGGCGATTGCCGAAGCGGTCTCCATAGGCGAGGCCGAGTGATCGTAGATGTGCCTGAGCGCGAGCCGTGCACGTGTGGCACCGGGTTTGCCGGGGTGCCGATCGAGCAGTTCGGTTATTTCATCCTTGGAGGTGGTGGCTGGTTGCTCGGTATAAGGGTCGGCGGGATTGAGCCTCATGCGATAATCGCCGCAAACTTCATAGCCATATTCGAGATATTCGATCCTATCCATCCACTCGGCAGCGAGCACGAAGGTGAAGGCTTCGTCGGTGATGAAGATTCCGGGTGTCAACTCGTCAATATGCTCGTAGGGAAGATTTTGTCCAAGAATGTGGCAAATGACGCCTTTGGTGCGAATTCGCTCGAATTCGAATACAACCGAGATATCGATAGTTTTGAGCATATCGGACGGAATGCCGCAGTCGGTAAGGGCCTGTCGTATGCGCGCAACGCGTTGCTGGGTGGAGATGCCTCGTACGCCTATCTGGTAGTCGTGCCGCGCAAGAGACTGAACCAAATTCTGGGGCGCATGATGGACAAGCCATGCGGTTTTATGCGAAATGAGAACAGGAGTATCCATTGAGGGCCTCTCGCTCTGAGCCGGTATCCAACTCTTATGTCCGTTGAAGTGGGGAAATATACCGGATGTGAGTAAATTAACTCACTCATGCTGTGAGCTCAATCCAAACATGTACGCCAGCCTCCAAAGATGTCAAAAAATGTCGTTTTTGGAGGGTGACGTACATGTTTTGGATCCCTGGCATTCCAGCAGCGCCACGCCCGCGCCCAGTCCCGACCGTTTGCCGAGCAATAGGGTCGCAATCGGCGCCGAACATGTACTATGTACGGGCATTGTCCAAACCCGTAACTCAAAGGACCCCATCTTGCCCGTCGTCGCCGCCATAACCGTTACCTCACATGCCTCGGACGCCATGGTCGCTATCCCATTTTGGCTCGAGATGTTCGCCGTTGTCGCTGCATCGATCTCGGGCGTGCTGGTCGCGCGCGAACATAAGCTTGACCTGGTGGGCGCGGTCGCGCTCGCGGTGGTCTGCGGTCTGGGCGGCGGTCTTTTGCGCGATATGACACTCCAGGTCGGCAACGTCTACATCCTCAACCAGCCAATGGCGCTGCCGCTCTCCATCGCAACGGCGGCCATCATCTACATCTTCCCGGCAATCGTCGATAAACCCGAGAAACTCATCCCATTGCTCGACATCATCTCGGTCGGCATCTACGCCGCCACCGGAGCGGACAAGGCGCTGGTTTATGGCTTTGCGCCGGCCGTATGCATCATGATGGGTTTCTTCACCGCGGTGGGTGGCGGCATGTTGCGCGACGGCTTTATGGGCGTGGTTCCGGGCATTTTCCAACGTACTAACTTTTATGCCATCGCTGCCATCGCCGGATCGACAAGCTATGTGTGTCTCGTTATGAGCGGCATCATGAGCAATGTCGCCGCGCTGGTCGTATGCGTTGCCGTGACCATGGGTCTGCGCTGGCTCTCGCTGCGCTTTGACATCAAAAGCCCCACCGAGGAAGACATCGCGCGCTTCTTGCATCGCAAAAAGTAGACAGCGCGGCACGACCCTTCGAAATGCAACCGAGAGGTTCTTTTAGAGCGCGCGCACGTTGGGTACCCTGTTAGATATATGCCGAGTATCTAACGAAGGATTCACTATGCCTTGCAACCTAGAACCGTCGACCAAGCGCCGCAAAGCGCTGGGCCGCATCGCCCTTCTATTCGCACTGATTGCGCTTGCGCTGACCGTACTTCCCACGACGTCGTTCGCCGGCACAGACACCGCGGGCAACGTGCTCGCAACCGAAGTTGACTCAAATCCGTCCGGCGTCGAGGGCGACCTGTACTGGGCCGGCCAAAGCCTTAACCTAGACGACGCCTCCATCGGCCGCGATATTATCGCGGCGGGCGAGAGCTTGTCGATTCGCGACTGCACCGTAGGCGGAGCCGTTCGCCTGGCGGCGCGCACCATCGATATCTCCAAAACCGCAATCGATGGCAGCGTGACGGTAGCCGGTCAGCATGTCGTACTCAACACTGGTAGCACCGCCAACTGTTTTTACGCGATGGGCGAGACAGTTGCCCTGCGCGGCTCCGCCAAGTCGGCAGCACTCGCGGGCAGTACGGTAACCATCGACGGCACCGTCGAGGGCGACGTCGAGGTTTGGGCCGATAAGCTCGTCTTGGGCAAGAATGCCCGCATTACCGGCACCGTGAACGCGCATGTTTCCGAGGACCCCGAGCGCGCCGCAGGAGCCGAGGTCGGCGCGCTCAAGATCGACCGCACCGAGAACGAAGATACTTCCACCCTTAACGATATCGTCGGCGGCATCGTGGCCGCGGCACTCTCGACCTGCTTTATCGCCCTGTTGCTCGAGCTCGTCTTTCCGCGAGCGACCGCCAGCGCCGCCGGCATGCTTCACCAGCGCCCCACGCCCCTGTGGGTGAGCGGTCTTCTGGGTACGGTAGCCATTGTCCCTGCCGTATTGTTGCTGATTATCTCTATCGCCGGCCTGTCGCTTGCCGGAGCCCTCATGTGCGCCGTGATCGGCGTCGCGCTGGTCTCCACCGCCTTTGCGGGCTGCGCGATCGCCCGCATGGTCGGACACAACCAGAACCGCTACGCCATGGCCGCCGTGGGCGGTATCGCCGCAGGTGCCCTCACGGGACTTCCCCTCATCGGCGACTTCGTCAGCGGCGTGGCCTTTGTCTTTATGCTCGGCTACGTTATCCAGATCATCTGGCGCAACGCCCACCTCAAGCCCCAACAAGCCTCCAACACGCCAGGACTCCCCACCGCCTAGCCGCAACCACCACAAAAGGGCCAGGCACCTTTGTGGTGGTGCAAAGCAACCTGGCCCCATTGCACCAAAAAGGGCGCCGACCATTGCGGTCGACGCCCTTTCTTATTGGCGGTTATAAGCCCCAGCGCTTATTTGTTGACCTGACCAGCGCGGACGGCGGCCTTCTTACGGTCGGTGGCGTTGAGCAGACGCTTGCGCAGGCGGATATTCTTGGGAGTAATCTCGACCAGCTCGTCGTCGGCGATGTACTCCAGCGCCTCTTCCAGAGAGAAGGTGCGAGGCGGCACCAACTGCACGGAGATGTCGGAGGTCGAGGAACGCTGGTTGCCCAAGTTCTTGGTACGGGCGATGTTGACGACCATGTCGCCGGCCTTGCTGCGCTCGCCCACAATCATGCCCTCGTAGCACTCGGTGCCCGGCTCAACAAACAGCTGGCCGCGCTCCTGCAGCGTACCCAGAGCGTAGGCAACGGCCTTCTCGGTGGTCATGGAGATCATGGCGCCGTTCTGACGGTTACCGATCTCGCCGGCGTAAGGACCATACTCCAGGAAGGTGTGGTAGAACACGCCCTCGCCGTGGGTGACGTTCATGATGCGATTCTTAAGGCCCATGATGCCGCGGGTCGGGATCTTAAACTCGAGGTGCGTCACGATGCCCGAGGTGTCCATGCTCGTCATGATGCCGCCGGAGGTGCCGAAGACCTCAACGACCTTGCCCGAGTACTCGTCCGGGCACTCGACGACGGCCTGCTCGACGGGCTCCATCTTGTTGCCGTTCTCGTCCTTCTTAAACAGAACGCGGGGACGACCGACCTGGAACTCAAAGCCCTCGCGGCGCATAGACTCCATCAGAACGGACAGGTGCAGAATGCCGCGACCCGAGACCTCGACGCCGCTCTTGTCCTCGAGCTCCTCGATCTTCATGGTCACGTTGTTCTCGGCCTCGTTGAACAGGCGCTCCTTGAGCTGACGGGCGCCCACGATGTCGCCATCGCGGCCGACGAGCGGGGAGGTCGAAGCCTCAAAGACGATGGACAGGGTCGGCGGGTCAATCTCGATGGGCTCGAGCTCGACGGGGTTCTCGGGGTCGGTGTAGACATCGCCGATATCGGTGCGTTCAATACCCACGACAGCGGCGATATCGCCGGCGCCGACTTCCTGGCACTCGGTGCGGCCCAGGTAGTCGAAGGTAAAGAGCTGCTTGACGGTAGCGGTGGCGCTGGAGCCGTCGTTCTTGACGACCAGAATCTGGTCGCCCTGGTGAATGGTGCCAGAGTACACGCGGCCGATACCGATGCGACCGACGAAGTTGGAGTGGTCGATGGTCACGCACTGCATGGCCAGCGGGGCGTTCTCGTCAACCTCGGGCGCGGGCATATCGTCGATGATCATGTCGAGCAGCGGATACATGTCCATGTTGCCGTCGTTGGGGTCAAGGCGGGCAAAGCCGTTCATGGCGCTGGCGTAGACCACGTGCTCCATGGCGAACTCAAGCTGGTCATCGGTGGCACCCAGGTCGGCCATGAGGTCCAGGCAGTCGTTGTAGGCCTTCTCGGGGTTGGCGCCCGGACGGTCAATCTTGTTGATGACGATCATGATCTTGAGGCCGGTGTCGATAGCGTGACGCAGCACGAAGCGGGTCTGGGGCATGGGGCCCTCAAAAGCGTCGACCAGCAGCAGGGCGCCGTCGGCCATACGCAGCACACGCTCGACCTCGCCGCCGAAGTCGGCGTGGCCCGGGGTGTCGATGACGTTGATCTTAACGTCCTTGTACTCGATAGAGATGTTCTTGGCGAGAATCGTGATGCCGCGCTCGCGCTCCTGGTCGTTAGAATCCAGGACGCGGTCCTCGACCTGCTGGTTGGCACGGAAGGCGTCCGTGGCACGCAGGAGCTTGTCGACCATCGTCGTCTTGCCGTGGTCGACGTGGGCGATGATGGCGATGTTCCTCAGATTGTCTACGCGCATGTAGTTCCCCTATCTTCTATCCATATACAAACGGCACGCGTATGCGACCCGCCCAGCAGCACAACGCTCAGCGGGAATATTGAGCCTTTTACCGAAAACTCGTTTATTTTAGCGATTTTAGATGAGAGGGGTTTCCTCACCTGCAGGTTCAGGGTCGCTCCACATAAAACCATCGCCGGCGCCCATGCCCTCATACAGCACATATGCCGAAAAACCACTCTCGAGCGTGGTTTCGAAGAAGCTCACGAGCAGAGCATCGTGATAGCCGCCGTCAATCTCGACGCAGCCGGTGTAGCCGATGGCATAGCGAGCGATACGGCCCAGGCCCTCGTCCTTAAGACCCATCTTGTGCTCGGAGATAAAGTTGGTGGCCGCCTCGAGGCACGCCTCTTCGCCATCCTCATCGAGCGCCGCCAGATAACGGTTGGAAGCGGCGTCCTCAATTGCCACGACCACGCCAGGGTTTTCACCGGCGGCAAGGTCGTCCAAGAACGCGCCGATCAGATCGCACACCATGGCGTCGAGCTCGGCGGAGACGTTACCGGCGTCCTGCATATCCTGTGCCATCTTTAGACCTTCCCATCGAGTCTGGCGTCGTTACAGTTCTTGTGCCTCGGCGGCGATCCTGGCGGCAGCGTCGCGGGCGCGCATCATGTCCGCTGCGCGCTTGTCGAGCACCTTGATCTGACTGGTCAGCATTACCGCATCGACCACACCCCAGATCACAAGGCCCGTAGAGATCGAAAACCCAAGCGCACCAACTGTACCACGAAGGCGCGAGCAGATTGCCGCGACAAGGACGGAGACGACAACCATCTTGATAAACGAGCCGCGGCGCTCGCGAAGCGTGCGGGCCTGCGTCACATAGGCAATGCGAGCCGCCTCAGAAGCCTCCGAGCGCATCTGGGCCTCGCGGGCGATCGCAGCCGCCTCAGCCGACATACCGCCGGCCATCAGCGAACGCTCCGCAGCCTGGACGCCCCGCATTTAGAAGTCATCGGGGGAGAGCGTATGGACGAACTCGTCGAACTTCTCGAACTCTTGCTCGTCGTCGACTTCCTCGGCATGGGCAGAAACGGTGCCCAGGCGATTCATGATGTCGTCTTCAACGAACATGGGGGCATTACTGCGTACGGCGAGGGCGATGGCGTCGCTCGGACGCGCATCGATCTTATGCTCGTTGCCATCGGCCAACACAACAACCGTCGCGTAAAACACGGGCGGCTCGGCGCGAACGATTTCGATGCGTTCGAGCTTGGCACCCAGGGCGCCAACAGTATCGAGCAACAGGTCATGGGTAATCGGGCGCTCGGCGCGACCGCTATCGATGCCGCGGCTGATGGCAGCAGCTTCAAACGAACCAGTCTGAATGGAAAGGGAACGCAGTGGCGCGGGCGAGTCCGACTTGCTGCAGCGCTCGCGAAGCACGATAAGCGATGGCACGGGACCGGCGGCCATGACGATGGTCTCTATGTCGACACGAACCATGGAACACCTCCGGTACGTAGCGGTTAACACGCGGCAGCTCCACCGCATTGAATAGCTATACTACCCAATCTTTCGCACAGCACACAAAACCAAAATGAGATTTATCGCAGACAAGAAAAAAGCCCCGAGGCAATGCCCCAGGGCTCTTCACAGTTTTGATGGTGGACCTGACAAGATTCGAACTTGTGACCTCCCGGTTATCAGCCGGACGCTCTAACCAACTGAGCTACAGGTCCATCGCGCAAGGGATATATTAGACGAGTCGTTACGCGCGCGTCAACAACTTTTTTGAAAATCTTTGAGGGGTGTCGGCCCCGGCTGCCCGGCGGTATGCGAAGTCGCCTGCTCGGACAGTCCTGCTCGCACAGAGAGCACATTAAGTGCTCTCTGGCTCGTGCGGAACTCGCGATCGACTTCACATGTCGCCGTGCGACCGGGGCGAACACGAGTCCCAAGGTTTTCAAAAAAGCGGTCGGCGCGCAGTGCGCCGACCGCCGATATATGGGGTCTGATATTTTCTACCAGCCAGGGCCTCTTACTCGTCGAGGAGATCTTCTGGCATGTCGTTGCCGTCGCCTAGATCGACAGGGGTTTCTTCGGAAGCAGAGCCGTTTTCTGTGGCTTCGCCTTCGGGCTTTTCCTTGGCTGCCGTCATGCGGGCGACAGCGCATACGCGGTCGTTGTCGTCGACGGTCATCATCTTGACGCCCTGGGTGGCGCGGCCGGTCTGGCTGATCTCGTCGGTCTTGACGCGAATGACCGTCGCGCCCTCCGTCACGATGAACAGCTCGTGTTGCGGGCCCACCGTCTTCATGGCCGCGAGGTTACCCTTACGCTCGGTCATCTGGATGGTGTAGACGCCCTGACCGCCGCGATTCTGCTCCGGGTAGTCCGCGACCGGCGTGCGTTTGCCGTAGCCGCGCTCGGTGATGACGAATAGATCGCCGTTGCCGTTAGTGACTTCCATGCCCAGAACGCTCACGCCGTCCTTCAGACCGATACCGCGAACGCCGCTGGTATCGCGGCCGGTGGCGCGCACCTGCTCCTCGGAGAACATGATCGCCTTGCCAGCGGTGGTGGCCAGGATAATCTTGTCGCCCTCGCGCACGCGGCGCACGTTCAGCAGCGCGTCGTCGTCACGCAGGTTGATAGCGATCAGGCCGTCGCGACGGCTGCGGTCATATGCGCTCATCACGGTCTTCTTGACCATGCCGCTCTTGGTGGCAAACATCAGGTACTCGTCGGCCGGGAACTCGCGGCAGCTGATGACGCTCGCGATCTTCTCGCCTTCCTCGAAGGGCAGCAGGTTGACGATCGCGGTACCGCGCGCCTGGCGCGTACCCACCGGCAGCTCGTGCACCTTCAGGCGATAGACCTTGCCCTTGCTCGAGAAGAACAGCACGTACTCGTGCGTGGACGCGATGAACATCTCATCGATAACGTCATCCTCTTTGAGGTTGACGCCCGACACGCCCTTGCCACCGCGCTTCTGGGCACGGTAGGCAGCCACCGGGATACGCTTAACGTAGCCGGTATGGGTAATGGTCACGACCATATCCTCGTCGGCAATGAGGTCCTCGACGTCCAGGTCCTTCTCGACATGGCTGATCTCGGTGCGGCGCTTATCGCCGAACCTCTTGGAGATCTCGCGCATCTCCTCCTTGATGACGCCCAGAATCTTCTCCTCGTGCGCCAGCAGGTCCTCGTAGTAGGCGATGGCGCGGCGCAGGCCGTCCAACTCTTCTTGGATCTTGTCACGCTCCAGGCCGGTCAGGCGGCGCAGCTTCATCTCGAGGATGGCCGTGGTCTGCTCGGGCGTAAAACCAAAGCGCTCGATCAGGCGGCTGCTGGCCTCGGAGTCGGTCTGCGAGGAGCGGATGATGCTGATGACCTCGTCGATATGGTCGAGAGCCATCAGGTAACCCTCGAGGATATGCGCGCGGGCCTGGGCCTTCTTAAGGTCGAAGCGGGTGCGGCGGGTAACGACGTCGACCTGGTGGTCGATGTAGTGCTGCAGCATCTCGCGCAGGCTCAGGCATTTGGGAACGCCGTTGACGAGTGCCAGGTTGTTGGCGCCAAAGGTCGTCTGCAGCGAGGTGTACTTATACAGATTGTTGAGCACGACCTGCGGAATGACGCCCTTCTTGAGCTCGATGACCAGACGGATGCCCTTCTGGTTGGACTCATCGCGCATATCCGAGATGCCCTCGATGCGCTTGTCGTTGACGAGCTGGGCGATCTTCTCCTGCAGGGTGCCCTTGTTGACCATGTAGGGAATCTCGGTAAAGACCAAGCGGCTGCGGCCGGTCTTAGTGGACTCCACATGTGCCTTGGCACGCACGGTAATGGAACCGCGGCCGGTCTCGTAGCTCTGCTTAATGCCGGCGCTGCCCATGATGATGGCGCCGGTGGGGAAGTCCGGACCGGGCATGATCTGCATGAGCTCGTCGACGGTGGCGTCGGGGTTGTCGATCAGGTAGCAGGTGGCCTCGATCGCCTCGGTGAGGTTATGCGGGGCGATGTTGGTGGCCATGCCGACGGCGATGCCCTGACTGCCGTTGACCAGCAGGTTGGGGAAGCGCGCAGGCAGCGCCACGGGCTCGGCGAGCGATTCGTCGTAGTTGGGCTGCCAGTCGACGGTATCCTTCTGCAAGTCACGCAACAGTTCCATGGCGGGCTTTGCCAGGCGGCTCTCGGTGTAACGCATGGCCGCCGCGCCGTCGCCGTCGATGTTGCCGAAGTTGCCGTGACCGTCGATGAGCGGCGTGCGCATGGAGAACCACTGCGCCAGGCGGACCATGGCCTCATAGACCGCGGAATCGCCGTGCGGGTGGTACTTACCGATAACTTCGCCGACCGTCCAGGCCGACTTCTTGTGCGGTCGGTTGGGGTAGATGCCGCTCTCGTTCATCGCGTACAGGATGCGGCGGTGCACCGGCTTTAAGCCGTCGCGCACGTCCGGCAGGGCGCGCGCCGTGATGACCGACATCGAATACTCGATGAACGACTGCTTCATCTCGCGGCCAAACTCCGAAATCTGGAGCTGGCCGCCGTTGATATCCTCGCCGGCCGAGGCGCCGCGATCGACTTCGCCAAAGCTCTCCTCGAGCTCGGCGTCGTCGTCTTCTTCCTCATCATCATCGGCATCGGGGTTATAGGCGTCCGGATCGCCGTCCTCGCCCTGCTCAGCACGGGCAAGCAGGCGCTTCAGATCGTCGGGCATACCGGCATCGCCGGCCTCGTCCATACCCTCGTTATTGTTGATATCGTCTGCCACGTTACCTCCTCTTAAGCGTCAAGGAAACGCGCGTCATGCGCATGTTTTTCAATGTACTCGCGGCGATAGCCGACCTCGGAACCCATCAGCTCGCGCACGGCGCGGTCCGCCACCACGGCGTCCTCGATCGACACACGCTGCAGGATGCGGGTCTTGGGGTCCATCGTCGTCGAGGCAAGCTGCTTGGGGTCCATCTCGCCCAGGCCCTTGTAGCGCTGGACGGTATAGCCCTTGCGCTTTTTGGTAATCTTGCCGTCCTTGGCCTTGCCGTCCTCGTCGTTATCGTCGGGGTTCAGGCCCAGACTCTGGATGGTGTCGCGCAGGATCTCGTCTTCGGGCTGGCGGCCGTTGGGATACACGTAGTGGATCTTGCTGCGCACCTTAATGCCAAAGATGGGCGGGCAGGCAACATAGACGTAGCCGGCATCGATCAGCGGACGCATGTACTTGTAGAAGAACGTCAGCAGCAGGATGCGGATATGCGCACCGTCGACGTCTGCATCGGTCATGATGATGATCTTGTGGTAGCGCGCCTTGGTGATATCGAAATCGCCGCCGTCGCCGGCACTCGTCGTGACGCCGCAGCCGATCGCGGTAATCAGCGACTGGATGGTGTCACTCGAGAACGCGCGATGGTCACCAACGCGCTCGACGTTCAAAATCTTGCCGCGCAGGGGCAGAATCGCCTGGATGTCTCGGCGACGGCCGTCCTTGGCCGAACCGCCTGCCGAGTCGCCCTCTACGATGAAGAGCTCGGTCAGCTCGGCATCGCGCACCGAGCAGTCAGCGAGCTTACCGGGCAGGGACGCCGTCTCGAGCAGGCTCTTGCGACGGGTCGCTTCGCGCGCCTTGCGGGCGGCGTTGCGCGCCTTGCAGGCCTGTTGCGCCTTCTTGACGATCTCGCGGGCGGGCTTGGGATGCTCCTCCAAGTAATCGGCGAGGCCGTCGGTCACGATCTTGAGCGTCAGCGCGCGCATATAGGAGCTGCCGAGCTTGGCCTTGGTCTGGCCCTCAAACTGCGGATCGGGCAGCTTGACCGAGATAACGGCCGAAAGGCCCTCGCGCACATCGTCGCCGGTCAGGTTGGCGTCTTTTTCCTTGAGCAGGTTCTGCTTGCGCGCGTAATCGTTGATCACGCGGGTGAGCGCGGTGCGGAAGCCCTCAAGGTGCATGCCGCCCTCGGGGGTGTAGATGTCGTTGGCAAACGACATGACGTTCTCGCCGTAGCCGCTATTCCACTGCAGGGAAACCTCGACCTCGCCCATCTTGGCCACAGGTGCGTCCGGGTCCGATTTGCCCTCGATGTAGATAGGCTCCTTAAAGGCCTCGGGGACGTCCTTGCCCTCGTTAAGGAACTTGACGAAGTCGATGATGCCGCCCTCGTAGCAAAACTCCTCCACGTGGGGAGTAGACTCGCGCTCGTCAGTCAGCACGATTTTGAGGTTCTTATTGAGGAACGCCGTCTCCTGCAGACGGTTGTGCAGCGTATCGAAATCGTAAATGCAGGTCTCGAAGATCTCGTCGTCGGGCCAGAAGGTGACGGTGGTGCCCGTCGAATCCGAGGTGCCCACGACCTCCATCTTCTTGACGGTCTTGCCGCGCGAGAACTCCATCTCGTAGGTGTTGCCGTCGCGACGAACCTGAACGACCACGCGCTTGGACAGTGCGTTGACGACGGAGATGCCAACGCCGTGCAGGCCGCCCGAGACCTTATAGGCCGAATTATCGAACTTACCGCCGGCGTGCAAAATCGTCATGACGACCTCGAGCGTCGGGATCTTTTTAACAGGGTGCTCGTCGACGGGGATGCCGCGCCCGTTGTCGACGACCGTGATGGAGTTGTCGGCGTGGACCGTCACCTGGATCTCGGTGCAGAAACCGGCCATGGCCTCGTCGACGGAGTTGTCAACGATCTCCCACACCAGGTGATGCAGACCGCTGGCGCTCGTCGAGCCGATATACATGCCCGGGCGCTTACGAACGGCCTCGAGACCTTCGAGAATCTTAATCTCGCCGCCATCGTAATCGTTTTCGTTTGCCACACGTCCTCCTTCAGTCAAGAAAATGTGTACAGCCTTACTAGTTTATCGTAAAAAAATACCCTCGGGAACGAGGGTATTTGGCTCTACAAGGCCACCAGATGCGATTTAAGGCTCTTTTTTGCTTTGCACGCCCTTGGCCCACTCGGCACTGGCTCTCATGGCGTTCTCGAGGGCCTCGCGCAGTTTTTGGTCTTCGATGGGCGCCACTTGGCGCTCAATCTCGGTGCGCTCGGCATCGCTGAGGTCGGCGTGTGGGGCCGGCGGGCGCTCGGTCGTCGCTGGGCGAAGGCGCTCCTTGGCGGCGGGCGGCGTGTGACCGGGCGCGGTGGTTTTGAACACCAGGCCGTCCACATGCGCACCGGCGCGCTCCATGCGCGCGCGGATGATCTCGCGCAACAACGTCATTTCCTGCGTCCACGAGGGCGAGTCGAGATATACCAGCAGCTCATTGGACTCGGGCAGGTAGCGCAGGCCCGTCACATGGCGTCCCTCGCGCGTGCCCGAGCACACCGCATTCCAGGCGCGATAGACCGCGCGAGATTCCTCCGCAGCCTCCATCTGCGCGCGGCGCTCAGGTGTCGCGGCCGCCAGGATGCGCTGGCGCTCGGCATCCAAAAAGCCCCCAAAGGCAACCGTTCCGTTCTCGCGCTCGTAACTAGCATGTCTCACCCATGCTCACCACCTTGGCTCGATCAAGCAGGTCATCGGTAAAATACCCCAGATTGGTGGTGGTTATGACTGTCTGGATATCATCACCGATCAGCTGCAGAAAAGCGCCTCGGCGGTGGGCGTCGAGCTCGCTCATCACGTCGTCCAAAAGCAGCAGCGGCGCGGTGCCCAAGATATCACGCGCCACTGCCACTTCTGCCACCTTCCAGGCAAGCACTAGCGTTCGCTGCTGGCCCTGGCTGGCAAATGAACGGGCCGATCGGCCCGCGACGGAAAACTCAATCTCGTCGCGATGCGGACCCACGAGCGTCACGCCGCGGCGGATCTCCTCGTCGGCGCGCTCATCGAGCGCCGAGAGCATGTGCTCATACGCCCAGCCCCTGAGCTCGTCGCGATCATCGGTGCGAGGCAGGTCGCCAAGCGTGGACACATAGGACACGCCGGCGGGCTCGCCGGATGCCACGCGGTCATAGGCGTCGCGCACATGGCCCGACAGCCGGTCGAGCAGAGCCAGACGATGCACGAGCAGGGCCGAACCGGCGCGGGCGATAGATTCGTTCCAGGCGCTGAGCATCTCGCGGCAGCACCAGCTCTCCTTGAGCAGGGCATTGCGCTGGGTCACGCAGCGCCCGTAGGCACTGGCCAGATCGGCATAGCGCGCACTCAGCTGAACGCCAAAGTCATCAAGTGCGGTGCGGCGCACGCTGGCACCCCGCTTGACCATATCCAGGTGGTCCGGGCAAAACAAAACGCTCGGCAGTACCCCGCGCACGCCGGACGCAGCGCAGCGTTTGCCGTTGCGGCTAAACGAACGCTTGCCGTCTTCCACGCTCAGTCCCATGTCCAGCACGCGCCCATCACCTTCGAGCCTCAGCTCGACCTTGCATGAGCCCACGCCGTCGTGCACGAGCTCGGTAGCAGTGGGATGCCTAAACGAGGCGCCACTCGTCAGTAGCTGCAGCGCCTCTATGAGGTTGGTCTTTCCCGCCGCGTTGGGACCTGCGAGCACTGTCACACCGTCGCTCAAGGCAAGGCGGTAACTGTCGAAGCTGCGATAGCGCGCAACGGAAAGAGCGCGTGCGAACATGGTCATGGGCAGTGCTAGATGCGTACCGGCATGACCAGGTACAGGTAGTTGATCTTGTCGTAGGACTTGAAGATGCCAGCCTGCGAATAGCTCTTGAGCTCCAGCGTGATCTCCTTCTCCTTGGACAGGGCATTGAGGCAGCCAAAGATGTAGTGGTAGTTGAAGGCGATGGTGCCCGACTCGCCCTCGGCCTCGACATCGATCGTCTCCTGCGCCAGATCCTGGTCGTTGGAAATGGAGGACAGGCCCATCTGGCCGTTCTCGACGTCAATCTCAAACTTGACAGCGGGGTTGGCGCTCGCGATAACGGCCACACGTTTAAGGGCAGCGTTAAAGGCGGCTACGTCGATCTTGACGCTCGTCACGCACGAATCGGGGATGAGCTGCTTGTAATTGGGATATACGCCCTCGATGCGGCGCGACACGTAGGTGGTGTTGCCGGCCTCAAAGACAACCTGGGTGTCGGTTGCGCCGATCATGATGGTAGCCTGGCTCGCCATGATGCTCAGCGCGTCGTTGAAGGCGTCGGCAGGCACGTTGAGCTCAAAGGAACCTTCGAGGGTCGAGGTCTCGACCTGCGTATCGCACACGGCCAGTCGGAAGGAGTCGGTCGCGACCAGGCGCACGGTGTTGTTCTCGACCTTCATGTGCACGCCACCCAGGATGGGGCGGGCCTTGTCAGTCGAGGTGACGCGCCATACGCGGCTCACCATTTCGGACAGGATATCGGTCGGCAGCTCGACGGCACTCTCGATGGCGTATGCCGGGAACTCGGGAAAGTCGTTGGCATCGAGCGTGTTGAGGCGGAAAGAGCTCTTCTCGCAGCCAATCAAAACCTGACGCTCGGACAGCTCAAAGGTGACCGGGGCATCGGGGAGGGTCTTGGTGATATTGGAGAGCATCTTACAGGGGATAACCATCTCGCCCTCTTCTTCGACATGCGCCGCGATGCGATGACGGATCGAGATGGTGTAGTTAGAGGTCTGGAATTCCAAGATGCCGTCTTGGGCCTTAACGAGCACGCCCGACAGGATGGGGAGGGTGGATGCCGAAGCGACACCCTTCATAACGACGCCGATGGCTTGTGTAAGCGAGCTCTGGCTGACGGTGAACTTCATCTTTTAATACCTTTCTATAGATATAAATATCTTAATAATAGTAATAGCACTGACGAAACTGTTGATTACTCCCAAAGACGCAGGTCAGACCCAAAAAGAGAATCGACAGCAGCCTGTGTGCAACAGGGGTGGTTTTCCACGTTCAAAACCTGCGCAAAACTTTTCATCACCGCGGGTTGGGTTTTAGACACCTTATGCCCGTGGTTTCGACAAGTTTTCAACAGGTGTCTCTATTTCCCTACGAGCGCAGTGTAATTTTATCGCGCAGCGACTTAAGGTCTTCGGTGACGGTGCGGTCTTCCTGGATCATCTTCTGGACCTTTTTGTAGCTCGTGCTGACGGTCGAGTGGTTGCGGTTGCCAAATTCGGCGCCCACCGCCGTGGTCGTCATCTCGCACATCTCGATGGCCAGGTAGATAGCGATATGGCGTGCTTTGGCGATATTGGCGTTGCGACGCGGGCCGATGAGCTCCTCGTGCGTCACGCCGTACTGCTCTTCGATGACGGACTGAACCGTTTGCACGTTGATCTTTTTGGCCGATGTGTCGAAGTACTGGCTGGCGATGGCGTCGATATCGTCAAAGGTGAGCTCCCCGCCCTCGCGTTCGCGGTCGCCCGCCTCGCCGGCGCAGCGCTCGCAGAAGCTCTCGAGTTCGCGGATGTTGGTGCCCGACACCTCTGCCATGTGCTTAAAGTGCTCATCGGTCAGGTGCCCGCCGTCGCCCCCATAGGCCGCCAGCAGCGAGTCGTCGCCTGCCTCGGGAGCGGCGACGATGGTGTTCTCGTAATAGCGCTGCAAGATCTTGTATTTCATCTCGTAGCTGGGCTCTGCGACTAGGCAGAGCATGCCGGCGTTGAAGCGGCTGGTCAGACGCTCGTCCATGCTCAGATCCTTGGGGGCGCGGTCTGCCGCGATGACGACTTTCTTGTTGTTGCGGATGAACTCGTCCATGAGCTGGAAAAAGTAGTCCACGCTCGCGCGCTTGCCGATGATGTTTTGGATGTCATCGATGATGAGCACGTCCACACCGTGGTACGCCTGCATGATGGGGGCGTTGCTCTTCTTTTGGCGGTCGAACTCGGTCATCAGGTCGTCCAGATATGCCTGGGAGTTGGCATACTTGACCTTGATCTCGGGCGACTTCTCGGCGAGCTCGTTTTTGATGGCAAGCAGCAGGTGCGTCTTGCCCAGGCCCGATTTGCCGTAGATGAACAGTGATGTGCATGTGCCGCGCTCGTCCGCGAGGGCGGCAAACTTGAGCGCCGAGCGATAGGCATGGCTGTTCTCGGGGCCGTAGACAAAGTTCTCAAAGGTAAATTTTGAGTTCGCGGCGAGCGGGGCTCCATCCGTATTCTGCTCGGCCGGCACGGTTGGTGCTGGCATGGGTGAAGCGGGGGTCGCAGCTTGCGTGGATTTAGTCGGCGCTCCGCCCTTCATCTGGTTCATCATGCGGCGAAAATCGTCGGCCGAGAGCGTGTTCTTGATTGCAATGCCCGAATCCGCGCCCGCCGCTGCGTCGTGAGCGATGGGCATGTGCGTGACGGGTGCGTTCGTTGACGTCGCCGCCGCGGTCGGCAACGGCGCCATGGTTTCACGGGAAACATCGCTGTGCTGGTGCTCGATTGTCGGCACGTCGCTTGCGGAGGCTGGTACCGTCGGGGAAGCAGCGGGAGCCGTGGCGGGCGCCGTCGCGGCAGCGGATTCCGTCGCGGCGCCTTGCGGCGCCACGATGTCGAGCGCAATCGGTGCAAAGGCGATTTCTTCCAGATAAGCCTCAATAGTCGGCTGATGCTTTTTGAGCTGCGCGATGGCAAAGCGCGAGGGGGCCTCGATCGTGAGCGTATCTTCGGTCAGGCTTATGGCGCGCGATTGCCCCAGCATGTTGATGAGGCGTGCATCTTGGCCGTCGCGCTGGCAAAAGGCGATGGCATCCCCCAGGATGATGCTTGCTTCCTCGTCCACTGTCTCTCCCGTTCTTTAGCTCTGAGCTCGCACGCGAGCGGCGCCGAGTTCGGTCAGATGGTATTTCTGGCCATGCTTGATGACCAAGCCGGCCTGCGCCAAGTCATTGAGCGTGCGTGACCAAGTGGGGGCCGAGTTTCCAAACGCCCTCGCAAGATCGGTTGCGCCGCACGCTTGATTTTGCGCCAGATAGCCCAGCGCGGCGTTGCCGCGATCGCTTACGAACACGTCCGGTTGTGGCTGTGCATACTGATTTACTGCATTAGGATACATCATTTGAGCTGCTGGTTGTTGAGAACTCTGCGTCGGCGGCATTTGCTGTTGAAAACTTTGAGGCCACTGTTGGTAAGGCTGCGGAGGCGTCTGCTGGGCCCAGGGGTTGTACTGCTGCTGCGGCATCTGCTGGTACGGCTGCTGATATCCCTGCTGGTACTGCTGCGGGAACTGCTGGCCATACCCCAGTGGCGGCATCTGCTGATATGGATATCCCTGTTGGTACGGCTGATAGCCCATTTGCTGGCCACCCGGCGCCCCCGTCGCCTGCTGCATTGCTGCTGCATCCTGATCAGCCAGCGGCATGGCCTCTGGCATGTTTGGCGGCATCGACATAGATGCCGCCTGGGGTTCTTGTGTGGGAAGCATTCCGGGCTGCTGCATCTGTCCCACGGGGGGCTGCATCTGCTGCGTTGCCACGGGCTGCTGCGCAAAAGCTCCCGGCAGGGGATATGTGGGCTGCTCCGTCTCGGGCCGCACGGCAGCGCCGCGTCCGCCGGCACGCTCGATTTCCTGCACGCGTTTAGGGTTCAGGCTTACCGTAACCACGGTGCCGTTGCCCATGTTGTCCTCGATGGATACGGCACCGCCGGCGTTTTCCAAATACTCCTGCACCATGGGAAACCCTGCTCCGGTTCCACGGATATAGCGCTTCATCTTGCTGTTTGCGCTGGTAACGCCAAAGTCGAAAGCACGTTCCTTGTCGTCGATGCCGGGTCCTTGGTCAGCAAAGCGGATGGTGTCTCCGCCGTCCAGAATCGAGATGATGGGCTCGGCAAAGTGTGCGTGGATAAAGTTTTCGACAATCTCGCGGATGACCATGAGCGAGATATGGCCACCTTGTTCTTTCATGCACTGGTAGACGGTGTTGGTCGTCTCTTCCAAATACGTGCGGACATCTTGCGGATCAATGACGATCACCCGCGGTGTCGACAGCATGTCGTCATAGACGGCGATGCGCGCGGCGTACATGGCTTTTGGCGCCTGCGTGGTCGTCTGCTCGCCTTCCGCACGCTCTTCGCGCACGCCGGTGATGTGCTCGTTGTCGGGTGCCGGGTCTCCGGAATCGACCATGGTGTAAAAGTCGTCAGACATGCCGCTCGCAATCTTTCAAAAGGTTTCGAACAAATAGTAGCTCACCGTGCAACGTTTCTCATCTTTCGACAACTTTTCAAAACTTGTTGAAAACTTTGGAAAACGGGTGAAAAGTTCTCAACATTGCCAACATGACCTGTTGAAAACTCGATGAAATATCGTGAAAGGTTGCCATGAGGCGCAAATTTCGGTTGTGCTTATGGGGGAACCGTGTGAACTGCGCAACCTTTTACCTTTGATTTCTTGACATTTGAACATTGATTTCCCTACAATCTTCAAGCTCACGTGTCTATATCTGCGTCCGCGTCCCCGCGGACACTCGAAATGCAGCAGGAGGAACTTAAGATGAAGCGTACGTATCAGCCTAATAAGCGTAAGCGTGCCAAGACCCATGGCTTCCGTGCCCGTATGGCCACTAAGGGTGGTCGTGCCGTGCTCGCCCGTCGTCGCGCCAAGGGCCGCAAGCGTCTCACTGTCTAGCAGCGATACACACATCTCGCATGAAGACTATTAAGTCTCGGCAAGATTTCGAGCATGTGTTCAGTCAGGGGCGTCGTTTCAATCACCCTCTGATTCGAATGACCATATGTGAATCGGTTGGCGAAGGCGACTCCGGAAGGGTCGCCTTCGTTGGTGCTAAGCGACTCGGTTGTGCCGTCGTGCGCAACCGATCTAAGCGTGTGATGCGCGAGGCCGCCCGCAGCTGCGGATTTCCCGTTGCGGGTTATGACATCATCTTGTTTGCAACTCCCAAGACGAGGGTTTCCTCGCCGCAGGAGATGGACAAGGCGTTGCGTTCGCTTATGAAGCGCGCCGGCGTTGCCGGGGAGGAGCGATGAGCAATCACGTTTTGCGACGTGTTGCCATCGCTCCTATTCGCATATATCAACAGGTTATTTCGCCCTTATTGCCTGACGCCTGCATTTATTACCCAACGTGCTCGCAATACGCCATCCAGGCGATTGAGAAGCACGGTGTTTTGAGAGGCTGCTGGCTTGCCGTGAGGCGCATCGCTCGCTGCAATCCCCTGCACGTCGGCGGTTATGACCCTGTGCCCTAGCGGGCACTCGCTATCGGAGGAAAACTTACATGTGGGATTGGATCGTTAACATCCTTTTCGAGCTGCTCAAGCTCATCCAGACCTTTGCGGTCGACTGGGGCCTGTCCATCATCATCCTGGTGGTCATCATCCGTCTGCTGCTGACGCCGCTTATGCTCAAGTCGACCAAGTCGACGGCTCGCATGCAGGTGCTGCAGCCCAAGATGCTCGAGATCCAGGAGCGCTATGCCGACGATCCCCAGCGTCAGGCCGAGGAGATGCAGAAGTTCTACAGCGAGAACAAGTTCAACCCCATGGCTGGCTGTCTGCCGCTGCTGATTCAGATGCCTATCCTGTTCGCCCTGTTTACATTGCTGCGCAACCTGCCGCAGTACTTTAACGACGGCACGTTCTCGTTCTTCAACATCCTGCCCGACCTGACCACCACGCCGAGCGCTTCCTTTGCCGATGGCTTTATGGTTGCACTGCCTGCGCTGGTTTGCCTGATCCTGTTTGCCGTCCTGACCCTGATTCCGCAGCTCTATATGTCGCGCAACCAGACCGGCCAGCAGGCTCAGAGCATGCGTATGATGGCCGTTGTCATGACGGTCATGATGCTTTGGATGGGCTGGAGCCTTCCCGTTGGTGTTCTGCTGTACTACGACGTCTCGTCTGCTTGGCAGGTTATCCAGCAGATTTTTGTGACGCAGAAGGTCATCGACAAGGCGAAGGCCGATGAGGAGGAGCGTCTTAAGAACGCTCCGCTGCAGGTTGAGGTCACTCGTCGCGAGAAGAAGCCGCGCCCGCACAAGAAGAAGTAGTGGGATATCAATCTTATTTAGGTACCTAACTTTTGGAGTACGTTATGTCTGAAGAGATCATCGAGGATATGCTTGAGGAGGTTGCCCCGCAGGTTGCGGGCGATTATCCCGAGATTGCACAGCGCTACAAGGCTGGTGAAGAGCTGACCGATGAGGAGCTCGACACCATTGCCGATGTTGCGATTTCCATCCTGCGTTCCATCCTTTCGCACTTCGATGCCGCCAACTCTCCTATCGATGAGTATGAGGGCGACGAGGGTGAGCTGATTTTGGATGTAACGGCTCCCGACCTTGCTGTTCTCATTGGCCGTCATGGTCGCACTCTTGATGCTCTTCAGGTTATGTTCTCTTTGCTGGTGAGCCGCAAGCTTGGCTTTAGGTATCCGGTTGTAGTGGACGTCGAGGGATACAAGAGTCGCCGTCAGGATAAGGTCGCCTCCATGGCTCAGTCTGCTGCCGAGCGTGCCATCCGCACTCATAAGAGTGTTTCGCTTCCGCCCATGAATGCCTACGAGCGCCGACTGGTTCACATTGCACTTCGTGGCAACGATGCAGTCGATACTCATTCTGAGGGTTCTGACCCTGATCGCCATGTGGTGATTGTTGCTCGATAATCTACTCGAGCTTATGCTAGGGGGACGTGGTTTCCACGTCCCCTTTTTTTTGTCAAAAGTTCTCGATACGCTGATTTTTGTCAGAAAGGAGCTTCTGTTGTTTGTACTTACCGATCAGCAGGCTGACGAGATGTTGAGTCGCCTAACTTCCTATTGCAAAGAATATTCCTTGAGCGTAACTGATATTGAGCTGAGGAAATGTATCCAGCATTTGGATTTGGTTCTAGAAACAAATAAGACAACCAATCTCACCCGTATTCTTAACGTAGAAGATGCTGCCGTACTTCATATCCTCGACTCACTTGTTTTGCTCCCCTATATCAATAAGGCTCCTGAGGGAGCTTTGCTCGATATGGGAACAGGTGCGGGCTTCCCTGGTATTCCATTAACCATAACCACGCATCGTAAAGCTACTTATATTGACTCTGTTGGCAAGAAGGTTGATGCGGTTAATTCCTTTGTCCATGCTCTTGGATTGAAACATGCTCATGCGGTTCATGATCGTCTTGAAGAATATGCTCGAAGCCATAAGAAGCAGTTCTCCGTTGTAACCGCCCGCGCACTGGCCCCTATACCGATTCTTGTTGAGTATGCGGCTCCGTACCTGAAGGATGGAGGGCTATTTGTTATCACCAAGGGCAATCCTTCGGATGAGGAGCTTGCTTCCGGCATGTCAGCAGCTAAGATTTGCGGCTTCACTTTGCTTCTGAATGACGCAATTGATTTGCCTGAAGGCTTGGGTCACAGGGAGTTCATTGTTCTTAAGAAGAGTCATTCAGCATCCGTTTCATTGCCTCGTGCAAATGGCATGGCAAAGAAGAATCCGCTTGCCTAGATGTTTCACGTGAAACATAATGGATACTAACAGCTTGCAGTGTTTCACGTGAAACATAGCAGTTGCTATCGATTCGGAATGTTTCACGTGAAACATCCTCCGTTTGACAGCTTTAATACACACCAGGAGGGACCGTGGGATTTCGCGACGTTAAGCGTTCTAAGAGCGCAAAAGACACGCGTATCATTGCAATCATCAATCAAAAAGGCGGCGTCGGTAAGTCAACGACGGCTGTAAACCTTGCAGCAGCACTGGGTGAGCAGGGTCGTAAGACACTGATTGTCGATTTTGATCCGCAGGGAAACAGCACCAGTGGATTCGGAATTGAAAAAGAAGACCTTGATCACTGCATCTATGATGCATTGTTGAATGATGTGCCGGCAGAATCGCTTGTTCTTGATACAAATTGCAATAAGGTATTCGTAATTCCGGCTACAATTCAGCTTGCAGGCGCGGAAATTGAACTCGTAAGCGCAATTGCTCGTGAAACCCGTCTCAAAGATTTGCTTGAGCCGATTCAGGACGAGTTCGATTTTATTTTCATTGACTGCCCTCCTTCGCTCGGCCTGCTTACTATCAACGCTTTGACCGCAGCAGACAGCGTTTTGATTCCGATCCAGTGCGAGTATTACGCACTCGAGGGCGTTACGAAGCTGCTTGAGTCAATGAAGATGGTCAAATCTCGTCTGAACAAGGGCTTAGACACCTACGGTGTGCTTATGACCATGTATGACTCGCGTACTTCTCTATCGAATCAGGTTGTTGAGGAGGTTCAATCGTACTTTGGTGATAAGGCATTTAAGACGTTGATCCCCCGTACGGTTAAAATCTCCGAAGCTCCGTCTTTTGGGGAACCGGTAATTACCTATGCACCTCAAAATAAAGGTGCAAAAGCATATATGAACCTTGCAAAAGAGGTGATCAAGCGTGCCTAGTGTAAAGAAACGTGGCGGATTGGGACGTGGACTCAATGCTTTGGTCTCAGAGGCCGAGTATGAGACCGGTGGTTCGGCTGCATCGGCTTCGAATGCCGCATCTGAAACAAAACTACCTATTGAGGATATCGTTCCCAACCCTAATCAGCCGCGAATTCACTTTAACGAAACTGAACTTCGTGAGTTGAGCGAATCAATCCAAGAACATGGCGTCTTGCAGCCGCTTTTGGTTCGCAAGCATGGAAACGGCTATGAGATCATCGCTGGTGAGCGTCGTTACCAAGCGTCAAAGCTTGCTGGTCTCGAGGAGCTGCCTGTCATCATTAAAGATGTTAATGATGAAGAGATGCTGGCTCTTGCTCTGATCGAAAACCTTCAGCGTTCTGATCTGAATCCCGTCGAAGAGGCTAAGGGCTATCGCCAGCTTATCGATGCCAGCGGTATGACCCAGGAGGCATTGTCGAAGGCAGTCAGCAAGTCACGCTCTGCAATTACAAACTCGCTGCGCCTTCTCGATCTCCCTGAAGTTGTTCAGCAGATGATTTTTGAGGGCAAACTTACTGCTGGTCATGCACGTGCGATTCTTGCAGTTCCCTATGAGGAAGCTCGAATTCGACTTGCAGAGAAGGTTGTTGCAGAGGGCCTTTCCGTAAGAGCGACAGAAAATCTTGCTCCGTTGTTTTCTGTCGGAGAGACACCTAAGACGCCGAGGCCTGCAACGCCTCAGTCTTTTAAAAAGGCTGCCCGCGTGCTTCGTCAGGTTTTTAATACCAACGTGCGTGTTAAGAGCTCGCGTGGAAAGAATAAGATTGAGATTGAGTTTAAAGACGAGGAAGAGCTCTCTCGTATTCTTGGCGAAATGATTCAGTTTGATCAAGGAGGCCAAGATGAGGAATAGGATTTTAACTGCGATTGCATTGGCGACGACTGTCGCGGCTGGTGCCTTTGCTGGCTATAAGATCGCGACAGACGATGAACTTCGAGGTCGTTTGCTTCGTAGTGCGCAAGATATTGTCGATACATCCAAGAAGAAAATGGATGTTATGACAGAAGATGTTGCCATGCGTACGGCTCAGGTAACGAAGAATCCCAAGATTAATCAAGGTTGGGTTAGTAACCAATGGGAAAATGTAGGCTATTAGGTACCTAACAATTACTTAGCATATTTTGAGGGGTCCTTGTCTGATTCACGAGGCAAGGACCCCTTATTTTGGCCGTAAAAAATGGGACAGGTAGCAGCTGATTCAAAATTAAGGTCAATAAATAAAACGGCCCCGGTTGCATCTCCTGTAACCGGGGCCGTTCGATGTTTCACATGAAACGTTTTGGGGTGCGACTCCCCTATGCGTTCTTCTGAACTTTGAAGCGCTGCTTCAGCTGTCCGCAAGCGGCGTCAATATCGTTACCACGGGAGTTACGAATCGTGGTCTCGATGCCACGGGACTCAAGACGACGCTGAAGATCCTCAACCTTATGAATCGGCGACGGCTTGAGCGGGCTGCCCTCGATGTCGTTAAGCTGAATCAGGTTAACGTGGCACAACGTTCCCTCGCAGAAGTCGCAGAGCGCCTGCATCTCGGGATTCGTATCGTTGACGCCTTCGATCATGGCATACTCATAGGTCGGGCGGCGGCCAGTCTTCTCGGTGTAGAGTTGAAGCGCCTCGTGAAGGCGAAGTAGCGTGTACTTCTTAACACCGGGCATAAGCTTATTGCGTGTCGACTGGATGGCGGAATGCAGGGAAACGGCAAGCGTGAACTGCTCGGGGATGTCGGCAAATTTGCGAATACCGGGAATAACGCCGCTGGTAGAGACGGTGAGGTGACGAGCACCGATACCGATGCCATCGGGGTCGTTGAGGATTCGCAACGCCTTGAGAACCTCGTCGTAGTTGGCAAACGGCTCGCCCTGGCCCATGAAGACAACGCTCGTGACGCGCTCGCCAAAGTCGTTGGATACATGAAGTACCTGGTCGACGATCTCTTGAGCGGTCAGAGAGCGCTTGAGGCCGTTGAGACCGGTAGCGCAAAAGGCGCAGCCCATGCCACAGCCAGCCTGGGTGGAAACGCAGACGGAAAGCTTGTTACGACGGGGCATACCGACAGTCTCGACGGAAACGCCGTCGTGGTACTCGAGCAGATACTTGCGAGAGCCATCTTTGGAAACCTGCTTGGTTAGTTCAGTCGGCGTGTCAAAGGCAAAAGCCTCTTTAAGCTGCTCGCGGAAAGCCTTGGGAAGGTTGGTCATATCGTCAAACGAGCAAACGTTCTTCTCGAAGACCCATTCGATGAGCTGCTTCGCGCGGAAGGCGGGCTGGCCAAGTTCGGCCACAAGGTCGCGAATATCGTTTTGGCTCAAGTCGCGAATGTCCTGAGATTTAGTCCTGGGATTCATGGAAGCCTTTCGATTTTGGGGAAACGTAGAGGGTATCGCTACAATATGGTATCAGCTGCAGAAATTATAGAGGAGGAGTCTGCCCATGCCGGGTAAAAGCCTAGAGAACATGCACGTAGCGGTCTTGGCGGGCGGTCATTCCGCTGAGCGCGAGATCTCGCTCAATTCGGGAAAGAACGTCGTGGTTGCCTTGAAGGAGGCCGGCTACACTTCGGTGGAGCTGCTCGACACGGCTACCGATGATTTTATGGTAACCATGGCGACCGGCGGCTTTGACGTGGCGTTTATCGCCATGCACGGTGCCGGCGGCGAGGATGGCGCCATGCAGGGTGCCATGGAGACCCTGGGTATCCCCTACACGGCCTCGGGCGTGCTTGCCAGCGCCTGCGGTGCCGACAAGGAAGTCTCTAAGCTCCTGTACGCCAAGGCGGGCATTCCCATTGCCCCCGGCCTTGCGCTCGAGGTGGGCGATGAAGTCGATATCGATCATATCGTCGAGGTTTGTGGCGAGCGCTGCTTTGTGAAGCCGGCCGTCAACGGTTCCAGCTATGGCATTTCCCTGGTCCATGAGCCCTCCGAGCTGCCCGCGGCAATCGCCAAGGCGTTTGAGTACGGCGACAAAGTGCTGGTCGAGAAGTGCATCGAGGGTATCGAGATCACCGTCGGCGTATACGGCGAAGATGACGTGCGCGCTCTGCCGATTGTCGAGATTCGTAAGCCCGAGGACTGCGAGTTCTACGATCTGGACGTGAAGTATGTCGACCCTACGGACATCCATCGCATTCCGGCGCAGATTTCACCCGAGAATTATGCTCGCGCTCAGGAGCTTGCCTGCGCCGCTCACAAGGCCCTCGGTTGCCTGGGTATCTCGCGCAGCGATTTTATCGTGAGCGAGGACGGCCCCGTTATCCTCGAGACCAATACCATTCCCGGCATGACCGATACGTCGCTGTATCCGGATGAGATCCGCCACACCGACGACATGACGTTCCCGCAGGTCTGTGACAGCCTGATCCGTATGGGCCTTCGTCGAGCGGGCATTGCATGCTAATCGAGGACGCGGTTTCGTCAGGAACGCCGCAGTTTGTCATCGACTCCTATGCCACGCTTGCCGAACGCGCCAAAACGCAGTCCTTTGGTCTTATCGAGGAAGATGTGATCGTCCTTGATACCGAGACCACAGGTCTTTCGGTGCAGGACAATGAACTGATCGAGATCTCGGCGGCCCGTCTTTCGGGCCGCGAGATCGTCGACCGTTTCGATACCTTCGTGCATCCCAAGCAGCTGATTCCCGCCGAGATTACCGAGCTCACGAGCATTACAAATGCCGATGTGGCAGATGCCCCGTCGGCCGTTGAGGCCGTAGCCGCTCTCGCCGATTTTGTCGGTGGTTGCCCGGTAATCGCACATAACGCCACGTTCGACCGCTCGTTTATCGAGTCGGTCAAAGGTGGCGTCAACGTGAGCGATATCTGGATCGATTCGCTGGCGCTGTCGCGCATCGCGCTTCCGCGCCTGGCCTCGCACAAGTTGTCTTTTATGGCCGATCTGTTTGGCTGTGACTCGGTATCACACCGTGCCAATGCCGACGTCGACGCCCTGTGTGGCGTATGGCGCGTGTTGCTCGTGGCGCTCACCGACTTGCCTCAGGGCATCATGGCGCGCCTAGCCGACATGCATCCGGATGTGCCTTGGTCCTATCGTCCTATCTTCTCATTCTTGGCAGGGCAGAACCCTGGTTCTATCTTCTCTCTCATCGCCGCTCGTGCTGACGTTCTCAAGGCCGATCGCGCCGACGATCGGGTGGACGCCGACGAACTGCCGGTCCTCAAGATGCCGAGTCGTGAGGAGATTGAGGCAGACTATGCGCCAGGTGGCCTGGTCAATCGCATGTATCCCACTTACGAGCCGCGTGATGAGCAGATCGCGATGGCGCTCGAGGTCCGCGATGCGCTGGTCACGGGCACTCATCGTGTAATTGAGGCGGGCACAGGCGTCGGCAAATCGATGGCCTATCTGGTGCCTTTTGCCGAGGCAGCACGCCGTAACAACATCACGGTTGGTATTGCGACCAAATCGAACAATCTTGCAGACCAGCTCATGTACCATGAGCTGCCAAAACTTGCCGAGCAACTGGACGGTGGTCTGTCATTTTGCGCTCTCAAGGGCTATGACCACTATCCGTGCCTGCGCAAGCTTGAGCGCATGAGCCGAGGCCAGGTCGAGATTACCACCAAGCGCGATCCGGCGGACACGCTCACGGCGGTCGCGGTCATTATGGCGTACGTCTGCCAATCAGCCGATGGCGACCTCGACTCGCTTGGCATTCGGTGGCGCAGCGTCAACCGCCCCGACTTTACGACGGCCTCGCGCGAGTGTGCTCGCCGCCTCTGCCCGTTTTTCCCTGATAAATGTTTGGTCCACGGCGCTCGCCGTCGTGCGGCGCATGCCGATGTGGTGGTCACCAACCATTCCCTGCTGTTCCGCAATGTTGCGGCCGAGGGCAGGATTTTGCCTCCGATTCGTCATTGGGTAATCGACGAGGCTCATTCTATCGAGCGCGAGGCGCGCCGTCAGTGGGCGCGCGTGGTGTCGGCGGACGAATCACGCGTTCTGTTTGAGCGCCTGGGTGGCTCGAGCACCGGTGCGCTAAGCCAGGTCTCCCGTGATTTGGCAACCTCCGAGGGCTCTACGCTCTATTTGGGCCTTACTGCCAAGGCGACGTCGACGGTTGCGCGCGCGAGCATGGCAATCGCCGACGTGTTCGATGGCGTTCGCGAGCTCGGCCGCCGTGCCCGTGGGGGTTATGACAATGCCAACCTATGGATTGGCCCCGAGCTGCGCGAATCTGACGACTGGCATGATTTCTTACCGTCGGCCTACACTGCCATCGACGCATTGGAACAAGCTGACAAGAGCGTCGACGCGCTGGTGCAAGCCGTCGCCGCCGACAAGCCCGAGGTTGTTGTCGACCTGGGTGATATTTCGCGCCGCCTGCACGAGCTGGCCGAGAACCTCAAACTCATCATTGACGGCACCGATGAACACTACGTGTATTCGCTGCAGGTCAATCGCAGGCTGCGTGCCGGCGGAGAGTCAATGACCGCAGAGCGCATCGACATTGGCGAGGCCTTGGCAACCGAGTGGCTGCCCGAGGTTCACACGGCTATCTTTGCCTCGGCGACCATGACGGTGTCCAAAAGCTTTGAACACTTTAACCACGCGGTCGGTCTCGATCGCATCGGTGCTTCAACATCCTCGTCGCTGCACTTGGACTCGAGCTACGACTTCGATTCGAACATGGCTGTAGTCGTTGCGGGCGATATCCCCGATCCGCGCGATCGTGAGAGCTATCTTACAGCGCTCGAGCGCGTGCTGGTCGACGCCCATCTTGCCATGGGCGGATCGGTGCTCACACTGTTCACCAATCGGCGCGACATGGAAGACCTGTACGCCCGCGTTGAGCCTAAGATGGCCCGTGCGGGTCTGGAGCTCAACTGCCAGCAGCGCAACTCATCTCCTCGTCGCCTGCGCGACCGGTTTATCAACGAGCCGACCTCGTCGCTTTTTGCCCTTAAGGCCTTCTGGGAGGGATTCGACGCCAGCGGCGAGACGCTGCGCTGCGTCATCATTCCCAAGCTGCCGTTCTCGAGTCCCACGGACCCGCTCTCGTGCGAGCGCAACCTGCGCGAAGACCGCGCTTGGGCGCGCTATTCGCTGCCCGAGGCGGTGCTCGAGGTCAAGCAGGCGGCCGGCCGCCTTATCCGCTCGTCGACCGATTGCGGCGTGCTGATTCTGGCCGACCCGCGCCTGGTGACGAAGGGCTACGGAAAGAAGTTCTTAACGTCGCTGCCTACGAGCTCCTACCAGCGCATCGAATCGGCGCAGATCGGGCACTATCTGCAACTGTGGCGTGCACGCCACGAGCGGCGGCGCTAAAGCGGACAGACGAGGGTCTTTGCCATATCGCACAGACGCTTTGACAGGGCGGGGTCATCCAAGATGCGGATGGCTCCGCCCGCTGCGATTACCTGGCTCAGTAGCCAACGCTCGGAGCCATAATGCACGGTTACCGTTGCCATGTCTGCCCCGCTGCGCTCGATTAGGGTGATGCCGGCCCAGTCCAGATGCTCCGCCATATCGAATGGCATCAAGAGCTTTGCGCTACGCTGCGTCCGAGCAAGGGAATCGTGGAGGGATGTGACGTCCGGTGCATGAGGCACGACGGAGTCTTCCGTCAAGGCGAGTCCCTCGATTTTATCCATGCGATAGGTGCGCTGCTCATCGACCACGATGTCCCAGGCAATCAGGTATGTTTGGTCGCCGTTTGCCGTAATGCGCAAGGGGTCGACCAGACGCTCACGTGGCCGTGCATCGTCCATCGAGCGATACGAGATGCGGCAGCGAACACCGTCCTGAATGGCGCAGCTCAGCTGCTGCCAGTGCGACCCGTGGTTGACGGTGTCAAAGACGCGCTGGTTATAGCCGAGCTCTTCGGGTAGAAGGGCATGTCGAATCCGAGCTGCCGTATGCGGCTCGATCCCCAACGATTCAAGTTCATGGTTGAGCACAGCGCCCTCGGCGGCACTCAAGCGCAGCGGTAGCACACGCCCGGCGTCACCGGTGAGGACCACACGCTCGCCGCGGCATTCGCAGATGATGCGCGCGCCCGATTCTCGGTTCGCGAGCGTCGAGACGATCTCGAGAATCTCGTCGAGCGATACCCCCGTGATGTCAAAGCGACTGCAAATCTCGGTTCGTGTCATGCCGCTCTCGCCGGCGGCGTAGAGGGCCTCCATGATGTCGATGGCGCGCGAGAGTCTCTGCTCGCTGGTGAGTTTACGCACGGGCATACTCGTGCACCGTCCTTTCAATGAGGTGGTTCCACGCCTGTTTGAGCGATTTGGGGGCCACGGGCCTTATGCCGTCCATGGCGTGGGCCATGCAAAATGAGGCGCCGGCTTCAAGATCGCGCACGTCAACGGTCCAGGTCCATCCCACATCGGTGTGTACGAGCTCACCTCGCCCACGCGTGAGGCCGTTGATCATATCGATCTGCGTCTGAGGGGCGAATGAGAACGTGGCTGCAACGGGCGGTCGGTCGGCAAAATCGAATTCAAAGAACAGGTAGTCGCTGAGGTTGAAGTCCGCGGGGATGACGTAGGCCTTCGAAGGACGCCAAGCGCGAACGATACGGTCGCAGCGGAATGTCCTGATGTCGCCGGTGACGTTGTCGAGGCCGCAGAAGTACGCCACGCCCTCGCGCTCGAACATGCCGTAGACGCAGACGGTACGTTCTTTCTGCTCACCGCGTCCGTTCTGATATAAAAATCGCAGCGCGCATCGCTCGGCAAAGGCGCTCCATACCGCATCGACGGTGGGAGAGCGGCGGATCGGTGCTTCGTCCACCGTCGTCCTACCGGTGAGGTAGGCAATCTTGGAGCGAATATCGGCAAGCGGTGCGGCAAAAGTGGATGAGCCGGCCGCTAGCGTCTGGTCGATGGCGTTGAGCAGGATATCGGCGTCGTCTGCGGTGATGAGGCCGCCTGCAGCAAACGTGTGCTCGCGGTCGATTGTCCACGAGCTTTCCTCGGTCTCCTGCGCGCCGGTGGGGCGAACCTCCTTGATTAAGATGCCGCGTTCGAGCAGTTTGTCACGATCGCGTCGAAACTTGCGCTTATCCGAGTCGATATTGCCCGAGCCATATCCCAGGTCAGAATCCAAGACGATCTGCTCGGTCGTCAGCGGTTCGGGGGAGCTATTGAGCACAAAGAAAAGATTGAGGATGCGCTGAGCCGTTTTATCGAAACTGGGCTCCGAATTCCCCTTTTTAATTGTCTCGGTCGTGTCGCTTGCCGTCATAGGGTCCTCGCATGAGAAGGTGGTTTGCTGCCATGATTTTAGTCCGATATGGAGATTAGGCTATATCCTTGTCCGCTCGGGGCGTTAAGATGGCCCGAATTCGGTCGTTTGCGCTCGCTCGGGGTATACTTTCGACTATATACGGTTCTAATGTGCATGCATTGGGCCTATTTGTCGGATTATGGATGTGGAGCGCACATGGCGAACACCCAGAACTATATTAACCACCTGCTGCAGAACACCGGCATTACGCCGGCGTGCAGCGAAGAAGAGCGCTTGGCTGCCGAGGATATCGCTCAGATCTTCCGCAACCACGGCTTTGATCCCGAGGTTCAGGAGTTCAATGCCCCGGCGCCCAGTAGGTTGGCATTTGCCGTTACCGGTATTCTTGCGTTTGCCGGTGCCCTGCTGATGGGCATCGGCGGCGGTATCGGCTTGGTCGGCACCTTGCTGGCCATTGTCGGCGCCGTTCTTTACGTGCTCGAGCGCACAGGGCACCCCGTGGTTTCGCGCCTGGGCAAGACAGGCGTGAGCCAAAATGTCATCGCCTATCACAAGGCCTCGGGCCCGCTCGCGTCCCCGCGTAACCGCCCGGTGGTCGTTGTCGCACACTACGACTCTCCCCGTGCTGAGCTGCTCGCCCGCGAGCCCTATGCTTCGTATCGTGCGCTCATCGCCAAGCTGCTGCCTGTTGCCACGGTTGCCCCTGCTGCCGTTGCCATCCTGCGTATCCTGCCGCTCCCCGGCGCGCTCAAGGTTCTGCTGTGGATTGTCGCGATCCTCGCTTCCCTCGTTGCACTTGCCAACGCGGCAAACATCATCTCTAACCGCCACATTCTTCCCTATACGTCCGGCGCGGTGTGCAACAAGTCTTCTGTCGCCGCTATGCTCGGCGTTATGGACAACGTTGCTCCCTTCCAGGGCGAAAACGAGTTTCCCGACGATGTTCCGTTCGATACCTATTTTGGGGAGCAAAAGCGCCGTGCCGAGGAAATGGCGCGTGCAGCGGCGGAATATGCCGCGGCCCAGCAGCAAAACGACTACGGCAACACCATCGAGTATGAAGAGCCTACCTACGCCGAGGACGAGTTCGGTCAGCCGATTGCTCCCGACGCTCAGACCGAGCCCGAACAGGGTGAGGCTTTCGACGAGCAGATCGAGGGCTTTGAGGGTGCATCTGCCGACGAGACGCTGATCGGCGCTATCGTGCCCGAGGATCAGAATCAGGCTGTCCAGGCCGAAGAGTTCAATGACGAGGTTTCCGCTGCCGAGTCGGCGGAGGAGCCTGTCGCGGCCGAGCCCGAGCCCAAGCTCTATCGCAATGCCGCCGGCAACATCCGCTTTGGTTCGGATGCCATCCGTGCGCTCGGAATGCTTCCCGAGTCCTGCACGCTCGATTACGAGGAGGGCGAGGAGCCGACGTTTGAGCCCGAGCCTGCCCCCGTCGTGACTGCGCCTGCGCCCGCTGTCACCGTGGATGATGAGTCTGCCGCGGTTGCCGTTGCCGTTGCCGAGCCCGAGGCGGTGTCCGCGATCGATCCCGCGGCAGGACTGGACATTTTGGCTCCCGCCGCGCCGGCGCAAGACGTTGCGGACGAGTCTGACGACGATTACGTTGAACAGCCGAGGCGCGTGTCTTACGAGAGCGATACTGATTTCTCGGCCGAGATTCCCGCGGCAACGCCCCATGCCGATATTGCATCCGCGTTTTCGTCGATTGGCGCCAGCGCTTCCAACTTCTTTAAGGGTGCGCTTGCAAAGGGCAAGAAATTTGTCGACGATTTCGAGGAGAAGCGCGCTGCCACACGCGAGGCTGCCGAGCAGGAGGCTATCGCTCAGCAGCAGGCAGCCGAGGCGGCACGTGAGCACGCGGCGCAAGAGTTCGAGCAGAACGAGGCTATGCAGTCCGCGCCCGTCGACGCCGCCGAAGCTACAACGTCCTTTGAGTCCCAGCAACCGGCGTCCGCGGATGTTGTTGAGGCAACAACGTCTTTCGAGGCTCAGCAGCACGTCGATAGCACCATGTCGTTTGATGCCGCGAAGTTCGATTCCACGATAACGTTTGAAAAGCAGGGCACCGCGATTGCTGAGCCCCTTCCTATTTCCGATGAACAGGGCGACGCGGTGGACGATGACGAGCCCATTGATGCTGCCGAAATTCAGGATGCTGCCGAGGACGAGTCCGTCGAGGCCAACTCTGACGAAGAGCAATACGCGGCAGCCGATCAGGGTGATTCGACCGAGGTCGAGCAGGAGGAAGTGCCTGCGGTTTCCGAGACTCCCGAGACGGATGAGTCGAGGCCTTATTCCACGCAGATTTTCACCATGCCGACCCCGAGTGGTTCCGGTGCCACGGTTGCCAATGTCGCTCCCACCCAGGACGAAACGGTCGATTCCCTTATGGCCCAGATTTCCTCCCAGGCATCGCCGCGTCCGCAGATGAATGTTCCCGATCCGGCGTCGGCACCGTCGCCTGCACCTTCCTCGTCTCCGCTGGCTTCAGTCCCCGATCCGTCGCTGCCGTCTATGAAGCAGGCAAACGTTGCGTCTCGCACGTCGCTGTTCGACCTTCCCGATCCCTCTGCCCAAGTCAACGACCCCTTTGCTACCGCCCAAGGTCCCGAACCCACATCGGCACCCGTTGCGCCTCCTATGCCCGTTGCGTCGGGCGCGCAGCCGATCGAGACCATTTCGGCTCCCGCCCCGGCGGCACCCAAGTCTCGTAAGCGCGGCCTGGGTGGTCTGTTCGGCCGTAAAAAGAAAAACGAGCAGGACAGCATGAGTGACTGGCTGGGCGTCGAAGACGATTACGATGCCAAGAAGTCCGGTCGCGGTATCGGTTCGTGGGATAACTTCGAGGACGATAACGATGGCTGGAAGGGTGGCGCTACGTCTTCCGATGGCGCTTCTTCCGAAGATATGCTCTCGGCTGTCGCCTCTATGGGCGATGATGAGCTGCTCGGTCACGATATCTGGTTTGTGGCAACGGGCGCCTCGGATTGTGATGGCGCCGGCATGAAGGCCTTCTTGGCTTCGCATCGCGATAAGCTCCGCGGCGTATTCTTTATCAATCTTGAATCCGTCGGCGCCGGTAGGCTTTCGGTTGTGACGGTCGAGGGCGAACAACAACTGCTCAAGGGCGATCGCCGCATCATGAACCTGGTCAGCAAGGTGTGCAAGTCGTTCCATGTCGATTGTGGCGCGCTCGAGATGCCCTATGCCAAGACCGATGCCTATGCCGCGCTCGAGGCGAGCCGCCGAGCCCTCACCATCGCCGGCGTGGACGGCACGCGTCTGGCTTGCGCTCGTACCGAGGACGACCTGCCCCACAATGTCAACCCGACGAACATTGCCACGGTATCCGAGGTCGTGACCGAGGTTATCCGCCGTTCGTAGACGGAGCTCTAAGGAGTCAACGTGTTTTCGTATATTAAGCGCCATTGGCCTGTCTACGCGATTTTGACCTTGATTGCCATTGCGTTAGGATTTGGGGCTGCCTACATCGTGGGTGCAAAGGGCTCGACCCCCGCCTCCGCAATCAGCGAAGAGGTGGAGCAAGAACAGAGCACGGGTGCCGATGGGATTCCTGAGTCCGAGCAGGCAATCGTTGATGGTGGATCTTCGTCTGCAGAGTAGATACGGCGATTTACATGATTGAAAGCGGGCGAGCCAGGGGACTGGCTCGCCCGCTTTTTCATCGCGCTAGCGCTTCTTTGGGATCGACCTAAGGCGAGCGAACCATAGGGCTGCGGCACCCGAGGTCAGGAGCGCGGTGATGCAAGCGGCGATGGGAGCTGATCCTGTTGCCGGTAGGTCCTGCGGTAGGGTACAGCGTTGAATGACGCTGTCCTCGTCATGTGACTCAAGTTTATTGCCGCCACCGTTGCGGCAAAGATCGACGCGCGCGCTGTTGGTGAGTGCGGTTTGGGGCGTATAAGCCGACGTTGCCTGCATATGTACGACTGCGCCCCGAGCGTCTGTGCCAAGGATTGCTTTGGCATCGTCAAGGTCGTCGTGCTCATCTTTGAGATCATCGCGGGTCCAAGAATCCGCATCGCTTCGAGTCGTAAAGTCGGCGGCTACCGCACCGTATTCAATTCGAATGCCCGTTACGACGGTATTGGACGCAAGGTCGAGTTCTTTCGCCTCGAGTGTGGTGGATTCCGTGGTCGAGACATCCGCCTTCCAGAGGTGCCAGCCGTCGTAATCGATGAGGCGGCAATCCTCACTCAGACTCTCCCTTACTTCGTCGGACTCAAGCCAAGGGTTTTCGTGCCCATCGTCAAGTGTCGCGTTTGCCGGCTCATCGACGTCTGTCGAGTCCAACGGCGTCGTGCGATACCACACGTTGCACAGACCATTGAGGTCGCCGATGGCGACGGGGGTTTCGATTGAGATGAATCTCGCTGTGCCGTCTTTGGCGCACTCAAGATCATCGGTAATCGTAAACTCATCAACCCAAGTAGCGGAATCGTTTCGAGCATCGATGGTATAGGAGAAAAGCCCATCACTATTGGTTTGCGTCGTGGCGCGGTTTTTACCATCGCCGTTAGCCAACAGGCCCTTTTCGATAGGTTGGACAAGTTCCTGACGCTTGTCGACCTGCCCCTTGATCTCGATGGGCGCATCCTTCATCGCGACGGATTGGACTTCTCCCGTATCTTTTATTTCAAACGTTATCTCCTCGGCAAGGTCATAGGTCCGCGGAGACATCATTTCGCGCAACGAGTAGGTGCCAGGTGCAAGATGTTCGACGCGGTGCGGCTTGTCGGATGAGGTCCAGGAGTCTATTTCGGTTTTATCGGGACCATATAAGGTGAGCTGTGCGCCTTCCACTTCCTGCTCACCGCTTGCATCGACCTTGGAGATATCAACCTTGGTGTAATCGTCGGATACGTTAAGCCGTGCTTCTACAACGGGTGTTTTCTGGTCGGCATAAGTAAGGTCGACAATATGGGATGTCCGATCGAGTAAGAAGCCTGCCGGCGCTTGAGTCTCGACAACCTCATAGCGTGCGGTGCCAGATCCCAGCGGGAGGTCGTCCGCGTGTGCTTCCCCAGTTTCATCCGTCGTGACGGTAGCGACAGTCTCACCGTCGAGCGCGGCAATGCTACCGTCGGGGCGCACGATATCACCCGAGGCACGGATCTCAAAGACGGCGCCCGCGAGGCTGCTGCCGTCTACGGCATCGGTTTTAACGATCCTGATGTTTCCGGTCGCGGCGTGGTCATAATACGAGGCGATTGCAACGGGCGTTAGGTTCATGTCGGCGGGTATGTTTACCTCGATCTCCTCGCCGACAAGATAGGGCTCTTTGGCCGAGGTTTCGCGTACATAATAGGTGCCCGGCACGAGCGATTCGGGCAGTGTGACGGTCCCGGTCGCGTCAGTCGTAAAGGTGTCCATTACGTTATGTGTTGGATACCAGCAAGTTTGTGAGACAGATTCGTGATTGCTGTCGAGGAGTTGGAAGGTGAATCCGGCTAGTGGAACAGAAGCGCCTGTTTGGGCATCGCGTTTTACAATCTGGAGATGCGTCGACAGAGCGTGGTTGTCCACGATATATTGAAGCACGGCGCCGTTGGAAATCTGATTGGCCCCGACGGTCCATTCCCCCGCACGTTTAAAACCCTCGGGGACGGTTTCCGGAACCTCGCGAATCGTGTAGCCGGCACGGTCGTATGGGATGGCTCCGTGGACACCGGCGGGTCGCTTGCCTGTGCCGAACCATGTTTCGGGCTGATCTTTGGTGGAGGCAAAGCCATAGATGTTTGTGGTCAGTGTGCCAACAACCTGCTGAGAACTGTTGCTGACAACCTCAAAGACAACACCACCCGCCGGTTGCTCCAGGCCGGATTGGTCGCTATTGCCGTAATCCTTGAATTTGGAAATCTCAAGGTCAAACGCAATGGGGATATCGGAAATGCGAGATTCGATCTCGACCACGCCTGAATCACCGAGCTGGTCGGCTCCAACGGTATAGGTCCAGCTGTCGTTGGTTGGCAGGTAGCCCTCGGGGGTTTTTGATTCGTAGATGGTAAAGGTTCCTAAGGGGACATCGGCGAGGGTGGCCCGACCGCTTTCGTCGGTCGTGAGGATTTGTGCCCATCCAGGGGTTGATTGCGACACACACGTGAACTCTGCTCCTGCGAGTGAAGATCCCACCTGGGGGCCGGCATTCGTCGCGGCATCGAGTTTTACGATACGCAGGTTGATGGTGCCGGGCTGTTCATCAATGGCGACCTGTCCACCGTCATTCCCCGTGGTAAAGGCGATGCGATCGTGGCGGGGGACATAGCCGGCCGGTGCCTTCGTTTCAACTAGGTAGTATGCAGTGTTGGGCAGAAGAGTTGCTTGCGCCCGACCGTTGCTGTCCATCTGGATGGTGCCGACACGCGCGCCGCTGGCGCTCTCAAAAATATCGAATGTTGCCCCGTCAAACTGATAAGTATTGTTTCCGCTGGTAATGGCAGCGTTTGCAGACTGCTTTTGGAAGGAAACAGAGACCGCCGGCAGTACATAGAGCATGTCCTGACGTTTGCTGCCGCCCGATACGGCTCCTAGATAGCGTCGCGCGCGGTGCGGAGCGGCTTTGATGTTTCCTGATTTTGCGCTGTCGTGGAGCCACCGCGCCGCCGCCACGACTTCATTGTCAGCGGTAAAGTGCCCACTCTTGGTTTTGCCCTGAGCGGTCGTGTAAGAGTAAGTACCGTCGACATGGGTAGTGCCGTTGAGCATCCATACGGCAAGCTGGGTTGCGGCGCGGGCGCGATCGGGTGAAAGATGGTAACCGCCAAACGACGTGGCGGTAGGATATCCGTGACAAACGATTGCCGCGAACTCGTCGTCGAGCCACACCCAGCCTTGATCAAAGTTGAGCCATGGGCCGCCCGGCTTGGTGGGGCCGGGGCGCTCCTGGTTCATGCAGTAGGCAATCGAGGCGTCTTGAGCTTCATACTTGCCGATGAAGAAGGGCCCACAATCATCGCTAATAGTGCGGAAGCCGAGCTGACCGTAGCCATCGACGGCAAATGCGGCTCCCGGTGTCAGGCAGCCGAAAAGCAGGAAGAGGAGCAGGAGCAGCGGACCTGTTGCGATTGCGCTGTGGACAGAGTGCGTGGGTGCGTTGGACATGGCTGCTCCTTATCCCTCGTGCGCCGCATGGGGAGGTTGCGACGCGTAGGATGAGGCTACCCCCGAGGTTCATGCGGGTAAGTACCGGAGCCTGACCAAAAGCTTGCCCAATTCCTGACAAATTGAGCTCAAATACAACAATCAAGCAAAAGCGCAGGTAGAAGATAAGGAGAACAGGAGGTTAAAGGTCCTCATCTCCACAATTGACGCGATTTTCAAACGAATCTCCACAGCTAAAACAAGCATCGCCACTCTTGTATCGAACAAGACAACCGCGTTATACTATCCCCACATATGCGGGCATCGCCAAGTGGTAAGGCATCAGCTTCCCAAGCTGACACTCGCGGGTTCGAGTCCCGTTGCCCGCTCCAGCTAGAAGCACAAGCACGGCACCATCACGGTGCCGTGCTTTTTTCAATAAAGCGCCGGGACTCGAACCCGCCAGGGTGCGAGCGTTAAGCAAACGCGAAGCGTTTGTAGCGAGCAGGCGAAGGCGCCGACAGGCGCCTGAAGCCGGTGCGGATTTGCGAAGCAAATACGCGGACGTCCCGTTGCCCGCTCCATGGAGCACAGAAGACCTCGGGACGGCCAATTCAACAAAGTCTTCCCCATCGTCACCGTGAATCCGAGGGGATCGACCGCAGCCGGTGCGGATTTGCGAAGCAAATACGCGGACGTCCCCATGCCCGCTCCAATTCCAAAATGTTAGGTTAATGCCTGCTGCCCATACTTGCACCTGCGCACGGTACAATGGTTGGGTTACGACCAACGTGCCAATAACCAAAAAGGAGCCGCTATGATCGATCGCTATACCCGCCCGGAGATGGGACACATCTTCTCCCTCGAGAACAAGTACGCCATTTGGCAGGAGATCGAGGTTCTGGCCTGCGAGGCCCAGGCGGAGCTCGGCAAGATCGGTATTTCCAAAGACGAGGCCCAGTGGATCCGCGACCATGCCAACTTTGAGAAGGCGAAGGTCGATGAGATCGAGGAAGTCACGCGCCACGACGTCATTGCCTTCCTGACCAACATGAAGGAATACATCGATGCCGATGTTCCCGAGGGCGACCCCAAGCCCAGCCGCTGGGTTCACTATGGCATGACCAGCTCGGATCTGGGCGACACGGCCCTGTGCTACCAGCTCACCCAGGCCTGCGACCTGATTATCGAGGACGTCAAGAAGCTCGGCGAGATTTGCAAGCGTCGCGCCTTTGAGGAGCGCAACACGCTCTGTGCCGGCCGCACTCATGGCATCCACGCCGAGCCGATGACCTTCGGCATGAAGTTTGGCTCTTGGGCCTGGGAGCTCAAGCGCGATCTGGATCGTCTTGAGGACGCCCGCAAGAATGTTGCCTTCGGTGCTATTTCGGGCGCTGTCGGCACGTACAGCTCCATCGAGCCGTTCGTCGAGGAGTATGTCTGCGAGCACCTGGGCCTGGTTCACGACCCGCTGTCCACGCAGGTTATCAGCCGCGACCATCACGCCTATCTCGCCGGCGTTCTCGCCACCACCGCAGCCACCTGCGAGCGCATCGCTACCGAGGTCCGCAATCTGCAGAAGACTGATACGCTCGAGGCCGAGGAGCCGTTCCGTAAGGGCCAAAAGGGCAGCTCAGCCATGCCGCACAAGCGCAACCCCATCACCATGGAGAAAGTCTGCGGTCTGTCGCGCGTCGTGAAGTCCAACGCCCAGGTTGCCTTCGATAACGTCGCCCTGTGGCACGAGCGTGACATTTCGCACTCCTCTGCCGAGCGCGTCGCCCAGGCCGATAGCTTCATCGCCCTCGACCACATGTTCCAGTGCCTCATCCGCGTTATCGACGGCCTGCAGCTGTATCCCGCCCGCATGATGGCCAACCTCAATAAGACCCGCGGCCTCATCTTCTCTTCCAAGGTACTGCTCGCCCTCGTCGACACGGGCATCACCCGCGAGGACGCGTACGCCATTGTGCAGGAGAACGCTATGGCAACCTGGCACGAGGTACAGGATTGTGTCTCCGGCCCCACCTTTAAGGAGCGTCTCGAGGCCGACCCGCGCTGCACCGTCAGTCAGGAGAAGCTCGACGAGATCTTTGATCCGTGGGACTTCCTCACCCGTATCGACACGGTCTTTGATCGTCTGGAGCAGCTGAGCTTCGAGTAGGTTCGGGCATAACGTTAGCTTTTTAGGGCGCTTTGCTGGTAATGTGTGTTGCCGGCAAAGCGCCTCGTTGCATTTAGGGAAAGACGGGGATAATAGTCGTCTCGAATAACATTCTGAGAGGGGATCGCATGATTTCGTTTGATTACAAGCCTCAGGGCGTGTGTGCTCGCAATATTCACCTTGACCTTTCCGATGACGGCAGCAAGGTGCTGGGCGTCGAGTTTACCGGCGGCTGCGATGGCAACCTCAAGGCCATCTCCAGGCTGGTCGAAGGCGCTCCCGCCGATCGCGTAATCGAGGTTCTCGCCGGTAATACCTGCGGTATGAAAAAGACCTCTTGCGCCGATCAGCTTACGCGCGCTATCGAGGCCGCTCGCGCAGAGATCGCCTAATGAGCATCGCTGATCGCTTTAAGAATGGAATAACGCGTCGAGGTTTTGTGCTGGGTGGCGCCGCTACCGGTGCTGCTGCCGTACTGGCCGGTTGCTCGAAAAAAACGGGCACGAGTGATGACGTCGCTGGCGAGCCGCAGGTTATCAAGGACGATTCGAAGATTGTCTCGATCACTGATGAGTACGAAGCTGTTGATATCGATCTTGAGCCCGCGGCCTCGTGGACGCTGCCGCTGGGCACGCTGCTGTACTACTGCGATGGCGACTACGCTGCCGCGATGATGGCGCCTGCTTCTGCCCTGCATGCCAATACGCTTGGTGTGCTCAACCTGGGCGATGGCTCGCTTACCACACTTATCGAGGATCCCATCGAGGGAACCGGTTATGCGTTTTACGACGTTCGCGCGGGTGATGGCGTGTTCGCGTGGGTCGAGATGAACTTTGCCAATGCGTCCTGGAAACTCTATGCGCAAAACCTTGCAGACTCCTCCCTTACCGGCAACGCTGTCGAGCTCGACCGCGGTGGCGAAAACTACGATCCGCCGCTCTTCACAGCGTATGGGTCGTCGGTCATCTGGTATAAGATGCCTTCGTCCGGCGGCACCAAGACGAGTAACGATTCGTACTGCTACCGTCAGTCGCCCAGCGAGTCCAAGCCTGAGACTATTTGGAAGTCGACGGGCCGTTTCGCATCCGCCCCGCGTGTGAGCGACGGCATCCTGACCATCTCGCCCCGCGTGCACAATGATGAGGGCGTCTATTACGGTATGACGGCGATCGACCTGACTGACGGCAACAACACGAAGCGAGCTCAGCTGGTGCTTCCTTCGTCGGTTTCGCCTTTCGAGGCCGTGTATATGGGCGACACCTTCGTGTTCTCCATTGAGGCGACGTATAGCGGTGTGGGTAGCCTGGGCAATATGGGCACCTATATCGGTAACGAGGGCGGGCCGTATCTCTTCCTTTCGCGTGAGCCGCTCGCGTGCGCTGCGGGAAGGAAAAACAAATACCTGGTTAAGGTTCAGGCGTCGCATTTTTTGATTGACACTTCGGCTAAGACCTACGGCTCGCTTCTGTCACCCGACCGAGCTTTGGAGTATGGCGATTATCCTGCTACGGCGGGTAAATCGAACTCGTTCTTAACGTACGCAACGGTGCGTAACAGCCAGGGAATTCCCGAGACGGTTACCGCTCGCTTGTTCTCTCTTTAGTCTCCGAGGGGTTAAAAAGGGCTCGACAGGGGAATAAGCGCGTTGTGACTATGAGTACCGCCCGCCGAGCTATCGCACCCATGCGATACCCGGTGGGCTCAGGTGCGTTAAAATGAGCTTGTTCTTAGCTAATTGAGACAGGGGGGCCGTGTTATGGCTTCAGATGTAAAAAAGATTCTGCTGGTCGAGGATGAGAAGGCAATCCGTGACGCTGTCGCTGCCTATCTCGAGCGCGAGGGCTATTGGGTTGTGGGCGTGGGCGACGGCCAGTCCGCTATCGAGGAGTTCGAGAAGCATCAGTTCGACCTGGTCGTGCTCGACCTCATGCTCCCTAAGATTCCCGGCGAGCGCGTTTGCCGCACCATTCGCGACACCTCGGATGTCCCCATCATTATGCTGACGGCCAAGGGCGAGATCGAGGATCGTATTATCGGCCTCGAGCTCGGTGCCGACGACTACCTGATCAAGCCGTTCTCGCCGCGCGAGCTTGTCGCGCGCGTGCGCGCCTTGTTCCGCCGTGCCCACCAGGCCGATGAGCCGGCCGTCGAGGTGCTCGACTTTGGCGATCTGGTCATTGACATCTCGGGCCACAAGATTTTGGTCGAGGGCAAGGAAGTTGACCTGACGGCTTCCGAGTTCAAGCTGCTCACCACGCTTGCCCGTCACCCCGGCCGCGTCTACAACCGCATGGAGCTGGTCGAGAAGGTGCTCGGCTACGACTTTGAGGGTTACGAGCGCACCATCGACAGCCACGTGAAGAACCTTCGCGCCAAGCTGGGCGACGACCCCAAGAAGCCCAAGTGGCTCTACACCGTCCACGGTGTCGGCTACCGCTTCGAGGCTCCGACCAAGACCGATAAGTCGGACGAGAAATAAAGGAAATCACATATGACACCTGCGCGCTTTGAAATCGGGCAAAAGCATAAGCAGGAGAACGAGGCGGGTTCCAAGGCTAGTTGGAACACGCCTCGTTCCGATTCACGGCCAACGATGAGTTATCCCTCGCGCATGGCCCTGGCTTTTGCCCTGACATCGCTCATGACGGTATTGGTGCTGGTGGGCGTAGTCTCCGTTGTATGGGGCACGGTTTTTACGGATTACACGCGCTCCAATATTGTCGAAATCGCCAATTCCGCTGCCGAAAAGTTGGCAACGTCATATGAGGAAAACGGTTCTTGGACCGCGGGGGAGCTGCGTACGGTCGCGACATCGAGCTTGGTGTCCGACGATCTGGGTATGCAGGTCGTCAATAAAAAGGGCGTCATCGTCTACGACGACTCGTGGCCCTCGGCAAGCGCTACTGCCGATGTACGCGAAAATCAGGCGACGACCGACGATACGAGCGGAAAGAGGGCATCGCACAGCCCAGTCTCGTCTGCTCCCACCGATTCCAATAGTGTTGCCAACGTCGAGATCGTGACGTCCTCCGGCGAGCACGTGGGTCAGGTCAAATTGTGGGCGGTTGGCTCCGATGCCCTGCTCACCAGGGCAGACTCGGCATTCAGAGAGAAGACCTTTAACGCCATGGCCCTTGCCGCGGTTGTGGCCGTCTGCATCTCGGTCGTTATCGGAGCGCTTGTGTCGCGCATGCTCACCAAGCCGATTCATCGTATTACCAGCACCGCCAAGCAGATTCGCGACGGCGATCTGTCCGCTCGTACGGGCTTGCGCGGCGATGATGAGATCGATCAGCTGGGAGAGACCTTCGACGAGATGGCCACCTCGCTCGAGAAGGACATGAAGCACGAGAAGCGCCTGACCTCTGATGTTGCCCACGAGCTGCGCACGCCGCTCATGGCCATGCTTGCAACGGTCGAGGCCATGCAAGACGGTGTGTATCCCACCGATGACGAACACCTGGAAACGGTCGCATCCGAGACGCGTCGTCTGGCCCGTCTGGTGCAGCAGATGCTCGACCTGTCGCGCATGGAAAACAGTACCGCGCCGCTCAACCTGGAGCCGGTGGATATGGTGCCGTTTGTGCGCTCGATTGTGAATGGCCAGGAGCGCCTGTTTGCCGACCGTGACCTGCGTTTGCGCTTTGCAGATGAGACACAGGGACACGATGACGTTGTCGAGGCAGATCCCGACATGATCACGCAATGCGTCATCAACCTCTTGAGTAACGCCATGCGCTATACCCCCGAGGGGGGTTGGGTCGTGGTGTCGGTGCTTAGCGACCGCAAGCACGTCGATATCGCGGTTTCGGATACGGGCATCGGTATCGCCAAGGATGATTTGTCGCGCATCTTCGGTCGTTTTTGGCGTGCCGACGCTAGTCGCGCCCGCGAGGCGGGTGGCCTGGGCGTGGGCCTCGCCGTGACCAAGCAGATTGTCGAACGTCATCACGGCTACATATCCGTGGAGTCGGAGCTTGGAAAGGGTACGACTTTTACGATTCATCTGCCTCGCGAGCACACGGCGGACGCGGCATCTACTACAATGGAGCACTAGCTTTTCGCTATTCGGTGAAGGAGGGGGTTTCGTCCCTGCCGCTCCGAGTTTGCGAAAACGTGCGGGAAAGAACCCGCATTACTGTCGTATTTTGGTAAGGAGTGACTCACGTGACAACGATGGAGCGTCGTCCGGATTCCCGTGGCAAGGTTCGTGATATCTATGATGCCGGTGAAAACCTGCTGATGGTCGCCACCGACCGCATTTCTGCGTTCGATTTTATTCTCCCCGACGAGATTCCGTTTAAGGGAGAGGTGCTCAACCGCATCTCGGCATTCTGGTTTGATAAGTTTGCCGACATCGTTCCCAACCACCTCGTCTCCATCGACCCGACGGATTTCCCCGAGGAGTTTGCCGAGTATCGTGACTACCTCGCAGGCCGCGCCATGCTGGTCAAGAAGGCCCAGACGATTCCTATCGAGTGCATCGTCCGCGGCTATCTGACCGGTTCGGGCAAGAAGACCTATGACGAGAACGGCACCGTCTGCGGCATTCAGCTGCCCGAGGGTCTGACCGAGGCCTCCAAGCTTCCCGAGCCGCTGTTCACGCCGTCCACGAAGGCCGAGATCGGCGACCACGACGAGAACATTTCGTTCGAGCGTTGCTGTGAGATCGTGGGTGAGGACATCGCCGCGCAGATTCGCGATTTGTCCCTCAAGATTTACAAGGCCGCTGCCGAGTACGCCGCGACCCGTGGCATCATCATCGCCGACACCAAGTTCGAGTTCGGTGTCATCGATGGCAAGGTTACGCTGATCGACGAGTGCCTCACGCCCGACTCCAGCCGTTTCTGGCCTGCCGCCAGCTACGAGGAGGGCAAGATTCAGCCCAGCTACGACAAGCAATTCGTCCGCAATTGGCTCAAAGCCAACTGGGATATGACGGGGGAGACCCCGCACCTGCCCGCCGAGGTCATCGATGGCACGTCCGAGCGCTATCGCGAGGCCTTCCAGATCATCACGGGCTCCCAGTTCACAAGCATGAAGGAGAACGCATAAGTGAGTACCCGTAGCGCCACGAACAAGCGCACGCAGTCCCATGAAGTTACCGGGGTTGCGCGCAAGTCCGCCGCATCTGCTAAGCCCGCCCGCCAGGCAGCGAGCTCCGTTCGCGTCGTGCCGGCATCATCCAAGGCACGCCGCAAAGAGCTCGAGAAGGGTGAAAACCTGGAAGGCCTTTCCAAGGAGGAGAAGCGCGCCCGCAAGGCCAAGCAGCGTGCTCGTGAGGATCGTATCTACACGGTGTCGAATATTCTCCTCAAGCAGGATGAGGACTACACCAAGCGCCGTCGTATCTGGTGGGCCGTGCTCGCCATCGGCATGGTACTCGTCGTGGCAATTTGGGCTTCGCTTTACTTCGCTCCCGGCGGCACGGTGTCCAGTCCCGTCCAGATGGTCGGCATCGTTTTGTCCTATGTCATCATTCTGGGTGACTTTATCTACGACTTCGTTCGTATTCGTCCCCTGCGCAACATGTACCGCACGCAGGCCGAGGGCATGTCCGAGAACAAGCTCAACGCTCTTATTGAGCGCGCGGCTGCCGAGGAGGACAAGAAGGACTCCAAGAAGAAGTAGCGTTTGTATCCATACTTATCGCTAAGATATAAGGCGCGTCGTTTTTACGGCGCGCCTTTTTACTGTTCTATAGATAGATGGAGTGGCACATGATTCGAGCTGCCCTGACGGTCGAAGAGGCTCTGGAGGGCATGAAGGCCCTGGAGCCCAAGATTAAAAACTACGCGCGCCTGGTCGTCCGCAAGGGCGTAAACGTCAAACCCGGCCAGGAGGTTGTCGTTCAGTCTCCGGTTGAGTGCGCGCCGTTTGCGCGCGTGGTGGTCGCGGAGGCCTATGCTGCCGGCGCCGGCCACGTGACGGTCATTTGGGCTGACGATGCCATGACAAGGCTTACGTACGAGCATGTCGATAAAAGCTATTTTGAGCAGACGCCCGAGTGGAAGCGCCTGCAGCTGGATTCCCTGGCCCAGGACGGTGCCTGCTTTATCTTTATTGAGGGTGCGGATCCTGCAGCCCTCAAGGGCATCGATCCAGCCAAGCCGGCCGCGGCATCCAAGGCGAGGAATACGCAGTGCAAAGTTTTCCGCCGTGGACTGGATTACAACATCAATCCGTGGTGCATCGCCGGCGCTCCGGTCGTGGCTTGGGCGCACGAGGTGTTCCCGGGAGACGCCGATGAGGTTGCAATCTATAAGCTGTGGAATGCGATTCTTCACACCGCTCGCGCCGATGGCCAGGACCCGGAGAGCGACTGGGAGCTTCATGACGCGGCGTTCGAAAAGAACTTGCGCTTCCTGAACGACAATCGTTTTGACCGCCTACATTACACCGCGGCAAATGGAACCGATCTGACGATTGGCATGACGAAGGGTCACGAGTGGGCCGGCGGCAAGGGTAAGACGCCCGATGGACACCCCTTCTTCCCCAACATCCCCACCGAGGAGGTCTTCACCTCGCCTGATCGTATGCGTGCCGACGGTATCGTGTACTCGGCCATGCCGCTCATTCACCACGGTAATAAGGTTGACGATTTTTGGATTAAGTTCGAGGCTGGCCGCGTAGTGGACTACGATGCCCGTGTGGGCAAGGCGACGCTTGCGAGCATTATTGACACCGATGAAGGTGCCGCTCATCTGGGCGAGGTCGCGCTCATTTCCAAGAACACTCCGATCCGCGAAAGCGGCGTTCTGTTCTATGACACGCTCTATGACGAGAACGCCAGCTGCCATCTTGCGCTGGGCGTCGGCTTCCCCGAGTGCATCGAGGGTGGGTATGACATGTCCAAGGAGGAGCTCTTGGAGCATGGCGTTAACGTCTCGAGCACGCACGTCGATTTTATGATCGGCACGGACGACATCGATATTACGGGCATTACGCCTGATGGACGTGAAGTTGTGATTTTCCAGAACGGCCAATGGAGTTGGGAATAGTCCCAGACCGTGGTACAATGCCACCCGCGGGCCGTTAGCTCAGCTGGCAGAGCAGGGGACTTTTAATCCCAAGGTCCAGGGTTCGAACCCCTGACGGCCCACCCAAGATTGTTGAGACGGTCAACTCCGGTTGGCCGTCTTTTTTGTCGCCCTTTCATGGGTTCGAACCCGTCGGAGCGCGGAGCTGAGTAAACGCGTGAGCGTTTGCCAGCGCAGCGCGCAAGGCGCGAAAGCGCCGCAGCGGCCGCCTGCGGAGCAGGCTGAACCCCTGACGGCCCACCATGGAATAGAAAGCGATCAACTCCGGTTGGTCGCTTTTTTGTTGCCGGTGCACGGGTTCGAACCCGAACTTCTCTAAATATAAGAACGCTTGGCGAACAAAACCTGCCTTTTACCGACGGGAAACAAATAGCTGATGCTTTTGGAGTAAAGTGACGCTCCAGAGATGACCGATGCCTTAACACCTATAAACCAGCTGGTCATCGCCAATATCAGAAGCTGCTGCTTCAGTTTTAACCTCAGTGATGCGACTGAGGGACCTGTTCATTTGTGAACAAAATATGGAGTGCGCGATTCCCGCCCCCGGGGGCCCTCCGGTCTGGCAATATATCTCCTTGCCGCGCGGCCCGGTCGAACCG
>OIWK01000162.1_pt1 | contig 66095 bp, 62 predicted proteins | sample 1587401 | NCBI WGS metagenome assembly OIWK01 (sample SAMEA3888911, study PRJEB22519) | human gut metagenome | biome: human gut; feature: human-associated habitat; material: faeces | place: Denmark | collected 2009 | reverse complement strand
TTCGAAGAAGTCAGCGGCGGAGAATTCGCAAATGACCGTATGATGTTAAGTTAATCATCTGCGTTATAATTATGCCATCTTCATAATAAACTTTTTATAACCATAAAAGGAAAGACGATAGGTTCAAATATGAGCTTATCGTCTTTCCGCGGTTAACATTCCAATATTATAATCCCTGATTGCTCGTTGTCTTGTCTCGTATTCTAATCTCTTCTTTTCATCTGCGCTTAATTTATCCAACACGTCATATGCTTCTTCCAATTCAGAATTTTTCTTTGCCATCTCTTTAAAATCCTTTCTGGTTTTTCCTCCAAGAAAGCGCATCCACTGCAACAGACTTGTCTCATTCTTCTCTTCCGGCGGAAGTTTCGACAATTCTAAGATATGCATCTCCATAAGATCTGTATACTCTTTTCCTGTCTTCGTATCACAAAATGCAATTCTTCGATAGCACTCCTTATCATCTCGGAAATGATCATATGCAAGAATACTCACATGGATACACTTCTTCAAACAATCGTATCCCTCACCTTCTTTGATTTCACCTGCATACATCTTACTCAGATAATAAACAGAACGGTTTGCCCAGCAATCAAATGCTTCTACCTGCATCTCAAAATCAATCTGTTCGCCGTCTTTCAGTTTTACTCGAACATCTAAGATTCCATACTTATCATCTTTCGATTCTTTTCTGAGAATCGTAGGCATAAGTTCTGTGTTCTCTACCTCACTGGGCGGAACATTTAATAACGCTGTAATGATATTCTTACGGATATTGTCATTCTGCATCAATTCCTTGAAGCAGAAATCTACCGTCGGAAGCATGATAAAGTCTTCCTGCTTCTCTTTCAATGTTTTGCATTGTGATATTTCTTTCTTAGTTGATACACTTTTCCTGGTTTTTCTCATAGAATTCTCCTCTCTTCTGTACGATGAATCATCGCTTGAGGAAAGGATTATAAAACTACTTTCATCTTAACATAAGATTACTTTCTATGGAAGTGATTGGATAGCAGAATCGAAGATCCATACAATTTAAGAAGCAAAATTATCAAGATTTCTTAATCACATAATCTCTCAGACGATATTCATCTTTTTTCGGTTGTCATCGGATTATCTGCTCGAGATACTGAGCTTATTGAATAATTACCGATTTGGTTAATAGATCTTTTTGCAGTCCACCAGAATGTGGACTGCATGGTATTAGATTAACATGAGAATCCTATTATTGCAAGCTGAATCAAAAGAATTGATTGCAATATACCAGAAATCAAGACATGAGATGATTCGAGATTTCATGCTTCTCCTTTTTTAATTATGATTTTAATTATTATCACCCGGAATATCTCCCGGATCATGTTCCCACAATTGGCCTTCCTTGTAATGCTTCCTGCATAATGCTACATAGCTTTCATTCGATCCAAGCATGACCTGTGCACCCTTTCGAACAATCTTGCCGTCTGCATATCTTGTGTTGCACTGCGCACGCTTTCCGCACCAGCAAACCGTCGGAACCTCTTCTATAACATCTGCAATCTCCATAAGCCTTCTGGAGCCTGGAAACAGCTGACATAGGAAATCTGTCCGTAGTCCATAACACAGTACAGGAATGTCATAAAAGTCCACAATGTCAGACAGCATATCTATCTCATTCTCTGAAAGAAACTGTGCTTCATCAACAAGAATTGCATCTACCTTTTTTCCCTGATGAAAATACTCCTTACTGCCCGCCTTCCATTCCTTGGAAACCCCTTGCAAAAAATCATCTACATATCCTGCCGGAGCAGACAAGCCGATACGAGACATGATTTCCTGTTCTCCATCTCTGTTGTCTGTTCTCGGTTTCAATAAAACAGCATATTGATTACGTTCCTCGTAATTATATCGCACCATCAGAATATTTGCTGACTTAGAACTTCCCATTGCTCCATATCGAAAATATAATTTTGCCATTGATCTTATCCTCTTCTCATTTACTCTGTGTTTGATTATACATTAGTAATGGATGGAGGGCAACTGTTAGAATATCATACCTGCCCGGGGACATAAATGTTGCGAAAGATTAGTGAATCCTGTCCAGCAAAAAGGGACTATGTCACACAGACATAATCCCTTTTGGAAAGAACTATTTAATCAGTAATTATTTGAATTGAACCATATTGATTGACTGTGCCTTGTTTCTCCTCGGGATACTGCTTTAATAATACAGCGTAGCCAGAATCAAAATATGCAGCCGGAAAAAGACTGCTTACCGTCAAAAAGTCATTTTGACCGAGCCACTTTAGTCCTAATGCAGTTGGTATTTTGGCAATTCCTATGATTAGGTCGCTGTAATCTTCAGGATAGCTTTCGGTCTTTCTTAGCATATAAGCGTGCTGTGCGTGGGGTCTCAAAAAATATGACGGAAGTGCTTTCCTTAGATCAACTAATTTTGTTTCAACACCCTCATACACTCCACTCTTGTCATCACAAAGGGTTACTGCGTCAGTTGCCACTAACAGGATATACGAATACTCTCTATCATTATCGTAATAGTATATATACTCATGCGAGTTTATTGTTTTACATTTTGCTTGATGTAATGCAAACCATAGTGCAACCCATACATTATCTACTAAATCAATGAATGGCGTCTTTATTCCATAATGCTGGAGTAATGGTTCCAGAATAATTCTCTCATATTGAGTAAAAGACTTCACATTTTTTCTAATATCATTCATTTTCTTGTCATACTTTTGTGTGATTGAATCCAGTCTTGTTCTTCCTCGATATAAAGATGGGATAAGCGCACCATCATATAATTGTGTTTGACCTCGCAATAATACATTGTGCTGCTTATTGTTTATGTATTTTCCAAAGCCAATAAACTGTGTTAAGTCGTGAACTGATTCAATAGTGTAGACATTTACTTCCTGACCGCATTTTAGAGTGGTAGTTTCACAGACTATGTCAGAAGGTGTCTTTTTTTCAAAGTTATTTATTCTATACAGCATTAGTATTCCTCCTGTTCGTTGAGGGAAAATTGCCGTCCATTATCACTAATAACAATCTCAATTAACCGACTCCCATTACGAACATAAACTTCACACCAAGTATCTAAAGTAGAACGACCAATCGTTCTATCTTTTATAACATAAAGAACTTCTCCTGTTTTGGTGACCCATTGCTTAATAGCGGCATTTACACGTTCATCAAAATGGGATACAACATCAAATTTTGCGCCAAAACCATCTACGGCTACTTCAAGTAAATAGAGTTCTTCATCATTATTAAAGGATTTTATAAATTCTATTCCTTTAATGATTAAGCACGGATTTTTACCATAATATGAGTATTCAACATTCATTTGAGTGACTCCTTCAAGGTGATAATTATTGTAATTCTATTCAAGTTTACACCCAAGCTATTTCTCCGTCAATCTTCATATAAACACAATAGAAATTTAATGGTGTCTGTCACCAATGGTATCCAAAAAAACGGAAGTATTTTAGCAGATAGGAGGGGAAATGTCTATGTACAGAGTTTACAAAAATGTCATACAACTTAATCAAAAAGTAAACTCTTATCCCTCTACTTCACTCAAAATATTTTTCATATTCTCATAGCATTCCTTTGCAAAATCATCATTGCCTTTCGCAACCAGCAAATCTTCTTGATCATATTCTAATCCGTTCTCTTCAAAGACTTGTTTACAATTTTGAACTACTTTTCTTTGAATGATATTGCCCACATTTTCCGCTTCTTATAACTTAATATGGTACATGCACCAATCTCGAATTTCTTTTTTGTCATCCACACCCTCTCCTTCAAATAGGTCAACCGATAACAATCCAAATTTTAAGAGAACCTGTACATATTCCCATAATTCATCAAAATCACTCCCTGAATATGCATTTGTAAAAGAAATCAAATTCTCTGCAATAGAATATGACTCCTTATCGCTAACTAACGGATAAATATTCTCCTCTATATTTCTTTTAAGTCTCTGAACAAATTCATTCTTTTTCAATTGATCTTTATACGAAAAGGAAGTGAGCGGTTTATGTATAAATGAAAATCTTTTATACGCTCCAAAAGGTTTTCCCCAATAAGGCAGAAGATTATAATATTTCAATATTTCATAGAAAATTAACATTAAATTATACAAATCCTTGAATTCTGAATCTGATACAAACTCTTCATCAGTTATACAAAAATGAGTTTCATTATTCCTAAGCCTCTGAAGCGTTGTTAAATAAGCTGATATTTCTTTTCCTGGATTATTATCATAAAATTCTTTAAATAAATCTTTCTGGATATTTTTAATTTTTGAAAATTCTAATGTGTAAAAATTCTTCATATCTGTGGTATTCATTGTCTTTAAAAAGAAATTATTTAAATCATCAGACATATAGTCCAATTTTGAGAAATATACCGTTACCAATTTGGAATCTCTTGTTTCATGCTTTGCACTTCTGTAAATCGTTATCTCATCTGTTCCATTGCTGATTTCTAAATATGCTCCCGACTCTAACACCGGCCAGGAGGTATCCTTGTCCTCAATCTGATTTTTGTAAGCAGATGTCAGTACCTTTTCGTTTAATCCACCGATAATCTCTTCGAACCCAAGACAGTAATAGATTGCGATAAGAACCGAACTTTTTCCTCTTGTATTGTCGTCACTTGCAATGATATTAAGACCACTGCTAAAACATTCGTCAAATTGATAAACCTTATTTGTAGCAGTAATTTTAATCTTAAGTCGGTTGATTTTTAACATTCTGATATCTCCACCCTTCCATAAGTGACTTGATCTTTTCTTCTGTTAAATCACACTGAATTTCTTCAAGCACATCCTTCTCACGTTGAAATAATGTATCATCATTCAATATCTCTTTTACAAGTGCCCTTCCCCGGTCCATTAGTTTGTATGTTCCATTCGCCTGCTGAGCGATAAATCCATCTGCTAAAGCATACTCCAATGCCCGGTTGATTGATGGCTCAAATCGAATTACAAATGTACCTGGTATCTGTGTTTGCAAATATTTCTTTAGTTTCTCTTCAAATTCACGATCCGAAACAGCTGTCGCAATCATATGCATCTTTACCAGAGAGCACCCACGTCTCCCACAGCATACTTTAATAATCATACAGATCAAAGATACTTTGTAACTAATCCGGTAATTAAAAGGAATCGCATCTGGTTTTGCATCAAATACGATTCCTTCCTTAATCAAATTAATCTTTTCCCTCATTGCTATCACCTACTCTTCCTTGAATATTAGACTTTTGTGATAAATCAACAAGAACAATCCATTGCAAACAACTGTACAAACAATAGTTTTCACTATTAAACTTCCAAAACCCGCATCCGGAATCAAATTACAGACTCGGCTTGTTATAAAAGTGACCACAATGATTACACTCATATACGCTACCAAATCTTTTCTATAGCTTTTCTTACAGTGTTTAAATTCTTAAGGTATTCCTCTACATTAATTTGATCATTTTTTTCAATAGATATAATATTTTTAACCTTTTCATCAGCTGTAATAATCTGAGAATCCGCTATAATAATATCTGGATTATTTTTTGTCAGAATATATAGGTTTTCTAACGCCTCTGGAATTAATTCATCATCTGCATCAACAAACTCTATATATAAAGCATATGCTTGAAGAACCGCACCATAGTTTTGTGCACGATGGAAAGTCAATATACAAATCCTCATTTTTTACCCCTTTAATACACTTCTCATTTTTCTAATTGTTAATAGTAATTTCCGATAACGTGATACACCGATCAGTTTTTTTATTATTGTTTGAAAAAATCTTTTTATTTTAAAATTTTTATACCCCCAACTTGAAGCATAATGATGAATACTAATAGTATTCTCCGTGATTTGAGGTTCAAATACGTCCAAATCGAATCCGCAAAACACTTCAGCAGGATAGATTGTAATTCCATTCACAACTTGTTTTTTTCCATTTTTCTTATACCCATCGTTTTTCATCAATTCAGTTATTCGCGCATTTACAGTCATTGGACCTCTACTATTTTCTAATATAAAATGAGAATTACTATAATTTTCTAATATTTTTTTCAAAAAACTATGTCCTGGCTCACAGCCAAAAATTAATCCTGGTGCAATATCATTTGTACTTTCCATTCCTGTAAAACCTGCATTATTCAAATAACTTTCTGGCAATTCTTTTAGCATTTCAACGTCAGTATCAAAATATATTCCTCCTTGCTGATATAAAATATCAAATCTTGCATAGTCCGACACAAACGCCCATTTTTTTGCTTTATATGCTTCAATAAGATATTCATTTTTTGTCACATCATAATTTTCTTCATTCCACTCAATTATTTTATAATCAGGTAAATATTTTTTCCATGATTCTATGCATTTTAATACTATTTCTGGTTTTGGATTTTTGCCAAACCATATATAATGAATCGTTTTTGGAATCATTTATCTACCTCCTCATATACCTTCTCTAGAAAAGATAAGTGTCTGCTCAAGGAATATCCTTCTTTAATTATTTGCGCTGAATTCTCTTCTGCATCACATCGAATTTCATCATTATTTAAAAGATTTACTATTCCTTCTGCCATCTTATCTGTATCTCCCGCTTCGCAACAAACGCCATTCTCTCCATCATGCACAATCTTGGGAATCCCCCCCACATTTGTACTTACAACTGGGAGAGCATACCCCATTGCATCTAGCACTGACATCGGCATTCCCTCGTTATAAGATGGTAAAAAGAACACATCTGCTTCCCTGAGCAGTTTATCCTTCGTATCACCACGAACCCATCCAGGAAATTCTACATTATCGGATACACCTTTTTCATCAATCAATTTTTTGATTGCTTTCTCATCGACTTCACTTCCTGCTCCAGCTAAAACAAACTTCACATTTGGTATACTTTTTTTCACTTGTGCTATAACCGCTGGAATATCGTAACAACCTTTTCTTTTTCCTAATTCACCAAGAAACAGAACTGTATTATTGCATTCCCTCTGCAGCCTTTCCTCTAAAACATCTTCATGAAGGACACTATAGTTTTCAATTATTTCAATTCTATCTTCCGGAACAATCTGGCTCAGTCGTTCTTTCCATTCCTCAGAAAGAGCAATCAACACATTACATTTACTATATACTTTTTTTATCTTGATCTTTTTTTCTTCCGGTGCATTTACATAGAATTCGTCAAAGTCGGCACCATGTATGTGATTAACAATCGGAATCTTGCGCCATGATGCCATATAAATGAATGGCATCTTTCTATAGAATGATGGTCCAAAAGAAGAATGAATGTGAATCACATCTGGCTTATGAAACATCAGCACATATGCAAAATGAAAATATCCGCAAATACCTTTCAAAAGCTTGTCAAATTTGCTTCCATCTCTATAGGACTCTACATAAGTTATTTCATAATCCTTCTCTAGTTGTGATCCTCGATATCCATTTACGACAGCAGCTATTCCACCTTTTACCATTCTATTTGGAACAACCATACATATTCTTTTCATATTTACTTTCCCCTTATCATTGCATTCCAAATAAACTTCGTATTTGTCACCAAATACCTCTTAAACAATCTCTTTGGATCCTGTATCAACCGATACAGCCATTCCAAATTGCTCTTCTGCATCCACTCTGGTGCACGTTTAATATTCTCTGCATAGTAATCAAATCCGGCTCCGACACCAAGCATCAGTCCATCAATTTTCCCCTGATGTTCTGCCATCCATTTTTCCTGTTTCGGAGCACCAAGGCCAACCCATACGAAGTCTGGATTCACTTCATTAATCCTCTCTACAATTGCCTTGTCTTCCTCTTCTGTCATCGGACGAAATGGAGGACTGTACATTCCTGCAATCTGAATTCCCGGATAATTTTCATTCAACTTTTTATAAAGAAGTTCCAGTGTTTCCTCTGTACTTCCATAAAAATAATGACGGTATCCTTTCTCCGTTGAGATTTTGAATATCTCTCCCATCAGACTCGGTCCCGTTGTTCGTTCCATGTTTTGATATCCACGTTTTCTGCCTACAGAAGAAAGTGGTCCTCCATCTGGAATGGCCATAAGTCCTCCGTTTTGAATGAAACAATAGGATGGATGTTCATAGCTTGTTACTGTCGTGTGAACATTCGACACACAGATATAATCTCCTTTTATATCCTCCAAATTCTTATCCAGATACTCTAATAACCATTCCATATTGATAGCCGCTATATTAACGCCCATAATATTGCATGTAGGTATCTGCTTCTTATCCACTTTTCTCTGATAGGTACTTCTCATTTCTATCTTGTCTCCATAAACATTTTCAATCAAACTTCTTCTATACCTTCCTCACAACTTCCAGCCCCACCGTAACCTTTGTCTTCTGTCCCAGAAACTCCAGTTCCAGCACAGCTGTCCGTTTATGCCGGTCAATCTTCATGACCTTCCCCTGATAATCTTTCAGAGGTCCGTCCGTTACAACCAACTCGGATCCAACCAAATATCCTTCGGACATCTTCAGAATCCTCTCATCACCCGTGTATCTCTGAAGGAATTCTACTTCCTCCTGATACAGCGGAATTGCTCCATCATCATCACCAAGTGTTTTTGCAAACTCCGGAATTCTTTTCAGAAGTTTCTGAAGTTCCTGCGGATGGTCACTGACAAAGAAGAGGTATCCAGGCAATAAATGAGCCAGCTGTTTTGTTGGCTGGCCTTTTACTTTTCTATATTTTTCATACGTTGGGATAAAGCATTCCTCGTACGCATCCGGATGATAATGACGGAATATCTTACATAATTCCAGAACTCTGTCTTCCTGTCCACTTCGCACCCATACTGCATACCACATAACTTTATTCACTCAACTTTCCCTGATTTTAAGTGTGCTTCGCCATATCACAAGGAATTCATTGAATTTATCATTTCTTTCTCTGTGACTCTCTTCTTTCCCTATGACCATATACACTGGAAACGCGGCGATGCGACGATTTCTTCCTGTATAATCCTGCCTGCCGCTCACCTGATTCCGATAAACTGCAGGGAATCATTTCTGTCTATCTCAACTAGTCTTAATTTCCTGACATCCTGCTTCTACCTGTAATTCTCCGTTCACTTTCCGAACATTGAATACAAGCGGATGTTCCTTTCCCCACTGGGGATCTTCCTGATCTTTCTGATTCCATTCCTTCCATATATTAATGAAACTGTTATGGATCAGATTTTCTGCTTCCAGACGCGCCTGAACTGCTTCGTCATAATCTTCAAAGAGTCCGACATAATATCGCTTCCCTTTGAATCCGATATCCACACGGTAACGGTTGCTGTTCTTCAGATAAAAGACACCTCGGAAACCACTTTCATTGTCTCTTCGTTTCTTTCTCTTCTCCAGAACTACCACACAGGTTCCATCAACAAGATGTCTTCTCTGTGCAATCTGCTTCTGGTTCTTGTCTTTCAGGCATCCACAGCTCCTGTTATTGCCATCCAGCAATGCACCAGCAGATACATCAATCTCATTGCCGCATTCACAGACACAATGCCAGTACACAGAACCTCTATGGTCTCTGCGTTCTGTCGGATACATGGCAGTAAGTAGTCCAAACTTCTGTCCACTTAGATCTCTGGGTCTTCTTCCCATACTCATTCCTATCCTTATTCTGTTTTTGAATTTCGTAGAGTATACAACTCTACGAATTCCTTTATAGTTAATTTACGGTTTAAAAAGACTTTAATCAGTGATATCTTACTCTCATTATACGTTCAAGTCAAGGAAGAAATGTCGAAATTTGTGCATTCTTATCAATAATACGCGAAAATTTAATCGTTTTCATCACACAGCACTGCTTATTTTTTGTGATTATTGACTTATTTACCGTCAAAAAAATGGTCAAAATGGAGGAGAAAAATATGCCACGAAGAGGAGAAAATATTTACAAAAGGAAGGACGGTCGCTGGGAAGCCAGATACATTTATTCATTCAAAGAAGATGGTAGTCCCAGATACCGTTCTATCTATGCAGCAGATTATTTAACTGTTAAGAAAAAGCAAAATGATGCAAAGAGAAAGATGGATCCACGTCTTTTTCAAAGTGTCCGCATGAAGAAGAACATTTCCTTTTATGGACTGCTTTGGTTGGAACGGCTGAAGCCTTCCAGCAAGGAATCTACTTATGTAAGATACCATTATCTTTTCAGTCACTATATCAGTCCTATGATTGGTAATCGCCTTGTCTATACGTTCAGTAATAAAGATTGTGAAATATTTCTGAACAAGTTGTTGCTTTCAGGAAAAAGTGATGGTTCCGGATTGGCTCCGAAAACAGTTACCGATATCCGTTCTGTTGTCAAATTGATTTTAAAAACTGCTGAAAAGGAAGGGGAACTGTCTCTTTGTAATCCGGAACTTTGTTCTGTTAAGCCTGTCAGAAAACCGCTTCGGATTCTCTCTTTAAAGGAACAGCAGGCCTTGCAGGACTACTTATTAGGGAATCTGACACATAAAAACATCGGGACGCTGATTGCACTATATACAGGAGTACGTCTTGGGGAACTTTGTGCAATGCAGTGGAAGGATATTCATTTTCAGGAACAATATCTGGATATATCTAAGACTTTACACAGAGTTAAGGATCACACAGATGATTCCGAACATAATACAAAAATCATTATCACTCCACCAAAAACAGAAAGCTCCATCCGTAACATTCCGATTCCAGATTTCCTGTTTGAGATTTTGCAGCAATACGTCCAATCTCACAAGATAGATCCCGAAGCATATATCCTCACCGGAAAGAAGATGAGTTTTCGCGAGCCGCGGTCTATCGAATATTATTTCAAAAAAACTTTGAAAAAATGTCAGATCGAACCACTTCATTTTCATTGTCTGCGACATACTTTTGCAACACGTTGCGTAGAACTTGGGTTCGATATGAAGACATTAAGTGAGATTTTAGGACACTCCAATATTAACACAACTCTAAACCGGTATGTGCATCCTTCTATGGAGCAGAAACAGCAAAACATGGATAAGCTAAACGCTGTATTTACCGTCAAATAATTGGTCATATCTTTTAAAAACCCCATAAATTCAACTTAATTTCATTTTTTTCGTAGAGTTGTATACTCTACGAAATTTATAACTGTTCAGAGCCAAGCAAAATTTCAAAAAACAGGTTTAAAATGCATAGCATTTTGGAGGTTGGCTCTGGCCAGTTACCATTTTCCCTTATACATAGAAAGAGCCTTAATATCTTCCGCAATACCGCTGTATCGTTCAGATATTAAAGCTCTTTTTATTTCTTTTATTTTTCTTTTCTTATACCACAGCTTCTATGATCGTCTTAGAATCCACTTCTACCTACTGCACTCCGATTTCTTTCTTCTGATTTTTCTGTCTTGTTCTGTAAAAAATACATTTTATCATCCACTCTCCGCCCTGCCCTCCTTGAATTTTCTCCTGAAAAATGGTATAACGTTAAATGTATAATGATTAATCTGTTAATTCTAATTAATCAATTCGCGTTACTGTCTGATTTCTTAAGACGGTTAAAAATTAATTCACACTGAGGAGAAGAAAATGACGAACATCGAAATGTTAGAAAACACACTCCCGATTGCACCTCTGAAACTGATTGCTATGGAGAGCTGCAAACCTCTGGGACAGAAGGTAAATGATTATATTGTTTCCTTCCGTGAGAACACGATCAACGAAGTAACAGAATCCCCACTTTACAGAAACTATAAGGCCAACAATTACCAGGTAGACTGTAGTTGTCCGAGATTCGGTTCCGGTGAAGCTAAGGGTATCCTGAAAGAGACAATCCGTGGTACTGATCTTTTTATCATGACTGATGTATGCAACTACAGCCTGACCTACACAGTAAACGGACATCTTAACCATATGTCTCCGGATGACCATTATCAGGATCTGAAGAGAATTATCGCTGCTGCAACAGGTAAGGCTCGCCGTATCAATGTTATCATGCCTTTCCTTTACGAAAGCAGACAGCACAAGCGTACAAGAAGAGAGTCTTTGGACTGTGCTCTTGCACTGGAAGAACTGGACGCAATGGGCGTATCCAACATCATTACATTTGACGCTCATGACCCACGTGTACAGAATGCGATTCCACTTAGTGGATTTGACAGCTTTAACCCACAGTATCAGTTCTTAAAAGCACTGTTCCGTGAGGTACCGGATCTGAAAGCTGACAAAGAACATCTGATGATCATCAGCCCGGATGAAGGAGCTATGCACCGTGCGGTTTACTTCTCTAACGTACTTGGTGTTGATATGGGTATGTTCTACAAGCGTCGTGACTACTCTACAGTTGTAAACGGAAAGAACCCGATCGTTGCCCATGAGTTCCTCGGTGATGACGTAACAGGAAAGGATGTTCTTATCGTTGACGATATGATCTCTTCCGGAGAAAGTATGCTTGATGTTGCAAAACAGCTGAAAGATCGTAACGCCGGACGTGTCTTCGTATGTACAACATTCGGACTATTCACAGACGGATTTGATAAATTCGATGAATATTATAATAAAGGATATATCAGTAAAGTTATTACAACAAACCTTACATATCTCCCACCGGAACTTTATGAGAAACCTTACTTTGTAAAAGCTGATATGAGTAAATTTATCGCACTGATCATTGATTCCCTGAACCATGATGTTCCGATCAGCTCTGTTATCAGCCCGACAGATAAGATTCATGCTCTTCTTGAGAAGCGTGAAAAAGGACTTCTGTAAAAATCCATAAAAATACCTGCAAGATGTCAAAATTGATATCTGCAGGTATTTTTTTAATACTTAAATTATTTTATTTCATCTCCGCAACGCGGTCCTGAATTGTTTTATTGAAATTCTCAATCCGTCTGGAATAAGGCTCATTCATGAACTTGCTGTTCAGCATGAAGTCTGCTGTTGCAAGGTTGTTCGCAACCGGAATATCATATACTACTGCGATTCTAAGAAGTGCCTTAACGTCCGGGTCATGTGGCTGTGCCTCTAACGGATCCCACAGGAAGATCATGAAATCGATCTGTCCTTCTACGATCTTCGCACCGATCTGCTGGTCTCCACCAAGTGGACCACTGCAGTATCCTTTTACCGGAAGTCCTGTTTTCTCTGCGATCAGACGGGCTGTTGTTCCTGTTCCGCAGAGGAAATGTCCCTGTAATACTTCTTTATTTCTATCGCACCATTCAATCAGTTCTTTCTTTTTTCCATCATGGGCTACAAGTGCAATGTGTTTTGCTTTTCCAATTTCCATTGTCACAAAATTATCTGTAAGCATTTTTGTGTCCTCCTTCAAGTCTTCCTGTTGTTGATCTTTTTTATCATTTTCAACAGTTTTTCCTCTGATGTCTATTATATTTTCTTTTCCCTGTTACTTCAACCTGTTTTGTTGATTCTTAACAGAACTTTTACGGTTATCATTCACAGATTTTTTACTCTTCCATGTTCCGATGTTCTTCATCATAGAATTTCATCAACGCCTGTGTTCCGAGATCTCCGTATCCTTCCTGCTCAAGTTCTTCGTAATTGGCAAGAACCATACTGAGTACATCAAGGGAAAGTCCTTTTCTGTTCGCTTCGATTAGTGCAAGCTTCATATCTTTGATGAAGTGTTTCATAAAGAATCCCGGTGCATAATCATCTTTTAAGATCTTTGGTCCGAATGTGTCAAGCTGCTTGCTTCCTGCTGCACCTGTCGCAACGGACTTCATAAATACTTCCGGATCCAGTCCCTGTTCTTTTGCGTAAGTAAGTGCCTCGCACACACCGGACAGTGTTCCGGCGATCATGATCTGGTTCGCCAGCTTGCAGTGCTGTCCGCATCCAGCCTTACCCTGATAATTAATGTTTGTTCCCATTGCCTCAAAGAGTGGCATACAGGCTTCGTAATCTTCTTTCTCTCCGCCAACAAGGATGGACAATGTTCCGGCTTTCGCTCCTGTATCTCCGCCTGTGACAGGTGCATCCATCACATGGAAGCCTCGCTTTGTGCCTTCCGCGTAGATCTTTTCAGCAATCTGCGGACTTGTTGTTGTCATATCGATCAGATAAGCGCCTTCCTTTGCACTGTCTAAGATATTCCCCTCATCAAAGTATACTTCTTCTACATCCTGTGGGAACCCAACGATCGTAATAACTGCATCACAATCCTGCACGCAATCCTTGATTGACTCATGGAACTGTGCTCCTTCGCCGATCACATCTTCTACTTTACTCTTTGTTCTTGCATAGATATGTAATTCAAATCCGGCTTTCATAAGATTTCTGACCATGGATTTTCCCATGATTCCTACACCGATAAAACCTACTTTATTCATCTGCTTTCTTCCTCCTGTCTAAGATGGCTCCCATGTTATCACACAGGAGCCATTCTTATCATTTTCTATTTTCAACTATCTTTCTTCTTTTGTCACAACTTCGCCCTGTTTTTTGTAAATGCTGTTCGCCGGAACGAATCCACGTACAGAAGAAAGTGGATAGATGTTGCTGTGATTTCCAACAACTGTTCCCGGATTCAGAACGCTTCCGCATCCTACTTCTACTTCATCTCCGAGCATTGCACCAAACTTCTTCATGCCTGTCTCAATCTTCTCTTCTCCGGCTTTTACTACAACAAGTTTCTTATCTGATTTTACATTGGATGTGATGGATCCGGCTCCCATGTGGGACTTGTAGCCAAGTACAGAGTCACCAACATAATTGTAGTGCGGAACCTGAACTTTATTAAAGAGGATCACGTTCTTAAGCTCTGTAGAGTTTCCTACAACAGCCCCTTCTCCTACGATCGCATTTCCACGGATAAATGCACAATGACGAACCTCTGCATCCTTTCCGATGATTGCCGGTCCATTGATAAATGCAGTCGGAGCAACCTTTGCAGATTTCGCTACCCATACATTTTCCCCGCGTTTCTCGTATTCGTCCTCGCTCAATGTAGCTCCAAGCTCAAGGATGAAGCTGCTGATCTTCGGAAGTACTTCCCACGGATAAGTAACTCCGTTGAAGATATCTTTTGCGATTGTCTGGTCTAATGAATAATTTTCTTTTACTGTTAATGCTTCTAACATGGTAATTCCTTTCTGTCGGTTAGAACCGACTTACATTTATGTCCTATTATTGTGTCATTTACTTTTGTTTCCTGTTTTTGTTCTACCTGTCGTTTTATTACTATTTACAGACGGATAAAACCCAGCGGCTTTTTCATAGCAGGCTCTAAGCTGATATTGATTGTTCAGCCCTTTCACCCCAACGGTTCTGCTGGTGATGAAATGATCGAGTTTTCTCATATATTCATCTGATGTGATGGAACCTTCTGCCACATAGTTCAGCCCCTTCTCCCAGCTTGCTGTAAGTTCCGGGTTCAAAAGTGACCGGATGGAATGGTCAACAACATCATAGATCATCTCTCCCTGCAGCGTCGGTGTGATCACCTGTGTCTTCTTGTTCAATGCGAGATACTTAATATTCACAAGCTTTTTCAGAATCTCTGCTCTTGTCGCACTTGTTCCGATTCCGCTTCCTTTGATCTGGGCACGAAGTTCTTCGTCCTCGATCAGCTGTCCTGCATTCTCCATTGCCAGGATCATGGAACCGGAATTGTAACGCTTCGGAGGTGATGTCTCTCCTTCTTTGATATCCAATGCTCTGACCTGAAGGACTGCACCCTTCTTTAATAACTTGATCACTTCGAACAATCCGGTGTCCAGGCTTTGATCGGAAGAATCGGAACCTGCCTCGTCATTTGTATCATTGTTATTATTCTCACTGTTTCCATTACTGCTATCTTTTGTGGCTGTCTGAGAAGCTTTCTTCTTCGGAATGCCTGCCACTTTCAGATAACCTTCCTCAGCAAGTACTTTGAAGCTTGAGAAGAAACTTTCTTCTTTGATCTTCGTCACGATAGCAACCTTCTGGTAAACTGCCGGCGGGTAGAAGATACTCAGGAATCTTCGCACGATCAGATCGTACACGCCTTTTGCAGTAGAGGATACGGTATTTAGTGCATTCAACCCTTGTCCTGTAGGAATGATTGCATAATGGTCTGTGATCTGCTTGTCATTCACATAACGTGTCTTTGCAAGTGTCTTATAGCTTCCGAAATTCAGGATATCCTGCATATACGGTGCCGCCATCGGATATTTTGACAGCCCGTTCAGATTTCTTGTGATTTCCTTCGCCACTGCGGTAGACAGAACACGGGCATCTGTTCTCGGATAAGTCACAAGTTTTTTCTCATACAGCTCCTGCACGATTCGCAGTGTCTCATCCGGACTGATCTTAAATCTCTTAGAACAGTCGTTCTGAAGCTCCGCCAGGTTATATAAAAGAGGGGGATTCTTCTTCTCTTTCTTTTTCTCAATCGACTCGATCCTGCAGTTCAATCCTGACTGTCCCTGTATTCCTGCTACATTTACAGACTCGTCATCCGGTGTCTGCAGGTATTGAATCAATTCTTCGGCTTTCTTGCGCTCTTTGAATCCATTTTCCTTATAAAGGTCATAGGACTCAAAATAGCGGGAGCCTTTCACTGCTCTCCACTCACCCTCGAACGTATGCCCCTGTGCATCGATCGTGCTAAGTACGCGGTAAAACGGTGTCTTGACGAAATCACGGATCTCGCGTTCTCTGCGCACAACCATGCCAAGAATACACGTCATAACACGTCCTACAGATACAACGGAATACTTCGTTTGCAGAAAATTTGAAATACTGTTGCCATATTTCAAGGTCAGCAGACGGGAAAAGTTGATTCCCATCAGATAATCTTCTTTGGCGCGCAGGTATGCAGATGCTCCGAGGTTATCATACTCTGACAGATCTTTGGCTTCACGGATTCCTCGTAAGATTTCTTCTTCTGTCTGGGAATCGATCCACACTCTCCGTCGCTTTTTTCCCTCAACGTGTGCTTCCTGTTCTACGAGACGATAGATATATTCTCCCTCTCGCCCGGAGTCGGTACAGACATAGATCGTATCGACATCTTCCCGGTTCAGGATCCCACTGACGATCTGGAACTGCTTTGCCACTGACGGAATGACTTCGTATTTGAATTCTTCCGGGATAAATGGCAGTGTCTGCAGGTTCCATCTCTTAAGTGCCGGATCATATTCCTCCGGATAACTCATCGTCACCAGGTGACCTACGCACCAGGTGACAATGGCTTCGTCTGACTCAAGATATCCGTCCCGTCTTTTCGTATTTAGTTTCAATGCTTTTGCGAATTCCTGGGCAACGCTCGGTTTCTCCGCAATGTATACTGATTTTCCCATAAATTAATTATTTATCTTCCATTCAATTATTTTACACGAAATCTGTAGGCAGTACGAGTATCATATTTCTCGCCTTTCTTACAGATCGGTCCCGGGAAGTTTTCATGGTGGATTGCATCCGGATAGTACTGTGTCTCCAGACAGATCGCATCTCTCATCTCATAAACCGCTCCGTCTCTTCCTTTCACTCCGTCAAGGAAGTTCGCAGTATAGATCTGCACTCCCGGAAGGTCTGTCAGTACACTCATATGGATTCCACTTTCATCCCCGGCCACTTCTGCTACTTTATCAAATTCGCCTTCATTTTTCAATACCCAGTTGTGGTCATAACCTTTTCCGAATACCAGCGGTTCATAATCTGCTTCAATGTCTTTTCCGATTGTCTTATCTATTCTGAAATCCATCGGAGTTCCTTCCACACTGCGGATCTCACCTGTCGGAATGGATGCTGCGTCTGCCGGTGTAAATGCATCCGCATTCAGCCATAATGTGTGATTCAGAACATCTCCGCTCTTATGTCCGTTCAGGTTAAAGTAACTGTGATTTGTCATATTGATGATCGTATCCTGATCCGGCTCTGCTTCGTAGTGGATCATCAAAGTATTCTCTTCATCCAGAGAATAGGTCACTTTCATAACAAGTGCTCCCGGATATCCCTGATCCCCATCCGGGCTGTCCATCTCAAATGTTACATGAGTATCATCTGCGTCCGCAACCTTCCACAATCTTCCGTGATAGAAATCAAGTCCGCTGTGTAAGTTATTCTCTCCGTCATTCTTTGTCAGGTGATATTCTGTTCCATTGATCTCGATCACTGCCCCACCGATACGATTTGCGTTACGTCCAACAGATGCTCCGAATGCATTTCCAAGTCCGGCTTCATATCCGGTTGCATCATCATATCCAAGTGTCACTTCTACCGGATTGTTATCCTTATCCGGAACAAGTACGCTTGTCAGTGTTGCTCCGAAGTCGGACACACTGATCTGCATTCCGGCTTCATTTTCCAGTGTATATACGGTAGCCAATTTCCCTTTCGATGTCTTTCCAAAGTCTTTTTTCTGTAACGGTTTCATCTTTCTCTGCTCCTCCATCTCTCGTCCTTCTATTGTTTTTTTCTGAAAATCTTCAGTACGGTTGTTAAGAATCCTTCTTTTTTCTTCTTCGGCACATTGGCTGCAGCCGGACGTTGTGCCTGTGATGCTTCTCTCATAAAGGTCTCCTGTGCATTCACAAGACTTGCTCCGTCTTCCACCGGTTTCTTCACATATGTTCCGTCACTTGTCATCGCGCGAGCTTTCACATTGTCAGAAAGCATTACATGAAGCTGATGGAACAGGCGTTTCCGGATCTCTACATCATAGACCGGGCACGCGACTTCTACACGCTTCTCTGTATTTCTTGTCATCATATCAGCAGATCCAATATAAACTGTTGCATCTGCTCCTTTTCCGAAGACGAAAAGTCTTGGATGCTCCAGATATCTTCCGACGATACTTGTCACACGCAGATTCTCTGTCTTTCCCTTGATTCCCGGGAGGATACAGCAGATCCCACGCACGATCAGATCTATCTTCACCCCTGCCTGAGATGCTTCTGTTACTTTTCGAATGAAATCCATGTCCGTAACAGAATTCATTTTCATAATGATTCTTCCGTTCTCACCTTTTGCAATTTCTTCATCCATCAAGGCAAGTACTTTCTGTTTCAGGCTTGTCGGTGAAACAATCAGATGCTTGTAAACTCCATTCAGATTGCTGATCGACATATTCTGGAAAAAGACTGCTGCGTCTTCACCAATCTCTTGTCTGCTTGTCATCAGCGAATAATCGGTATACATCTTCGCTGTCTTTTCGTTATAATTTCCGGTTCCAATCTGTGTAATGTAATGAATTCCGGTACGGTTTCTGTATGTGATCAGGCAGATCTTGGAGTGTACCTTATAACCCTCGAATCCGTACAGAACACGGCATCCGGCCTCTTCCAGACGCTCGGACCAGTCAATGTTGTTCTGCTCATCAAAACGTGCTCTCAGCTCGATCAGGACCGTAACCTCTTTTCCATTCTCAGCCGCTGCACAGAGATATTCTACAAGTCGTGCTTTCTTCGCCAGACGGTAGATTGTGATCTTGATCGTCAGAACTTCCGGGTCTGTTGATGCTTCTTTGATCAGCTGGAGGAACGGTTCCATGCTTTCGTATGGATAGCAAAGGAGTACATCTTTCTTCTTTATCTGCGGAATCACCTTGCCCTCTGCAAGCATGGATGACGGCTGCGGAGAAAATGGTACATCCACGAGTGTTTTTTTCTTCGAATCCGGAAGTTTATCAGCGATTGCAAAGATAAAGTCCAGCTTCATCGGCATCTTTGTTCGGAAAATGCATTCCGGACGGATATTGAATTTCTCACAGAAATATTTCTCCATCTCTTTACTCAGAGAATTGGCTGCCTCAAGACGGACAACGGCCATCCTTCTTCTCTTATGAAGTGTCTCCTGCATCACATGACGGAAATCTCCGCTGTCTGCATAAGCTTCATCATCCGGTGATACATCTGCATTTCTCGTTACACGGATATAGTTTTTGTCTGAGATCTGATACTGGTCAAAAACAAGATCAATAAATTCCAGGATAATCTTTTCCATACGGATATAACGGATGTCATACCCCGGAAGATAGAGAATATTAGAAATATATTGTGGTACCGGGATGATTCCGAGCATCGTCTTGTCTCCCTGCTTCAAATTCGCAACCACATACAGTTCTTTACTTAACAGATGTGGGAACGGATGGTTCGCATCTACGATCTGTGGGGAAAGCACCGGCATTACTTCTTCTTTGAAATATTTCTTTACAAACTTCTTCTCCTGCTGTTCCAGTTCCTTGAAGTCAAGACCGCAGACACCATACGGACTTAACTGTTTCTTGATCTCTGCATATGTCTTATCGCGTTCCTTGTAAAGTGGAGAAACAGCTCGATAAATTGCATCTAACTGCTGTTTTGCTGTCATACCGGATCGCTGATCGATCTTTTTGCTGTCTGCTGATGCCATATCATACAGACTTCCTACGCGGATCATAAAAAACTCGTCTAAGTTACTTGTGAAAATAGCTACGAATTTCATACGTTCCATCAAAGGAACTGTCTCGTCCCGTGCTTCTTCGAGAACGCGCTGATTGAACCGAAGCCACGATAATTCACGGTTCTGAGTTTCTTCTAAAATCTCTCTCATATAACTCAACTCCCTTTTCTCTCTTCTTTTAACAAGTCGATTTATTTTTATTACTGTTCAAGATACTTCAGCATTTCTTCTGTCTTTCGCTCCATCAGATGATATCCATGCTCATAAAATGCATGCAGGACATCCGGATGCTGTTCGAGCCGTGATACTGGTTTTACATGTGGACGAAGGACATAAATCTCTCCACGCTTCTCAAGCTGGTCCAGATAATTCATCGTCTTATTATAGATAAAACTTCTTCTGAAGATTGTCCGGACTGCATTCGGATAGGACTTATATGCCTGTCTATAAAGCTTCTGCACTGCCGGTGAGATCACTTTCTTACGATAGCCCTGATTTCTCGTCAGGATCACTATGATCTTCTCATTCCCAAGCTTCTGTGCACGACGGATCGGAACAGAATCTGCAAGTCCGCCATCCAGATACGGGACACCGTCAATATTCACCATCGGAGTTACAAGCGGCATACTGCTTGATGCACGACAGATCTTCATCAATCGGTCAGGATCTTCTGTTTCCGTCATATATTCTGCATTTCCAGTCAGACAGTTTGTCGTTACCAGCTCACAGTGCATCTCTGACTGAAAATATGCATCAAAATCAAATGGGATCAGTTCATTCGGATATTTATCAAAAATCAAATCCATATTCATCAGACTTTTCTCCCTGATCGTATCTTTCACTCCATTAATATACTTCATATCTTTTGTATTCGGAATCATACAGTCTCTTGTACGTCCCGGCTGTCTGGAAACATAATCTACTGCATTACATGCGCCGGCAGACACACCGATCACATCTGAAAAATAAATATCCTGTTCCATAAGGTAATCCAGAGCACCAGAAGTAAATATGCCTCTTGTTGCTCCACCTTCCAGTACGATTGTTGCTTTCTTAAGTGCCATGGTTTCTCCTCTTTTCTACTGCTATTTATATTGTGAGATTCTTAGTAACATTATAACTTTTTACAATGGAAAGAACAAGGATTAGTTCTTATACATTTTCACACAGTTTGCCCTGCTTTTTCGTATGCATTTTTCTATTTCAGTACTTGTCAGCACCCTTTCTTCTATGTTAATATATGGATTGGTATGTTCTTATTCACACGTATTTGAAAAAGGACAATTATAACAACGTAATCACAATTCTAATTTATTTACAAGGAGACTTTCAAATGATTAGTGCAAATAACGTAACCCTTCGCGTCGGGAAAAAGGCGCTGTTCGAAGATGTTAACATCAAATTCACAGAGGGGAACTGCTACGGAATGATCGGTGCGAATGGTGCCGGTAAATCTACATTTCTTAAGATTCTCTCCGGACAGCTTGAGCCGACATCCGGTGATGTAGTTATCTCCCCGGGCGAGAGACTTTCTTTCCTTCAGCAGGATCATTTCAAATATGACGAATTCCCTGTTCTTGATACAGTTATCATGGGAAATGCACGTCTGTATGAAATCATGAAAGAGAAAGAAGAAATTTACGCAAAAGAAGATTTCACAGATGAAGACGGAATCAAAGCAAGTGAGCTGGAAGCTGAGTTCGCTACAATGGATGGATGGGAAGCAGAATCTGATGCTGCCAACCTTCTGAACGGACTTGGTATCGAGACAGAGCTTCATTATAAACTGATGAAAGACCTGACAGGTTCTGAGAAGGTTAAGGTTCTTCTTGCACAGGCACTGTTCGGAAACCCGGATATCCTGCTTCTTGACGAGCCTACCAACCACTTGGATCTTGATGCGATCGCATGGCTGGAAGAATTCCTGATCAACTTTGACAACACTGTTATCGTTGTATCCCATGACCGTTACTTCCTGAACAAGGTATGTACACAGATTGCCGATATCGATTACGGCAAGATCCAGCTTTACGCAGGAAACTACGACTTCTGGTACGAGTCAAGCCAGCTGCTGATCCGTCAGATGAAAGAGGCCAACAAGAAAAAAGAAGAAAAGATCAAAGAGCTGCAGGAATTTATTTCCCGATTCAGTGCGAACGCTTCCAAGTCCAAACAGGCTACTTCCAGAAAGCGTGCCTTGGAGAAAATCCAGCTTGATGAGATCAGACCTTCCAGCCGTAAATATCCTTACATCGACTTCCGTCCGAACCGTGAGATTGGTAATGAAGTTCTCACTGTAGAAGGACTTTCCAAGACAATTGACGGCGAGAAGATTCTTGATAATCTTACATTCACACTTGGCCGTGAGGATAAAGTTGCTTTTGTTGGTGGAAATGAGTTTGCTAAGACAATCCTCTTCAAGATCCTGATCGGCGAGATGGAACCGGATGAGGGAACCTATAAATGGGGAGTTACAACTTCTCAGGCTTACTTCCCGAAGGATTTCGGCGGAGAATTCGACAATGACTACAATATCACAGAGTGGCTGACACAGTACTCTGAGGAAAAGGATGTAACTTATGTTCGTGGATTCCTTGGAAGAATGCTCTTCTCCGGTGAAGACGGAGTGAAGAAAGTTGCTGTACTTTCCGGTGGTGAGAAGGTTCGCTGCCTGCTCTCCAAGATGATGATCTCAGGAGCAAATGTACTGCTTCTTGATGAGCCAACAAACCACCTGGATATGGAGTCTATCACAGCACTCAACAATGGTCTGATCAAGTTCCCTGGAGTACTTCTCTTTACTTCCAGAGACCACCAGATCGTACAGACAACAGCGAACCGTATCATGGAGATTGTTCCGGGCGGTAAGCTGATCGATAAGATCACAACTTACGATGAATATCTTGAGAGCGATGAGATGGCAAGAAAGAGACAGACTTACTCTGTACAGACAGATGATGAGGATTAAGATATAATTAAGAGCCAGAACAGACACCGTGTGTTGTGCCTGTCCTGGCTCTTTCTAATATTTATCAATTATTCACTCCATGGTGCGCTGCCACACTATCAACGGTCAGTCCTTTGAATGTGTATCCCTGACTTCTATAGTAATCAATAATCTGTGGCAATGCCTGTACGGTTGTATCTTTTGCATCTGTATCATGCATCAGAATATCAACATGATTTGCCGTGCAGGATGTTGCGTTGGAAACCAGCTTTTCTACCGGAACATTATTTCCGCTTGCGTCAGTAGAATCACAGTTCCAGTCAAAATACTGATATCCTTGGTCTCTCACTGCTTTCGTAAGTGTTGTCATCAATCCTTTGACATATTTTGCACTGACGGTGTTGCTGGATCCTCCCGGAAAACGAATGATCATGGATTTCGTTCCTGTGATACTCTCTACCAGATCCGATACTTTCTGCAGATCTGCGAAGTATGCATCTTCGGATGCGTAAACTGTTGCATAATCGTGTGTATAGGTATGAAGTCCGATCGAATGCCCTTCGGAAAAGGCTCTTTTTATCATATCATCATGTTCCTGATTATTTCCTGTGACGAAGAAGGTTGCCTTCGCATTTTTCTCTTTCAGGATATCAAGAATCTCTCCGGTATTCTCTGAAGGACCATCATCAAAAGTCAGATAAACAACTTTCTCATTCCAATCCGGATTCTCTTTCACTTTGATCTTTCGCTCAATCTTTGTCTCATTTCCGGAACGGTCTTTTGCAAGATAGGTGACAATATAGGTTCCCGGTGTCGCAAAATCCACTTTGTCAGCACCCTGTACTTCCAATGTTGGCTCTGGATCCATATCATCCTTTATCGTAACCCCTTCATTAAAGTCCATCGTATCGCCCTGTGCAAGTTCTCTATCATCTGCTCCTTCAATAGTCGGTCCTGTTGTATCCTCTTCCAGATTCAGTGTTGATTTACCTTCTGTTTTATGACCGTCACTATCTGTTGCAGCAACAGTTACTCCGTATTTTCCTTTCTTCTCCCAAGAATCCTGTCCGACAAATTCAAGTGTGACATCTGATGCATCTTTTACTGATTCTACAAAATCTTCCGGCTTGATATCTTTCGGAAGTTCTGTTGTATAACTGTCTTTCATTTTAAGCTCAGGTGCTTTTGTATCCTTAACTTCGACTTCAGCTTTTACTTTTTGTTTACCATAGACATAGTAAACCGTATATTTTCCTTCTTTATTCGTATCTACTTTCCCTTCTGTCTTCACATCTTTCGCTTTTCCACCAACAACGAAACGGATGTTGGACATCAGATCCATACTTTCTTTCTTTTCCTGCGCGATCACTTTACTCCGTAATACAATCGGATTCATTTTAAAATAAGTAAATGTTGAAACTGCCGGAACTAATACAACGAACAGAATCAATATGATTGCAATTCTCCTTCGTCTCTTGATGCGTCGAATGCGTTGTTCATTCCTCTTGCGTCTCTCCCACTCTTTTCTAATGGAATCTGTGCTTTTTCCCATCGCGCTATAATGTTCATAAAACGCTTGTTCTTTCTTGCGTTCTTTTTCTTCTTTTGTTTCTCTAGACCACATGCTTATCCCTTTTTTCTTTTCTATTCTTAAAATCAGGGGACAATCAAAATTGTCCCCTGACTTTTTCTTCCATATTAATCATAGCATTCCTTTTTTGCAGAAACAAGGGGACTTTAACAATCCTAATGATTTATTAAGAATCTTAAAGATTGTTCTTTAGAATTCTTCATCTTTCCAGTGTTTCAGACGCTTTACTGCATCTGGATTCTGTTTCTCAAGTCTTCGTTCCAGCCGCTCTCTTCGCTCTTCAATATGCTCAACAATCTCTGGATGCTCTTTCAGAAGACGATCTCTAAGTTTTCTTCTTCTACGCTCGATTAATTCAATGACGAGTTTTTTGTTTTCTTTTACATCACTTGGAAGATCATCTAAGTGAAGTTCCATTCTGCGGAGCAACTCATCTTCATCAAGTGCTCCAAGTGAATTCCAAAATTCCAGTTTTTCTTTGATTCCTTCTTCGGAAAGTTTCTCGAGATCTGTAATCTCATGGATCTGCTTCACAATAGAAAGCACTCGTTTCTCAATTTCTTTGACTGCATCATCACCAAATGCCCATGCAAACTCTTCCAGTGTATTTTCTTCTTCTGCAGGAAGGGAAAAATATTCTCTTCGCTTAAGTTTTTCGAGATCTTCTTCTGGAATATCCAATGGGCAAGGCTGCTCAATCCCCGCATCATGAAGTGCCGCAAGAATTGTTCTTCGCACAGCACCTTCTTTTATCAAATGTCCGATTCCAAGCTTTCTCATCTGATCGTTAACTTCTCTGGAATGTTCTGTGATATAGAACTTAATTCCACGTTTTTTCAGACTTGCTGCAAGCATTTCGAGTGCATCTGCCGCTGTAATATCCAGGCTGTTGATTGCTGATGCGTCCAGAATTACGACCTTTGTATCCTCTTTGATGCTGTTTTCAATATCTGAAACCAGCACTTTGTTATTTGCAAAGAAAAGGTTCTCGCTAAATCTATAAATAATCACATGCTTGATTGGATATGCAAAACGGTTTCTCTCCAGATCATAATAAACTTCTTTTCCCGGAATCATTCCACGGAAAGATCTCGGAGGGTTTGTAGCCCTTAAAATCACTGCTACAAAAGATAACAAAATTCCGATCACAACTCCGTAAATCGTACCAAGGAACAGCACACCGATCCCTGCTGCAATAAAAATATAGAATTCGTTTCTGCTTACTTTAAATAAGCGTACTGCAAGATGTGTCTCTACAACATTCATCAGTGCAGAGATTACGATTGCCGTCAATACCGGAACCGGAAGATATTCGATAAATCCGGTTGCACCTATAAGTACAACTGCCATGGTCAGTCCCGCTGTAATGGATACAACCTGTGTCTTTCCTCCATACTGTTCATTCATGGAAGTCCTGGAAATACTTCCATTTACCGGGCAGCATCCAACTGCACCGGCAGCAAGATTTCCTGCGGCACAGGCAAGGATTTCCTGACGGTCATCCAGTTCATATCCGTTTTTGGATGCAAAATTGTTCTCTGACAAAAGTGTCTCTGCCATGATCACAACAGCAACCATAAGTGCTCTTCCCACAGCCTGGGTAAGATTGATCCCTGTAAAATCCGGGAAAATAAGCCGCGGAAGCCCTGGTTGAACTGCCTGCAGGAGAACTACACCATACTGGTTTACATGAAAGACAATTGTCGAGAGAACTCCGGCAATCATAATAACGATTGCCATCGGGAACTTTGGAATCAGTTTTTTGGATACAATCAAGATTACAAGTGCTCCAATTCCCATTCCAAAGGACAACCAGTTTATCTTTGTGATTGCCAGAAAAATGTGTTCTGCAAGTTCTATGAATTCTCCAGTCCCCGCCGGGCTTCCCATCAGTTTCGGAATCTGCATCATAATAATTGTCACTGCAATACCACTGATAAATCCACCCATAACCGGTGTTGAGATAAAATCAACAATCTTATCTGCATGTAAAAGATAAAACAACAATAACCAGAGTCCTGTAAACAATGCGATCAATGGTACATACTGCAATGCCTGGGCTGATTCTGCCGTCACTCCAAGTGTTGCCAGTGCAGCTCCGACAATTGCCGCCGGTGCCGCATCTACTCCGAAGATAAACTGTTTTGAAGTTGAGAGCATGGCAAATAGCAGGATTGGCAGAACAGATCCATAAAGTCCATACACCGCCGGAACACCTGCGATCTGTGCATACCCCATAGAGATTGGAATTGAGACCGCTGCCATGATAATTCCGCTTAAAATATCTTTTGGCAAATATTCTTTTTTATAATTTTTTAATGTTGGAAATATTTTTACAGACACTTTTATGTCACTTCTTTCTTTTACTTCTTTTTTGCTGTTAATTCTCTACGCTTCCAAATGGTCCGATGTCCAGAGGATTCTGGTTCTGAACTGCGTCTGTCCCATCAGCATCTTCTGATATACCGTAACCTTTTTTATCACCTGCTGTTACTTCTTGAATCTTATCAAGAAAAACTGCTCCGTACTGTTCATATTTCTTAAGTCCCATACCGTGTACTTCAAGCAGTTCCTCTTTTTCAAATGGAACAAGTACACACATCTCATGTAATGTACGATCTGAAGCGACCATATATGGCGGAATTCCTTTTTTCTTTGCCAAAGAATAACGCACAGAACGCAATTCTTCGAATAATTCTCGGCTTTTATCTGTAAGATTCCCGAAACTCTCTCCCTTTCTATGAGACGCTTTCTTCCCACTTCCGGACTTTTTCTTTTCTGTAAGTTCTGACTTCTTGCAGCGAAGTTTCAATTCTCTCGATTTCAGTAATTCTTCTGACCGGTCTGTCAGTTTCAGGATCGCATAACGATCTGCGCTCTGTTGAAGGTATCCGTGTTCGAGCAGTGTATAAACTACATCTTTCAGTCTCTGCTGAGAAGATTTACTCTGTCTTCCATAAATAGAAAGTTCATTCATCCCTGCACTTCTGATCTTCGCTGTATTCGCTCCCGCCAGTGTGGAAAGGATCATTGTCATACCGTATCTCTGTCTGGATTCGCGCACACACTCGATCACGTCTGCCGCAATCTCTCCGACATCAAGCTCTACGAATTCTTCCAGACAATTGGAACAATTCCCACAATGTTCTTCTGTCTCTTGTCCAAAATAATTCAATATGTATTTTCTAAGACACATGCTCGTCGTACAATAATTACTCATCTTACGCAGCCGGAGAACATCCTGTTCCCGGATCACCCGGAGTTCTTCTTCTGTGTATTCTCCAATCTGCTCTTTACTATCCAGCAGGAGCTGATTGATCATGATATCCTGCGGTGAATAGAAAAGGATACATTCTGCCGGTTCTCCGTCTCGTCCGGCTCTGCCTGCCTCCTGGTAATAATTTTCCATGCTCTGCGGCATATTATAATGAAGTACAAAACGGACATTGGACTTATCTATTCCCATTCCAAATGCATTCGTTGCGATCATAATCTCTATCCTGTCATAAATGAAATCTTCCTGACTTTCATTTCTTGCCTCTGTCCCCATTCCTGCATGATATCTTCCGACAGAAAATCCGGCATTCTGCAATTCCAAATAGAGTTCATCTACATTTTTTCTTGTTGCACAGTAAATAATTCCACTGTCTTCTCTGTGCTGTGTAAGATATTCCTTAATTGCATCCTTCTTCCCACGCGCTGGTCTTACTTCGAAGTAAAGGTTCTCTCTGTCAAAACCGGATACATTTATATAAGGAGATTCAAGATCAAGTACTTCAAGAATATCTTCTCTTACTTTCTGTGTTGCTGTTGCTGTAAATGCACTGACGACCGGGCGTCTTGGAAGCTGGCGGATGAATTCTGTGATCTTCACATAACTTGGGCGGAAATCCTGTCCCCACTGGGAAATACAGTGAGCCTCATCGATTGTCACCATAGAAAGTTCTGTATGACATGCAAAGTCCAGAAACCGTGGTGTCAACAAGCGTTCCGGAGCGACATAGATCATCTTATATCTGCCTGCCGCTGCCAGTTCTAATGCTTTTGTAATCTGCCGTTCTGTCAGTGCACTGTTAATATACGCTGCATGAACTCCTGCTTCATTCAGTGCCTTCACCTGATCGATCATCAATGAAATCAGCGGTGATACTACGATCGTGATCCCAGACATCAGAAGTGCCGGAACCTGATAACAAAGTGACTTTCCCGCTCCAGTCGGCATGATTGCCAACACATCTCTTCCATTCAAAATCTGATCTACAATCTCCTCCTGTCCTTTACGGAAAGAATCGTATCCAAAAATTTCTTTTAATATCTGTGTTTTTCTACTGTTGCTTTCCATCTACTGCTGCCTTTCACCTGTTGTTAACTTTCACTTCTAAAATCCAAACATTGCATTCAGTCTTTCCAGTCTTTCTTCAAATTCCGGATAAAACTGTTCTTCTTCCTCTGCCTGATAAGGCATTTGATAAAAGTTGCGGAGAACCACAACCGTCAGTACTTTCGCGTTCTGCTCATCAAGTTCTTTCATTCCTTCTTCACAGTTCTTAAGAAATGTATGCCATCTCCACACGAAATCTTCGTATCTCTTCTGATCTGCAATTCCAAGCCACTTCTTAATCTTCACTTTACCACGTTCCTGCTTCTTACACTCATGCACCTGGATAAAATACTTGAATCCATTCTCCTCATAAATACGTCCAAGAGGGAACAAACGGCAGATTCCCGGTCTGTATCCATGAATAGAACATCTTCCATCTTTCAAGAACAGACAGGCTTCTTCCTCTCCTGCCATCTTTAAATTAGGAAGTACCATCCCGTCAACTACATTCAATTCCAGATAGTTTGCAAGCAGTGTATCAAAATTCTCTTTTTTTCCGAGTTGCAATCTCCACAGATCCATTGGATCCAATATGATGGAATTTCCCATTCCCTGGCAGCATGCAGAGCAGCCTTCACAGTCATGACAGTCCACCTTAACCATATCTCCAGAGGAATACAGACGTCCGTCTGAAATTTCATTAAGATCTACTTTGCGCTTCATTTTCTATCTATCTCCATTTTTTCTGAATTTAATCGTGTTCTATTAGTATAATACAGATGGACTGTTGGTTGCAAGAGCTGCGTTATTGTTCGCGGTTGGTCAACATAATTTACAAATGATACAAAAAAGTTGTTAATGGCACAGGAAACTACACTATCATCGCGCGCCCCTGCTCATCAACAACCTTCCATTTCACATTATAAATGATTATTCAATCTTAATCCTCGTATCCATTTGGATTCATGCTCTGCCATCTCCAGGAATCTTCACACATCTTGTTCAGATCTCTCTCAGCTACCCAGTGCAGTTCTTCCTTTGCCTTGGAAGCATCACAGTAACATGTAGCAATGTCTCCTGCACGACGTGGTTTAATCTGATAAGGAATCTCTTTTCCACAAGCTTTGGAAAATGCTTTCACCATGTCAAGTACGGAATATCCGTTTCCTGTTCCAAGATTATATACGGAAACTCCTGCTTTCTCTTTCAGTTTTTCTACTGCGCGGACATGTCCCACTGCGAGATCAACTACGTGGATGTAATCGCGGACACCTGTTCCGTCAGGTGTATCATAATCATCTCCAAACACACCGAGGCACTCAAGTTTACCGATTGCGACCTGTGTAATGTATGGGATCAGGTTGTTCGGGATTCCCTTCGGATCTTCTCCGATCAGTCCGCTCTCATGAGCTCCGATTGGATTGAAGTAACGAAGAAGTACGACGTTCCACTCCGGATCTGCTGTATGAAGATCTGTCAGGATCTGCTCCAGCATCCATTTTGTCCATCCGTATGGGTTTGTACATGTTCCCTTTGGGCACTCTTCTGTGATCGGGATAAATGCCGGATCACCATATACTGTTGCAGAAGAACTGAAGATGATATTCTTCACGCCGTGATTTCTCATTACATCACAGAGAACTAAAGTTCCGGCAATGTTATTCTCGTAGTATTCGAGTGGTTTAACAACTGATTCACCTACTGCCTTGAGTCCTGCGAAATGAATAACCGACTCGATCTCTTCTTTCTCAAAGATCTCGTTCATTGCTTCTTTGTCGCGGATATCTGCTTTATAGAACTTCAGGTCTTTTCCTGTGATCTGTTTTACTCTGTCTACAGCTTTCTCTGATGCGTTATAAAGGTTATCTGCGATTACAACATCATATCCTGCATTCAAAAGTTCTACACATGTGTGGCTTCCGATAAATCCGGCGCCTCCTGTTACTAAAATTGCCATTTTAAAATTCCTCCTCTGAGCTTTATTGCTCAAATTGCTGCTCCTCACAGTAACTGTGTTCAGCAGCTTGCTTATCTTTGCTTTGTTGTCTCTGATTATAACACATCCACCACAAAAATCTTTATACGAATAGTTCCTCTTATGGTAAAAATGTTGCATGATCATTATGATTCACAAATTCTGTAACTGACAACACATAATCTAATCCCACAATTTCTGTGGATAAAGACCTTCGTCTTTCAAAGCCTGTACCGCTGCAACTACAACCGGCTTGTCCTCTTTGTATGTAACTCCATACCATTTATCTTCGGATTCAAGCACTCTTACGGTTGCTCTGCCCTCTGCCAGAAGGTCACTGACTACGGATGGCAGGAAGTACTCACATTTCATCGGATTCTCCTTAATACCTTTATCAAGGAATGCCGGGAATCCTGCTTTGATCTCATCTAAAATACTTCTTGTGAATCCCCACATATTCATAGATACAAGAGTATCTCCGTCGATAGTTGTCCATGTCTCTCCGTCGTCTTCTGAGAAAGCGATTCCACCGTCACGCTTCTCGATCTTTGTACGCTCTGTGATTCCAACCAGCTCTTTCGCCTCATTGAGTTCACATACGCCACGAGCAACATGTCCGTTATCTGTAACTGTATTCTTCAGACGATAACCTACCATTGTATAACGGTACTTATCATCATCTTCATGTGTTGTAAGGAATTCATAGATTGTCTCAAATGCATGACGTCCGTAATAATCGTCCGCGTTGATTACTGCAAATGGTCCATCCACCTCATCGATCGCACTTAAAACAGCATGTGCTGTTCCCCAAGGCTTTACACGTCCTTCCGGAACTTCGTAACCTTCCGGGAGATTGTTCAGATCCTGGAATACATACGCTACATCCATGATCTTCTCAATTCTCTTTCCAACAGCTTCTTTAAAATCTGCTTCATTTTCTTTCTTAATAATAAATACGACTTTCTCAAATCCTGCGCGTTTTGCATCAAAGATCGAGAAATCCATAATAATATGTCCTTCCTGATCTACCGGGTCAATCTGCTTCAGCCCGCCATATCTGCTTCCCATTCCTGCTGCCATAATGACCAGAACCGGTTTCTTCATAATGAAATCCTCCAAATATTATTAAATATTATGTTGCCTGATGGCAATTACATTTCTATTGTATGACATATAGCTAAAAAAATCTAGATAAAAATCAAAGAAATACATGCACAAAAATCCATGCATTTCATCCCACTGAGATCATAAAATGCATGGATTTTCCTGACTGTCAGGTTATTTTACTGATGTTATTTCACATTAAATGCATCATTTCCCGGATATACTGCGCTTGTTCCAAGTTCTTCCTCGATGCGGAGTAACTGATTATATTTCGCTACACGCTCCGAACGGCTCGGCGCTCCGGTCTTGATCTGGCAGGTATTCAGTGCTACTGCAAGATCTGCAATCGTTGTGTCCTCTGTCTCACCGGAACGGTGGGAAGAAATTGCTGTGTAACCTGCTTTGTGTGCCATCTTGATTGCTTCAAGAGTCTCAGATACAGATCCAATCTGATTCAGTTTGATCAGAATAGAATTTCCGCATCCAAGCTTAATTCCTTTCGCCAGTCTCTCTGTGTTTGTGACAAAAAGATCATCTCCAACCAGCTGGACTTTATCCCCCAGCTCTGCTGTCAGCTTTTTCCAACCTTCCCAGTCTTCCTCGTCAAGTGCATCTTCGATTGAGATGATCGGATATTTCTCTACCAGTTTCTTCCAATGAGCAATGAGCTGCTCTGAAGTATAGACTGTTCCTGCCTTTGGAAGTTTATACTCTCCAATCGTCCCTGTCTTCCATTCTGAAGATGCCGCATCCATCGCAATCTTGAAGTCTTTTCCAGGCTCATATCCGGCCTTCTTCACAGCCTCAAGAATTGTCTCGATTGCTTCTTCGTCTGATTTCAGTGCCGGGGCAAATCCACCCTCATCGCCTACAGATGTTGCAAGTCCTCTGTCTTTCAAAATTCCTGCAAGTGCATGGAATACCTCTGTACACCAGCGGATGCATTCTTTAAAAGACGGTGCTCCAACCGGCATGATCATGAACTCCTGCACATCCAGTCCAGAAGAAAGTGCATGACACCCGCCATTTACAATGTTCATCATTGGAACAGGAAGTCTGTTTCCATTCACTCCCCCAAGAAAACGGTACAACGGAATCTCAAGTGCATCTGCTGCCGCTCTTGCACATGCGATTGAAACCGCAAGAATTGCATTTGCGCCAAGATTTGATTTATCTTTTGTTCCATCTGCCTGGATCATTGCCTGATCAATTGCATAAGTGTCTCCTGCATCCATTCCAACCAACGCACTGTTGATTGTTGTATTAATATTTTCTACTGCACGGGAAACACCTTTTCCACCGAATTTTGACTTGTCTCCATCACGAAGTTCAAGTGCCTCAAATTCTCCGGTAGAAGCACCACTTGGAGCTGCACCTCTTGCTACAGTTCCATCTACAAGATGCACTTCTGCCTCAACCGTTGGATTTCCGCGTGAGTCGATAATTTCTCTTCCAATTACTTTTTCAATTTCCAGATAATTCATAGTTGTCCATCCTTTCTGAGGACTCCCTCGCCTGTGTTCAGGTATTACAGACAAAGGAGTATACATGATTTATTCACACAGTTAGTTTTCTCTAACCATATGTATTCTATCAAGTTTCTTTACAAAACGCAATATTTCTACATGATAATGATTCTCATTTTATCGGCTTCTACATATTATCTGCATTTGCTATTATTTATATTCTTACTTTTTTATAAATACTCCCCCAGCTTCTCGACTTTCCTCATATCCGTTGCCCAGCTAGTGGCAAATCTGACTACCGTATGTTTCTCATCCGTCTTCTCCCAGAAGCTGACCCTGACATTCTTCTCAAGTTCTTTCAGCTTCTCATCTTCCATCTCAACAAAGATCTGGTTCGTCGGAGAATCAATATAGAAGTCATATCCTTTTTCTTTCAGGATTTCTTTTAGTCTCGCAGCTGTTTCGATCGCATTTTTACTGATTTTCATATACAGATCATCTGTAAATAACGTATCAAACTGAACACCAAGGAACCACCCTTTGGCAAGCAGTGCTCCGTGCTGTTTGATCAGTGTCACAAAATGTCTCGGTGCATTTTCTTTTGTAAATACAACTGCCTCTCCGCAGAAGGCACCTACCTTTGTTCCACCAATATAGAAAATGTCACAGTATTCTGCAATATCTTCCATTGTCACATCTGTATCTTCTACTGCAAGACCATATCCAAGACGTGCTCCATCGAGATACAGTGGAATATGGTACTGCTGACAGATATCAGAAAGCTCTGCGAGTTCGCCACGTGTATACAGTGTGCCATACTCTGTTGGGTGAGAGATGTAGACCATCCCCGGGAAAACCATGTGTTCATGATTCCCATCACTATAAAACTGATTCAAATAATCTGCCACATCTTTGGGCTGAATCTTTCCTTCCAGCTGCGGAAGGGTCAGTACTTTATGACCGGAGGCTTCAATCGCACCCGCCTCGTGTGATGCAACATGACCTGTCTCAGCCGCGATAACGCCTTCATAGCTCTGGAGCACGGAATCAATTACTGTCTGATTTGTCTGTGTTCCTCCCACAAGGAAGTAAATGTCTGCCTCCGGGCATTTACATGCCTGACGGATCTTTTCCTTTGCGGATTCACAATATGAATCATTTCCGTATCCTGTAATTCCTTCTTTATTTACTTCTGCCAGTCTACGCAGGATTTCCTCATGTGCGCCTTCTGAATAGTCATTTTCAAATGAAATCATTTTTTAACTTTTCCCTTCTTTCTGAATGTTGTATTTTTATTTGCAGTTCTTTTCTCTGGAGATTTCTTGCTCCTTGATTCATTTTTTGTTGTGATCTTCTTAGCAGTTCGTTTGTCAACGGTCTTCTTTTTTCTCACGCTGTATCCAAACGTTCCGATCTTTTTTCCAAGTCCAAGATATTCTCCATGGGAATATGCCAGAAGACCTGTCTTATTGAGTTCGAATTTGCCCTTCTCATCCATATAGGACTCGTCCACCTGAACCGCTTTCACTTCTGCAAGAAACATATGGTGACTTCCAAGTTTCTCAATTTTTGTCACTACACATTCAATATTGACCGGTGCTTCTTCAATGACTGGTGCGTAAGTAAGCTTCTCTGCCTTTTTCGCAGTCAGATGACACTCTTTCCATTTATCCACATCCCGGCCGGAGCGCACACCACAGTAATCAGTCGCATGGGCGAGCTGTTCGGTTGTCAGATTGATCACAAACTCTCCACTCTCTTCAATCATATGATACGAATATCTTTCCGGTCTTACGGAAATATATACCATCGCCGGATTTGTACATACAGTTCCTGTCCATGCAACGGTAAAAATGTTCGTATTTCCTTCTTTATCTGCCGTACTTACCATAACTGCCGGAAGCGGGTAGACCATATTACCGGCTTTCCATACCTGTTTCGCCATTTCTCTTTCCTCCTGAAAACCGTCCCCTGTTACGGAGACGGTTCTGACTTTCTATTTGAAAATATCTTGGGCTTCTTACTGCTGCAGTGCTGATACAAGTGCCGGAACGAGCTGTTTCTTACGTGATACGACACCTTTGAGCATCAGTTTCTGTGCATTATCTTCCAGATCATAAGCTCCGATAATCTTTTCTCTTGACTCATTACCACAGCAGATCAGTTCAGAAGATTCTGTAATAATATTTGTCAGCATAAAGAAAATCATATCCAGACTGTGATTTTGTCTTGTCTTTTCCATCTCCGGAAGTACTGTTGCCTTAATCTCTTCAAGCTCTTCTTCGCTCATTGAATTCACCTGACCAACACCAAATACCGTATCATTCACTGTAAACTGTTTGAAATCAAGGAAGAGAATCTCCTCGGCTGTCTTTCCTTTGAGGTTGCTTCCTGCCTTGAACATCGCCTGTGCAAGTTTCTCTATATTGATCCCGGCAAGCTCTGCAAGCCTTTTCGCTGTGCTTTCATCAAGTGGTGTACAAGTTGGGGAACGGAACATCAATGTATCGGAAATGATCGCGGAACAAAGAAGTCCTGCATTCACCGGATCTATTTCGACACCATTTTCCTCGTACATCTGAGATACAATTGTTGCTGTACATCCAACCGGCTGATTTCTGAAAAATACAGGTCCGATTGTCTCGATACTGCTCAATCTGTGGTGATCAATAATCTCCTGGACATCTGCCTCTTCCACTCCGTCTACTGCCTGGTTCTTCTCATTATGATCGACAAGGATCACCTGTTTCTTGCTGACATTGAGAAGTCTTCGTCTGGAAACAAGACCTAAGAACTTTCCATCTTCATCTACAACAGGGAAGTCGCGGAAACGCTTGCGTGCCATCACTTCTTTCACATCATCTACATAATCATTCTTGCGGAATGTTACGAGTTGATCCTTTGTCATGAAAGATCTTACCGGAATACTCTGGCTGATATGCTGCGCTGCCGTAAATGTATCATGCTGTGTCCAGATAACGACAATTTCTTTTGCCTCTGCCTGACGCAGAATATCTTCTGAGATCGGATCATTCTGGCAGACTACCATACAGCTTGCATCCAGATCAACTGCACACTGCTGTGCATCAATTCGATCCCCAATGATAACAAGATCATCTTTCTCGATAAAGCTTGTCATCAACTCTTTGCTTGATGCTGCAACAGTTACTTTTCCTTTATAAAAATAACCATGTTCATTTCCTGTTACAATTTCACCTTCTACTGCCGCTGCAATATTACGGTACTGTGTTCTTGCCTTCGCAAGCATTGTGTTATCATAGACTTCCATATAGGATTTCGCAATATCACCTTTTGTGATCACACCTTCCAGCACACCATTACGTGTGATCGGAATCGTATGAGTATTCATCTCTGACATCTTTTCCCATGCTGTACGGATTGAGAGGCTTCCCTGAATTTCCTGACTTTCTTTCAATTCCACATTTTTAATCTGTTCTCTAAGATCAGAAAGCAATAACGGAACTTTTACGCCAAAGTGTTCCAGTACATATTGTGTCTCCTCGTTAAGCTGCCCTGCACGACGAGGCTCATACGTTTCTCCGGTAATCTTTGTCTTAAGATTTGCATAAGCAATTGCTGTACAAATAGAATCTGTATCCGGATTCTTATGACCTACAACATACACCTTTTTATTCTCAGCCATTTTTCTATCTCTCCTTCTCAAATTTATCTCTTATTTACTTTTATACTCACATCAATTTATCTCTGTATTCTGTCATCTTACATGAACAGCTCCTTCATTAAGTATTAAACCTGACAATTTACTATTCAATAAGTAGAGTAACATTTTTTTTCTATTAATCCAACCGCATTTTTCATTTTCTTCACGGATTTTGGCTCTTTTGTTGTATTTTTTCTCATACATATGTTATACTTTTGATTAACGAGAAAAAGAAAATGAGGTGCTTTTAATGAGCGAAGAAATGAAAGAATTACAGACAAATGAAGTAACAGAAACAATGGCAGACTATGAAGATCATTTCGATGATGCGAATCCATGGAACAGAGTCCAGGATTATATGGATAAGAAAACTGTTCTTCCTGTTAAAATTGAAGGTGTTGTCAACGGTGGCGTAATTGTAATGGTAGAAGGACTTCGCGGATTCGTTCCGGCTTCTAAGCTGTCCCTTTCCTATATTGAGAATCTGGAAGATTATCTTCTCAAGGATATCGAAGTACAGGTGATCGATGTTGACCAGGCAAATAATCGTCTTGTCCTTTCTGCACGTGAGCTTCTGAAGGAAAAGGAAAAAGCAGCACGTGATGCACAAATTGCAAGTATGAAGGTTGGAACTGTTCTGAAAGGAACTGTAGAAACACTTCAGAACTATGGAGCATTTGTAAAGTTGGAGAACGGACTTTCCGGTCTGGTTCACGTTTCACAGATCTCCCAGAAGCGTGTAAAAATGCCTTCTGATGTTCTCACAGTTGGCGATGAAGTTGAAGTGAAAGTCATCGGTATCAAAGATGGCAAGATCAGCCTTAGCATGAAAGCTCTCGAAGAAGACAAAGAGAAGGCTGAAGAGAAAGCTGAAAAGGTTGTGATCCCGAAAGCAGAAGATATCGGAACAAACCTTGGAGATCTCTTTAAAAATATCCAGTTATAGAAATTGGTGCTGTGATCCTGTTCAGATTGATAATCTGCGTAATTGGCAGCATGATACAGAAAAAGTCCCTTTCAGGAGTTTATTTCTTCTGAAGGGACTTTTCTATTTTCATAGTTTCAATAATTCAGCATATTTATTATGCACAAACATTCTCCAGAATCTCTTCCAGCGCATTCTTACTGCTGGTGTGACAACGAATCACATCCGCATTGCATCTGCCGGCTTCTTCTACTGCACAGCGAACCATTTTATGGGATACTGTGTTTGTAAAAAGAACGATCAGATCAGGACTTCCAATCTGTTTGCTTAAGCTTGCTGACATCTGGGTGAAGATCTTCGCCTTACAATTAAACTGTTTACAGACTTTCTTATACTGACATACCATTCTGTCATGTCCTCCAATGATTACTACACTCATACTGAACCTCCTGAAATTAAGATCTGATTATCTATTGCTTTACTTATTACTTTCCTGTATGTTTTATGAATTCATTTCCACATATCTTCCTTGTTTGTTAGTTGTGTCTAACCTATGTATTTACTATACTATAACGGAAACGTAATATCAATATTATTTACTGATAATGTTTCTCATTAGAATAAAGAATGTGCCTTGACACATTCTTGCGCCTGCGGCGGTCGCTTGCGACACCTACCTTGTACGCCGCAGTGCGCATCCTGAGCGGAGCGTTTTTTATATGTTAGGAAAGAACTTTCCTAACATATAAAAAAGAACTACCGGGACAAACCTCTATAAAAGTTAATCCCGGCAGTTCTTTTTCTTGCCTTTTTTATTTTATATTGTTTCACTCAAGATTGCTGTTCACAGTAACTACTCAAGTTCTGTTCTTTTATTTTCATCCAGCAGATTCTTCATACTTCTAAGGCTTATCATCAATGTAGACGCATTGTGCAAAAGTGCAGATACTGTCGGCTGGACAATTCCTGTCACGCCAAGCAGAATCAGTCCTGAATTGATTCCGACGATATTTCTGTAATTCTTATGTATCCGCTTCATCATGGCATTTGCCAGAAGTTTCAGCGTCACAACTTCACGCAAGTCATCTGCCGCAATCGTGATATCTGCAATCTCTCTTGCAATCTCTGCGCCGTCACTGATCGCAATCCCCGCATCCGCTGCTGAAAGAGCAGGTGAATCGTTGATTCCATCACCGATCATAATTACTTTTCTTCCTTCTGCTTTTTCTTTCTCAACGAAATTCGCTTTATCTTCCGGAAGAACCTCAGCATAATATTCATCAACGCCAACGCGTTTCGCAATTGCCGCCGCTGTACGTTCACTGTCACCTGTCATCATAACAACTTTACGGATACCGGCTTTCTTCAGATCACGAACCATTTCTGTTGCCTCTTCACGAAGTGGGTCTTCAATGCAGATAACTGCAACAAGTTGTTTCTCGATTGCCAGATACAGATGAGAGTATTCTGGTTTTAATGAATCGTATCTATCCTGATATTCGGATGGAATCGTACATCCTTCATCTTCAAAAATGAAATGACTGCTTCCGATCAGAACCTTTTTATCATCAATAGAGGAAGAGATTCCATGTGCCACAACATATTCTACCTTTGAGTGCATTTCTTCATGAGACAAATGCCTTTCTTTCGCTGCATCTACAACGGCCTTTGCCATAGAATGAGGAAAATGTTCTTCCAGACATGCTGCAATACAAAGCAGATCATTTTCTGAGTATTCACTGAAAGCAACAATCTCTTTCACTGTCGGCGTTGCCTTTGTCAATGTTCCTGTCTTATCGAAAACGATTGTATCTGCATCGGCCACGGCCTCTAAGAACTTACCACCCTTTACTGTGATATTGTTCTCGCCTGCCTCACGGATTGCCGAAAGTACAGTGATCGGCATCGCAAGCTTCAATGCACAGGAGAAATCTACCATCAGAACAGACAGTGTCTTCGTAATATTTCTTGTCAGGAGCCAGACTGCACCTGTCCCCAGTAATGTATATGGAACAAGTCTATCTGCAAGATGTTCTGCCTTACCTTCTACAGAAGACTTCAGTTTTTCAGAATCCTCGATCATTGTCACAATCTTTTCAAATCTGGTAGAGCCTGATACCGCTTTGACAAGAACTTCAATCTCACCTTCTTCGAGAACTGTTCCGGCGAAAACAGACTGTCCTACACTTCTTCTTACAGGAAGTGACTCACCTGTAAGAGATGCCTGATTGACCATTCCTTCACCAGTAACTACTTCCCCATCAAACGGGATCACATTTCCCATACGGATCACAACATGGTCTCCCGGCTCAATATCTGATGATTTTACAAGAATCTCCTGTTCATTTCTCTTCAGCCACACTTTATTGACATTAAGTGACATACTGCGCGCAAGATCTCCGACAGACTTTTTATGCGTCCATTCTTCTATGATCTCACCAATTCCAAGCAGGAACATGACAGATCCAGCTGTAGCATAATCTCTACGGAATACGGAAACGCTGATTGCTGTAGCATCCAGGACAGGAACCTCTATCTTACCATGCATCAGGCAACGGATTCCGTGCCAGATATATTTCACTGATTTTACAGATGTAATCACTGCACGGATCGGCATTGGAAGGAATAACTTACTTCCATAATGAAGAACTGTCTTCATGACCAGCTTTTCCTGATAAACAGCATTCAGCTCTCTTCCAGAACCTGCAGCAACATGTTCCGGAAGAATTGCATTTTCATAAGAAAACTGCTTCAATAAATTCAAGACCTCTTCCTTATCTCCAACATAACAGATCACAGCATCTGCGGTGCGTTCATATACTTTTACATCTGTTACATTCTTCTGATTGGAGAGAAACCAGGATAGAGTATCCGCCTCCGTATATGTCATCCTTTTCTGGACAACATGGATACGAAGGCGGCCATTGATCTCATGCTTTACAATAAATTTCATAGAGATTTAAACTTCTTCCTCTTTGAAATCCTGCGCACCTGTATTCTCTTCCTGAGTTTCTGTCTCTTCTGCTTCTTCTGCTTCGTAGACAGCCTCAGCCTCTTTTGCTGCACGTGACTCATTGATCTGCTGAGCCTCTGCAAGGATATCTTCTGCATTCTCCTGAACAGTTGTTGCTGTCTTCATCACACAGTCTTTTGCTCTTAAAACTGCTGCTGTACAGTTTGTGTAAACTTTCTTTGCATCATCACTTGCAAGAATTTTCACTCCCGCTGTTCCGAAAAGAACACCTCCTGCAAAGATTCCTGCTTTTTTCAATTTAAATATATCCCACATTGTATAAAACCTCCTAAAATTTTTATACATCATATCAACTCACTATGCGGATAGTCAATTCTAACTGCATTTGTCGATAAATTTTATCGTTTATTATCCGGTAATTTAATTGATGTTACTTTTTGATCTTTTACATAACCGCAATGTTTCAGTCCTTCGCGGATCACCTTGTTCCATCCTGTTTCTGTGAGTTTAAAAATCGTATCATCATCCAGCATGATGATACATCCCCCATCTTCCGGACAATCCTGCGCACAATCAACTTTATACATATTTTTTCTGTTGATTGCTCCGATTTCTTCTAATGCATTGATCATTCTGTAAACAGTTGCCACACCGATCTTTTCATCTGCCTGGGATGCCTTATAAAAGATTTCTTTACAGCTTGAGCATTCATTTTCTAAAATAATATCAATCAACATTTTACGCTGTTTTGTGATCCGGCACCCGTTTTCTTTTAGTTTTTCAATAATCTGTTCTTTCTTACTCACGGTACACCTCCTGCTTCCTGGTTTTCGCTGTATCAGTTGCTTTGCCATCTCTCACAGAGTTTTACTCTTATGAGATAGAAGTGACCTCATACCCTGCTTTTTTTACTGCATTTTTCAAATCTGTCAGATCAATTTCTCTGTCGTAGGAAACTTCTGCACTATTGTCCTTTAAATTCACTTTTGCAGTAATACCGTCCAATCCATTCAATGCATTTGTTACGGTATTCGCACAATGCTCGCAGTGCATTCCTGAAATCTTCAACGTTTTTCTGCCAATCACCGGACCGTCTAAAAACTTTGTTTTTGCTTTCTTGTTGCTTCCTGAACCGCCTCCGCAACAAGGACCTTCTCCTTTAAAATGTTTGATTGATCCTTTCAGAGCCAACCCAAGCAAGATGATTACAATTAATATAATGATAATATCTGCCATTTTGTGATCCCTCTTTTAGTCTTCTTTCTCTTCTCTGTTTTCTCGCCATTTCTTGATCCACAGATAAATCTGATAGATGGATACACCAACAAGGTAAATCAAAAGAAATGCACCAAATGCGTAAAACATAGAACCTGTTGAATTTCCCATTCTAATCACCTTTTACTTTTTCTTTGTATATTGAGATTTTCCAGCTGCCGCACTGCATCCGCCGCAGCTTCCACAGTTGCCACTGCATCCGGCGCATCCGACATGTTTCCCTTCTTTATGGTTCTTATATCCTTTATAAATGAGAAAAATACAATATCCGATAATTAAAGTTATTATTACAATATTTGCTATCATTGTCATCAACACCTCTTTTTTCTCTTATTATAACAGAGAGCCGGATACATTTCCTGCATCCAGCTCTATTTTTCAAGAACGCTTTCACGTTCTTGTTTCTCTCATATTACGCTGCCTGCACAGAACGTTTTGAGTATACTTTCTGATCTTTGTACGGATCTGGTCTGAAGAGCATGAACAGAAGGAAGATCAATAAGATAAATCCTACTGCTGTACCTACACCAAATGCTCCGCCTGCTACAAAAGATCCCACCTGGTATACGATCAGGCAAACAACATAAGCAAATACATTCTGGAACAGGATTGCAAACCAGAACCATTTTCTGGACTGCATCTGCTGTGCCATTGTCGCGATTGCTGCAAGACAAGGTGAGTCAAGCAGGTTGAACAGAAGGAATGTAAATGCTGCAATTGTTGACGGGAACCAGGAAGCAACTCCCTGCGCTACTGTCACTGCGTCTTCTGTATCTCCGGACACATTTGCAAGAACTCCCATTGTAGAAACGATTGCTTCTTTCGCTGTAAATCCTGAGATAGATGCTGCTACAGGCTGCCACTCACCAAATCCAAGTGGTGCGAACAGTGGAGCGATCACTCCGCCGATTGCTGCCATCAAGCTGTCTGCGCTGTCTTCTACAAGTCCAAATCCATCTGCTGTAAATCCGAATCCTCCAAGGAACCACATTACTACGCATGCAAGGAACAGGATTGTTCCGGCTTTGATGATGAATCCTTTCAGTCTCTCCCAAACATGAAGGAGAACTGTCTTAGCCTGTGGAATATGGTACTGTGGAAGCTCCATTACGAACGGAGCCGGTTTTCCTGAGAAAGGTTTTGTCTTCTTCAGGATGATTGCAGAAACAAGTACTGCAACGATTCCTACAAAGTACATCAATGGTGCAATGAAGGAGCTCTCCTGATATCCTGCTACTTCACCGGCAATAACTCCACCCATCATAGCAATAACCGGAAGTTTTGCTCCACATGGGATAAATGTTGCTGTCATGATTGTAAGACGTCTGTCGTTGTCCTGCTCAATTGTCTTGGAAGCCATGATTCCAGGGATTCCACATCCTGAAGAAATCAGAAGCGGAATAAAGCTCTTGCCTGAAAGTCCGAAATGTCTGAACACACGGTCCATGACGAATGCGATACGCACCATGTATCCACAGTCTTCAAGAATAGACAGGAAGAGGAACAGAATCGCCATCTGTGGAACGAATCCAAGTACTGCTCCAAGTCCGCCGATGATACCATCCACTACAAGTCCGTTGATCAGATCACTTGCTCCCACATTTGTAAGGAATCCTCCAACTGCCTCCTGAATGGCTCCAACGAATGTATCATTTGTCCAGTCTGTTACAAATGTACCTACTGTTGTGACAGATATGTAATATACAAGCCACATAACTGCAATGAAAATCGGAATACCGAGGATACGGTTTGTAACGATACGGTCAATTTTATCCGATGTTGTCAGTTTTTCTTTTGCTTTTTTAACAGTAGTTCCTACAATTTTCTGAATAAACTGATAACGTCCGTCAGTTACAATACTTTCCATATCGTCATCATGTTTCTTTTCCAGTTTTGCTCTTTCATCTTCAACAACTGCTTTTGCTGCACCTGAGAGCTTTATCTGATCTACAACTTTGCTGTCATTTTCAAGGAACTTTACAGCGTACCATCTTTTTTTATCTTCTGTAATTGTATCAGGAAGGATTTCCTTTACGCTTTCTACAGCAGCTTCTATATCTTTTGCAAAGATCTCACTAGGAAGTTTTACTTCCTTCTGCTTTGCAACTTTGATTGCTTCATCGATCAGTTCATCCAGACCTTTCTGCTTCAATGCTGAAATCTCAACAATTGGGCATCCGATCAGCATGGAAAGACGTTTTACATCAATCTTAATACCTCTCTTAGCGAGAAGATCGCACATGTTCAATGCGATTACAACCGGTACTCCTGTCTCAACAAGCTGTGTTGTAAGATACAGGTTACGTTCGATGTTAGTTGCGTCAACAAGGTCAACGATTACATCCGGATTCTCATTCAGAACATAATCACGGCTGACAACCTCCTCAAGTGTATATGGAGAAAGGGAATAAATTCCCGGAAGGTCAGTTACTGTAACGTCTTCCTTTTTGTATTTCTTATTCTTGATCTTACCTTCTTTTTTCTCTACCGTTACTCCCGGCCAGTTTCCAACATACTGATTCGCTCCTGTAAGAGCATTAAACAATGTTGTCTTACCGCAGTTCGGGTTTCCTGCAAGTGCAATTGTGATTGCCATTACTCTCTTTGCCTCCTTAAATTCTAGAATCTCTCATCAGGTTTTTTGTATCTGTAGGCTTATTTAACCTCTACACACTGTGCATCTGCCTTTCTGACAGTAAGCTCGTATCCACGAACTGTAATTTCAACCGGGTCACCAAGTGGTGCAACTTTTCTGATAAAAAGTTCACTTCCTTTTGTTATTCCCATATCCATAATACGGCGTTTGTAAGCACTGTCTCCTTCGATTTTTGTAACTACAACAGTAGTTCCTACTTTTGCATCACCTAAAGTCATAACACATACTCCTTCCTTACTTTACTCATCACTTTTTCAGCGTCTCAATCAGATCATGATATGGCGCGCCATATCAGCATTTACTGCTACTCTCGAATCTTTAATATTAACAATAACGTTACCGCCAATTGCAGATAGCACGATCACTTCTGCTCCGGGCACAAATCCAAGATTCGCAAGAAAACGCTTTGTCTCATCATTTCCGCTTACTCTCTTAATTGTATTGGTTTCGCCAATGTTGGCCATTGTAAGTGGCATAATCTCACGCTTCTTTCTTAAATGATATTAGAATCCATTCTCATTTGATATAGATTATTAAAAACAGTTGAGATTGATAATTTTTTTCATTTTCTCTCCTGTTCGTAAGTTAGTATATGCTAATCTTTATTAGTTGTCAATGACTAATTTGCAGTTTTTCTATTTTTTTCTGTTCAACGCCATTCCAAATCTATGTGGAATTTGTCTGGCAAATTATTTGCTGTCAGGAATAAATTATGATATACTAAGCAAAGACATGAAAATTCACTGTAAATAGTGATACAGATAAATTATAATTTATATAGAGGAGGCCATTACCTATGCATGTAAATGAATCATCTGAAAATTATCTGGAGACAATCCTCATGTTAAGCAAGAAGCTTCCTGTCGTACGTGCCGTCGACATTGCAACAGAGCTTAACTTTAAGAAATCAAGTGTCAGTGTAGCAATGAAAAAGCTCAGAGAAAGCGAACATATTATTGTATCTCGTGAGGGCTATATTACATTAACAGAATCCGGACAGGCGATTGCTGACATGATATATGAGCGTCACACTCTTCTCTCTTCCTGGCTTGAGAGACTCGGAGTTGACCCACAGATTGCCGCTGATGATGCTTGTCGTATGGAGCATGTGATCAGTGAGGAAAGTTTCAATGCGATCAAGAAGCATATTGTTTCTCATTCTTAAAACGAAAAAGCACCTTCAGAAGAATACTTCCGTTGAGGTGCTTTTTGTTTTACTTATCGTTATAATGATACCTACATGGTAAACACACAAGCGGAGTTGGTGGGATTCGAACCCACGTGCCCCGGAGGACTAACGCATTTCGAGTGCGCCCCGTTATGACCACTTCGATACAACTCCTTCTCTTGCATCTGCCAAAGCAGACACAAGAATAATTATAGCATTTTCCTCTGAAAAATCAAGGGAGAATTTGCTTATAGCTCTTCTCTTTCTTTCATAATCCAGTCAATCACCTGTTCCAATCCTTCTCCCGTTTTCGCGCTAACCGGAAGAACAACTGCATTTGGATTTAATTTCAAGATACGTTCCTTAGCAAGTTCAAAATCAAAATCAAAATACTCCAGAGTATCTATTTTATTGATCAGCACCAGATCACTTACCTGAAACATCAACGGATATTTCAGTGGTTTATCGTCCCCCTCAGGCACACTAAGAAGCATCACATTCTTATGTGCCCCAGTATCGAACTCTGCCGGACAGACAAGATTCCCGATATTTTCAAGAATTAACAGATCAAGGTTCTCTGTATCATATTCAAGCAGTGCGCGCGATACCATATCCGCATCAATATGACATAACCCGCAATTATGGATCTGAATGGATTCCACACCAGTCAGATCTGCGACTCTCTGTGCATCTAGACTTGTCTCGATATCTACATCCATCTCACCAATTCTCAGCTGCTCTTTCATTCTGTTGATCAATGCACTTAATAATGTTGTTTTTCCACTCCCCGGTCCGGACATGACATTTAAGAATAGTGTCCCCTGGGCACTCATTTTCTCGCGGATTGCCTTTGAAGTAGCATCATTATCCGCAAATACACTTTCTCTTATCTCAATCACTCTGACATTTCCCATGTTTTTATTCCCTTCTTTTATATATCATGCATTCACTTTCTGTACCTGTTCCAACAGATAATCGGCCAGTTCCCTTACGCCATCTCCTGTCTTCGCAGAAATATAAAAGATCTTAATCTGTGGATTCAATCTTCTTGCACATGCTTCAACATAGTCTTTTCGGAAATCAAAAACAGGTAATGCATCGATTTTGTTTATCACTAACACATCAGATACTTCATACATCAACGGATATTTTGCCGGTTTATCGTCTCCTTCCGGAACTGAAAGAATTGTCAGATTAAAGTTTGCGCCTGTATCAAACTCTGCCGGGCAAACAAGATTTCCAATATTCTCAAGTACAACAAAATCCAGCTCATCTCTGTCAAATGCTCTTATTCCTTGCCGTGTCATATCTGCATCTAAATGACACATTCCCCCTGTATGCAGCTGAATCGATGGAATTCCCGCCTCGATCAGTGTATTCGCATCTACATCAGAATCAATGTCTGCCTCCATCACACCCCACTTGATTTTCCCTTCAAAATACGGTTTCAATGCCAGAAGCGTGCTTGTCTTTCCACTTCCCGGACTGGACATCAAATTCATCAGACACGTTTTCTGTGCCTTTAATTCCTGACGTAACACCTGTGCATCTGCATTGTTATCTTCAAGAATTGTTTCTTTTAATTCTATTACTTTTGCTTTTTCCATGCGTTCTCCCCTCGGTGTCGAACACCGCTATTATTTTCTTTTCATTATAACAAAAAAAAATAATTTTGTACATTTGTTAAGTCACTCATAAATTTTATCGTTACAAATATAATAAATACGTATATAATAGATATGATATCAAAAACAGGCTCTTCCTTCTTATCTATATTACTTTCTAAGGGGGACTCTCATGAACCACAATACACTCGTAATTGAAATCAAATCTACACTTGATAAACTTATTGCTGCCAGAACTAGTCTTGGTTATGATTACATTGTGTATGGATTACTCTTGATAAACGAGGATCAGACTCGTGTATCTAATATTACCAAAGCTTTGTACATCGATATTGCTGCCCATTATGAGACAAGCTGGTCTTGTGTAGAAAAAAACATCCGCAACACGGTCAATGCAATCTGGACTTCGGAAAATAAAACTATTCTTGAAATGATTTTCAACAGAACCTATATGGACAGAAAACCAACGAATAAAGAATTTTTTGAATATTTATACGATTTTATTTTCTTATCACAAGAAACCGTCCCGACCCAATCAGAAGAAAATGTATCTTCCATCCTCTGCCCTGTCTGTAACAATAAATGTCAGGTACTCGAAAGCATGCTTTCTTTTGTGGCAAAACGACTTCAACCTGAACCTGACTGCACGCATGTATGAAATATAATAATCAATCCGTTTTTCAAAAAGGACCTCCCCTCAATCATCGGGAAGCCCTTTTTATATCTGAAATAATTATAATTTTTTACATTTCTTATAGTGTCTTTTTCATCTTCTTTGTGGTATAATCGTTAGTTGTAACTAACGTATACTATTCATTTCTAATATGTGTGAGTTTTATCTATCCTTTTTTCAAACAAGGGAGCCTGAAATAAGATAAACTCAATTCTCACACAGAACAGGGGGCAGACTATGTTTTTATCCTTAACTAATATCAAAAAATCCTTTGGGCAGGGCGACAGTCGTGTAGAAGTCTTAAAAGGCATTGATCTATTGATTAAAAAGGGGGAATTCTGTGTTCTTCTTGGACCTTCCGGCTCGGGAAAATCAACTTTATTGAATATCATCGGTGGCATTGACCGTGCGGACAGTGGTCAGATCATAATTGAAGACGAGCTGATGGAAAAAATGACTGCAAAACGTCTTAGTCAATACCGAAGAAAACATCTTGGATATGTTTTCCAGATGTATAATCTGATTCCCAATCTTACTGTGCGCGAAAATATTGAAGTCGGTGCTTACTTAAGTGATCACGCGTTAGATGTAGATGAACTTCTTGATACCCTTGGTCTTTCTGCACATCAGAAGAAGCTGCCGAATCAGCTCTCTGGTGGCCAGCAACAGCGTACTGCCATTGGCAGGGCAATTGTAAAGAATCCGGATATTCTGCTCTGTGATGAGCCAACCGGTGCACTTGATTATAAAACGTCGAAAGAAATACTAAAGCTGATTGAAACAGTCAATCAAAAGTACGGTAATACAGTTGTAATGGTAACACACAATGATGCGATTAAGGATATGGCAGACCATGTTGTCCGAATTCGTGACGGTATGGTACGAAAGAATTACCTGAATGACCACAAAGTTACTGCCCAGGATCTTGACTGGTAAAGGAGGCAACAGACAATGAAAAATCCATTAAACAAACGTCTCCCCAGAGAATTCCGGAAAGACTTTGGTAAATATCTTGTCATTTTCCTTCTTCTTGTAATAACCATTGGTTTTGTCTCCGGATTCCTTGTTGCCGATGGCAGCATGATCAAAGCTTATAATGAAGGGATTGACAAATATAATACAGAAAACGGACATTTCCGCACTTCTGAAAAAATGAATGATGCACAAATTCAGTCTATAGAAGAAAATGGTATCCGTATCTATGACAATTTCTATCTGGAACAAGATTTAACAAATGATAGTACGATGCGTATCTTTGAAAGCCGGGATCAAGTGAATCTTGCCTGCCTCATGGAAGGAGAATTTCCAAAAGCGGCAAATGAAATCGCCATCGATCGTATGTATGCTGACAACAATAAGATTTCCATCGGAGACACACTGAAAAGTGATACACAGAGTTGGAAAGTTACCGGATTCATTGCTCTTCCGGATTACAGCTGTCTTTTTCAGAACAACAACGATTCCATGTTTGATTCTGTCAAATTCGGAATTGGAGTTGTAACGTCCGAAGCATTTGAATCACTAGATTCTCCACTTGTAAAATACTGCTATGCGTGGAAATACAATGATGAACCTACGACAGAGAAAGAAGAAAAAGAAGTATCTGATAATCTGATGAAAGCAATCAACAAGGAGGTTTCTCTGGAAGAATTCGTTCCGCGTTATCTCAACCAGGCAATCACATTTACCCGGGATGATATGGGAAGCGACCGCGCAATGATGATCGTATTTCTTTATATCGTAATTGCGATCATGGCTTTTGTCTTTGGCATTACGATCAGCAACACCATTGCAAAAGAGTCGAATGTCATCGGAACTCTTCTTGCCAGTGGCTACACCAGAAATGAACTGATCCGCCATTATATGGCCATGCCAATCCTTGTCACGCTAATTGGTGCTTTGATTGGAAACATTCTCGGTTATACGATCATGAAAGATATCTGCGCCGGCATGTATTACGGAAGCTACAGTCTTCCAACATATGTAACCGTCTGGAACGCAGAAGCATTTCTGCTTACTACGATCATTCCGATCTTGCTAATGCTTCTCGTCAATTACACGGTACTTCACAGAAAATTATCACTTTCTCCTTTGAAGTTCCTCCGCAGAGACTTAAAAAGAAGACAACAGAAGCATACATTATCACTGAGCAAAAGAATTCCATTTTTCAGTCGCTTCCGACTACGTGTGATTTTCCAGAATATCAGCAATTACCTTCTGCTGTTCCTCGGAATCTTATTTGCAAACCTTCTGTTGATGTTTGGTCTGCTCTTCCCTGCTGTACTCGATCATTATCAGACTGTTCTACAGGATAACCTGCTTTGTAACTACCAGTACATTTTGCAGATACCGATCAATGCTATGGATGAAGATCATAAACTGGAGAGCCTTGTAAATATGCTCTATTTTCAGCATGAAGTAGAAACTGATAATCCTGATGCCGAGAAATTCAGTGCTTATTCACTGAAAACAACCGATAAGGAAGAAGAAATCCTTCTCTATGGACTTGCAGACAACAGCCGCTATCTTCCGATTGATTTTCAGGAAACTGCAACTGACAAAGATGTTTCAAAGAAAGAGGATGCTTCTGATGCAACTCCTGCATACATCTCTTCTGCTTATGCAGATAAATATTTTCTGGATATTGGTGATGAAATCACTTTAAAGGAAGCTTATGAAGATGATACATACACGTTTTCTATTGAAGGAATCTACGATTATGAAGGTGGTCTGACCGTTTTTCTTCCACAGGATACGCTCAATGAACTGTTTGACCTTGGTTCCGATTACTTCAGTGGTTATCTCTCTGACAGCGAGATCACTGATATTGACCAGAAATACATCGGCTCTGTGATCGACCTCGACAGTCTGTCTAAAATCTCCAGACAATTGAATGTTTCGATGGGAAGCATGATGTACCTGTTAGACGGATTTTCAATTGTGCTCTTTATGATTCTGATCTATCTTTTGTCAAAGATCATTATCGAAAAGAATGCACAGTCAATCTCTATGACAAAAATATTAGGATACTCTGACCGGGAGATCAGCAGTCTGTATCTGCTGTCTACAACCATTATGGTCGTGATCTTCCTACTTCTGAGTTTTCCGATTGAAACAGTTCTTATGAAAGCGCTCTTCCGTGGAATTATGATCAGCAGTATTTCCGGTTGGATTCCGTTGTATATTGATCCGGTCCTGTATGTAAAAATGTTCCTGCTAGGATTCGGAACTTACCTGCTTGTTGCATTGATCGAATACCGCAGGATCAAGAAAGTACCTATGGATCAGGCATTAAAAAATATTGAATAATCGTGACTGTACCTGCATCTGCTGCCTGCGAACGTTACTGTTCACACGATGTGCGACCAGCAACGCATCTCGCCATTTTAAATCGCCTTTGGCGATGGGGCGAGATGCATTCAAGCCAAAACATGCATCCTCCGTGTCAATCAGCAAAGTGATTGACACGGGAGTGAACAGTAACCTGCAAACTTCTAAGTTAGGCATAACCAGTGCAGGTCCCATTTGAAAGGAGGATTTCTCGTGAAAAGAAAACTATTACCAAAATTAGTTCCCGGTCTGTGTGCCAGTCTTGTCCTGGTTTCTGCCACAAGTCTGACCGGATGCTCAACTGACACCAAAACAGCTACTACTGCTTCAGATGCTGACAAATCAGAAACGGTATATGTAAAAGCTGATGCAAGCGGAACGATACATGAGATCAAAGTCCAGACAGACTTGAAAAATAACGGAACATCAAATGAAATCAAAGACTTCTCAACTCTGAAAGACATAAAAAATACGAAAGGAAATGAGTCCTTTACCCAATCCTCTGACGGAACGATTACCTGGGAAAACAAAGGGGAGGACATTCATTATGAAGGTACTTCTACAGAAGAACTTCCTGTGAATGTAAAAATCAGTTACACACTGGATGGAAAATCTATACAACCGGAAGATCTCTCCGGAAAAAGCGGCAAACTTGGAATTCGTTTTGATTATGAAAATACTACCGAAGAAAATGTAACCGTAAATGGTGAAGAAATGACTTCTCCGGTTCCATTTGCAGTGATCTCCGCCATGATCCTTCCGGAAGACACCGCTTCTAATATCCAGGTAACAAATGGTAAAATATTTACAATGAATGACCAGAACGTCGTTGTCGGTTATGCCTGCCCGGGACTTAAGGACAGTCTGAAGCTTACTGATTATGAACCTACGGAAGATATCTCTATCCCAGAATCAGTGGAAGTAACTGCAGATGTAACAGATTTTGAGATGGACTTTACTGCGACTGTGGTCTCCTCCGGTCTGTTTGAAGATCTGGAAGAGGATTCCTTTGACGATATGGAGGATGCAGCTGACAGCCTGCAGGAACTCGGAGATGCATCCGGCAAACTTGCTGACGGAGCAGCGCAGCTGCTGGGCGGCGCTTCTACTTATCAAAGTTATCTTGGGCAATATGTAGACGGTGTCTCACAACTTGCCGAAGGATCAGACGCTTTAGATAACGGTGTAACCGCACTTAATGAAAATTCCGGAAAGCTGGTTGCAGGTGCTTCTTCTCTTCAAAATGGTCTTGAACAGCTGAATTCTGCTCTCTCTGGCCAGATAAACACGGATTCTGGTTCCCTTCCGTCTGCAGAGACACTTTCATCACTTCAGGGACAGATCAAATCACTCAGCCAACAGCTGGATTCTGTTGATTCCTCTCTTGCAGAGGCGAAATCCTCCTTCGCATCCGTCAACTGGGATACTCTGAAATCTTCTATCACAGAAGATGCAAAAGAACAGTCCAAAACTGCTGCGACAGATGCTGTCCAGTCTGCGATCGATCAGATTGTTTCTGAAACTGCCTCAGATTCAGAATTATCAGAAGAATCTAAAGATGCTGTCAACGATAAGATGTCACAATTAAAGAATGAAATAAATGATACGATTGCATCTGCAATTGATCAGAACCTTGATCTTTCTTCTTCCTCCACAGATATCGATCAGCTGAAATCCGCCACGGAAGGAACATTAAACAGCCTGACGGAACTGATTGCTTCCTGCCATACTACGCTTGACCAGATGTCTTCCGGTGTCGGTTCCTTTGCTCAGGCAGCACAGAGTCTTTCTTCTCTCAGTGAGACATTAAAGACTATACAGAACTCACTTTCTGCTTTATCTGCCGGCAGTTTACAGCTCACTCAGGGACTTACCTCTTTCCAACAGGGAATCAGTCAATTGTCTGAAGGCAGCTCAACGCTATCTCAAGGAGCTACTAAACTGGGCACAGCCGGGAAAGAGCTAAAAGAAGGATACACAACCCTTGCCGAAGGAATCTCTTCTCTCTCTGAAGGACTTACTCTCTTTGATAAAGAAGGAATCCAGGAACTTGAAAAACTAGGCGGGGATGATCTGAAGAATCTCTCTAAAAGAATGAAAGCTGTCAAAGAAGCGGACGCTGAATACGATAATTATGGCGGTAAGTTGGAAGAACAGACCGGAGAAGTACGGTTTATTATTGAGACAGATGGGATTGATTAAGAAGCTTATATGAATGAGAAAAGGCGGTGGAATTCACCGTCTTTTCTTAAAATACACACTTTACTTTTCATGTAAAAGTACTATACTTATTTATGATTTAAATTAATTACTTTACAAGAATACGGAGATAATTTTATGACCATCAGTATACTTCTCATGAAACAAATTGCACAGCTTTTTCTTATGATCTTTATGGGATACTTAATTGTAAAAACAGGTATTGTTGAGGATACCGACAGTAAGGTATTATCCAAAATCATCCTCTATCTGGTCATCCCTTGTGTAATTATAAACGCTTTTCAAGTTGATTATACCTCTGACACTGTGAAAGGATTATTGTTAGCTTTTATAGCATCTGTAATCACTCAGATCATTCTTCTTATTGTTATTTCTGCTTTAGGAAAACTTTTTCACTTGAATGAAGTAGAAATTGCCTCTATCTATTACTCTAATTCTGGTAATCTGATCGTACCAATCGTAACTTTTATCTTAGGAAAAGAGTGGGTATTATATGGATGTGTATTCATGAGCGTGCAACTCGTTTTTATATGGACTCACTGTAAGAAAATTATCAGCCAAGAGGCTTCTTATGACTGGAAAAAGATTGTCCTCAATATAAATATGATTTCTATTTTTATTGGAATCCTGCTTTTCTTTACAAAAATCCATTTACCGGAAATCATAAATGATTCGATAAGTTCTGTCGGTAATATGATTGGACCAGCAAGCATGATCGTAACAGGTATGCTTTTCGCCGGTATGGATCTGAAACAGATTTTTACAAATAAGAAAGTATATTTTATCTCTATTCTTCGGTTAATCGTATTACCCGTATTTGCACTGATTCTGATTAAGTTGAGCCATCTCGCTGCTTTTTCAGCAGATGGAGATAAAATCATGCTCATTGTATTTCTTGCAATCATTACTCCATCTGCCTCAACTGTAACCCAGATGTGTCAAGTATACGGAAATGATTCTCAATATGCCAGTGCGATCAATGTTGTTACAACACTGTTTTCTATTGTTACCATGCCGCTTTTAGTGATGCTATTTCAAATGTTTTAGCTATGAAATTCTTCCATTCTCCATTTCATATACCACATCTGCCACGTTCATTGTGGATACTCGGTGGGATACCAGGACAACGGTTTTCTTTCTGGCGGATTCTTTTAATGATTTCAAAATGATTCCTTCGTTCAGCGAGTCCAGATTGCTGGTTGGCTCATCCATCAGAATCATCGGTGCATCATGGAGAAATGCTCTTGCAATTCCGATTCTCTGTTTCTCACCGCCAGATAATGTATCACCTAGTTCTCCGACTTCCGTATCATATCTTTTCGGAAGTGTCATAATGAAATCGTGGATAGAAGCCTTCTTTGCGGCTTCCATAATCTCTTCTCTGGATGCTCCCGGCTTTGCGATTGCGATATTATTTGCAATGGAATCATGGAACAGGTGTGTTTCCTGCGTGACATAACTTTCCATATCTCTTAAATGCCTGGTCGGAATCTTTCGGACATCTGTACCGTCTACCGACATGCTTCCCCCCTGCACATCCCAAAAACGCATCAGCAGTTTTAAAAGTGTAGATTTTCCGGAACCGCTCGCACCATGAATTCCTGTGATTTTACCCGGCTGTAATTTCAGTGAATAGTTATCCAAAATAACTTCTTCTCCGTATGCAAATGTTACGTTTTCTGCCTCTGCTCCTGCGAATGCATGATTTGCACTCTCCTCAGAATTCACACCCTGATCAGCAGAAGTTTCCACATCACCCGGAATTTCTTCCACAAGCGGTGTCTCTTCCAGAAGAGAAAGGACACGCTCACCACTTGCCAGTGTCTGGTTCAGGTTGTTGGAAAGGCTTGATAATGCTACTACCGGTCCGAAAGAACCCATCATTGCGATGGTACAGGTTAAGATTCCCTCGAATCCCATCGCACCTTTGTCGTACAGCCAGATCGTCAATGTCAGCATCCCAAAAGATGCAAGCAGGATAACCATATTCGTAAATGAACGCTGTGAGCCTTCCATTTTGCTTAATGATTCCTGCATTCCTGCAAGATTTTTGGATTGCTTGCTCATCTGCTCTCTTCTCTTTTCACCCTGTCCATACTGAATGGTCTCGTCCAGTCCACGTAGGGAATCCAGGACAAAACTATTCAGTTCTCCAAAGTTTGTTCTAAATTCCATTCCCTTCTGACTGCCACGTTTTCCATTCCACATTGGGATAGCTACACCGACAATCAGGTAAGCTGCCAATGCAAGCAGACCTGCCAACCAGTGATATCTTCCTATAAAAATCACCATAATGATAGAAGTCAATGTTGCTATTGCAATCGGGGAAATGGTATGTGCATAGAACACTTCCAGCAATTCAATATCTGTCGTAATAATGGAGATCAGGTTTCCCTTATCCCGTCCTTCCAGTTTTGCCGGGCAGAGCTTTCTCAATGCCGCAAACACTTTATCGCGGATAATTGCCAACAGCTTAAATGCAATAAAATGATTACAATACTGTTCCATATAATGTAGGATTCCACGAAGCACTGCAATTACGATCATAACTGTGATAATCGTTTTTACCGGGGTAAATACTAACCACATATTGTTCACCGGAACAATCATTCCGGCTACCCCTGTCAGAAGTCCATACATGATGACCTGCCCTGCCAGTATCGTCAGGAAGATTGCACACAAGTAACCTAATGTTCCAAGGATGATTGCTGCCAGCATGATATGGAGCAGGGGTTTTACCAGACCAATCAGACTTCCCATGATCTGGATGGCACTTCTGCGTTTGGTTGTATTCGTATTTTCACTCATTATGCCACTTCTCCTTTTCCATAGTTTTCCAATGCCATCTGACTTTCATACAGATGTCTGTACGCACCATTCTGGCTCATCAGTTCTTCATGCTTTCCGCTTTCCTTGATTTCTCCGTCTTTTAAGAAATAAATCCTATCAGACTTCACAACATTTGCCAGTCTATGGGAAATCAGAAGCACCGTCTTTGTCTTTGCCAGATCATGAATCACATTCATGATCAGTTCTTCACTTTCCACATCGATATTAGATGCAGCTTCATCAAAAATGTAAACCTTGCTGTCTTCTTTTAATAAAGCTCTTGCAATCACCAGTCTCTGACACTGACCGCCGGACAGGTTGCTTGCTTATTCCAATAACTGTGTCTGTAAGCCACCCTGTGTCTGCAAGAACCCTAAGAGATTGACTTTCTGAAGAACAGCTTCCATCTCTTCTTTCGTTGCGTCCGGTTTTGCCATCTTCAGATTTTCTTCTACTGTACCTTTGAACAGATAACTGTTATGGCGAACCAGAACAACCCTCTGCATCAGATTTGTTTCATTCACTTCATTAAGCGGTACGCCACCGATGGTGATTTCTCCGTTATATCCCCTGTTCTTTGCTGCAAGGATTCCGGCAATCGTACTCTTACCACATCCGGATTCACCAACCAGTGATACAAAACTTCCTACCGGAAGATTTAAGTTGATTCCTTTTAAAATCTCTCTGCCCTCTTCATAAGAAAAGTGCACATCTTTTAATGTAATATCTAACGCTCCATCCGGTAGTGTTTTTTCTCCTGCCTGTGGTTCTGGTAAATCTAAAATCTTGAAAATCTTATCACTCGCTGCCATACCATTCATTGCGATATGAAAGAACGAACCAAGCAGTCTGAGCGGCAGGAAAAACTCGCTGGCAAGCAGAACGATACATAACGTTCCTGCTACACCGATATTTCCTTTTAAGAATTCAGATACCGCAACCGCCATACCGATTGCAGCTCCACCATACGCCACAATATCCATCACGCTGGTTGAATTGAGCTGCATGGTCAGAACTTTCATCGTAATCCTGCGGAAGTTCTGGGATTCCACATCCATCTCGTCTGCTTTCTGCTGGTCTGCCTGATAGATTTTCAGTGTAGTAAGTCCCTGTAAATTCTCAAGAAAGGAATCTCCCAATCCGGTATAGATGCTCCAATAGTTATTTAATAATCTCTTTGCGATCTTCTGTACCACTACGATTGAGATCGGGATCAGTGGCACACAGATCAACAAGATCACACTTGCCTTTACACTCACTCTGCAAAGAATGAGAAATAATGTCAACGGTGCAATCAGGCTGTAGAACAACTGCGGAAGGTATTTTCCAAAATACGTTTCCAACTGCTCCACACCTTCTGTCGAAACCTGTACCACTTCTGATGAAGATACCTGCTCACTGTAGGATGCCCCCAGTTTCAACATCTTGTCATAAATCTTTTCTCTTAAAATTCCCTTTACATCTACACATGCAAGATACGAAGACCTTGCCCCCATCCGTTCGCATACAAATCGTATGATCACCACCAGTGCGAGAATCATGATTGTCTTCTCAATCACCGGCACTGTCACCACACGATAGACTACGCGCTCCAACAGGTCAGCAATCGTAAATACTGCCAGCACCTGTGAGAGCAATGCTGCCCACTGCCACAGGATGGTGTAAACAATATACTTTTTTGCGTGGGATAACAGTCCCACCAGTCTTGTTTTAATCATAAAAATCTTATCCTTTTGTTTATTTCTTCGATTCTTTTTTACTGCATATCAAATGCCACACTGCAAGTGCCGGATGATACAGAAGCATCCTCGGTCCGGAAAACCGCATAACCTTCCGAATCTTCTCCCTCATCTCCGGCTTGTAGCAATGCACCTTACAGTTCGCACAGAATGTTTTCTCTTCCATAAAGGGACATTTCTGGCTTCTGAATCTGGCATAATCCGAAAGTTCCTGACAGGAAGGACACATCTTTCCTGTCGTTTTGTCATATTCCTTATGATTCTTCCAGCAGTACAGCCGGATCATTTCTTCCACAACGCGCTGTTCCTTCTGCCGCTTCTTTTCGATTGAATCCATTTATTCTGCTGCCTCCAGTTCCTGTTCCCCAGGCTTTATCGTTTGAATTTTCAGGAAGAAATATAACAAATGACATACCCAAACCACTGCGATGCAGATTCTTCCGATTGGTACATTCTTCATACAGATAAAGCCGATTGCCATGACTACCGTTACCATTCCGATAATCTTGCATTTTGTTCCCATGGTCATAGCTCTTTTCTGAACAAAACTATCTAGATGTTTCTTATATAAATTCGTTCCTATGAACCAGTCGTGCAATTTCTTAGAACTCTTTGCAAAGCAAAACAGTGTTGCCATATAAAATGGAACGGTTGGCAGGATAGGAAGTACAATTCCTATCGTACCAAGTCCCAGGCAAAGAAATCCAAGCACAATCCATACTATTTTTAAAGGATTTATTCTCGTTTTATTTTTCTTCTCCATACTCCTCTCCTTTATCACTTATTTTCATCTGTATTTATAAGATAATGATGGTCATTTCCGAACACGCAAGGTTAGTTTCTTCCATTTGTTGTTAGTTATGACTATTATCCTGTTAAAATATATATTATACTCTTTCTGACTGTCAATATTTTTCCACTTATTTCGTACCCTTAAGTACGAAATCTTCATTTTCTAATCTCCTTATAAATACGTTATTTTTCATACTATTTGATAATTTTTATCAATATTTTTTTCTTTTTACTTGTTAATAAATTGTAAAACAGCGGCATTATACCATAAAAAAAGAAGTACTATATGCTCCTGATTTTACATACATTACTTCTTTTAAGACATATTTATTAAATCTATTATCTATTAACCTCTCGCATTTTTAACACTTACAGCTTAAAAATCAATCGTGCTGTACTCTCTGGCATATGTGCTTCTCCAACCGAACTGGACACAGTAATCAAAAGATTTCCACGTAACGTTCCATGGTCAAAATTCTGAAAAACACATGCATTCAAAGGTATTTTTATCCTTCCGTTCTTTACATCTGCAATTTTATACATATCCCCTTGCAAATATTTCAGACAGGTAAGATGCCCTTTCATCTGTTTTCCATTAATCCGAGATACCGCATGCATTTCTCTGATTGTCAATTCGAGATAACAGCCTCTTTTATTACGTTTCACAATCCCGAGAGGTTCGAATCCATTTTCTGCCATGGATCGACGACTCCCATCTGTCTGCAGGATAGAAATCACAACTGGATGATTGCCATACTCCACAAGTTCTTCTATGTTTCTAATCTGATTCTGTTCTTTTTGCATTTGAATTTCTTTATTGATTCGCATATGGCTTTTTGTAAGTTCTTCCAGTCTTCTGTAATCAATATTTTCGATCATTCCTTTCAGAACATCATCGATTCCTTCTGTAATCCCACTGCGTTCCAGATACTCCCTAACGTCTTTTTGGACTTTCTGATGCCAACGGAGCATCTTTTTCCCTTTATCCGTGAATTCAAGACTTTCGGTCAGATATCCTTTTTCTATACAACTTTTAAAGAATCGGCTTACTGTTGGATGTTTTACGCCACATTTTGTAGCAACTGCACCAATTGTCCCTCTTCCCTTTTCCAGTTGTTCCAATTCTGTCAGATACTGAATTTGTAATACTGTCAGATGATTAATTTCTACTGTCTGGTTCCTGGTCATGACTCAATTCCTCTACCATATTTCCACTTCTAGTTGTCCACAGTCCCACACTTCCGGTTCTGTCTGATTCTCCGGCATAAATGCAATCAGAAGTTTTCCCTCAATCACTCTGTCATTCGGCTTTATAATAAATTCAAAGACTCTGGATGGAATCTGTTCTCCTTGTGCTCCTTGTTCAGCTAAAACCCACTGTTTATCATAGTTCTTATACCATAATCTTTTGTTTCCCAGACTGCTCACTTTCTGTAATTTAAAATAACCCTTTTTTGTTATTTCAAGAATTACATTCCTGGAATAACAATGATATTCCTTCTTTAATTTTCTAGGACAGCGTTGCTCCAGACTATACATCTGCATTGAAAAAATATAGTTTCCTTTTTCATAACGGTCTGTCAGTTCTGAATTTCTTATTCTTCTCTCATAGTACATGTTTTCATAATTGATAAACTGGCAGATTGCTCTCGTAGATTCATCGGTTACAATGTGTTCAATCCGACATGCATCCTGGTCTGCCGTCTTTTCATTTACACCAATAAACTGTAACATCTGACTGATTGAATTATGCCGGTAAATACAATCATTTCCTACAGATAGCCCATAATCTGTCAATTGTATCTCCTGTCCTGCAATTAATTTTTCAAGATATCCTTCCTTTTGCATCCTCTTGAGACACACCACTATATCTCTTTTCTCCATTCTGAAATGCTGACAGATTCGTTCCAGATCTAATGAGATATTCTGTGTCTTCCAGATACACAACTGCTCTAAGATATCCTCTTCTTTCTCTGATTTTGAATGTGGAAAATTATGTTTTTCAGTACTTGTATCCATTTTTTCTCCTATCACACTCCCCTTTTTACCCTACCAGCGATTTTATATCTTGTCAATTCATTTTAAGGATGAAACACATAATGATCCAGTCTTTCAAATGCTTCCTGTACTTTCGATGAAGCTACAAAAAACGGACTATGATCATTCAAAACCGAGGACAGGTATATGATGAATTAAGTATTATGTATGAAAAACGCCTACCTAAAAAGGCAATAAATTTCAATTTAAAAACAGGCGGGGGCTCCGCCTGCTATTTTATAAGTGAACATTTTCCTCTTTTACTCTGCAACTTTAAAACTCTTCAATATTTTAACCACATCTCTTTCTTCACCCGCAGTAAAGGTTCCATCTGGTGCCTCTGCAATGAATGCATATGGTGTTGGATAGTCAAAAGAAAATTCATCTACATTCCCAGCTTGTCCTACAAATTCTCTTGTTCCAAGATAAGATTCTGGAACAACTGCATAAAATGTAGTTCCTGAATCTACGGGAGTAAAATCTGAATCTCTCTTCATATCCAATTCGCCAATAATATGTACCTTCGCTACAATAAAATTGCCTAATGATGAGAAGTCTGTATTTGTTCCATTTGGAAAACTCGGAACGAATTCTGAATCATCCGCTTTTGTTATATCCGCTTGTAACATAGACACACCAGACCTTCCTCCCAATTTGTGTACTAGAGACCAAAATGTAACTGTAACACCGCGCTCATTAGATAACACAACCTTTTCCATAATTTCATCATTTGGTTCCCCTATTTCTTCGCTTTCAACGTTCCATCCTAAAGGAATTTTAAATTGAAACTCTTGCGCATCAACATTATATGTTTCCCCATATCTGGTTTTATATAAGTTCCACTGCTCCCCGGTATCAGAATAATTCAAATCATCGTCTGGATTCCAGCTGGATTTCCACTCTTTTTCCCAAATTGCCGGTAAATCTTTATTGAAAATTTCCACCTCCATAAGTTCCTCTGATACAAGTGGAAGGTCAACAACAAGCTTTCCTGTAAGATTAGGAACAATACTCAGATTTACTGTTCCTGCATAGTATTGATCCTCTCGATTAGACAAACTCACCTCACCTGATGCATTTCCAAAGATTCCAGCTGAGATATCACCTCCACATGTTCCATATATCTTTGTAATTAAATGAATATCTATTCCTGCGGAGGCATCGCCTTTTGCTGATGCAATAGTTGACCACTCAATTCCATCTGAAATATCTTTCTGCTCTTTTGGATCTTTAATCTCTTTCACTTTATTTGTCTTACTATCATATATAAATCCAACAGTCTGTTCATCTAACCAGGAAAGTGACATATTCCAATTTCCCTCAATTCCAATCTTTCCTGTAAGATTTGATTCTAATTGATTCGTTATAACAATCGGTACTCCTGCCACGACAAAAGTATAATTAGGTAATTTTTTTTCAAACAGTTGCTTCTCATGCTCTTTACTCATACTTTCTTTCAAATCAACTGAAAGATTTGCCCCCGCTTTCCTATACATCGCCATGCCATATTTGATATTTCCATGATTAATATCTAACATCAATTCAACTTCAAGATCAACTCCCATATCACCTGAAATCGTAACATCATCTATCGTTTCCTCAAAAGCTTTTCCAAAATCATACTCACTTTCCGGTTCTTCTTTCTCTGGATCTTCGTTATCACTTTCTTTCGATTTCGAATCATCCTGAGTCTCTTCGCTACTGCCTTCTTTTAACTTTGAATCATTTCGAGTCTTTTTGTCATCATCTTCTTTTGACTTTGAATCCTTTTGAGTCTTTTTGTCACTATCTTCTTTTGACTTCGAATCATCTTGAGTTTCTGTGCCATCTGATGAACTACTATCTTTTTTCTTATCTGCCATCTCTATCACAGAATAATTCTTTTCCATTTTAGCGGACATCATCTGTACTGTCTCTACAGCTTTATCAGTATCTTTTTTGCTCACATTATTAGATGCTTCTTGCACTCCATCTTTTGTTAATTTTAGTCTTTTTTCAATATATGCTTTTTCAAACACATCTGTTAGAAGAGCTGACTGCGTTTCTACTACATACCCTCCAGTTGCTTTTTTAACTGACACTACTTTTCTTATAAATCCATTTTCAGCTCCACTAATCTCACCTGCAACAATTACGTCTCCTTCTTTGTATTTCGGATTTGATTCAAAGACAAGGTTATCATCATTCACATTTATCGGTTTCTTTTTCTTATCCATATCTGAAGTAATGACTTTTACATTTTCTTTTACAATAACATCTCCCTCTTGTTTTTGTTTCTTATCCTTATATAATTTTTGATATCCTAATACCGACACCATTACAATAACAATCAATATTAGAATAATAAATATTATCCTTTGTATCCACTTTTTCAACTCATCTTCTCCTTCAGATTTTTAACTTTATCTACTTGTTTATATTAAATATATCTCCACATTGTCCCCTTCCATTCAGCTTTGAGCTATCCACATAATAGATTGCTAAAATATCCTGTTTTTCAACAGAAAGTGGACGATCTGGCTTCGAAATCCAATCCCCTGCTTTTAATTTTAATTGCATTGTATCTTTGTCAAATGTTCCTTCTACTTTATAACTTCCAGAATTTACATATGATTTATCCGAAGTATATGTATAAGTACCAGAATAATTTATCCCATCTTCCGAGTTAATATCTAGCTCTGCTGTTCCAGAAGATCCTGCTCCTGTATAATTTCCTTTCCAAGTTCCACTCAAATTAATTGAATCCGTATCTAACACAGGAGTAATTGTTACACTTGGATCATTCCATGTTCCATCATAATAATAAAAATACTTTACTTGAAGAGTATATTGCACATCTGCTTTTGACAATTTGCAACTGCATTCATATGTTACGCCTTTTCCTTTCTCTTCTTTTGTCTGTTGATTGATTGTGAATTCTGATATATCATCTGTATTTATCTTTATTTTCTGTTGTGTCGAATAATCAATAAAAGAAATTCCATTACCAACATCTGATTTTGTTTCTCCAACTGATATCTCTCTTCCTGAAAGTTCAGCAATCAAATCTTCTTTATTAACATTTAAAGCTTTATCTGCTTTTTCCTTCGATGAAAAATCATTCTCGTCTTCCATATCTTTTAATTCCCATTTTTTATCAAAATCATATTCTGCTTTGATTGTACCTTCAACTTCTTCCACTTCTCCATTTAGTTTTATCTTAATAGTCACTTTATCTTTCCCTTTATCTAAATCTGTATCTTGTTTTTTTATAATAATATCGGAAATTTCTCCATCTTCGATTGTCCACAACTCACCATCAACATTTATTGTCTTGTAAGCTAAAGAATTCTTAATCTGTTCTTCATTAACCCCCTTTAATGGTTTTATAACCCAATCAGCACTTTCGCCTATAATAATAGACTGCATTTTCCATCCATTATCAAATTTATGATATGACAATGTATATCCTTTTTCATAAGAAACATTGTCTAATTCTGTTTTTACGATACATATCACTTGATCACTTTTAGCTTTTTTGTCCGTTTTTCTATCCTTGATTTCAATATCAACTACTTTTTCATTCTCAGCTAATGCGAGTGAGGAACTTGCATCCATTATATCTTGTTTGATTTGTTTTTCCTTGGGTACTGACGAACACCCTGTCATACACAACATAATGAATACTAGCATTAATAATAGCGATGTTTTCTTTTTCATATTATTCTTCTCCCTTTCGTAAATAAAATCGCCTTTGACATCTAGTAGGTGTCATTTTTTGTTTTATTTTATCATATACTTTTTAAATTGACAATTAGTGAATGTCATTTTTAGAAAGGAGTTTATCTATGTATAAAAATAAATCTTCAACTGGATTTAATAATATTTGTGGACAAAAAATTAAAGAATTGCGTTTACAACTTCCCGAAAAAACCTCTCAGCGCAAATTTGCAGATATGCTTCAAATACACGGGCTTGATGTAGACAAAAATGCTATTCAAAGAATTGAATCTGGACAACGTTTTGTTACTGATATTGAATTGAAAGCTATTGCTTCTGTCTTAAATGTAAGTTGTGATACATTACTGAACAGTAATTTTTCTTAATCCTAAAAGGTGACTGTTGTAAAGATGGACTAATAGCCCACGTGACCATTATATTTACCAGAATATGTGTTGCTCAATGGAACAAAGACAAAGTAAATACCTGAGAACTCTTGGTGAACAGTTCTCCTTCCTTGTTAATAAAATGACAGAAATCACTTTCAGCAAATTATTTGGCATCCTAATGGATGCCTTAATGAAAATCTTAAAAAATTATATATTTTATGAGACTATGAAAAAAAGTCTGTAAATAATAATCTTCTATGATAATGATTGAGCTGGAAGTGCTAAAATAGGCTTCCA
>OIWK01000159.1_pt1 | contig 66895 bp, 48 predicted proteins | sample 1587401 | NCBI WGS metagenome assembly OIWK01 (sample SAMEA3888911, study PRJEB22519) | human gut metagenome | biome: human gut; feature: human-associated habitat; material: faeces | place: Denmark | collected 2009 | reverse complement strand
GCCTTACCGTATCGGAAGTGTAGATTTCATCTGTAAGTCTTCTATCGAATTTCATGTTCTTCATCCTCGCAGGGTTTCGATTCCGCCGCACGCTTCAATTCTGGTATGTCTTTTATGGTCAACTGGCGTACTGATTTTCAATCAAGATTATATAGTATAACAAGTATAGTATACTTGTGCAGCGTTTCGATTTCAAGCGCTAGTTGGCATTGGCTGTGTAAAAAAGAAAGGCCAATCTTCGTGAAAATTTATGCAAGTTGATCCCTGCACTTTTCCACAATCCGGCTATCAGTATAGACAGCCGCCCTGCGATGCGGTAAGGCGGGAATTGCGCGGTGTTGCCTTAATGGACGAAGGTCTCCGCGTAGGGCGACCATGCGTAGCTCAGGCAGTAGGAGGTGTAGCTTGCGGCGGGCACGCGGATGCGGCAGAACGCGGGCGCACCGTCGAGCAGGGCCTGCCCCACGGAAAGCCGCGCGGGGTCCGGCTGGGTCAGCGTGATTTCCTGCAGCGCGGAGCATTTGGCAAAAAGTCCATCCGGAAGCGCCGTGATATTTTGCTGTATCGTCAGTTTTTCCAGCGCGCTGCATCCCGCAAACGTGTCGGAGGCCAGCGCCGTCACGGGTCGGCCGTCCACCTCGCCCGGAACCGTCAAGGTGCGGCGGCCGCGTCCCGCCGCATTGACGACAAGACGGTCACTTTCCCATGTAAAATAGGCAGCATCGCTGTTATTCGCGGCTTCTGTGTCGGTCTGTATCCGGCGGGCGGGCATGGCGGGCAGCGCGATTTCGGTAGACGAGGTGTCTCCCAGTACAGCTTTGAGATCGCGGATGAGCTGCCGTGTAAAGACGGTCTTGCCGCTCACGTTCAGATGGAAATTTGTGTCATAGAACCACCCGGCGTCCATCACGCAGGCATGCGGATCGCCTGCCAGAGGTGCAGTCAGCTGTGACTGCAGATAGTCGGCATACGTGTCAATATCTTCTGCATTCGATACAGCAAGCACATTCATCGGCGGGAAATGATATAAGACAACTGCCCCGACAGACTCGGCCTGTGCAGTGTAGGCGTTGAGCGCATCACAGAAGTCGGTGTCCAGCATCGAGGGATCAAAGCGTATCGGCATTGTCGTGTCATAACCATCCGGCAAAATATTGGCACTGCAGAGCGGATTTACCACATCGCCCACCGCATTGAAGGAGCCGCGGCGATAGACGCCGTCCGGGGTAGGCGCACCGGTGAGAAAATAGCGGAACTTCGCACCTGCAAAGCGCGGAAACGCCCCCAACAAAGGCCCAAAATCCCGCGCGTGCAGGCAGGAAAGTTCCGAAAAGTCTCCGTCAACAGCCTGCCAAAAAGTATCCGCGCCGACGGTATCGGAAAGCGCCTGACGCTGCTGCTCCGGCATGATGACGACAAGATCGCCTGGGCGCAATTCATTTATAGACAAATCCAGCATGACCCGTGTGCCGAGTGCTGCGTACAGGCCAAAATTAACGGGCTGATAGTCAGGCAGCTCCCGAGCCAGCAGAGCGCTGTCAACGCCGAAAGCGGCTGCACTGCCGCCCACAAGAATAAGACGCGGTTTATCGCTTTCCGCGGCCAGCAGGGCACGCTTGGCGGGCAGTTCCCCCACAAACGTATTGCTGTACTGCGCGGGCAGGGCAAAGCCCCACACCGTCAGGAGCAACGGTATGGCGATAAAAACGCAGAGCATACTTGTAAACAGTTTTTTCATGGCAGGGTCAGAATTGGAAGTAGATAAAGGCATTGGTCGTGCCCGTGTGCAGTGTGGAAAACCACGCGGCGACCACAGTCAATGCCAAAAGACAGAAGGCTAATACGCTGCGCGGGGACGGTGCTGCGGACGACGTTTCGGGCAGCAGATGCAGGCAGAGCGCCCCCAAAACAAGCTCTGCCACCGGCTGTATACCGATGCTCAGCAGCGTTGTGTGCAGTGTGCTCAGCGACCAGTCGACAGGCAGGCGGGACAGCAGCAGAAGGGCATCCGAGACAGAGGCTGCCCGGAAAAAGACCCAAGCGATGCAGACCAGAGAAAATGTATAGGTGTGGCGTAGGCACACGGCGGTCCAGGTGCGGGCCTTGTGCTTTCCGCCGCAGGGGGTCAGGGCCTTTTCCAAAAGCAGCAGCGCACCATGCATACCGCCCCACACCACGAAATGTAATGCGGCGCCATGCCAGAGGCCGCTTAACAGAAACACGACCATGGTATTTACGGCCAGCCGTACCGTGCCGCGGCGCGAGCCGCCGAGCGGGATATAGACGTAGTCCGTAAACCACCGCGTCAGGCTGATGTGCCAGCGGCGCCAGAAATCACGCAGGGAGTCTGCGCGATAGGGGTGGTCAAAATTGCGGCTCAATCGCACACCCAGCAAGGCAGCGGCCCCGACGGCAATGTCGGAATAGCCGGAAAAGTCCCAGTAGATCTGCCCGGCGAAAAGCAGTGTTGCCAACAGAACAGCCGGGCCGGAGGCGTCAGCCGGGGAGGCGTAGACGGCATCCACAAATACGGCAGCGGTGTCTGCCAGCAGCAGCTTCTTTGCAAAGCCGCGCACCATCCAAAGCCAGCCGCTGCTGTCCATACGGCGCACCTGCGCGTGCAGCTGAGGCAGAAGCGCCGTGCTGCGTTCAATCGGCCCGGCTACCAGCTGCGGGAAAAAGCTGACGAATAAGGCGTAATACCCCGGATGCCTCTCCGGCATGAGCCGCCCGCGGTAAATATCAATGACATAGCTGAGGGTCTGAAATGTGTAAAACGAGATGCCCGCGGGCAGCAGAAGCGGCACATCTGTGCGGAAAATCCCGGCATATTTGAAGAGGCACAGACACCCGATGCACAAAACTGCCGCACAGGTCAGCCAGAGCTTTTTGGCCGTCTGTGTTTTGCTTTTTGCGATGCCCAGTGCCGCCGCATAGGTTCCCAGCGTGATACCCGCCAGCAGCGGAAGTGCCTGCGGGCTGCCCACAGCGTAAAATCCGAGGCTGGCGGCCAGCAGCAATACCCAGCGCCGGCTCGGCGGCAGCATCCAATCCAGGGCCAGTACGATAGGAAAAAGCAGCACGAAAGCGGGTGCGGTGAAATTCATAAGCGCCCTCCTATCGGCCACATTGCGGCGGCGCAGGGAATCAACAGGCAGAGCAGCATTGTGCGGGTGGACACATCCAGTACCAGCGCTGCCAAAACCACGGCAGCACCCGAAACCATGCCGAGCGCTGCGGCCCATGCCCGGCGATGGGCCGCCAGTGCCAGCACAGTGGTCAGTGCAGCCAGAGCGCAGACAAGAATCATGGCGCAATCCCCTCCCCTTGCAGTTGTTTTGTCAGTGCATCGATGACCTGTGCCGTGCGCATAGTCACCCCGTTTGTGGACAGATGGTTGTCGGTGCCGTAGAAATACCGCCCGGGCATCAGGGAATCCTGCAGCGGCGTCAAGAACACAACATCGAGATTTTCTCGGAAATACGCATCCAGTGCGGCCACAGCCTCCGGCGTGGAACCCACCGAAACGGCGCGGCTGTTGCGCGGGCTGTACGTCAGGTACACCCGCACGCCGTCTGCCGCAAAGCGGTCAAACTCGGCGTTGGCGGGGGCTATATACGTGTCATACGGGAAGGACGCCGTTGTGTAATCCACAGGCAGTCCGTAAATCGGCGTGTCATCGGCGGCATCGGGGCGGTACAGAACATAGTCACCGTACTCGTTGTAGCTCGGCGTGTCAACGGCATTTCCGTCCTCGTCCAAATCGGACGGCGAGACGGCATAGCTGCGCGCCGTCATGTCTGCGCGGGTCTGCAAATAGGAGCCAAGTGCCGAAAAAACGCCGCTGTACTGTTGCAAATTGAGCCTTGCGACAATGTCGTAGTCAGCCTCGGCCATACAGAAGAAGGCGTCGTCAAAGGCGTTTGTCGTGCAGAACTGGCGCTTGGCGGCGTCAAATTCGGGCGAGAGCAGCAGCAGGTCGCCGGGACGCATCTGTGCGCGAATCAGCTCGAGCTGCGGCAGCGCATTGGTGTAGGCGAACACACCCATGTTCACGACCTCATAATGGGGCAGGGCAGCATCCAGCGCGGCGCTGTCATACCCGAACCGCGCCGAGGAACCGGAGAACAGCACAAGCTTCTGCGTATCGGCCAATGAGAGCAGGCGGTCATACTTATCGGCGAACGTCGCGTAGTAGCTGCCGCTGTAGACGGGCGCAGTCGCGGCATTGATGTACAATGTTTGCAGGCTTGTGCAATCTTCAAATGCGTAATCGCTGATCTGCTGCAGGTTATCAAACAGGGTCACGCTCTCCGCGGCGCTGCCGCTGAAGGCCCCGGGCTGCACGCGGCGCAGGGTATCGGGGAAGATGACTGTTTTACAGGGCGCATCGGCAAAGGCCCCCGCCGCAATTTCCACGACGGGTGCGCCGCCCAGCGTATCGGGGATGACAAGCACTTCTCCCCCGCCCTGCCAGCCCGTTATAGCTGCGGCGTCGTTTTCAACCGTGTAGGTGAACTCCGCGGCGTCGTTTTGAGCAGCCCACTGCGCGTAAAGCCGCGCGCCGGGCTCGGTCCGGCTGCCCAGCCCAACGGCCTGACCACTGCCGTCCGGGGCGGTGTTCCACCCCGTCAGCGTGTACCCGGGGCGGGTGAACAGTGCATCGTCGATGGCGGTGTTCAGCCGCAGATGGCTGGGGGTGACGGGCACAGTGACCCAGCCGCCGCCGCAGTTGTCATTATAATACAGCACAGTATCGCTCTTTTCCGCGGTCACTCCCACGGCAACGGAGTAGCGGACATCGGGCAGCGTCAGGATGTACGCCGCGCCGGTGCGGGTAAGCGACGCACCGGGATAGTCTGCGCCCGTCAGCGTATAGCCGTCGGCAGGGGTCAGGGTGAAGGTCACACTCTGCCCCGGGGTAACGGCTGCGGTCTGGGTCTGCGCTGTAAACGCAGGCGAGGATTCCAAAACGATGCGGCACTGCACCGCCGGGGCTACCGGGGCGGCGGCACAGCCTGCCAGCAGAACCAGCATGGCAAGGATAAGCATCAGGCGGCGCAGGTGGAACACATCCTTTCAGAAAAAATCTGTTTTTTATATCATAATACAAAATACCCCGGAGAGAAAGCCCCCCGGGGTGTGGATGAGGAAAAAGCTGTCACGATGAAGTGACGCGGGAATGGCGCATAATTACTGCTCGTTCACATTGGTGAACGCGGCAATGATGTTCAGCACCACGGCAATCAGCAGCGCGGCCGTGCCGTAGATGGCGCTGGACAGGTCAGCCATCGTCTGGGCGTTGTTCGTAAAGGTCATGATCGAGGCGATGGTGTTGACGCGGGGGCTGATGAACTGTGCAGCAGCCACGACCAGCGTAATACCGGCAACTACGCTCATCGCATCGGCGGCGATGGTCAGCTTCTTGTCCAGCACGACGCGCAGCACCAGTGCAAGGATGGCGATGACGGCGCAGCCGATGACAATCGGGCTGGTGCCGATCTTGCGGAAGGAATCAGTCCCGGCGTTGACAATGCAGAAGCCAAGGCCGACAGCACCGGCAACGGCGGTCAGAAGCGACAGGATCAGACCTGCGCCCTTTTTATTCGTAGAACTCATGGTTTGCACTCCTTTACTGCTTCTTGGATTTGCGGTCATTCAGCACATACATGGCGGCGGCCAGTACGGTCAGGGCGGCAAAGACGATCTGCACGGCAACGAGGGCGTTGTCATACCAGGTGCGCACGCTGACAAGGCGGGTGCTGCTGGCCATGCCGTCCAGCGCGTTGGAGTTGGCCAGCGCGTAGGCCTGCCATGTCATGGCCTGCTTGATGGCGCTCATCAGCTCGGTGTCCTGACCAACATTCTCGGTGGTCCAGTAGGCAAACTTTTCGCTGACAGCGGCCATCGTGTTCTCACCGGTGAAGGTGGTCATCGTGCCGCCGTTGAGGGCATACTCCTTCAGCACGGCGTAGTTGGGGTTCATGATGAAGTCCTGGCTCTCCAGACCCTTGAAGCCCCACTCGCCGCGCAGAATGTTCTTGAGCAGGCCGGTGTGGGCGTTGGTGGCGGTGATGCCGACACGGTTGAAGGCGGTCATGACGCCCAGAGCGCCGGCATCCTCGATGGCAGCCTGGGTGCCGCGCAGCTCGTTTTCACGAGCCTGCTGCTCAGTCATAAAGACGGAAACGCCGGTACGGTTGATCTCGGTATCGTTGAAGGCAAGATGCTTGGGGGCAATGATAACGCCGTACTCCTTGCCGCCGCTGATAAAGGCAACGGCCTGACCGGAGGTAAGGACGGCATCCTCGGAATAATACTCGTGGTTGCGGGCGTTATAGGGGGAGCGGTGCAGGTTGGTGCCGCAGCCCCAGAAGATGGTCAGGTTGCTCCACAGGCTGTAGTTGCCGCAGATCTTGCCGTACTCGTTGGCAAGGTCTTTGTTGAAGGTCTGGGCAATGACGGTCTCGTTGACCATTGTGCCGAACTTGTATGCGAGGTTGGGGTCGTTGGCATCCACGGCGCAGGGGTCGGTACCGGCTTTGTCGGTGTTGGCATACTGACCCAGAGGATAGCTGTAGATGCCGTTGGGACCATCGTTCTGGATGGTCTCGGGGCTCATGATAGACTCGATGGCCTTGGTGGAGGTACCGCCCAGACCCAGACGAATCATGCCCTCCTCCAGGGTGAGCTGATCCATCAGCAGACTCCAGCGCTCATCATCAAGGTCAGTGACGCCCTTCAGGTCAGCCAGAGTCAGGCCGTTGTCGGCACCGAAGGTGACGGTGGACGGATCGCCGTTTGCGTTGATCTCGTAGATGTCATTGTCCAGAATGTCGAGCATCTCATCGGAGGCGGTCAGATTCTTATAGGTCTTGGGGAAGGTGCCCTCCCAGTCAGAGCGGGTCATGTAGGTGGCAGTGCCGGGCAGCCAGCTGTTGATGTCCATGTCGGCCAGTTGGTTCTCAACGGCGGTGCCGTTTTTGGTCGTGGCAAAGGTCGTGTCGTCAAAGGAATCGAGCGTCCAGCTCTTGGCCTTGTCGGCGCTGCCGTCCACACTCTGACCCTCTGCGGCCAGTACATTGTTCACGGCCTCGTGTGCGCCGTTGCCGATGGTGAACCAGTAGTCACCGGCATCGAGAATGTAGCAGCCCTTGGTACCGACCGCGTTGTCAGCGGTGGAATCCCAGCTGGCCATATTCTGCATGTCAGCGGTGATGGTCACGGTCTCGGAGGCACCGGGCGCAAGCTCGGCGGTCTTGCCGTAGTCCAGCAGCTGGATGGCAGCCTTCTCAACACCGTGCTCCTTGTCATAATCGGTGTAGGGCAGGCTGACATAGAGCTGCACAACATCCTTACCGGCGACACTGCCGGTGTTCTTGACGGTCACGTTCGCGGTGACGGTCTCGTTTTCAAGGTCAACATTCAGGTTATCGAGGGTCTGCTCAAACGTGGTGTAGGACAGACCGTAACCGAACGGGTAAGTAACCTCGTCGTCGTAGTTCCACGCGCTGCCGGTGGAGGAGCCGACGGTGGAGGCGGCATTACCCTGCCCCATGACGGTGTCAAAATAGCGGGTCTCGTAGTATTTGTAGCCGATGTAGATGTTCTCAGCCTCGACAATGGCATCGTTCATGCTGATGTCGGGGTTGGCGTTGGCCCACTGCAGATCACCGAAATTCTGGGCGCTGGGGGCGCTGGCGTTCTTGACGGCATAGGTATCGGTCAGATGACCGGAGGGGCTGACCGCACCGGAGAGAATGTCGGCCACACCGTAGAAGCCGTAGCCGCCCGGCAGGCCGACCTGCAGGATAGCGTCAACACCGACGTTGTCCTCAATCTCCTGCACCTCCATGGCGCTGGCATTATTCAACAGAACGATGACCTTGCCGCCGTTGGCCGCCTTGGCAGTGACGGCGGCATTGATGAGGTCACGCTCGTCGTCGGACAGGCCTAAGGGGTCAGTCTGGTTCAGGTTTTGGGTCGGGTCTACACCGGCCGTGCCGGGCTGGTAGGTGCCGTTCTCAGAGGCAGAGCGGGCAATCGTGACGATCATCACGTTGTTGTCGTTCATGCTGTCTTTCCAAGTGGCGTTTTGGCCGTCCAGCGCAGCCTGGCTCGGCTCCTTGCTGGAGAAAACGCCGGTTGTGGAGGGAGCCGTGATGTGGTTGTACTCAATCGTACCGCCCCAGCTCTGGACTTCGGACTTGAAGGTAGGCTGCAGGGCCTCGTACATATCGGCCACAGTCTGGTTCAGACCGAAGCCCTTTGCCTTGAAGGCACCGACCATATCGACTGTATCGGCATCCGTGCCGGTGTTCTCCACAAGGCTGGAACCCATATCACCGCCCTGTACGGGATAGTAGCTCGAGAAGCCCAGAAGGGTGATTTTCTGGGTCTCATCCTGCGTCAGCGGCAGTGCGCCGTTGTTCTTCAGCAGGACGCTGCCCTCTTCGCTCATCCGCTCACCTACGTCCTGAATGCCGTGCAGCAGCTCGGTAGTGGAGGTGTAGTCGGATTTGAAAGTATACAGGTCAGTGCCGTCGGAGTCCTCGGTCACGAGCTTGGTGCTCTTGGTGCCCAGGAACTTGTCAATGTCAGTGCGGAATCCGTCCACGACGGTTGAGGCGCAGACACTGAGCGCCAGCAGCGACGCCGTGGCCGTGGTCACGCCGCGCCAGACGCGGCGGCCGGATTTTTTCTTACTCATGTTTTTCCTCCTTGTGTATCCTTGTGTATATCGTAATCGCGTGTAGGGCGCGTTACTTCTTGCTGCGTTCCTTGATAGCCTTCTGCTCCTCGGGCAGGTTTTTCTCAACCGTCCAGAACAGGATCAGGATGACGGCGCCGAAGATATAGCAGACGGTCTCGACCCAGATATAGCTGACGGAGATCGCGGTCTGCACACTGGCGGTCTGGGCGGCGGTGCCCAGAGCGACGTCGGCGGCTTGGTTATAGCCGCTGCCGTTCAGCATGGCGCTGAAAATGGAGTTGCAGATCGGCGTGGCGGCGACCATAAGGGAGCTGTAGATGCTCATGGTCAGACCGTCGGTACGGATGCCGGTGCGGTACTCAATGTGGTCGATAACGTCGGCAATCATGGCCAGGATCAGATAGCAGGCCGGGGAAGAACCCAGACACTTGAGGGCCACGCCGATGGCGACCGGCACGATGCTGCCGCCGCCCAGACCTGCGATGATGCCGCCCGCGGCACCCAGCAGCATGAAGCCGCCGCAGACCAGACGCTTACCGAACTTGTTGGCCAGAGGTACCACAAAGACTGCAGCCACGGCCATCGGGATAGCGCCCATGATGCTGAGCAGGCCCTGGGAGGCGCCCCATGCGTCCGCCGTGCCGAAGAAAGTGTTGTCCAGAACCCATTTGCAGAAGTAGCTCATGGAGCCGTTCTTCATCGCGCCGCTCCACTGGAACAGCATATAGAACGCCATGACGATCCACCACATGCGGTCACCGGTAACGGCCTTGAGCTGCTCGCCCAGTGTGGCGGACTTGGCAGGGGTCGCGGTGTCGGCGCGGCCTTCCTCGGTGACGCGCTCACGGGTGAAGAGGAACTGCAGGTAGATGGTCAGTGCGCTGAAGATGGCGACGGCCAGCATGGTGAGGAACCACAGGTGCTGGTCCTCCTTCAGCGCGAAGGAAACGAGCATCGGGAATACCATCGAGCCGCAGCCCATAACGCCCAGACCCGCCACGTTGGTGAAGGAAGCCAGCGCACCGCGCTGCTTGCTGTCACGGGTGGAAACGGGGATCATGGTGGAGTTGGCGGTGTTGTAGATGGGGTAAGCGACTGCGTAGTACAGGTTGTACGCGATGGCGATCCAGACCATCTTGGCCATGCCCTCAAACGGCACGATAAACATCAGCACACTGGCGACGGAAAGGGTCAGCGCGGAGAGCAGGATCCACGGGCGTGCCTTGCCGGCCAGAGCCTTGGTGTGCTCAATCATCTGACCGACGATGAGGTTGGACGCCACGATGAGCACCGTGGAGACCAGCTGCAAGGTCGTCAAAAAGCCAAGATCAAGCTTGAGGACATCGGTGAAGTAGTTCTGCAGGATGCAGGTGAAGATGCCCGAGGAAAGCAGTGCGCCGAAGGGGCCGATAAAATAGCCCAGCAGCATTTCCGGCATCTTGACGTCGTCGCTGGTGATACGGGACTTCGTCAGCGGCGAGGACCAGAAGTTGGATTTCGAGGTTGACATGATAGAGAGTCACTCCTTCTTTGTGTGTATAAGCAATTTGTTTACGTATGTCTTTACGCCTTTGCCGTAACGGTATATTCCCCGCTGGCAAGCACCTTCTCTTCCCCGCTCGGCAGCACGACGGTGCATTCGGTGCCGACGGGTACCGCCACGGTCATCGTCATCTCGCCGTCCGCGATCTTCCATGCAGCCTTGATCACGCCGTAGGGTGTACCCACCGTGCCTTCAGCCTCGGTGATGCCGCCGCCGACCACAGGCGCAAACTTGAACTTGCGGTACCCGGCCTCGGTGGGCTCCACACCCAGCACGCGGCGGTAGAGGAACGCACCCACCGCGCCGCTGGCGTAGTGGTTGTACGAGATCATCATGTCGGTGCCGTCGTCGCCGATTGGGCACTCGCCGTTCTCGTCCAGACCGTCCCAACGCTCCCAAACCGTCGTTGCGCCCACGCGGACCTCATACAGCCAACTGGGACACTGTGTGTTCAGCAGCATCTTGTAGGCGGTGTCGGCGTGGCCGTTGTCGGCCAACGCAAACAGGATGTACGGCGTGCCCGGGAAGCCTGTGCCGATCTTGTAGTCGTTCTTCTCAACCAGCTTGACCAGATTCTCGGCAGCCTTTGCCTTGACGTTTTCAGGGAACATATTCAAGTACAGGGGCAGCACATAGGCGGTCTGGAATTCTTCCTTCGTCTTGCCGTTTCCATCGGTCAGCACACTGCAATAGGCATCGGCCACCTTACGGCTCAGCTCCTTGTACTTGGCGGCGTCCTCGGTCTTGCCAAGGATGCGTGCAATTTTCGCCAGTGTACCGCTGGTGTTGCACAGGGACGCCGTGGCGGTGTACTTGCTGCGGGCCTGCCACTGACTCATCTTCGGCACATCGGGGGCGACCCAGTCGCCAAAATGCAGCACTGACGGCGTGTGCCAGATGTAACGGTGCTTGCCGATGCCGAACCCGGCCCAGAAGCAGCACGCCTTGACGTACTTCTGCATGGTGGGGTACATCATACGCAGTACATCCAGGCTGCCCGTGGCCTCGTATAGAGCCCATGGCACCAGCACGCAGGCGTCGCCCCACCAGTCCACGGCCATCTCGGGCATTGTGGCGGGGAAACCGTAGCCCTGCACAGGCACGGTGTTGGGGATGCCGCCGGTGGGCAGCTGCTCGGCCTTGACGTCGCGCAGCCACTTTTCCAAAAAGCGGCTCAGTTCAAAGTTGTACAGCGCGGTGGGCGAGAACACGGCAATGTCCCCGGTCCAGCCCATGCGCTCGTCGCGCTGGGGACAGTCCGTCGGTATATCAACGAAATTCGACTTGGCGCCCCATGTAATGTTGGACTGCAGTTTGTTCAGCATCTCATCGGAGCAGCGGAAGGAACCGCTGTTCTCCACATCGGAGTAGAGCGCCACGGCCTCGATTTCCAGATCCTTCGCATCGACGCCCTTGACCCCCGCATAGCGGAAGCCCATGTAGCTGAACCGCGGGCTGTAGGTCTGCTCGCCGTCGCGGCAGGTGTAGGTCGCCGTGGCCTTGGCCGTGCGCAGGAAGGTCGTGTTTAAGCTGCCGTCGGGGTTCAGGATCTCGGCGTGGCGCACGGTCACGACCTGCCCGGCCTTGCCGTTGAATTTGATGCGGACAACACCCGCAAGGTTCTGGCCGAAGTCGTAAATCGTCTCGCCGTCGGGGGCGGTCATCACGGCCACGGGCTTGCGTACCTCGTGGGCCTTGACCGGGGCACCGTAGTCCGCCGTGATGGCGGGGGTGACTTTCAGCGTTTCGGGCGCGGCGTTGTGCCAATCGCTGATTTCCTGCGTGGCATCGTAGGTCTCGCCGTCATACAAATCCGCCATCCGCACGGGGCCGCTCTCACTGACCTGCCATGTAGCGTCGGTGCCGATGGTCTCCGTCGTGCCGTCCGTGTACTCGATGCGCAGCTCGGCCAGCAGAGCCTGACGGTCGGCAGTCACGCGGTTTTTGCGGGTAAACACAAAGCTGCCCACCGCCCAGCCGCCTGCAACCGTGAAGGTCAGCGTGTCGGCGCCTGTCAAAAGTGCCGTTACATCGTAGGTCTGATACTGCAAATAGGACTTGTAGCTCGTGAAGCCGGGGGCGAAGTATTGCTCGCCCAGCTTTTGGCCGTTCAGTTCGGCCTCGTAGATGCCCATGGCTGTGGCGTAGAGGCGCGCGCGGGCAATGGGTTTGTTCGTTGTGATTTCCTTGCGGAAAACCATCGGTACGGGGCTGACCTTTGCCTCGGTGAAGTGGTAGCTCGGGTCACTGATCCACCGGCCCTTCCAGGGCGTCTCCATGCGGCCTGTCTCAAAGGTAGTGGTCGCGGTGGCGGTCTCGCCTGCGTCGTCGGTGGCGTTCAGGCGCACGCTGTAGGTGGTGAACGGCAGCAGCGCAGGGCCGACGTAGGCAGCGCTCTGGCCGCTGGTCACATGGGCGGACCATTCACCGACGGTCAACTCGGCGTCGGCCAACTGTGCGCCCTTGCGGTCACTGCTCAGGGAAAACCCGATGCGGGGTGCGGAGCAGTCTGTCACGCAGCCGGCGACCAGATGCTCCACCGTCAGGCGTGTGATTTCAAACATGTGTTCTCCTCCTTCGTCGGACGGCCAGCCCGTCCGGAGATTCTTCTTTTTTCTGTAAGCCTACCATACCACAAGAATCGTGCGTCGGCACATAATTTGCACGAAATGCGCTCTTTTTCGCACAAACGGTTTTTGGTTTCGTCGGATTTCACAAGGTTTCTCGCTTGCTTTTTGTACACATTGCCAAATGCAACATCCAGACATGGACTTTTTCCGCACAAACAACGCCCCCTGCACAGCGTTTGCCGATGCAGGGGGCGTAAAACTTCACTTTTTATTCTTGCTGCGGCTGCCCAAGCGGAATCAGCACGCGCAGCTCAAACCAACCCTCGCGGGTCGTAATTGTCGCGGTACCGCCGTATTTTGCGGCGGCGTTTTGTATGCTTTTTACACCGAAGCCATGGTACAAGACATCCTTTTTCGTCGTGACGGGCAGGCCCTTCTCAAATTTCAGCTCACCGTCAAAGCAGTTTTCAATGCGGATGGCCGCAAAGCCTTTTTGCCTCGCCACGCTCAGGTGGATGAGCCTGCGCTCCGGGTCTGCGATTTTGTCGACGCTCTCGATTGCGTTGTCCAGCGCATTGCCGAACAGGTTGCTGATGTCCATCACGTCCATAAAGTCCAGCGCTGTGCCGTCAGCCACGCAGGTCAATTGAATGTTTTTGGTGCGGCAGGTCAGACTTTTGCCTGTCAGCACCGTGTCCAGCACCTTATTGCCGGTGTCGTTCTGCGCCTCGTAGGCTTTGATTTCCTGCTCCATATTGTCCAGCACGGCATTGCGTTTCTCGCCGCTCTCGGCGCGAAGCACCGCGATTTGGTGCTTCAAGTCATGATATTTTTGGTTGATGAGGTCAATGCTCTCCTGCCGGATCTTGTAGTTTTCATACTGGATGTGCAGCATGTTCCGCAAGGCATCCGCCTCGCGCTGTGTCAATAAATCGCGCAGCTGCGATTGATATGCAAACAGCAGCGCCACGCCGCCGAAGTAGACAACCGTGCGCATTGTGTAAATTTCCATCGTGCCGCGGGCCGAAAACGGCGTGTTCAGCTGCGTATAGCTGATGCTGGACAAAATGTAGATGGCCGCCGCCATGACCGCCGCGATGCAGGTCGTGCGGGGCCGAATGTCAAACTGAATGCTGCCCGTGCTGCCGCCATCCTCCAGAAGCCACATCAGGCCGAAGATGATGCCGAACCCCGCCGCAATAAAGAGCACCAACGCAGGCAGGTTTTGCAATACTGCGATGTAACGCGCAAAATATACATACATCTGCCATGTCAGCGCCCCGGCAAAACCCGCCAGAATAAACGCCCGCGTGCAGAAATACCCGACCTGCCAGCGGTCTGCACGGGTGGCCGCCGCCATAAAAAGCAGCATAAGTGCGACAGAAACCGCGTACAGTACATTGAACCGCCAGCCGTCAAAGCCGTCGGTAGCCACAAGGTAGAGTGCCAATAGCGCCAATGCACCACCGCACAGCGCCGCACGCTTGACCCCGCCGTAGCGCGGAGGCAGAAACCGCAGGTACAAAAGGCAGGCCAGCCAGTCTGCCAGCGCCGTGACAAGGCGCGGAATATCCATCTCATAATAAGGAATTTTCAGCGGCATATCGTCACCCTACCCCGTTGATATAGTCGTTCAGTGCATCCAGAAATGCCTTGCGCCGCGCTCGGGCCAGCGGCACACGGTCTCCGTGGACGATGGCATCCTCACCGTCCATTCGGTCAACGTGTTCCAGATTCACAAGGCAGCCCTTGTTTACGCGGAAATAACTGTCCTGCGCCAATTTTTCCTCGGTCTCCGTCATGGAGCCCGGGGCGGTCAACTCCCCTTCCGCCGTGTGAAAGACCAAGTCATGCCCGCAGTTCTCGATCCAATAAATGGCCGAGGTGTCCAACTTATGTGCCGTGCCGTGGGCGTTGATCTGCAAAAAGTGCCGTGCGCGGCGCGCCACGCGCTCCACGGCGCGGCCAAGTCTCTGCGAAAACGCATAGTAGCTGACCGGCTTCAGCACATAGTCCAGCGCATCGACGGCATAGCCCTTGATGGCATACTGCGGCGAATTTGTGATGAAGATAATGATAACCTCGGTGTCGACCTTGCGGATCTCCTCGGCAGCCATCATGCCATCCATAAACTTCATCTCGATGTCCATCAGAATGATGTCATAGACAGCCTTATAGCCAAGTGCGATCTCGTCACCGTCGGAAAATTCTGTCACGGTAAATTTTTCGCCCGACACCGCGCTGTATTTGTCAATATATTCGCGCAGCTGGCTGCGGTAGAGCTCGTCATCTTCGACAAGGGCCAAACGAATCATACCCGGCACGCCCCCTTTTGTTTTTATACTAAATGTAGCATGTTCGCCGGAAAATTGCAAGGAAAGCCGCGGATTTCCATTTTCATCGGTTTTCCGCAGCCTTCGGCTGACACTTCCTACCGCCGGGCGCACCAATAAAAAAACCGCATTGGTTTTGAATGCCAATGCGGGTTTTGGGTTTACGGGGCGGCAGACGGTCTTACGCTCTCATCAGCGTTCCCTGCAGGCTCTCCAATGCAGCCATGCGGGCGCTGACAGCAAAGACGCTGGCAACGTGGGTCAGCTCGTCGGACCGGATATCCTCCGGGATCGTGCGCGCCAGCACCGTGCAGTGGTCGATGGCGTCAAAGCGGACGCCTGCTTTGCGGCACAGCTCCACCGTGCGGTGGGCACAGCCGGGCATCGTGGCCAGGGCCGCCACGGCGTCCGGTGCTTGGGCGGGGTGGGCTGCGCCGGTATCGCGCAGCTCCTTGTCCAGCACAGTGCCAAAATGCTTCACCGCACGGCGGTTCGCGCAGCCCGGCAGCGAATCCTCCGTTGTCAGGTCCAGCTCCACCGGCTGGCGGATAAAGTCCGTGTACTTCCGTGTCAGGCGGCTGTACTCCCGCTGCAATTCCTTTCTTGTCAGGTCCGTATACTGCATACCTTTCCACTCCTCTTTTACTTGCATCGACTATTATACACGTGGGAGTGGTGTATGTAAAAAGTATTTTCTGTATATCTGGTATACAAAATATACATGACAGACTGTTTTAGCAATTTTTTTGGATATGCAGCAAATGACAGCAGCCCTCTCCCCTGCTCTCACAGCTGCGCCAGCGCATCGCGCTCCTGCAGACAGAGAGCGGCGTGGCGGTAGCTGAACACAAAATAGACGATCTCTGCGGCGGCGGTCAGCGCCCAGGAGCAGGGATACAGCAGGTAGAGCGCCGGGATCGTGTGGAAGTGGGCAAAGATCGTGTAGACCCACGCAACGCGGAATACGCAGGACCCCAGAATTACGATGACCGTCGGCCCTACCGTCTTGCCGAGGCCGCGGGAGGCGGCAATCGTGCAGTCCATGAACGCCGAGGTGCAGTAGGCCCAGCCCATGACCATAATGCGCTTCATGCCCGCGTCGATGACAGCGCTCTCGGTCGTGAACAGCGCCAGGAACTGCCGCCCAAAGACAAGCAGCCCGCCGCCCAGCACCGCGCCCAGGCCAAACGAGTAGGCCAGCGCGATGAAGTAGCTTTTCTTGACGCGGTCCAGCTTGCCCGCGCCGTAGTTCTGGCTCATAAAGCTGGCGCAGGCCATGTAAAACGCCGCCATAGCGTCATAAACCATCGCGTCGGCGTTAGCTGCGGCGGAGTTGCCCTTGACCATCAGCGAGTCGAAGGAGTTGACGCCCGCCTGAATAAAGAGGTTGGCAATCGCAAAGATCGCGTTTTGCAGGCCCGCGGGCACGCCCAGCATCAGGATGCGCTTTGTCATGTTGAGGTCCAGCCTTACCTTGCGGAAATCCAGCGCATAGCAGTCGCTGACCTTTGTCAGCGCGTGCAGGATCAGCCCTGCCGAGACGCACTGGGCAATCGTGCTGGCCAGCGCGACACCGGCGACATCGAGCTTGCAGACGATGACGAAAAACAGGTTGAGCAGGATGTTCAGCACGCCCGCAAACGACAGGTAGGCCAGCGGCTTTTTTGTCTCACCGATAGCGCTGAACACTGCGTTGCCGAAGTTATAGAGCGCCAGCGCCGGCATACCGAGAAAGTAGACCCGCAGGTACAAAATCGCACCGGGCAGCAGGTCTTCCTTGGTGTTCAGCAGCTCCAGCAGCACAGGCGAGCCGAACAAGCCGACGAACAGCAGCAGCACACCGGCGGCCAGGCTGACCAGCAGCGCCGAATGGACGGTCTTGCTGACGTCCTTGGGGTGCCCGGCACCGTAAAAGCGGGCGACCAGCACATTGACGCCATTGCTCAAGCCGATCAGAAAGCCGGTGAACAGTGTGACAAACGTCGCCGTCGAGCCCACGGAGCCGAGCGCCGTGGAACCGGCGAACCGGCCCACAACGGCAACGTCGGACATGTTGAACAGAATTTGTAAAAGGTTGGATAAGGCCAGCGGCAGGCTGACCAGCAGAATTTGTTTGGCCAGCGGCCCTTCGGTCATGGTTTTGGATTTTGAGGTGGTGCTCATGATGGATGGTTTTTGCTCCTGTTTTAATTGTGACTGCACAGTAGGGGCCGGGCATGCCCGGCCCTCGCGCGTAAGGCAGATGGGTTCTTGCGGGAAAGCCGCGGTCCGCACATCTGCGGACCCTACAGTTCTGCCTTTCGGTTTGTAAGGGGCGGCGTCCTCGACGCCCCGCGGGCGGATATGCGATCCGCCCTTGCAATTTTCCATTACATCTTGTGATCCGCAAAAATCGGGTCGTCCTGCCACAAAACGACCCGGCCCGCTGCGCGGGTCTTGTTCATGTCAATGATGCGCTGGTTGCTCGACCCGCGGAAGCGCAGGCTGATGTCGTACTGGTCCTGCACAAAGTCGCCGTCCACAAGCACATCTATATATTGTAAAAACTCGTCGGTGACCTCGCATCGCCCGGGACCGGGCTGCCAGATCTCGTGCTCCAGATTGTTGCCGGTGTAGCACCAGATCGTCTTGTTGGGGTACAGCACCTTTACATTTTTAATAAAGGGCAGCAGCTCCCGCTGGTTCTCCGGCTCAAACGGCTCGCCGCCCAGCAGCGAAAGACCATTGATGTAACCGGGGGCCAGACTCTCCAGTATTTCATTGCGAACTTCCTTGGTAAACGGCGCACCGTAGCCGAAATCCCATGCCACGGCATTGAAGCAGTTCGGGCAGTGGCGGCGGCAGCCGGAAACGAACAGGCTCGTGCGCACACCCTCCCCGTTGGCAATATCACAATATTTAATGGTTGCGTAATTCATGGTGTTCTCCTGCGGGGACATCCCCATATCTTGTGTCGGGCGGGCGTTCCGCCCCCAAACCCTGTCATAGTATACCAGCTTTGGGGGCATACTGCAAGGGGGAGCATGATTTTCGAAGAAGATATTTGCACGCTGCATCGACAAACTGTGTAGAACCACTCAAAATCACCAAAATTTCAGTCTTATTTTTGGCAGGGCTTTTTTGCACGTTGAGGCGACGAAAACAGAACATTTTGTTTCCGCTTGCTCGCTGGACACTATATCTTGTGGTTTTGTGGATTGACTTTTTGCCCCCGGTGCGGTATTATAGTCTTGCTCGCAAAACGGGCAATTTACGAATCGGCATTTCATCTGCATTCTATACAGTTCGTATTGGACGCACTGTATTTATTTTTTTGTAAAGAGGAGTCACCATGAAGATCATCAAGCGCAACGGCAGCGAGGCTGTCTTTGACATTACCAAAATTATTGCGGCCATCACGAAGGCTAACAAGGTCGTACCCGATGCCCAGCGCCTGACGAAGCAGCAGATCATCGAGATCAGCGATCATGTGCAGGAGGTCTGCTATGCCCGCGGCCACGCGATGAACGTCGAGGAGATCCAGGACATCGTCGAGGACGCCATCATGGCCACCGGTGCGTATGAGGTTGCCCGCAGGTACATTACCTATCGCTATGTGCAGAGCCTCAAGCGCACCCACAACACGACGGACGATAAGATCCTCTCCCTCATCGAGTGCAACAACGAGGAAGTCAAGCAGGAGAACTCCAACAAGAACCCTACCGTCAACAGCGTACAGCGTGACTATATGGCCGGCGAGGTCAGCAAGGATCTGACCATGCGCATGCTGCTCCCCCCGGAGATCGTCAAGGCGCATGAGGAGGGCATCATCCACTTCCACGATGCCGACTACTATGCCCAGCACATGCACAACTGCGACCTCGTCAATCTGGACGATATGCTGCAGAACGGCACGGTCATCAGCGGCACTTTGATTGAAAAGCCGCACTCCTTCTCCACGGCCTGCAACATTGCCACACAGATCATCGCGCAGGTCGCATCCAGCCAGTACGGCGGCCAGAGCATCAGCCTGACCCACCTGGCCCCCTTTGTCGATGTCAGCCGCAAGAAGATCCGCCGCGACGTCGAGGCCGAGATGAAGGATCTGGGCATTGACCCCGGCGAGGAGAAGATCTCCGAGATCGTGGAGAAGCGCCTGCGCGAGGAGATCAAGCGCGGTGTGCAGACCATCCAGTATCAGGTCGTCACCCTGATGACCACCAACGGCCAGGCCCCGTTCATCACGGTCTTTATGTACCTGAACGAGGCCGGTGACAACCAGCGCCTGAAGTCCGACCTGGCCATCGTCATTGAGGAGATGCTGCGCCAGCGCTACCAGGGCGTCAAGAACGAGGCCGGTGTCTGGATCACCCCCGCCTTCCCCAAGCTCATCTACGTGCTGGAAAACGACAACATCTATGAGGGTCAGCCCTACTATTACCTGACCAAGCTCGCCGCCAAGTGCACCGCCAAGCGGATGGTTCCCGACTACATCAGCGAGAAGAAGATGCTGGAATACAAGGTCGACAAGAACGGCGAGGGCCACTGCTTCACCTGCATGGGCTGCCGCAGCTTCCTGACCCCCTATATCGACGAGAACGGCAAGCCGAAGTACTATGGCCGCTTTAATCAGGGCGTTGTCACCATCAATCTGGTGGACGTGGCCCTGTCCAGCGGCGGCGATTTTGATAAGTTCTGGCAGATTTTTGACGAGCGCCTCGAGCTGTGCCACAAGGCCCTGATGTGCCGCCACAACCGCCTGAAGGGCACGCTGAGCGACGCCGCGCCCATCCTGTGGCAGTACGGCGCGCTGGCCCGCCTGAAGAAGGGCGAGCCCATCGACAAGCTGCTCTACGGCGGCTATTCCACCATCAGTCTGGGCTACGCGGGCCTGTATGAGTGCTGCAAGTATATGACCGGCAAAAGCCACACCGACCCTGCCGCCAAGCCGTTTGCGCTGAACGTTATGCAGCACATGAACGACGCCTGTACTAAGTGGAAGAACCAGCACAACATTGATTTCAGCCTGTACGGCACGCCGTTGGAGTCCACGACCTACAAGTTTGCCAAGTGCCTGCAGAAGCGTTTTGGGCTTGTGCCGGGCATCACGGATCGCAATTATATCACGAACTCCTACCACGTCCACGTGACCGAGCAGATCGACGCCTTCACGAAGCTGAAGTTCGAGAGCGACTTCCAGAAGCTCTCCCCGGGCGGTGCCATCAGCTATGTGGAGGTGCCCAACATGCAGGACAACCTCGAGGCCGTTATCAAGGTCATGCAGTTCATCTACGAGAACATCATGTACGCCGAGCTGAACACCAAGAGTGACTACTGTCAGGTCTGCGGCTACGACGGCGAGATCCAGATCGTGCCCGAGGACGGCAAGCTGGTCTGGGAATGCCCCAAGTGCCACAACCGCGACCAGAACAAGCTGAACGTCGCCCGCCGCACCTGCGGCTACATCGGCACCCAGTTCTGGAACCAGGGCCGAACCGCCGAGATCAAGGACAGAGTGCTGCATCTGTAATAGAATAAGTTAGCCCTGTAAATCTACAATTATATAATAGAGTTAATCAAATATTTGTTGTGGGGAATATTCCATGAAAGGTGCAGAATGCGGTTTAGCCGAATATATGCAGGGTGCAAACAAACGCTTTATTATCCCTGTATATCAGCGGAATTATGATTGGAAGCTGGAGAACTGCAAGCAATTATATGATGACCTCGTAAAAGTCATTAAAACCAATCGCAAAACGCATTTCTTTGGCAGTATTGTTTCTGTATATGAACCCTCTGGAAAAAATATCGAATTTCTTGTTATTGATGGGCAGCAACGCTTAACAACCGTTTCTTTGTTGCTTCTTGCCATGTATAATCTTATCCAAAAGGGCGTTATTGTGCCTCAAGATGATATGCTGGCAACCAGAATATACGAGGAATTTCTCGTTGACAAGTACCAGAAGCAGGAAACCCGCATCAAATTAAAGCCTGTCAAAAATGATAAAAAGGCGTTTGGTAAACTATTTGATGCTGATGACGAACACATACGCGGCTCCAACATAACCAACAACTATAATTATTTCTACGAACGCATCCAAAAGCAGGAAATCTCTATCGATGAACTTTTTGATGCTATTTGCCGTCTCGAAATCATCAGTATTCGTCTTGAAAATGACGACAATCCTCAGCTTATTTTTGAAAGCCTAAACTCTACCGGTTTGGATTTGAGTGAGGGCGATAAAATCCGCAATTTTATCTTAATGGGATTGCCGTCCCAACAACAGGAACTGTACTACGAAAAATATTGGAATCGCATCGAAGAACACACTGGATATGATGTCAGTGCCTTCATCCGAGACTATCTGAGCGTAAAGCAACAGGAGATTCCTGCCCAAAAGCGCATCTATCGGGATTTCAAAGAGTATGTCAACTCGGCCAATATAGAACTGGAAATTCTTCTTGATGAACTCCTGAAATACGCCAAACGGTATGCCATCCTCTTGCGTGGATGTCCTGATAACAGAACTTTGGATGCCTGCATTTATCGACTAAACAGACTGGAAACGACCGTTACTCGGCCTTTCTTCCTTGAGGTATTGCGCCTCCAGGATGAAAAAGTCCTAAATATTGATGATGTCACAGACATTTTCCTGACTACTGAAAATTATCTTCTTCGCAGAAGTATCTGCGATTTACCGACTAATGTTTTGAATAAGGTTTTCCTTACACTCCACCACGAAATCATGCGCTATGATGGAACGGCAGCCAATTACATTGAAAAATTCAAATATGCCCTTACTTCAAAGAAAGAGCGTGCTCGTTTCCCTGACGATGACGAATTTGCCATGCTGTTCAGTGAGCGGCAGATTTATCAAATGAACAGCAAAAACAAAGTCTACATACTGGAACGCCTTGAAAACGATAATACGCTCGAAGATAAAGATGTTTACCGCCACGTTGATGCGGGCGATTATAGTATCGAGCATATTATGCCGCAACACCTGACACCGACATGGATAAAGGCGCTCGGTGCTGATTACGAGCAAATCCATGAGCAATGGCTGCACCGTATTGCAAACCTTACTCTCACCGCATACAACAGCAAATACAGCAATAGTTCTTTTGAAGAGAAAAAGACTATGGAACATGGCTTTTCTCAAAGCGGCATCCGCTTAAATCAGGATATCGCTAAAAAAGACAAATGGACGCTTGTTGAACTTGAAGAACGTGATAGTGCATTAACGCAACGGGCATTAAAGATTTGGGTAAGACCCACTACTGACTATAAGCCCGCAGAAAAGCAGTTGGATTCCTATACCCTCGATGATGATGCCGAAACATTCAGTGGCCGCCTGATTGCAAAATTCAACTATAAAAACACAGAACAACCTGTTGGTAGTTGGGCCGAGATGTATGAAAAAGTGCTTCGTATTCTCTATGCAGAGGATATGAGCATTATTGAAAATCTTGCAGGTTCTTCCGAAGAAGGTGTACCTTACCACTTCAGCACCAACAAAAACGCATTTATAAAATCTGCTGAAGTTGGCGAGGGCATTTATGTGCTTACAAACAGTAGTACCCAAAACAAGCTATCTGTTTTGAAGCGCGTATTTAAACTGTACAACGAAGACCCAAATGACTTGGTGTTTTATTTGCGTGATAATAATTCACAGGCAGAAGAAGAAGCCGGAACAAGATTTGAAGTACGGCGCAAATATTGGGCTTTTGCACTGGAGAAGATAAAAGAAGCGAACATCGAAAATCATATGTTCCGCAATGTGACACCTGCCAAGGGTAACTGGATTAACGGTGCTTTCGGCATTGGTAGCTTTTATATTTGCTGCGTTGCTAACAGCGATTCTTCCCGTGTGGATTTGTATATGGGCAAGAAAGACAAGCATGCGAACAAAGCTGCCTATGATAAGCTGCTGGCAAACAAGTCTGCTATTGAATCCGTTCTCGGCGCGGCTTTGATATGGAACCGGGGTGATGATGTAAATTCGAGCAAGGTATCCTACCAACTCAATAACGTCAGTATCGAAAATGAAACCGACTGGCTTCAGATGGCAAACTTCCAAGCACAGTGGAGCAAGAAATTCTATGATGTTCTGGTTCCTTATCTGAGATAATTGCCAAAAAGACAAACAGGCATCGACCTCTTTATATGCACAAAAAGCCGCCAAACGATTTCACTCGCTTGGCGGCTTAGTTATATTTCTATACTGTTTTACCCAAACAATTCATTCAGCTTCTCGCTCAGCGTCCCATCTTTTGCATAGGGCAGCGCATCGCACATACGGAAGTTATTTACGGTATAGTTGTAGATTTGAGCAACTATACCGCTGTGCATTTTCTTATATTTAAGATATAGTTGTAAAAAATCGCCCCAAAACCACTCAAAAGCGGCTGTTTCATTTACGATACAATTGTAGATGAACATTAGCCCCCGACACCTGCCGCTGTACGGTATTATGTCGGGGGCTTATTATTTTGTAGGGGAGGTATTTATCCCTTCCTGGGTGCATTGCGCCAGCTGCAGGAAGATTAAGTCCGAGAACCTGCGCCGGGCCTTGCGGTGCCATGCAGTAAGGGCCGCACATGTGCGGCACGGCACTGTAAAATAAGCACCCTCTTGCGGGAAAGCCTGCGGGCCGGGCATGCCCGGTCCCTGCCGCATCGTATAGCAAAACAGGCAGGCCGCCAATTCTGACGGTCTGCCTGTTGCTGTAGCAGTTGTGAATTTTACTTCGCGTACTCGGTTGCTCGGCTCTCGCGGATGACGCTGACCTTGATCTGACCGGGGTAATCCAGCTCGTTCTCGATCTTCTTGGCGACATTGCGTGCCAGCAGAATGACCTCGTCGTCGCTGACCTTGTCGGGCTGGACAAGGATGCGGACCTCGCGGCCTGCCTGCACGGCGTAGGAGCTCTCGACGCCCTCAAAGCCGTTGCAGAGAGCCTCCAGTGTTTCCAGACGCTTGATGTAGCTCTCCATGTTCTCGCGGCGGGCACCGGGACGGGCAGCGGAAATCGCGTCGGCGGCCATGATGATGAACGCCAGCGTCGTCTTGGGCTCCACGTCGCCGTGGTGGGCCTCGATGGCGTGGATGACCTGCGGGTTCTCGCGGTATTTCTTGCAGATGTCAACGCCGATCTGGACGTGGCTGCCCTCGATCTCGTGGTCAAGGGCTTTGCCGATGTCATGCAGCAGACCGGCGCGGCGGGCCAGCTGAACATTGACACCCAGCTCACCAGCCATCAGACCGGCCAGCCAGGCCACCTCGAGAGAGTGGCTCAGGACGTTCTGGCCGAAGCTCGTGCGGTACTTCAGGCGGCCAATGAGCTTGACAAGATCAGGATGCAGGCTGTGAATGCCAAGCTCCATGACGGCCTTGTCGCCTTCGCGCTTCATCTGGATTTCCAGCTCGCGGCGGCACTTGTCCACGGTCTCCTCGATGCGGGCCGGATGGATACGACCATCGGCAATCAGGCGCTCCAGCGCCATGCGGGCGACCTCGCGGCGGGTCTGGTCAAAGCTGGACAGCGTGATGGCCTCCGGCGTGTCGTCGATGATAAGGTCACAGCCCGTGGCAGTTTCGAGTGCACGGATGTTGCGGCCCTCGCGGCCAATGATGCGGCCCTTCATCTCGTCGCTGGGCAGCGGCACAACGCTGACGGTGGCCTCGCTGGTGGCGTCTGCCGCGCAGCGGGCGATGGCCTGGCCGATCAGCTCACGGGCGAGGTTGTCGCACTCGTCCTTCATGTTCGCCTGGTAGGCGCTGATCTTCATCGCTTTCTCGTGAGTCAGCTCGTCATCGACCTGCTTGAGCAACACGGCGCGGGCATCCTCCTTGGACATGGCGGCGATGGTTTCCAGCTTTTCGGTCTGGCGCAGCTTGAGCTGCTCCAGCTCGTCCAGGCGGGCCTCCACGGTCTCACTGCGGCGCTTGAGGTCCTCCTCCTTGCGCTCCATCTGGGCAGTGCGCTTGTCGAGGGCCTCCTCCTTCTGGTCGATGCGGCGCTCCTGGCGGGTGATCTCGGCGCGGCGGTCCTTGATTTCCTTGTCCGCGTCGCTCTTGAGCTTGAAGGCTTCGTCCTTCGCTTCGATGATGGTTTCCTTGCGCTTCTGCTCGGCAGCCTTGATGGCATCATTCACGATGCGCTTGGCTTCCTCCTCAGCGCTGCCGATCTTCGCCTCGGCGGTGCGCTTGCGGTTTTCACCGCCGAGGTAAAAACCAAGCGCCCCGGCAACAGCGGCAGCAACAAGGACCAGCACCACGGTCAAAATTGGTGACATAGTCGGTTTCACTCCTTATCAAAATAGGAGGATGCGCGCAGCGGGACGCTTTTCACTATGATATTGTTGCATGAAGAAACGCGGCAGGTCAGCCAAAAAGACACACGATGCCCCTGCGCGCAGAATATACACAAACCGTCATCAGGACGTTAAATATCGTAAAAAAGCGGCGTTCCCGGTGGGCGACACCCTTTAAGGAGCCACGCACAGGCCGCGCCTGCCGTTTGGCTCTTTATTTCCTGTATATAATTTTACTTTGATTTCGTGCAAATGTCAAGGCAATACCGCATAATTCTAAGTGCCGATACGGCGAGCGAGGTGCGGCAGCTGCTAAGCCAAAAGCGCAGATAATACTTTGTGTATTATCGAGCATTTTGGCAACGCAGATGCCGTGCCGCAGCCGCCGGAGCGGCGCTTAAGCCGTAAGGCGGGAATTATGCGGTGTTGCCTCAAGATAACACAGGGGGCAAACTGGTATTTTTCATGCAAAACGCCCCGCTTTTGTGCCAGCGGGGCGCAGAGAAATCATTTTTTGCCGCGGTAAACGCCGGCCTTGCGCAGCAGGTCCTTGACGACCTCGGACCCGCAGACCAGCCCGCAGGCGGCGGGCACAAAGGCGTTGCTGGCGGGCACCGTGCGGCGCGCAGCGGTGGGGGTTTCCTCGATTTCCTCCTGCAGCGGCGGCAGGGTCTGCTCCTCCGAAAAGACGACCTTCACCTTGCCCAGACGGCGCTTGCGGCACTCGAGGCGGATGACCTTGGCCAGCGGGTCCACGGTGGTTTTTTCAATGTCGGCCACGCGGAACGCCGTCGGGTCCAGCTTGTTGGCCGCGCCCATGCTGCACAGGATCGGCACCCCGTCCTTTTTGCAGCAACGGATCAGCAGCAGCTTGGCACTGACCGTGTCGATGCAGTCCAGCACGTAGTCAAACTGCGTCAGGTCGACATCCGGGGCGGTCTCGGCATTGTAGAACATGCGGTTGGCGTGCACGATGATGGTAGGGTCAATGTCCGCAATGCGGGCGGCCATGGCATCGACCTTGTACTGCCCCAGCGTTGAGTGCAGCGCCACAAGCTGGCGGTTCAGGTTGGAAAGTGCGACGGTGTCGCTGTCGAACAGGCTCAACTCCCCTACCCCGCTGCGGGCCAGTACCTCAACGGCCTGCCCGCCGACGCCGCCGATGCCAAAAACGGCCACATGGGCGCGGCGCAGCACGTCCAGTGCGGGTGTGCCCAGCTGGGCACGGGTGCGTGTATATTGATCGGGCATGGTGTTACCTCCATAATAATCTTGTCTTTCTCTGCGAGACAGGCTCCCCCAATATGGGGGAGATGGCGCTTGCGCCAGAAGAGGAGCAGGTGGGCCAAGAAGTGTTTTATTTCTTTCTTTTAGCCTTCCGTTCCAGCACCGTCTCATAGCTCGACGACATCTTGTCGGCCATGCAGACAAGCGCGGCCTCGCGGCTGTGGGGTATGTCGGTGGGGTTCAGCGGCCACATGTGGCTCTGGATGATGTCCTTTTCCTTGTCGGTCAGTTTAAACACAGTTTCAGCGTTGTAGCGTGCAATACGAGCATGCTTGAAGCCGTGCCAGTGGGTGATGTTGCTGCAATTATGCCAGTCGTACAGGTAAAAATCGTGCAGGAACGCCCCCTTTACAAGGCTGCCCTCGTCCGCGCGGGCGTGCAGATGGATGTTGAGCCAGAACGCGATGCGGGTGACGCGCAGACAGTGCTCATAGGTGGTCACGCTGCCGTGCTGGATGAATTTTTGCATTTCCAGCGCGTTCGGGTCATCGGCGATGCCTTTCAAAAGTATGTGCATACGCACTTCTTCTTCGGGGGTCAGTTTGCAGAGCATAGCAATTCCTCCACACGGGCGGCGGTCTCGGCCAGGGGCGCAGTGCCGTCCACCGTCAGGATCGGGCAGGCAAGCTGCTTCTGCCATTCATTATGCAGCACAGCGCTGCGCGTGTCAAGCCCGCCGTCATCATAACCGGCGGCCCACTGCAAAAATGCCTGATGATGGTCGTACATATCGCCGCCCGGCAGAATGCGCGCGCCAAACCGCGCGTACTCACGTTGTTTTATACGCGCCAGCCGGGTGGGCGTGTCGGTCACAACGCGCACCGCCAGCGTGAAATCCGGGATGAGAGCATCCCCCCAGCCGACGAGCGAGCCGGAGAGCACAGCGCCGTTTTTTGCGGCGGCAATGTCCTGCCGTATGAGCGGCACACGCTGCTCAATGGGACGCTTTGTCGTGAATTTCGGGTCAGTGGGCAGCCAGAAATAGTCGTCTGAGTCGAGGAAGGCATACTGAAATTGCTCCGCCAGGTATCGCCCCAGCGTGGACGTCCCGGAGCCGGACGCGCCGTAGATGTGGATGAGTGGTTTCATGTTATTTCACCAGTAAGCGACATACCAATTCGTTTCGGTTCTGCTTTATCATTTTTTCTTTATCGGACAACTTAATCCATCCATTAGCTTCTATTGTATCAAGCACCACTGTTTTGCTTGCATTTGTACCGCACATCAAGGCTTGCAGGAGTATCAAAAATCGTTTTTCCTTTTCCAGAGTCATATCTTATCTCGCTTTCATATCTTCTAATATCATTTCACCAGCAAACATACCGTCTCGACAGATGCCCCGCATTCGTCAAATTGCGTGAGCACCTTTTGCTCAATAGGAAACTTGTACGCAATCGCCTTTACAAAGCGTTTCTGCGTCTTTTGCTCCTCACGCGGGAACAACTCGACCTCGGAAATCAGGTATTTCACAAGGTCGCGCCGCTCTGCCGCATTCATTCTATCATAGATTGCGTCAAAAGGCGAGAGGATTCCGATCATAGATTGCACAGACATCTGCTCGCTTTCCAGAGTTGCCTTTTTCATCAGGCTCTCTTGCAGCAGATCCTCCGCCTTATAATTCTGGTCATAGGGGGCATTCAGGCGGCGCGTCATATCCGCGCGGCGGCGTTCTGCATACTTGTCATCCGGGGCAATGCGGTCAATATCCTGTTCCAAGCTGTCACGGCTGCGCTGTAAAGCGGATTGCTGCTTTTTATAGGCGGTAATGTCATTCTCGACCTCGGTCATGTCCACGGCGGCCATTACCTTTTCCTGCAAATCTTTGATAAACTGCGGATTGCGGACAATCTTCCGGGTGTACTCCATCACCTCGTCCTCAACCTGACTGGCTACCACACCATTTCTGCGGCATACCGAAGTTCCCCTATGTTTAGTCGCATAAGAACAGACATAAGATTCTGTGCGGCGCTCCGTGCCGTCCTGATTTGTCCACTTGGTCATACCGATATACATAGGTGCGCCGCATTGCGGACATTTTACGATACCGGACAACAGATGCGCGTTATACTGACCAATGTTGTGATTACCCTTTTTCCCACGAATGGCTTTGATCTCCTGCACCTTGTCAAAATCCTCTTTGGAAACAAACGCCTCATGGGAAATAACCTCACTCAAAATATACTCATCCTGCTTCACAAGTCGATATTCGTTATCTTTGCCGGGAACTTTCTCTGTCCGTCGCTTTCCCCATGCCACGCGCCCCGTATAAACCGGATTGCTAAGCATTCTCTTGATTTGGTCAGAACTCCACTCTCCATAGCTGGGGCGGATGGCATTCTTTGCCGGTGGGCGAATATAACCATTTCGATTGAGATAGCCAGAAATTGCCGTGTATCCCATATTTCGGTTCAGGAACATATCAAAAACCAGTTGCACGACAGCCTTTTCTTCCGGGACGGTCTCCAATTTCCCTTTACTCTTGTCATCGTCCTTTACCAGACGATACCCATAGGGTGCAAAGCCGCCGTTCCAGCCGCCGGACTTTGCTTTTTCCTCGCGCCCCAAAAGGCTCTGTGCAATGATGTTCTCACGTTCCAACTCAGCTACCGCACCGAGAATGGTAATCATCATTTTTCCCATAGAGGTTGAGGAATCAAGCCCATCTTCTACACACATCAGGTGAACGCCATATTTCATAATAAACTCAAGGGAGTTCAGCACGTCCCGCGCGTTTCTGCCAAACCGCGATAATTTGAAAACCAGCACATAGTCCGTATGTACCTTTCCGCTCCGAATGTCATCCAGCATCCGCTGGAACTCCGTCCGCCCTTCAATGCTTTTGCCGCTTTTGCCTTCTTCAACATAAGTATCAAGAACCGTCATACCCCGACGCTCGGCGCATTCAGCCAGATAGTGCTTCTGCCCATCCAGACTATACCCCTTTACCTGACGCTCACTGCTGACGCGGATATAGATAACACACGATTTGCCCTCTTTCGTATTATACATAGATTTCCTCCTATTGCAGGACCGGGCGGTCATCGACCGCCCGGAATACTCTGCTCAGATTTTCTGATTTTCCTTTTCTGCGGCAGCATATTTAATCAGGATTTGTGCCAGAACATTGATAAAGTTCTGGTAGCAGTCTCTCTGCTCTGCTGTCATCTGAATCACGCTCTCCTTGGGAAAGCGAAGCTCAGTTCCATTGTTTGCAGTGTAGCTCTTGTAGTTTTCGTTTTCTACCATGTAATCACTCCATTTGACGTTATGTTCGTCAGCCGAATGAAGTGCCGCTCTTTCAACAGTAACTCAACAGTTACTATTATATGCTATTTCCAGTCTTGGGTCAATAGCTCCGGAGCGATTCTCCGGTAACTCCTGAATTGACATTTCTGCTTGCTCTCATGTATAATTACTTTGAAAATCCCCGGAGGTGAAGTCAATGAGTATGGCTCAGGTTATCCGGGCTGCTATGAAGAAGCAAGGCGTAACTGTCAGTCAGCTTTCAAGGCAGCTTGGCTGCACAACCCAAAATATCAGCGGCAAACTGCGCCGTGACAATTTCAGGGAAAGCGAGTTGCAGGAAATAGCGGCGGCTATCGGCTGTCGGTTTGAGGGTCGTTTTATTTCAGAAGAAACAGGAAAGCCGGTTGAATAATATTCCTGTCTCATGGGTGGGTAAGCTGCTGCAACAGCTTACCCATTCAGCATTTCTGCGGCTTCTTTGATATTCGCGCTGGCATTGCCTTTGCGGAAGCTCTCCCCGTCGAAGCGGATCGGGACGCAGACCTCTAAGATGCGGTCAAAAATACGGCGGTCATCCAGATCGACAGCTTGTTTCATAACGGAAAGAGGGATATTCGTGGTGACAATCATGGGCTTGCCTGACAGCAGCCGCTTGTCAACCACATCGAATACTCGCTCCTTACCGAAGCTGGTGTTACGCTCTGCACCCAAATCATCCAGAATGAGGAGGTCGGGGCGCATAAGCGATTTCATGTAATGGTCGCGGTCCGTGCCGAAATTGCCCTGCATACGGTTGACTACATCGGACATTCCCACAAAGAGGACAGACTCCAGACGGTCAATCAGAGCGTTGGCAATACAGCCAGCGGCATAGGACTTTCCCGTGCCGACATTCCCGAACAGGAGCAGCCCGATTCCTGCTTTTTTGAACTCGTCCCAGTTCTGCGCGTAACCCCTCGCCTTTGCAAGCTGGGGCGTTGTAACTGCGGCTGACTCAAACCGCCAGCCAGCGGCGGGCATATCGCGGAACGCCTCGCTGCGGAGCATCGTCATGTAAGACATTCTCTCATATTCCCGACGCTCCGCTTCTTCCCGTTCTCGGCGTTCGGCGACGCACTTGCACATAACCGGGTGCTTGGTAAAGCCCTGTGCCTGAAGGTCTGCGGGGTAAAAGGCTTCTTTCGGCGTATGGCACTTGCCGCAGTATTTCAGCCCATCAGCGGAATTGATGTAATCGTCAGGTGCGGCATTAGCCGCTTCAACGGCATCAACCATTTTCGTAAAAATCGGATTCATAGACACTCTCCCTCGTTATCGTCGTAGGTGTAGTTTTTCGCGCTCCTGCCCTTGGCGTCCTCGTCCAACCACTTCTTGATGGTGGCATAGTGATTGGCATAGTGCCTGTCATTGGAAGCCATATACCGGGACAGCCGCTCAATGTATTCGGCAGCTTTGCCGGGATAAGCCGTTTCCAGCTGGGTACATTCCTCGCCTGACAGGAAAACATTTTGAAACTCTCCATATCGGCGGCGCGTACTCTCTACTCTTTCGGTTTTACTATGCTCTATATATTCTGTATCAGTATTACTTGCGGGCAATTTCTGCCCCATGCAAGGGGAAGAATCCTGCACATCCATTGGGCAGATATTGCCCTCTGGACGGGAAGAAACCTGCACCCTGTCCGGGATTTGCAGAAAGATGCGGTTCGCCTGATTCCAGCCCTGACGGACGCGGGTGATCAGCCCGGCATTTTCCAGCTCCCGCAGGGCGGTCTTGACCGTCCGCTCACTCCGGTCTAGGTCATCCGCCATCTGCTTGATCGTATAGATCACATACACATTTCCGTCCTCGGACACCCAGCCGCTTTTCTGGGAAAGTGTGGTGCGGTTAAGCAGCAGCCCATATAGCAGCTTGGCGTTGATGGAATATTCGCCCGCCAGCATGAAGCGCGGCAAGGGAATGAACGGCGGCAATGCGGTGTTCAGTTTGAAATAGATTTTTCATCACATCCTCTCTGGTCTGGTGTGATACGGCTGCTATGGCGGTTTTCTGTCAGGTCCGCGAGGGGAGTACGCAGATGTGCCACCCTTTTTTGCCCTCTTTGACCGATAATGCGGACAAATAACGACAACCGCACGGAAGCTCTGCTTGCAGTCATGGACGCAGCGGCGGCAGAGCGTGTTGTACGCCTTGCGTCCCCGGTCATTCAGGAAAAACGACCATTCCAGCTTTTTTGATTTACTCATGCGCGGCATATCTGTACTCCTTTCCCAAATTACAATTCACTTCTTTGCTGCACTTTCAGTAGTTCCCATACGTCAGCCATTCGCTCTTTCAGCTCGGCAACATCGGCATCGTAAAAATGCCCGGTGCTGTTGATGCGGCGGCAGACGTGGTTGATGTTCGTGGCAATCCTGCTGACAGCGGCAGCTAACTTTTTCTGCTCGGTGTAATCGACCTTGATGATGTACCCGTCAATCAGCATTTTCCGGGCATACGCGCCGAAGTTGCGGGTGCCGAGTTGATTCATCTTGTGGCGAACTACGCTCAATTCCTGCTCGTTCAGGCAGATTTCCTTGCGGATGGGTCGCGTGCGGTCTGGCATGAGGCTCACCCCTTCAGGTGCAGCCCGAAGGCACCGTTTTCTTCCAGAATTTCCAGATAGCCGTTGCCGGTGAGTTCAGCAAAAACCGGAGCGACTTTTTCGGGCGGAAGGCCCAGAACATCTGCAAGTTCCTGAGCACTCAGACCGCCGTCTTCGAAGGTGTACAAGAGCGCGCCGGTGAGCTTGGCTTCTGCGGAGAGGTTCGTATCCAGCAGGAGGCGGGTGGGTACAGCGGTCATGTGAGTGTGGTTGTAGTAAGTGATCATAGTGTTTCTCCTTTCAATTTTGAAAAACTTTGTTTGAAGGGCGGCTTGGAAGCGAAGCTGTTTGCCTTTCACTTTACAACGGACAATTTTCAAGAGAAAAACAGGGGTCGAGAGAAAATTATTTTCCCCTTCTATATAACCAACGGACAAAATAAATCAGAGTGTCACGATTTTGTCTCACGGACGTTTTCCTCTCTACTTTACAACGGACATTTTTCCTCAAAAACTTGGCCCCCCCTTTCAAAAAAACTTTTCTTGCTCCTGATTCCCCCTCTACTTAGCTAAGAGAATCAGAGACCGGTTTTGTCCCAGATTTCTCGAAAGAGTTTTGAGGACGGCGAGACAAGCCCTGTGTTCTGCTTCAAATTGCCCTTTCTACTTTCCAACGGACAAAATGATGCGGCATGTCACGGTTCTGTCATAACAAGAGCAAAAAAAGAAGCGCCTGCCACTACGACAAGCGCTTTGATTTTGCATCAATTATTCAAGTAAATCTTCTATATCTCTTTGATCGTATTCAGTTTTCTGTATCAGCCGACAGACGCCGTCCGCCTCATCCCGCTGCTGTAAGAGCTGGGCGAACGCCCGGTAGAGTGCAGCCTGCCGCCGCTCGATCACGCCGCGGTTCTGCTGCATGGCATCTGCTGCTTTGCGGATGGACAGCCCCTCGGAAAAGCGCTTCCGGAAGAGATCGGCGTAGTCGTTGAGCACCGTTTTGAGCGACTGCTGGACAAACGCGAGATCCTCGCACATGGCCTGATATGCCTCGCGGTTGGATATGCCGATGTACTGCTTCCGTTCCCGGATGAGCTTGTATCGCCGCAAATCCATCCGGTAGTTTTCGCAGATGTCCTTGGCGTATTCATAGTAGGTTCTGCTGCAACGGATGGCGCGCTCCACGTACTCGTCATCAACATAAGTGAATGGCTTGCTCTTGGGCTCCGGAAAGCCGTCCTCATACACTTCGCGGACGGTGCTTTCGTCGATCTCGCGCCGGGTCTGGCGGACGTATTTGTCCCGCAGCACACCATCCACCTCGACCTGCTCGCAGAAGGAGGTGTACCGGATGAGGTAGTAATGCTCGTTGTCTTCTTTGGAAAAACTGGCGTCCTTGCAGACCACGATGGGCTCACCGGTGTCGATGTCCTTGAGCACCCGGACAACGAAGATGGGCTTTCCGTCGTACCGCGTATAAAACCCGGCAAATACACGTTTGAGTGCCATAAGAAAGTCCTCCTTCCGCTGATTTTCTTACAGTATAGCACAGTTTTTGACGAAGAGAAAGAGCGGCGTTGGGACGGAGAAAACTGGGATTTGAGAGAATAGCAAGCACAGCCGCTGTCCGGACACGCGGCAATTTTGGGAGTATCCCAAGCCCTTATTCCAGACCGGAAAGATATGTCAAACCGTGCAGAAAACTCCTTACCTATTTATACTTTTAACCATTCATCATACCAAGTTCATTGCCGACATCACCATTTCCCTGTATTGCTTTTTAACGCTTTCAGGCCCCTTGATTCGTACTTTCCCTTCAAAACCAAATATCCAGTTGAAAAAGACTTTTCCCACAGCAATTTCCTCGATCACGCGGAAGTTTTGAAGATCCCCGGCATAGGTTTGAACATCTGGACCGAATCGGTCTATAATTGCATCCATTACGCTGTTATCGCAAAGCAACTCAACTTCAGCACGAGGAGCATTGTACATTCTGAATGTCGTTTTAATATATTTACTCACATCAAAGCCAACCGGTTGCGGAACTGCTGATTCGTCCAAGATGTATGGGCACGCTGCAATTCGATCTACTCTATGGCTGCCAATAGTCTGGTACTTGTCAGAATAGCCTACAACATAATAGTTATCTCCATCCCATACAAGTGAGTATGGACTAAATGTATATCGCTCTCCACCATGGTGTAGGACTCGTTCTTTCTTAATGTTATACTCAATCTTTTGGAAGGAAATCTTTTTTCGCTGGTTAATTGCATCATTTATTGCGTCAATAATGTATAGTATTTGCTTGTTCTCAATCTTGCCTCGCCCATCTACGATCACATTTCTCTTCAGCTCTCTCGCTTTGTGGCTGCCAGCAAGGGATGTGAGTTTTTTGATAAGTTCATTGCTTTTTCCTTCTGCAATAAACTTCGATGACGCAACAGCATCAATTATCGTTTTCAGCTCTGCGACTTCAAACTCCCTCTCAGTAAAGCGATACTGGTTCTGTGTAGACCGGCGTTCATCGATAGAGTAACCAGCCCGCTGCAGAACTTCGATGTCACTTTTTAGCGTTGTGCGATGGGTATCAAGACCATACTCCCGCTTTAAGATATCACAAAGCTGAGTGGTGGTCAGATAGTTGTCTTCATCTGTACGCTCTTTTAGAATTTGAAGAAGAAATAAAGGTCTGAGCTTTGCGTCTATATCCATATTTTCCCTTTCATTTTTTCAGAATTCTAATCAAAGATTCTGCAATTATATTCGCTTCTTCAAAAGTGTTTTCTTTGCCAAATGAAATCCGAATCGTTCCCCTAGCATAATTATCTTTCAGTTTGATTGCCTTTAAGACATGGGAAATTTGCGTACTAACACTATCGCATGCAGAACCAGTCGATACACATATTCCCATCAAGTCCAAACGATGAAGAATTGCTTCTCCGTCTGCATCTTTGAATGACACGCTGATATTCCCAGGAATGTGATTCCGGGCACCGTTTCTCACAAAATCGAGCCCTGATTCCTTTAAGCGTTCAAGCAGGGCATTTTCAAGTTTTAGTATATGCTCAGCATTTTCATTCAAAGCGGAGCAGCTGATTTCAAGTGCTTTTGCCATACCCACGATAGAAGCAACATTTTCAGTACCGGCACGCATTCCGAATTCTTGAGCACCGCCATCGTTAAGAGGCCTCAATTCAACGCCTTTTCGGACATAAAGAAATCCAATACCTTTAGGACCATTAAATTTGTGTGCTGATGCTGAGAGCATATCAATACCCATTGCCTTCACATCTATGGGAGTATGCGCAATTGCTTGAACCGCATCAGTATGAAAAACTGCACCATGGGAATGGGCGATCCGAGCCAATTCTGCAATCGGCTCGATCGTTCCTATCTCATTGTTTGAGAACATGATAGAAACAAGCCTTGTTCTATCGGTAATTGCGGCGCTTAGCTGTTCCGGATCCACCATTCCTTCCGAATCAGGGGATAAGTAAGTTACAGGATAACCCCGCCGTTCTATTGATGCGCAAGCATTTAAGAGGGCATGATGTTCTATTGCCGAAGTAATAGTTGCAAGTTTATCTGGGTTCGAAGATGCAGATCCTTTTATAGCCCAATTGTCACTTTCCGTTCCCCCAGAGGTGAAGTAAATCTCCTCCGGGAGAGCGTTGATGCACTTAGCAATTATTTTTCGTGATTCAGCAAGTGCTTTTTTTGGTTTTCGCGCAAATGCATATGGCTGTGAAGCATTACCATACTCATCGGTTAGCCACGGGATCATCGCGTTGAAAGCTTCTTTATTCAGTTTTGTTGTGGCCGCATTATCGGCATAGATAAATTGCTTCATAGGTATTTCCTCACTTGAAGAGGGTGCAGCCTTCTTCTTTAAACTCTTCAATTTTTTCCAATAGTTCGTCCACTGTGCAGCCTAAGTAGTCTGCGAGGCAGTCAATACAAAAGAACTCTTTTGCATCTTTATCGATTAGTTTTCTCGTAGCTCCGATTTCATCCCTGGTCAGATTTTCTTTGAAACATATTTTACAAGAGTGTGATTTTGCCATTAGTTTATCTCCGCTACTTTGAAGGCAGGAATATCTTTTCCGCGATATTCGCTGTCCATTATTCCAAGCTGCATTTTTATCGTTGCTCGCATATTACAAGCTCTGCGAAGGCAATACCTGTTGAAATCGCGGCTATCAATGTCTTCCGGCTTTTTGACATTAGGGAATAGAAGCTTCAAATATGCTGTAGCAATTCTCTTTACAGCTTCCGTATCTCTTGTATCTGCTCCGGCCGGGACAACAACTAAGGCATCGACGATGGATCTGTAGGTTGTATCATCCCTTAATTCGTGAAGAATCGAGCAGAAATATTCGGAGTTAAGCGCCCACCCGGATATTTTCAGATCATCGTTCATCCTCGGAATATTCCATCCTTTGATGAATCCGTGAAATCTTTCTATAAGTGCTGATTCATGGAATACCGCCGGGAGCTCGCAGAACATATCCGTAGTTCCGTCATTATCCATGGTTTCCTTTGAAATGTTACCACATAGAATGACGCCAGATGATGCTGTTCCCTCATAATTACCAACTGTGAATACACCGGATTCCAAGTACCCCTTAAGAGCTGCACGCATTTCATCCACGTCGGTAAACGAAATCGTTTGAACTTCATCGAGCGTTATGAAGTCATTTCCGGAAACAAGGCCCTCAGTGCGTTTAGAAATGTCATAGAACATCTTGGCGCGAGACATTACACCGCCACTTGAAAGCCAACCATAACGACTTACCCTGCCAAAAAGATACGATTTTCCAGTACCTTTAGGTGCAAGTTCAATCAAGTTAAGTCTCTTCTCAACAAAAGGAAGAAGGCGTGTCAGCATTGTAAGCTTTTCTTCGGAGCTGTTATATCCTGCCGCATTGTAATCGACTGCACCGAGCAAAATATCAATCCACTCTTTAATATCAAATTTAGAACGGACAGTTTTGTAGTACTCGGTATTGATTTCATATGGGCAAAAATTTCTAAAGCTAATAAGTCTGATTTTTCCGGGAATATGCGGTATTACAGAATCATCAGGTAGCCGATATCCCAGTTCAATCATGCCCCAAACTTCGTGCCCACTTATCAGCTCTTCTTTATAATCAAACCATACATCATCCTCAATTATGGTTTCTTTTGTAGAAAGTCCAAAGTCTGGAAGCGTAAAAGAGACCTGACCGGTACGAACATCAACCTCAACTGAAATCTTGGCCAGCATTCTTACATGTTCATTGTCCTTTACGATACGACTTTTGATTGCTGTCCAATCACTCTTCTTGGGTATATATTTTTTTACAAACTCCGCGAGTTGTTCATTGTCAAAATGCCCCTCTTCATCAGCAAATTTTCTGAGAAGCCAGTCTCTTGTGAAGGATGGCAGACTGAGAGCAGAGAAAAAATTGCTGTTTTTAAGGTCTTTATAGACAACCATCTCATCGAAGTAATTTCTTAATTTCCTTGTGGTTTCGTCCATAGCTATTCCCCTTTAAATAAAGAAATCATCTTCAACTTTGCTATTCTTTTCGCCACTACGTTTCTGGATATCAAAGCTTATCTTTTCGATTATGGAATCGGAATCCAACACTTCGGCCGTATATGGTCCGGATATCTTATGCTTATCAAGAACGAAACGATATTTAACGTTGCTGACCTTTTCCGCTTCATAAGTCACATCCCCAACACGCAGTCTCATCTTGTTAATATTTGCTGCACAGAATAACTCTAGAACAGGATTTTCGTTATAGCTGGACCAGACTGTTGGGGTCAAGTTTTCCATCGTAATCGAAGAATCAAGCAATGTAAGCTCTATGACAGGCACAATGACTTCTTCAAGTGTAGCCCCACCATGAACTTCAACACTTGCCTTTCTGCCTCCACCAAAGCGATCATAATTTGCCAGTACCCAGAATCCGTTTTCTGAAGTTGCAGAATCCGGTCTTTCATCTGTTTCGCTTAGAGGACAACATCTGCCAGAATGTTGTCCGGTTGTATCCGACATCGTATGTTTACTTTGCTGTTCGTTAATTACAGCTAAGCGGCTTGCACCATGATCTGAAGCAATGATAACTTTTCTGACTTCTTCTTGCAGTAGCAAGCTCTTGGCTCTATAAAGTGCGTCTTTTATGACTTTTAACTCAGCCACTATGTGAAGCGGTAGCTTACCATCACCGTCGCATTCGTAATTAAAACGATCTTCACCTTTGTGTTTGATGTCATCCAAACGCTTTGTCTGCTGCTTTGGCCCTTTCCACTCATCATAGAAAGACTTGTTTTTACTTGTCAAAGTGGGGAGAACGGCACGGCCAATCTGAACATCCATCTTCAATCCGATTTTAGCGCAGATGCGCTGAATGTAGCCTAGAAATTCAACACCCAAAGCATCAATCCAAATCATGCCGTTTTTACCGTCATCGTACTGTTCAACAAGTGAGCCACGTGTTGGCAACACGTTGTACTTTCTGTTGCCGTCTAAGGAATATTCCTTTACCGTTTCAAGAAATGTATTCGGAATCCTATTTAACAGTTTGTTGGTCTTGTATTCCTGAAAATATTCAGTCAAAAGTTCGCCATTTTTGCAACCGAAGGCATACTTACATAAGTAATCATTCAGCTCAGGGAAAATAGTGACTATTTCTTTGGGAACAGCGCCCAGCGAAACGATTTCCTTTATTATCTCGTACTGTTCCTCTTCTGTGTTATCTGTAAGGTAATATATTCTCTGCGACTCGCGTTGCTTTGACTTTGCAAGATACGAATTGATTCCCATGTCTTGTGCAGCCTTTAGCAGTTCTTTTCTCTGAGGATAAAATACGCCGTATTCCTTGCTCTTCGGAGAATATGAGAGAATCAAATCGAACAGATTCTTCTTGTATGCTGAATAATTCACAGAAGTTGCCACAACTGCCCGCAGGTAATCATTAGCTTCTGATGGGTTCAATTTGAGTTTGAGATATTCCCTCCAACTTGTGAGCTCATAAGAACCGGAAATGTCTGGATTCTCCAAAAACTCACTCCAATGCTCGTCATCCAAGCAATTTTCCGGAAGTTCAAAATGGAGATCTTGTTCACGTATTGCATCGTAAGCAGAGGAAATCTTCCTTGTCGGATCAACATTCAAGCTGGTTTTTACATATACATTGCCGTTAGCACCGTCCTCGAGCACAGCAATAAGATTCTTATACCCTTCGCACAATTGTGGTCCGATAGGAAATTCGACTGAAATTACAGAAAAGTCAAGCTCGGAATCCACGCAGCAGAAACGTCTTGCGTTGAATTTACGATCTGCATTGTTGAGTTTTGAAAGTTCCTGTTTTATTCCTCTGCATAATACAACGGTCTTAGGTGAGGGGAGATTTTTCAAACTGTATAGAATGTCAATATTGCCTCCGCAGGTAATATATTCTCCGACACCGAGAATCAGCTTTTCATTATGTTCTTCCTTAACCGCGTCAAGAAAACCGTCGAGATCCGGATATGCGTCTGCACTGCAAAATTCACTGACCTTGACCTTCTTTAATGATGCGAAACGATGCAGAAGAAGCCGATACTCATTGCTCCCGCTTACAGAGACAAAATACGGATATATGTTATCACTGCCTAAGTATTCGCTGATATTCTCTATGGCCTCATTAACGGCAATTGATTTCATATCAAATACCTTCCTTGCTGATAATTGATATACCTACTTCAACATCCTCCTGGACAAGTTTACGCAAGTATTTTTTTGCCTCTTCAGCATCCATTTTATCAATCCGTTGCATGACAACAGAGTTACCACCGGTTCTGTATTTGGAATTAGCAAGCTTTTCGATTTCGGTAGATACAGCGGGATCACCATACCATGAATAAGGTGCCTTCGGTATAACCTTTTCCAAATGGTCTCTTACTGCGTCCAAATCAGTCAGTATTGCATAGTACTTCTTTACGATTACGCGAATAAATGCTGTATCGATTTTGGATTTATCCGTAAGTGAAGCTATGAATCCCGGATTACTCTTCAGATAACTCAATGCGTCGGACACCTTAGAAGCTTCTGTGTTGGGGTAATTTATGGCATCAAACAGTTTAAATGCATTTACTTGCTCATCTACCGAAACCATGGCCTTTATAGGTGTACGGTTCTTTTCACTCCATTCATAGGCGTTCTTGGTGCCTGTTTTTTCTTCCCAAAGCTCAAGCAATCTGAATCGTTCCTGTTCGCTTCGAATTTCATCTGAAATTGCGGAAACATTCTTTTCAAATGTAGACTTGTCGTCGGTAAACGAAGAGGCAGGCAACGTATTGTATACTTTTCTAACTTCTGCATCGTTGAAGCCGACTAAGTACAGAGAATAAGTCTCTTTAAAAATTGCAATTTTTTCTTCCTTCAATGCGGAAATGATAGAAGCTTTTTCAGTGAGTTCTGCAAGGAATTTCTCATGTTTTTCATGAGAAATCTCTCCATTTTCGGCAATGTCTTTCAGACAGCCAATGAAATACATGAGCTCAGGACATTTGGCGGTGATCACACTCGCCGGAGACTTAATATAACGCGTATATTCCTTCCATGCCTGCATGCAAGAAAAGAAGGATGCCGACTTTATTCCCAACTGAGTGCTTTGGAGAATAATCTTGTAGTCGACGAGTAACTTCCGCAATTCCTCTAATCCGGTATCCATATTCCAAAGCCATGTTGCTTCGCCAGAACCTATTTGCTTTTTAACATCAGCCATAACATCGGGGATCCCTATGGCCTCTGCACAGGTTAATAGCTGGCCTTCTTCAAAATCATGAAGAAATTCTCCCATTGCTTTATATCCATTTTCGGATGTTAAGAGCTGAGCTAAATTGTCAATGGAAGAAGGAACTGCAAGAAGCATTTTACCCATTTGACCGGCAAGAGTAGGGACATTCCCGCCGTTTTGCGAATTCGATATTTCCGCAAGTTTGTCAATAAATCCTTCCAAGCTGTTTGTGTCAATAGCCTTGAAGCACCAGATGGGATAGCCGATATCTCTCAGCTTGATTCTGACTTTTGACGCGGCCTGTTCTACGGAAAGATTTTCCGCAATGCCGAATGCCTTGGCTGCAAAATCAACAAAGGCCTTCTGGTCGGGCGTCATTATTTCAATATACTTCTCTTTGTAGTTTTTAATCGGAGAAACCTTATTCTTAACATACTCTCCGATGTCATTCCCGAGTTCTTCGGCAGTCATTTTGCCACCGTCATCACCCGCAGAACCGACACCATATCTGTAGGGCTCATCGGAATAATCACTCAGAAGGAACCCCGCAAGGTATGCATACATTGAGCAAGGCATAAAGCCTTCCTTCATCAAATAATCAAAGATGTCACTGATAGCAATACGAACATCCTTCTCAAAAACTCCATCTATAAGGGTTTTTACCTTCAGTTTGAGCTTGGAAATGCTCAGATGCGGCTTGACTTCCTCAAAATGCTCAATTCCAAGCGCATCTTCGAGCATAGCCTTTACATACTTCTCTTGGAAAATGCCGGGTCTTGTGAAGTCGACGGTCTTTGCCATAGCAATGCCTTTTTTGGCAGCATCAGCATACTTTGCATCTGTAAAGAACTGATCAGAAACATTGCAATTGTCAAAAGACAGAGGGTAAACTTTTAGTACGACTGCTGCAAGCTTTTCTTTGAGAAGAGTCATACTGGAAGCATTTTCTTTAAAGTCAGTCCCAAAGTAAACTGTGAATTTTCCTCCCGTAATATCATTCTTCCAGTCTGCAAGAGTACGTTTAACATCTGTTTGTTTATTGTCGGCAAGACGGGGGTCTTTCGGCCTCCAGTACTCCGTTTGCGCGGCAACACTAATCCACTGTTCAAAACGATCTGCACCCATAATATTGGATGTGGCATCAATGAAAATGATATCCGCATAAGCAGAATCCCGTACCGCTTCGGCTATCTTTAGACGAAGGGTTGTTTGCTCTTCCTCGGTTCTGGCGATGCAAATTACCGCATTGAACTTGTAGGATTTCGGCATATTATTTATCCTGTTGACTGTAACTTTGAAATTATCTACCGTTGCATATTGGAAATTGTATCTTGCACGCAAAGCGGAATTAAAGGTAAACGCTGACATCAAATCGCCGTCATCGATGAGCTTTGCAGTTTTGGTTTCTTTACGCAAACGATCCTTAATTGCATCAATCTGCACCTGATCTCCGGCAATGGCAGAAGCGGCAAATTCTTCAACAGAGCCATTAGTGTCGATATAAAGAATCTTCTTCTGAACGAGCTGATTTCTCGCAATATTGATAGCACGGTTGTTCTCCATGGAATCGTCGCCTTCAAAAGCAAGTCCAAGGTTCTGCACTGTCGGACGCAACAGTTCCACACCGTTATTCATCTTTTTGCTGATTGCCTGCATCATAAGGACAGTTTTAAGAACACGCTGTTCTTCACGGTTCAGCTTGGCGGCGTTACTGGGGTATGTATCAAGGATTGTTGCAATAGCAATATCTAGGTTGCTCTTGCCCTGCGTATCGGAGTTTTCATCTCCGCCTTTTTCGTAGAAGAAATCCCAAAGGTAATCAATTGTAAGGATTTCGTTATCCTCAGGCGAATGGTTCTCAATGAACCACTGAAATGCGTGCAAATCATTAGACTGGCTATTCTTAATAAAGTTAAACATGCTTCTCTGGTTAGAAGCAAAGTTCTTTGCAAAATGCTTCAGCAAAAGAGCGGCCATGGGATGAATGGGGAAGATACCCTTCATCACATCGTCGTCTACCTTTACAGCTTCACATACCGCCTTTCTGGAGAAAGGCATGTAGCTTGTTAGCTCGTCGGCGAAATCTTCGTATTCATCTTTTGCGACATCTTTTATTTTCATTGCGTGTTTAATAAGCCTGAACGCAATGTTATCAGGCATTTCAATTGTTTTATGTACAAAACGGTCATAGACAATGTTGAAAGCATCTTTTGTCCTCTTGTCCGAATCCGAGAAGAAAGAGCCCGCCATATGCGTTACAATAACCATATAAAATGGCTTGTCGTTTGCAAGCTCTGCTAAAGACTGGAATACATCCAAAGCAGTCGGGTTATTCTTGAAAAAGGAAGAAAACTCGTCCCACAGAAAAACGATTGCTTTTAACTGGTTGCTCTCAATAATGTCTGTGAGCCAGTCCTTCAAATCCTGCATTTCAATATTGAACGGTTTAATACCTTTCTCTTCACCTATACGCAGAATATCAGTGAGGAGCGCATCCGAACTGGCAGAAGGATTGTTTAACTGTGCTATAATGTCATCAGCGTTTTTGCCGCTTAAGCTGCCCAGAGAGCGATACTGCGGCATCGAAATAATAGCGTTGAAATATGCTTTGTTAGCATCATCTGAAAGCCACTGGACAACTTTACCACGCAGTGTCTTGTTGCCGTTATATGCAATGCCTGCCTTATCAAGCGCATCGGAAACGCTGTCAAATACGGCAGTGATAAACTTCTTAATTGTGGTAATTTCACCGCTGTTGTAGCGGAACACAGTGACAATTTTCCCCGACCTTTGTGCGAAAAGTTTGTCCTCTAAGTCCGGGGCTTTTTTGAATTCATCGTGATTTTTTTCAAAGTAGTCACGAAACTCCTTTTCGGAGCATTCCAATAAATTCTTCAGTGCCCACACAACTCTGGACTTACCGGTGCCGTATGAGCCCTCAATCCAAATACCTTTTCTGAGCTCAGTGTTTTCCCTGCTGAGCATAAGCTCGACAGAAGAAAGCAGCTCGACAAAGGTTTCATGAGGATAGGTATATTGCCACTCATTGCCCGGATTTTTCACGGAGTCCGGGTTAATTTCCGGATAGTAGTTTTTGTCTATTTCAAAATATTCGCTATATTTCATTCTCCTTCACCTCTTAAAACAGATCGAGCACATCTGCGGATGTGTGATAGTCTCTCAGTGCTATCTTCTCCAAATCGTGTGTAAAGTCTGCATCAATGAAGTCATTGTATTTTGCGGAAAGGCCTCTGAGCATTGCTTCCATCTCATCTCGCTCAAAGCCGAATATCTTAACCGGGCTGATGCCGACGGAATCTATGGCTACATCCATCAGCGTGCTCAGGTTAAACTGATAGTATCCCTCGCAAGCCTCAGCATATCTATACAGAGCATAGAGAAGAACGAGCTTACTCGATAAGGTGCTCTTGCAGCGTCGCAAAGAGGATATTTGACGCCCAGAATTCTCCGTTATTCCAAAGTTGATGACATATCCTAATGGAATTTCAGTCAGTCTCTTAAATGCCTTGAGAATAGATTTTGCATCCTTCGGACTGATTTCAGCTTCAACAAGTTTATCCTCAAGGTACTGACGCGGAAATGTCTCATTAATTGGCATATTATCAATATACCACTTTATTTGCGGATTTTGATAAGCCAGTTGGACAAGTATCAATCCCCACGCTTCCTCCGACTCCCACCCTAATCGCGTTACAACATCGTAAAACTGGGTTGTTTTGTTTTTCTCAGCCAGTTTTGTATCTGATAAAAACCGTTTAAACATACTAATTTGCATAGGACCAAGCGTATTATCTGTAAAAAACTCATTTCCTTTTTCAAAGAAATTTTGGATCCACTCAATTTTGGGGGCATGGTCTGCAAACGTGTTTATACTCTTCATTACTCTCCCTCCGTTTTTTGGTAACTGCATAGAGTGATAAGCTAAACAGCCATCATCTATATTATGACATTGCTTGCAGTGCAAGCAATTGGTAATCACCAATCCATCTTTAAAGGAAATACACCCGTTTCTACAATTTGCTTCGCAAACCCCACACTTTACACAGTATGCTGCTTTGTGAAATACCTGTTTGAAGAGCTTGCATTCGCTACTTTTATCGTATTGCTTTGGGACGGTAATTCTAAATCCGTTACTTATCTGCTCGACATCATATTCAAAGCTAACTTCGCCAAGCGTCTTTATCCATTCATGCCAATCAGTTGATGGATTCTTAATTGTGATAACAAGATTGTCTCCAATTATCTCTTCAGTGTACTTCGTTTCATTGCCAATAATATCTCTTCCGTTTTTACGTTCGATCCAGCCTCCATTTGTTATATATGTGTTTATATTTTTATCAGCAATGGTATCTCTAATAATATCAGTATACTTATCTATCTCATTCTTATAGCAAAGATATCTAAAGCTATCTGATTTACCGCCACCCATCGGGCAAAACAGGCAGCCTGCTCTGGAGTTTCCTTTTTTGTAGGTGTTATTAATCGGAAGGTTATGCGAAAAGATGTACAGCCAAATTTCCGCAGATGTCCATTCCAATATCGGGTTATGGGAATACTGTCCTTTTTGCTTCTTCCCGAAATTTTCCTCGTCATAAGTGGCACGAGTGGCACTTTCATGCGCTCTTACTCCGACAAAGTCCATTCCCACATAGTCGTTCTTTCCCAAAACCTCACGGATTTTCAGCGTCTGAGGTGCGGCCTTGTGAACAGTACAGCACCAGCGAAGAACCCTGGAGGGAGGTCCGAACAGACGCCAACTTTCTTCCGGTTCGAAATGCGATGCCGCACGGTAGAAGTTTATACCCTCCTCTTTGCATTGCTTCTCGACAATATCAACCAGTTCATATGTATCCGGAAATTCCATCTTTGTATCACCGAATACAACCATATAGCTGCTTCTCGGCAATGCTTTTTTTACAAGCTCAAGAAGTACTATACTGTCTTTGCCGCCGGAAAAGGCAACATGGAAACAATCAAGTGATTTCTGTCGACGCTTATACACATCATAGATTTTTTTGACTGTTATCTGTTCTATAATTGCAAGCGAGTCTCTGTTCGCTTCTACCATAGCGGAGATGTCGATTTTCTCAAGAACTGTACCGTTTGGAATTACACGAACCTTCTCACCGTTTTCTTCTTTCATTGCGAATTCCAGCGTAGGCTTTTCGTAAAGCGAGCCGCCCTTTGTATTGAAAATGACTTCTCCCTTGTAGATATACCGCGCGGCCTCAGCCCACATATAAGGGACATCCTGCTGCTTCTCGTATATCAGATAATCATCAACGCCCAGATAATCAAGCTCCTGAGCATAGACCGGTCTCGGCTCTTTTGATACAAGTGAAGTAGTATCTGTAAGTATTATGCCGCCAGTTTCGGCATCGTATTTATATTCGTACAAGGGATTATTCCTCCTTGAGTCTCATTTCCTGAGCTGTCGCTAAAACCTCATTGAGCTTACTCCTTCTCAACCAGTATTTATGGGCAGAAAAGAAGTCTCCAATCGTTTTCTCCGTCAGCTCCAATTCGCTACCTGCGGCGGCTTTTGCCAGAAGAGATGTGTAGTTGTCAAAAGTCATATGAATCGGGTATATTGCGCCGATAATATCCTGCTTTGCAGGACCGCCCATTGAACGAAATTCTTTGCTGTAATGACTGCAAAAACTGTCTAGTAGAAAAGAGTTCCATGGGAAGTCCTCAACATAGGGAAAGGAAGTAAAACTTTTAATGTCAGCCAAAGGAACCACGCTATTTTGAACATACATCGAGATTGCGTAGTCGATTGCTTCGACATCAAAAGACACCATATCGTTATGCACAAATGTTTCTTTGTCAACTCTGATCATGTTGTCAAAAGCGGCGCTTAATCCGTATGTGAAGCGACCACTGATATCCCGTTCATATGCTTCTATCTCATTAACGGATATCTGCTCGTGTTCAAGGCAAAACTCCTTCATCACATCGTACACTCGGACTTCTGCGCCTTTTCTTGTGATGATTGAGCGCTTCCTGTCGTAATCTTCCGATAGATACCTATCAAACAGGAGCGTCTGCAATGCAGAAGCATTGATGCCGGGATTCATGCATTCACTTTCATAAACATCAATGCTTCCAAGCTTGGAAAAGTTATTTTCGGTTATATCTTCTTCTATACTTCTCCTTGCGGCTTCAACATCGTTTTTCGACAAATATATTTTCCCAGAAAGAGCATATACTTCGTCGCCCATAGAGACGAACTCAGGGCTTCTGGAACAGGTCAAACGAATCTGATAAAGGTCAACATACGGCAGGCGACTTTTTATCTCATGGTAGTCGATATATATATCATTCCCGTAAGCACGTATTATGTCATCAACCAAAGAGTCGTTCTTTGAAAAGCACGCATATGCCTTATAGAAAACCATTTCAGGCGCAACAGCCTCAAGTACCGTTTTTAACATCTCTGCCGAGAAAATCTTATCCGCAGAAAGCTGTTCTGAAAAAGCGTTGTACAGTTCTTCGTAATACACTAAACGATATTCTTGTTCCCGAATATTATCGATTAACTTCTTGAGAAATTCCTTCGTTTCCTTAGAAGGAACATATATCTTGTCTTCATACTCCAATCCAACCTGAAGAGCAAGTGCATCAAGATCTATATTGTCTTGGAAGTCTCTGCCTGTAGTATTTTTATAAGCAGCTGCAAATTTCTTTCTCGCAATTTGCGATGACTTGCGAAGGCCATTCGGAAAGATATCAGAAATAATCGTTCCCGCAATTGAAAGCAACTCGGCTGAAAAAACTGTCCGAATATTTTGAACCTTTAAAAGTGCTTCCATTTGGTCCTTATTGCCCTCGGTGTAAGTGATGTTGACATCCTCGTAACTTGTACCGCAGATATCTAGCATAGTTTTTATATTTACAATGACTGTCGTTGCGGATATGTTTAGTTCTACATATCTGTCAGGAGCGAATTCACCCGGAGAACGCATTAAAGAAATAGAATGACGGTTTCCAACAAACGGAGCTGACGCTCTTCCATACACTTTTCCAACTACACTATCAATTTCATTTGAATAATCAGCATAGAGTTTTTTCAGAAGCGCTATATAAAGGTCACGCCATTTAGGACGGATCAGTATTGCCTGCCCTCTATATGTGAGACTGTTTACACGCGCAAACGACATGTCCGGGCAGTCGTTAAAATCTACGACAAATACATCCGTATCATTCAGGGCGGGGTGTGCAATGACATGTTCAATCATATATCTTGCTTCCTTGAGCAATTCCTGAAATCTGCTGTTTTGATTTCTATACAAGCTTACCGTTTCTTGAAACAGCTTAGTTGCAGGAACATAAATTTTTCGGCCTTTATAGGCAGAATCCATGCTTTGCATTTGATAAGATATACCGTTTTCATTTCGAAAAATCTCATCAATCTTCCGCCCTCGATGTATGGCCATGGCTCGTAAGTCCGCCGAAACACGCCTGATAATATAGGCTCTTGGTTCACTCTTTTTACAAGCTAAGAGGTAACCGTTTAAAAGTACTACGGATTCGTATATATCCCATTTAGGCTGACTATTCATACAGCTAGTCCTCGATTATCTCAACAACATCCCCAATATCACAATGGAAGATACCACAAAGAGTCGCAATCTCTTTTAGGGAAACATACTCGTTTTTGGTAAATTGCCCCATCATGTATTGACTGAATCCGGCAGCTTGAGCAAGATCGCGTTTTGTCATTTTATTGTTCTTCATCAGTTTCCAAAGTCTGTCATAGCTCACGCGCATAGCCGATCGTCCTTTCTCATTTATCCCAATCAGGGCGCAATACACCCATTTTTACAGGTATCAATGGATATTTTATCACAAGGTCTCGAATAATTCAAGGATATCGGGGTATTTCCGCGATATTTTTCAGAAGTTGTCGGTTTTAGTTGACATTTAAACGCGACCAAAAATTAGGGGGGACCGAACTCGTATCTCTGAACCCGGCTTACGGATTCAGCACACCGTAGCCGAGAATTTCATAATGCCAACTGGGTGCTGATTCACGCGGAAGCTATCGTCAGAGTTGTGCGCTGCGCTTACGGAACTGCCGTCGTGCAGAGTTGACGAACTGCGCCGCGAACTCATTCACAAATACCACATGGAACTCGTCAATAAAGACGTGGGTATGCTTGCCCTTCTTCCCGTTGAGGGGCACACGGTTGAGCATGCATGTTGTCGTTCGTTTTCACTGATATAGGCTTGATGATGGTTATGCCAAAGGCACCATTTGTATTTCACTTGGGAAAGTATAATACCAAGGAAGACGCTGAGGAAAGTGCTTTGAATATTAGTAGCTAAGCAGCTCGGAGAAAATAATTATACCCAACTATACCCTTGACCTTGAGGGTATAGTGGGGTATAATTTTGCATAGAATAGTATCTCACAGGAGGTGCGCTATGGACTTATCTGAGATGCAAACCCGGGCGGCAGAACTGGAACAGCAGATTTCTGCTTTGCCTGCTGGCTCTGTTACGAAGAAGACTGTCAACGGCAAGGAGTACTTTTACCATCGTTGGACGGAGAACAAGAAGCGGCGAGAGAAGTATATTCCCGCTGACGAATTGGAGAATTTCCGTGCTCGGATCGAGCAGCGGAAGGCACTGGAACAGGAGCTGAAAGCGCTGAAAAAGCAGCTGCCCAAGGCAAAACCTACGAACCTTTCTGCGTTTACCACCAATGTCCGCACCGGCGAGGCACTGCGTTCCTTTGCGGCGTCTGTTCGCGGCTATCGCAGGCGCGAGTGCTTCCGGCAGCTGCACGACTTTGTCTACGGCGAGCCGCAGGACAAGGTATTCATCCTCTACGGCCTGCGCCGGACGGGGAAAACCACTATGATCCGCCAGATTTTCGCGGAGATGAGCGACACGGAGCTTACCAAGGCAGCGTTCATTCAGATTACCGCAAAAGACACGCTGGCAGACGTGAACCGCGACCTCAAGGCATTGGAAGCGCAGGGCTTTCGCTATGTGTTCCTCGACGAAGTGACGCTGATGGAGGATTTCATCGAGGGCGCGGCGCTGTTTTCTGACGTGTTTGCGGCCTGCGGCATGAAGATCGTGCTCTCCGGCACGGACTCACTGGGCTTTCTCTTTACCGAGGACGAGCAGCTTTATGACCGCTGCATCCTGCTGCACACCACATTCATCCCTTACCGAGAGTTTGAATCTGTCCTCGGCGTTCACGGCATCGATGAGTATATCCGCTACGGCGGCACCATGAGCCTCGGCGGCGTTCACTACAACGAAACCTCCACATTTGCCAGCAAGGAAAGCACCGACGAATATGTGGACACCGCCATCGCACGCAACATCCAGCACTCCCTGCGCTGCTATCAGTACGAGGGGCACTTCCGCCATTTACGGGATTTGTACGACAAGAATGAGTTGACCAGCGCCATTAACCGCGTGGTGGAGGACATCAACCACCGCTTCACACTGGAGGTGCTGACACAGGATTGGAAGTCCCACGATCTTGGCATTTCCGCCAGCAATCTACGCCGGGATCGGGAGAACCCTACGGACATCCTTGACCGAGTTGACCTTGCGGCTGTCACCGACAGCCTGCGAAAGCTGCTGGAGATCCGCAACAAGGCAGAACAGGCCGTAAAACTGGACGATGTTCACGCGGCAGAAATCAAGGAGTATCTGGATTTGCTGGATCTGACGCGGGAGATCGATGTGCTGCACCTGCCGGATGTCAGCACGAAATCCAGCCGCACGGTAATCGCGCAGCCGGGACTCCGCTATGCGCAGGCGGATGCACTGATTCGCAGTCTGCTGCTGGATGAAACGTTCAGCGCCCTGTCTCTGGCGGAACGTACCGCCGTGCAGCAGCGCATCCTGACCGAGATCAAAGGGCGGATGCTGGAGGATATCGTCCTGCTGGAAACCAAGCTGGCAAACCCCAAGAAGCAGGTGTTTGTCCTGCAATTCCCCGTGGGCGAATTTGACATGGTGGTGTTTGACCCGGAGGCAGGCTCCTGCCGGATTTTCGAGATCAAGCACAGCGAGGAAGCCGTCCCGCAGCAGTACCGCCATCTGATCGACGAGCAAAAATGCGCCCAGACCGAGCACCGCTACGGCCCGATCACCGGAAAGTTTGTCCTCTATCGCGGGGAAAGTCAAGTGGTTGAGGGCATTCAGTATCAGAATGTGGAAGAATATCTGAGAAACCTTGCATGACAAAGCCGCCGCCCCGAATGAAAAATCGGGACGGCAGTTTTATGTGGGCATAAAATCGGATAAACTTGTCATACGACAAGTTCTAAAACAAAAGTTACTTGACGTATGACAAGTACCTTATAAGAATGCTATATGTTAAAAAATAACTGACCGCCATCTCAGTGAGCAGCAGCTTTCTTCAAGATGGCGGCCTTTTATTCGTGGATACGTTTTACGCTTACCAGCTTACATCAGCTGAGATAGAGATCGACCAAATAGGGACGGACCCAGCCGTACATATCAGAAGAAGTGAAGTGGTATCCATCTTGAGATACGATCTTGAGCTGTTCGTACCGCCCGATGTCAAGGGAGAAGGAGATGGGCTTTGATCCTTTTCCGATATTCCCGGAGTCAAAGAGCAGTTTGTCATCGCCATAGATATAGATCCGTCCGGCCTTCTCTGCGTTCTTATAGTTTTGCGAGAGAACTACAGCGCCAGAAAGAGATGTATACCGTTGAGCGATATAGTAGACTGCACTGCCCGTCGGCGTGGAGCCGCTACCCTTACCGACAATAGAGTAGGCGTTGCTGTACTCGTTTCCGTAGTTATCCACAAATGGGTATTCGCTCTTATATTTGGAAAAATGTATTGTGTTGGAATAAACGGAGTCAATCTCGCCCAGCAGTGTTGCGTTTGCACTCTTGCTCAGGGTGAAGGTTTGGCGCAGACTCGGAACGGCCATTCGTGTGACGATAGCGGCGGCCTCGACACGAAGTATGGTCGAACCGGGATTAAATGTGCCGTATTTGTTGGATCCGGACAGGACACCCGCACGGTAAAGTCGGTAAATTGCGCTATAGCCTCGCGTCCCGTAGGGAACATCGGGAATTGCCCCGTCACGGATCGTGTTTTTTTCGGTGAGCGCCTCGTTCGGGAAAGCTGCCGAAAGTATTTCGGCAAACTCAGCTCTTGTCGCCGCCTTTGTATAGCTGCTGTAGCTGCGTGTAAGTATGCCGTTTTCTTCAGCGTAGTCCAGGTACACCTGATACCACACCGTTCCAGTCTGAGTAAAGCTCTCAGTCCCAGTATAATAAATACTGTGCAGACGGCAGGCCATGGTTATAGCTTCGGCGATCGTGATATTTCCTGTGACACCGAATCTGTCGGAAGTGATCCCCTGCATAAGGCTGTAATTATAGGCATTTCTGACATTTTCATAATACCATGCCGACGTTGATACATCTCTAAAGTTGTTTCTGTAGGTCCGCGTCTCTTTAAAGTTATGCAGACCCGCAGAGAACGCACTCTTCCATTGGGCATAAAATTCAATCGTTGTTGAACGATTGTCGGTATAAATAGAGGCATATTCGCTAGCCGAATACGTCTGCCCGTCATAATCACAATACCAGCCAGTAAACTCATATCCGCTGCGAACCGGTTTTGTAGACGAAAGACGGAAACTGGCATAACCGTCCTCAATTTCTATGGATTGTGAAGAGGGAAGTTCCCTGCCGCCATTGCGGTCATAATACCCTATTGTCGCGTAATTACTTTGTGCTGGAGTGTTCGGTTTGACCTCTGTCGTCGAAGAGATCACCTCCCACTGCGCATAATAAGTTAAGGTACAGGATGAGTCAAGGTCGATCTGGATATACTGACCCGGTTCATCTATATCATAATGGGTGTCGTTTTCAAGTCGCCAGCCTTTAAAGGTATATCCGTTTCTGTTTGGTATACTTGACGAAAGCGTATAGGAGGCAACACCATACGCTATTGCTGCTGTATGGCTGGAAGGAACCCCGCATCCGCCATTGGCATTATAGGATATCGTGACTTTAGGGTTTCCGGCATCATAGAGCCATGCGTAATTGACCCACCCGTCCCGGCCATTATACTTTATTTTTGCCCATGTACGGTTTTCATACTGGGATACCGTTACACCGTAAACATATACCGATGTTCTATTCGGTATGGATCCCAGTTCATATGCATCGGCCGTTGACACGGTTGAACAAAAGCGAAGCGTCGATCCGCTGCCCACATTCACCGTCATATCATATCCCTTTGGGTTCAGCGCCGGTTCTGCAGCATACGCCTTGACAGATATCATTTCTGACGCTGAAAATATGATACATACTACCAGGAAAAACGATAATAACTTCTTTTTCATTCGACTTCCCCCTTTGTTTTTTGAAATCCATGATACCGTTTTGAATCGCTAGTGTAGTTTGATTATTCATAGTATAGCACCCATCGCTCATTTCATCAATCATTTTCTCGATTCACATGAGTGATGCGCTCCGAACGGGCACAATCAGAGCGCGAAAACCTTTGCCTATCCGCAGAAAATTTCAGATTCTTCCCTTTGGTACCTTTTCAAACGAGATCCTCATGTACTTCCGCAGCCAGCGGAAATATCAGGGGGACGTCTCCCGCTTGGAGAAAAAAGCCCTGGAGAAACTGCGGGAGGCGATGGAACAGCACGAGTAGAGACGTTCTTGCACTGTTCCAAAAACTATCGTATGATAGTAGCATACGACGCAGAAAGCTGCCTTTGCCGCGCTGGTCGTTGACCGGCAGGCGGGGCAGCTTGTTTCTTCCAACGAAACCAAACAAGAAAATCAGGTGATGACCATGCGACTGATCCACTTATCCGACCTCCACCTGGGCAAGCGCGTAAACGGCTTTTCCATGCTGGAGGATCAGCGCTATATATTAAAAGAGATCCTGCGGATCATTGACGAAGAACGACCGGACGCCGTGCTCATTTCCGGGGACGTGTATGACAAAGCCGTCCCGTCGGCGGAGGCGGTGCTGGTGCTGGACGAATTTTTGTGCCGGCTGGCCCAGCGCAAACTACCGGTACTGATGATCAGCGGCAACCACGACTCCGCCGAGGGGGTGGCCTTTGGCGGGCGGCTCATGGAGCGCAGCGGCGTCTATGTCTCCCCGGTGTATGACGGGGCCGTCCAGCCGGTTGCTTTGCACGACGCCTGGGGAGAGGTGCGGATCTATCTGCTCCCCTTCCTCAAGCCCGCACATGTGCGGCGGTGCTTCCCCGACGAGACCATTGAGAGCTACACCGACGCCCTGCGGGTGGCCATCGGGCAAATGAAGATCGACGCCGGGGCGCGGAACCTTTTGCTGACCCACCAGTTCGTCACCGGCGCGGCCCGGTGCGAGTCCGAGGAGCTTTCCGTGGGCGGCGCAGACCATGTAGACGCCTCCGTTTTTGATGGCTTTGACTATGTGGCCCTGGGACATCTCCACGGCCCCCAGAGCGTTGGAGGGGAGCACATTCGCTACTGCGGTTCCCCGCTGAAATATTCTTTTTCCGAGGCAAAGCAGCAGAAGTCTGTCACCCTTGTAGAATTGTCGGAAAAGGGACAGGTCCAGGTCCGCACAGTCCCGCTGGTGCCCCGGCATGACCTGCGGGAGATCCGGGGGACTTACCTGGCCGTGACAGAAAAATCTTTCTATGACGGGACAGCCACCGACGACTACCTGCACATCACCCTCACCGACGAGGAGGACGTGCCCAACGCCATCGGCAAGCTCCGGGCCATTTACCCCAACCTGATGAAGCTGGACTATGACAACACCCGCACCCGCGGGGCGGTCCAGCTGGAGGAGGCGGCCCCTGTGGAAGAGCTCTCCCCCCTGGACCTCTTCGCGCAGTTTTACCGGCAGCAGAACAACCAGCCCATGACCCAGGCCCAGACGGACTTTGTCCGGGACCTCATCGAAACCATCTGGGAGGAGGATGCGCCATGAGACCCATGCAGCTGACCCTATCCGCCTTTGGCCCCTACGCCGGGAAGACCGTCCTTGCTCTGGAGCAGTTGGGGAACCACGGTCTCTATCTCATCACCGGGGACACCGGAGCGGGCAAAACCACGATTTTTGATGCCATTACCTTCGCCCTCTTCGGCCAGGCCAGCGGCGACAGCCGTACCCCGGAGATGCTTCGCTCCAAATACGCCGCGCCGGAGATGCCCACGGAAGTGGAGCTGGTGTTCCAATACGCCGGGAAGCAGTATACCGTCCGGCGCAACCCGGAGTACCAGCGCCCCGCCAAGCGAGGCAATAAGCTGGTCCTGCAAAAGGCCGAGGCCGAGCTGACCCTGCCCGACGGCCGTTTGATCACCAAACCCAGAGAGGTCAACGCCGAGATCCAGACCATCCTGGGGATCACGCGGGAGCAGTTTTCCCAGATCGCTATGCTGGCCCAGGGAGAATTTCGCCGCCTGCTCCAGGCCAACACCAAGGAACGGCTGAAAATCTTCCAAAGTATTTTCCACACCGAGCGCTACGAGACCCTCCAGCAGCGCTTACGAACCCAGGCTCTGGCCGCCAAAAGCACCTGCGACGAGCTGCGGCGGAGCGTCCAGCAGGACTTGACCGGCATCCAGTGCAGCGAGGATGCCCCCTTGTCTCCCCAGGTGGAGGCGGCCCGCGCCGGGCAGCTCCCCGCCGCGGACCTCTTCCCCCTTTTGGACCAGCTCATCCGTCAAGACGCGCAGGCCGCCGTCACGCTGGCGGCAGAGCTGGACGAGACGGACCGGCAGCTCCGCATCCTGGCCCAGCGGCAGAAGGCCGCCCAGGACCGCGCCAAAACCCAGCAGACCTTAGAGAGCCTGCAAACCAAGATCGCCCAGCAAACCGACGCCCAAGCAGCCAAGCAGACGGCGCTGGAAGCGGTACAGGCCATGCTCCCCCGCGCCGAAGCCCTCAAGGCCCAAACCGTTCTCCTGGAACAGCAGCTGCCCCAATACGACGCCTTGGAGCAAACGCGGACGGCAGTCAAAACCGCAGAACGTGCCGTAACTTCCTATGAACAGCAAATCCAGAAGGACCACCAGCAGCTCGACAGGCTGACCCGGACCATCTCTTCCCTGCAAGCGGAGCTGGCAGACTTGACGGACACCTCGGCGGCGCTTCTGGACGTGACCTATCGCGCCGAACAGGAGACCGCCAGGTCGGAAGCGCTTTCTGCGCTTTTGCAGGACCTCAGACAACAGGTCACGCTGCAGCAGCGCTGGAAGAGAGCGCAGGAGGAGTATCTCACAGCCCGTACCCGTTCCCAGCGGGACCGGGCGGAGTATGAGCAGAAAAACCAGGCCTTTTTAGATGCCCAGGCCGGCATCCTGGCTCAGGAGCTAGAAGAGGGTCTCCCCTGCCCGGTGTGCGGGGCGGTCCATCACCCGGCCCTGGCCCGGCTTGCGGCTCACGCCCCCACCCAGGCAGATGTGGAGCAGGCCCAAGCCGCAGCAGACCGTTCCGGTGCAGAAGCCGCCAAAAAAAGCGCGGCAGCCGCCGCGCAGAAAAGTCAGTATGAAACAAGGGAACGCATATTACGGGACCGACTGGCCCAGCACCTGGGAAACACCGTGGAAACGGCGGAAGTAGACCTGGCGGCCTTGCAGGACCGCGTCACAGCCCTTTGGAACGAAGCCCAGGCTCAAGTGCGTTCCCTGGCCGACCGGCGCAAAGGCTTAGAGGCCCAGCAGAACCGCCGCAAACAGCTGGAGCAGCGCCTGCCCCAGGAGCAGGCCCAGCTGACGCAGGTCAGCCAGCACAAGCAGAAGGCGGAGCAAGCCCTGGCCGGGGAGTGGGTCCACGCAGAGAATCTGCAAGCCCAGCTTCGGCAGCTGGAAGCACAGTGTTCCTTCCCAGACCAGGCGGCAGTGACCCGGCAGATCCGGGCCATGGAAGCAGAGGCTCATCAGATCGAAGGTGCGGTGGCCTTGGCCCAGGCCGCCCTGGACACCGCCGGGAAAACCCTGGAGGGCCTCCGCGGCCAGCGGATCCAATTAGAGGCTCTGCTGGCCCAGACGCCCCAGGAGGATCTCGACGCCCTGGCAGAGCAGCAGCGGCGCCTCCAAGCCCAAAAGGCCGCTCTGACCCAGGACAGCAAGACCCTGGCCGTGCGGCAGAGCCGGAATGAGACGGTGCGGCAAAACGTCTCCGCCCAGTCTGAGGCCCTGTCCCAGGCGGAGGCGCGGTTCCAGTGGCTCTGGTCCTTACATGAGACGGCCAACGGCAGTCTCCCCGGCAAGGCGAAGATCATGCTGGAGACCTATGTACAGATGGCCTATTTCGACCGCATCTTACACCGGGCCAACGTGCGCCTCATGGTCATGTCCGGGGGTCAGTATGAGCTCAAGCGGCGTTCCGTCGCCGCAGACGTCCGCTCCCAGAGCGGCTTAGACCTGGACGTGCTGGACCACTACAACGGCACCGAGCGCAGCGCCGACACCCTCTCCGGCGGAGAGGCCTTTCTCGCCTCCCTCTCCTTGGCTCTGGGGCTGTCGGACGAGGTGCAGGCCTCCGCCGGTGGCATCCAGATGGACACGCTGTTTGTGGACGAGGGCTTTGGCTCCCTCAGCGAACAGGCCCTGGAGCTGGCCCTGCAAGCTCTGGCGGGGCTCTCGGACGGGAACCGGCTGGTGGGCATCATCTCCCACGTGGCAGAGCTCAAGGAGCGCATCGACCGGCAGATCGTGGTCTGCAAGGAGCGCAGCGGAGGAAGCTTTGCAGCAATACGGGGAGAAAGATGATGCGGTACCCGCTATAGCTCGGAAGCTATAACAGGTACCGCTCTTCCCTTTCCCGCATTCAGGATACTGCAAGCATCACAACAGAAGGGCAACAGGGAAAAATTTTTATAGTTTCCAATTTCTCGCAAACCAGAAACCTCACAGCAGCCACAGTTCTTCTGCCACGGTCTTGGCTTCGCTGCGGCGTTTCACGCCCAGTTTTTGCAGGATATGACTGACGTGGCTCTTTACGGTGGCCAGCTTGATGTCTAAAATTGCGCCGATCTCCGCGTTGCTCCGGTCGGCGCAGAGAAGCTTGAGCACTTGCAGCTCCGTCGAGGTGAGGGACTCTGCCGGGGACAAGCGCAGGCGGAGGAAATCCGGGTAGTTGGCCGCCTGGACCCTGGCGTAAGCGACACTCTGCTTGAGGAAGGCCGGGTCCCCCGGCCAACCGCATCTTTCCAGCAGAGGCAGGATCGATGCGCCATAGCAGCTCACCGGGCGGAGGAAGTGGTACTCTGCCGCCGTGTCCAGGGCCTGGCAGAGGGCCTGGGACCAGGTCTCGTCTTTCAGGCGGTGGCAGGCGATGGCCATCAAGAGATGCAGGTGGATGCCGTCGATGTGGCGCTGGCAGGCGGTGAAGTAGGGCTCCAGCGCCGCCAAGGTCAGCAGGGCCGCCCGGCTGTTGCCCAGGGCGATTTCCGCCATGGCCTGGGTCAAATACTGGTAGCGCTTCATGGTCTGCAAATGGATCTGGTCCTTGGGGGCCTTGTCCCGGTACCAGTCCCCCACCGCCACCAGGTCCCCCTCCCGCAGGTCGATGCGGCAGAGCATGGCGTCGAGGTTGGGCAGGAAGCGCTCCTCGTTCACCTCGACAAAACGTTTGCGCAGAGACTCCAGCGTAGTGCGGGCGTCCAGGGCGCGGCCAACGCTGGTCTGGTAGCGCACCAGCATCCCCACCACGGCAAACTCGATGTCCGGGGTGCCCCTGCGGTGGATGTCGTTGAGCTTGGACATGAGGGCCAGCATCCGGTTGGAGACGTCCTCGCCCTGTTCAAACTTGCTCTCGGCTATGGCGCAGTCCGGCAGGCCTACCCCGTCCTTGCCCAGGACAGCCTCTACGGGGAGGCGAATGGTCTGATAGAGCAGATCGTCCTTCTTGCTCCAGGCGGAAAAATCCTTGCCGCCGTTTAGAATGCTCGGCTGCATACTGGTCACGGAAAAGGGCGGCAGGGCGATCTCCCGCTTGCTCAGCAGCCGAAACACCTTGGGGATGGTGTCGATCAGGCCCGTCACGCCCCGCTGGGGCAGGGCGATGTCCAGCCAAGCCAGGCGGCTGCGGGCCTGTTTCCGGGCCGCGTCGGTCCGCTCGCAGCGGGCGGCGAAGTCCGCCAGAGCCTGGTACCAGCGCTCGGACTCCTCATAATCCATCTCCAATGCACAGAGCATACACATGGCCTGCATCAGGGCCGGAGAGGCTAAGATCTCCTCCTCCGGCAGGGCGCGGTAATAGCGTTCCATTTCCTCATAATGCCCGGTGCCGGGGTGATACTCGGCGTTGCGGATGAGCAGGTCGGAGACCTTGGCGTGGTCCCCCGCCTTCGTGTAGCACTCCAAGGCCAGGGCCGACTGACCGTTCAGCTCGTAGTATAGACCGCCCCGGTCGAAGATGGCCCGCTGTTTCTCCGGGGTGTATTCCCGGTCCATCTCCCATTGCAGAAAGTTGCGGAAAATATCCCAGAAGTGGAAGCGCTGGATGCCGTCGTACTGAAGCATCGACGTGTTGCGCTGGAGCCAGTCGATGACTTCCCCCACCGCGCTGTCGCCGGTGACCATCCGGGCCAGCTCGATGTCGAAGGTTGTAAAGGGTGAGATCTCCAGGAGGAAGCGGCGGATGGGCAGGTCGAAGCGGCGGTAGACCGCCGTCTCATAGTGGATATACAGCTCCCGGCGAACCTTGGCGTCGGTCTTCGGGCTGTACGGTGAGCCGTTGGCCATTTCTCGGCCGATCATGGAGACGGCCAGAGGATACCCCAGGGACTCCCGTTGAATGGCCGTGACCTCCAGATCCGTAGGGTCGCCCCCCATGAGGCGAAGGAGCTTGGCTGTGCTGTCCCGGTCGAAGAGCAGGGCTCTGGCATCCAGCACCAGCATGAGGCCGGAAAACTGAAAGTGGATCAGCCACCCCGGCGGAGTGCCCCGCGAGAGGAGAAAGAAGCGCCGGTTCGGGCTGCGGCGGATGAGCTCACACAGAGGCTCCTGCTCCTCCTCCGGCAGGTTTTGCAGCTGGTCCAGCAGCAGCACGTCCCACGTCTCCCGCAGCAGGGGCAGGCGAAAGCCCGGCTCCCCTGCCGCAGCGAAATAGACCTTCTTCCCCTCCAGCAAAGCCCAGGCCGTGGTGGTCTTGCCAAAGCCGCAGGGGGCGCTGAAGAAGATCACCCTGCCGTGGATCATGGCGTTTTTCACCTGGTCTGCCACGAATGGCTTGATGACGATGGCATCCTGCATGGTTTCTTCCCTCCTCTCGCAGGCAGTGTATTTCCGCGGGTCATGCCTCCGGCAGGGTGAATACTTTGCCGGGGTTTAAGAGGAGCTTCGGGTCAAAAACCTTTTTGATGCCCTGCATGAGGGCGATGTTGGTGGGGCCGGCGGCCTGGGCCAGGTACTTGATCTTGCCCCGGCCAATGCCGTGCTCACCGGAGATCTGGCCGCCCAGCTCCATGGTCTTGGCGTAGAGCTTGGACATGAAGTCGTCCACCTGCTGTACGAACACATCCTTTTCCAAATCGTTGGAGCAGGCGTAGATGTGCAGGTTGCCGTCCCCGGCGTGGCCGAAGTATTGCAGCTGGAAGTCGTAGTTTTTGGCCAGGGTGTCGGCGTAGACGACGTACTCCGGGATCTGGGTCACGGGGACGACCACGTCGCACTCATCCAGCAGCTTGCACTGCTCCTCGATGCCCTCCAGGAAGGAGGAGCGGGCGGCCCAGGCTTCCTTGCGCTTGGGGGCGCTGTCAGCCACCAGCACATCTAAGGCTCCCTGATCCAGAAGCAGCTCGGCGGCCCGCTCGATGATGGGGTTCAGGGCCTCGTCAGACTCGCCGTCGAAGGTGATGAGCAGATACGCGCCCACGTCTACCCCATCGACCACGCGGGGGAAGACCTGCTTCTTGAGGTACGTCTCGGAGGTCACGAGAATGGCCTTCTCAAAGAACTCAATGGCCTGGGGGTTCAGCCCGCTGTGGCGGAGCTTGGGGACCATGGCGATGCAGGAGGCCAGGTCCTCAAAGGGGACGACCAGGCTGACCGTCGCTTTCGGGGCGGGGATGAGCTTGAGCGTCAGCTCTGTGATGATGCCGAGCGTGCCCTCGGAGCCGATCATCAGGTGCAGGAGGTTATAGCCGGAGCTGGTCTTGGAGACGGAGGAGCCGAAGTGGGTGATCTCGCCGGTGGGCAGGACCACGGTCATGGCCTTCACATAGTCCCGCGTGGCCCCGTACTTCACGCCCCGCATGCCGCTGGCATTGGTGGAGACGTTGCCGCCCAAAGTGGCCAGCTTCTCCCCCGGATCCGGGGGATAGAGACATTCGTGGGACAGGGCGTCCTCCGCCAGCTGCTGGAGGAGAACCCCGGGCTGGACGGTCACGGTGTAGTTGTCCAGGTCATAGCCCAGGATCTTGTTCATTTTGGTGGTGGCGATGACCACGCCGCCCATCACGGGCACACAGCCGCCCACCAGCCCTGTGCCAGCACCGCGGGTGGTGACGGGGATGTTGTTTTCATAGCACAGCTTCATCACGGCGGCAATTTCCTCCGTGGTCAGGGCATCCACCGACGCCTCCGGCACGCGGGTGCCATAGATGGGCATTTCGTCCCGGCCGTAGTCGGGGTTCACGTCGTCCCCGAAATAGACCCGCCCGGGGGCGATTTTTTCCAGTTGTTCTACGATCTCTTTGGTCACAGGTTGATAGCTAGCCATACCCATAACCCTCCTTTTGTTGTCTTCTTATCTTTTTTATTTGAAACAGCGGGGGGATCCCGCCGGCTCAAACCCGCTCGCTGACCAGGTGGAACCCTGCCTCGGTCAGTTCTTTTTTGATCTGGGCGATCTGTTCCCGGTCTCTGGTCTCCAGGCCCAGCTTGAGGAAGCAGCTGGTGATGGACATGTTGGCATCGGACCGGTCATGGTGGACGGAGACCACGTTGCCGCCGCAGTGGGCGATGATGTCCGCCACCTCTTGCAGCTGGCCGGGCTTGTCGGCCAGGGAGAGGGTGAGGCTGACGTTCCGACCGCTGGTGACGAGGCCGCGGGTGATGACGCGGCTCAAGATATTCACGTCGATGTTGCCGCCGGAGACGATACAGACGACCTTCTTGCCCTGGACGGGGAGCTTGTGGAAGAGGACGGCTGCCACGCCCACAGCCCCCGCGCCCTCGGCGATGACCTTCTGCTTTTCCAGCAGGGCCAGAATGGCGGTGGAAATTTCGTCTTCGGTGACGGTGACGATCTCGTCCACGTATTCCTTCACCAGCTCATAGGTCAGGTCACCGGGGTGCTTCACGGCGATGCCGTCGGCGAAGGTATCGGCCCGGTCGAGCATGATGGGCTCCCCGGCCTTTTGGCTCTCCACCATGCTGGCGGCCCCGGCGGCCTGGACGCCGTAGACCTTGACCTTGGGGTTCAAATGCTTGATGGCGTAGGCCACACCGGAGATAAGCCCGCCCCCACCGATGGGGACGACAACTGCGTCCGGATCCTCCAGCTCGTCCAAGATCTCCAGGCCGATGGTACCCTGGCCGGCAATGACCTCCGGGTCGTCGAAGGGATGGATGAAGGTGGCACCCGTCTCCTCCTGAATTTGCAGGGCGGTGGCGTAGGCATCGTCGTAAGCGCCCTTCACCAGGCGAACCTCTGCCCCCAGCTGCTTGGTCGCCTCGACTTTACTGATGGGGGCACCGTCGGGCATACAGATGAGGGACTTGATGCCGTTGCGGGTGGCAGCCATGGCCACGCCCTGGGCGTGGTTTCCGGCGCTGCACGCCAAAATACCGCGGGACTTTTCTTCGTCCGTGAGCTGGCTGATCTTATAGTAAGCGCCGCGGAGCTTGAAGCTGCCGGTCTCCTGTAAGTTCTCGGTCTTGAGATACAGGTCGCAGTGGTCGGAAAGTTTGGTGGCCTTGATGAGGTCCGTTTTTCTGGCTACCTTTTTTAAGACAAAGGCGGCGTGGTAGATCTTGTCCAGTGTCAGCATCTTCTCTTCCCTCCGATGGATGTTGTTGAAATCATATTTTTTGGTTTTTTTGTAGTATAGACCATTTTCCCTACCGACACAAGAGGTTGAAGAAAATGCCACAAAATTTTTACAATTTTTTGGGTAGTACCTACTGGACAGGCAGGTTGGTTTGTGCTATGGTAGGGAACGTGATTAGCGAGTTCTAACCTCGCAGTTGATTTTTGTTTCACGAGGAGGAAACCAAACCATGGGTACAGCCATCGTCATTGTCATCATCGTCGTGATCTGCGTGTTTGCGATTTACAGCTACGGCCATAAGATGCGGCACGGCGGCGGATGCTGCGGGTCCCACGAGGCTGCAGAGAAGAAAGTGAAGGTCGCGGACAAGAACAAGGACCACTACCCCTATGCGGTCACCCTGACCATCGATGGAATGACCTGCTCCAACTGCTCCCGCCGGGTGGAGAACGCACTGAATAGCTTGGACGGTGTCTGGGCCAAGGTTGACCTCGGCGAGCGTAAGGCCGATGTGCGCCTGAAGCAAGCGCCGGACAACGACGCCCTGCGCCACGCCGTGCAGGATGTGGGCTATACCGTCCTGTCCATTCAATAACAAGTCCTGGTCCTCTGCCCTGCCGGCAGAGGACCTTTTTGAAAATTTTTTCCTCTTTTTCGGATTTTCCTCTTGCTTTTTCAGTTAGTCTATGCTATCATCTAACCCGTAATTAGGGAACGCTAATTCTTTGTAGTGAATTCTTCGCAGGTTCATCCTCCAGATGAACTTTTTTCTTGGCCGAGCGTTAGGATTTGCTAACAATTGGGAGGAGGTACTGCCATGGTCGAGCGTTTGCTACCGATGGAGCCAGATGGCAGTGTCGCATGGTCCTATGCCCTGCCGGGCTTACAGATCTGCCAGTTGACCGGCGGCCAGGGGGATGCCTGGCTGTCGGATTCCCTCCGTGGCCCGGTCTGCCTGTTGTTTTGTCAGGCTGGCGGCCTCCAGCTCTATTTGGAGCAGGGACAGGTCTTGGACCTGAATCCCCAGGACATTCTACTCGTCTCCTCCCGCCTGCGGGTGCATCGGGTGGAAAGCCGAGAGGCAAGGGTCCAGCTCATCCGAATACGGCTGGACGGACCGACCCCCTTCGCCGCGCTGACCAGCCTCTGGGGCGCGGCCGACAGCCAGCTGCTGACCCACAAACTGGATGAGCTGCTCCAGGCCGGCGGCGGGTGCCTGCTCTTCCCCAGCAGCCTTTGGAACAGCGCCTTCTTCGCCCAGCTGGACGACCTGCCGGAAGAGAAACGGGGCCAATACTGCGCCATGAAGGGCGTGGAGCTGCTGTACCTGATGCAGAGCAAAGCCATCGTCCCCCTGCGCAGCCCCGGTCGGCGCTATTGGGACCGGGAACAGGTCCAGGCCATTCGGGATGCTCACGACTACATGCTGGAAAACCTCAGCCAGCCTCTCACCATCGAAGCCATGGCCCGGCGCTTTCACATCTCCGGGACGTTCTTAAAGGAAGGCTTCCGACAGATGTACGGGCAATCCACCCGAAAGTTTTTGCAGGCCCGCCGGATGGATCTGGCCGCCGACCTGCTGCGAAACACCAACCAGACGGTTTTGCAGGTGGCCGCCTCCGTGGGCTATGAGAGCGCCAGCCAGTTCTCCCAGATCTTCAAACGGCACTACCACCTGCCCCCCGCCCAGTACCGGCGGCAGATGGCCCAACAAAATGTCTAAAACCACCGATTCCTGACGGAATCGGTGTGTTTTTGCGTCTAAAATTCGCTACAATTTTACCGAACGATAACCTGCTTGTGGCTTTGTTAAGGGGGTGGCCAAGTGAAAAAGCATTCTTTTTGGGCGCATGCGGCTATGATCTGTATGATTATGGCCATGCTTACCGGCCGCAAACGCAAGTAAGACATATCTAATTAGCTAAAAACAACTGAATTAACCAGGAGGTAACGATTATGATCGACTTTAAGAAGTACACTCACGCAGCTCTGTTCGCCGGCGGCCTGCTGTTTGGCACGGCTGGTCTGAAGCTGCTCTCCAGCAAGGATGCCAAGAATGTCTATGCCCACACCACCGCCGCCGCTCTGCGCGTGAAGGACTGCGTGATGAAGGGCGTGGACAAGGTGCAGGAGAGCGCCGCCGACATCGTGGCCACCGCCAAGGACATCAACGAGGAACGCGCCGCCAAGGAGGACGTCATCATCGAGGACGCCGCTGAGGAGACCACCGAGGCTGCTGCCGAAGAAGAGGCGGATGCCTGATCCCCCTCTCCCCCGTGATGTTCCGCGCATCCATTGATTGATCATGAGGCAGAGAGGGCCAAATGCCCTCTCTGTTTTCCCGTTTTGGAGGTTTTCACTATGAAATTCAAAATCGTCCATGAATCCCGTGGGCGTATCCGGGTGCAGGTGATCCAGAACCGCATGACGCTGGAGCAGGCTGACTTATTGGAAGCCTATCTCTGCACCTGGCCCGCCGCCCAGCAGGTCACCGTGCATGAGCGCACCTGCTGCGCCATTGTCCGGTATGAGGGTGACCGGCAAGAACTTTTGACCTTCCTCAGCCGCTTCTCCTATACGTCCACCGAGATCGCCAAGCTGGCCCCCACCCACACCGGGCGGGCGCTGAACCGGGAGTATCAGGAAAAGCTGGTGATGAAGATCGTGTCCAAGGCCTTGCGTTCTGCCCTTCTCCCTGCGCCTTTGGCCACGGCTTACACGCTGTATCGCTCCGTTCCTTACCTGGTGAAGGGCATCCAGTGCCTGTGGAAGCGCAAACTGCACGTGGAACTGCTGGACGCCCTGTCCATCGGCATCTCCATGGCCCGCAGAGACTTCTCTACCGCCGGTTCCGTCATGTTCCTGCTGAGCTTGGGCGAGCTGCTGGAGGAGTGGACCCACAAGAAATCCGTGGACGACCTGGCCCGGTGCATGTCCCTGAACGTGGACCGCGTCTGGCTGCACACGGCAGACGGTGACGTGCTCGTCCCCCTGTCCCAGGTCCGGCCCGGCGACGCCATCCTCGTCCGCATGGGCGGCATGATCCCCGTGGACGGGGTCGTCCAGTCCGGCGAGGTCATGGTCAACCAGGCCTCTCTCACCGGCGAGTCCGTGCCCGTGCCCAAAGGCCCCGGCAAGACCGTCTATGCCGGTACGGTCGTCGAGGAGGGCGAGTGCCTCATCGAGATCACCCAGCAGAAGGGCACCAGCCGCTACGACAAGATCGTTCAGATGATCGAGCAGTCCGAGAAGCTCAAGTCCGCCGCCGAAAACAAGGCCGCCCATCTGGCCGACAAGCTCGTGCCCTACACCCTGGCCGGCAGCGCCGTGACCTATCTGCTGACTCGGAACGTGACCCGTTCCCTGTCCGTGCTGATGGTCGATTTCTCCTGCGCCCTGAAGCTGGCCATGCCTCTGGCCGTGCTGTCTGCCATGCGCGAGGCCAGCGGCAGCCACACGACCGTCAAGGGCGGCAAGTTCCTGGAGGCCTTGGCCCAGGCCGACACCATCATCTTCGACAAGACCGGCACCCTCACCCGCGCCTGC
>OIWK01000157.1_pt1 | contig 67436 bp, 78 predicted proteins | sample 1587401 | NCBI WGS metagenome assembly OIWK01 (sample SAMEA3888911, study PRJEB22519) | human gut metagenome | biome: human gut; feature: human-associated habitat; material: faeces | place: Denmark | collected 2009 | reverse complement strand
CCGACCCAAATTGCAGCAAGTGCTTTGGATCGCGCTATCAACTACACAAACCGATTTCTTCCCCCGTTTTGTGGTTAGCCGAAACATTCTGGCCTTCCCTTTCTCTCTGCTGCTCGGTCCATTTCCCGGTGGCATATCTGTCCGGTGACACATGATCGGCAGGCACGTTCAGGTCGCCGTTGGCATCAAAGTAGCGCCTTGCTTCCTCATATCCTTCATTCCACTGGCGTTCATCGCGGTTGCCCCAGTACATCCCGATACTGTCCGGCTGTGCAATTTTCTGCCGGAACAATTGACCTGCTCTCTGCTTCGTAGCTACCGTGTCAGAACGAGGAAGGCTCGTTTTCTCACTCTTCTCACGATCCGACTTTTCCCGTTTAGTATCAAAAACACTTCGCAGTTTGTCTATTTTAAGGTCGGTGAAGATCTTATCAGTATTTAGTGCATCGGAGTAAGTCTGACAAACCGCATTCTGAACGCCTGTCGACCGCAAGTTATCGCCCTGCATCTGATACTTCGCATAGTTTCGAGCAGACAAAACGCCCCTGACGACTGTTTCGCCAAGGGTCATTTCGCTTGCAATATGACTATCCACCGGTGCATCGGATGTGCTGCAGTTGTTGTAATCACTTGCTTTCAGAGAGAACAATGCTTCCTTTTTCAGGTTTTCCCTCCGAGTTTTAAAGATATATGCACCGGGAGAAAGCCAGATCACGACCTTCTCCGGGTTGTTCTCGATTAGCTTGAACGCAATGTAGCTCTTTCCGGTGCCGGTAGGATGAACAATGGCAGCTTTGCCATACTGGTCCATCATCCGGACTGCCGCATGATATGCCTTCTCGTTGTGTTCAAACAGACATAGTGCCACCCTGTTCACCCCTTTCCGCAATAAAGGGATATCCTTCACATGGAAAATGGAGGATACCAATCTTTCGACATCATTGTTTGAATTCTCCTATTATTTTATCATGGTTATATCTGGGAATCAATAGAAATCTGAGGAAATGTATCCATCCATGTTATAGAAAAAATACGATTCAGCCAGAACTTTTTTGCACATTGCCCAGTTTCGCATGAAAGCTCCAGATGAAAGCATCGATGGACAAAATGTGTGGTCATATAGTTGTCCAAGGCGCTGGAGAGTGCAGTCAGGTGTGATAGCCGCTCCGATGTAATGACAGCCGTTAAATAGAGAGTGCCTCCTCGCGCGGAAAAGCCGGTTCATGCCGTCACATCAGTCAGGAGCTCTGACGAGGCATATCGCACAGTACTACATAATTTTTACTCTCTCCCCTGCTGCCCCTATTTATATATAGGTACAATCAGCATCCCATCACTGCAGCTATCACCCGCTCTGATTCAGGCTATTTGTTCGCACAAAAAAGCCCCTGCCGATCACATTTCTGTGAAAGACAGAGGCTGATTTTACAGCAATGAATCCGTCATCGTCTGATAAACGCTGTCCGCATTTTGCTCTACGCTCTCATTTATAATCTGCACCAGCATCTCCGAAAGCGCAGTTCGTTCGCCCGGAGCGGTGTTCAGCACGATATCCTGCAGAATGTCCCGCAAGATTTTTTCCCGGTCTGGGGAGATAAGACAACTCCGCTGTTCTAAGGAAAGGGAGCCCGCCTCTGGATTTTTAACCACCCCGCCCCCTGTTGCGCCGGTTCTTGCGTAGAGAGTCTGCAAAACATACCCCTGCACACTCATGTTTTCGGCTGCAGCAGACTGGCGGATTATTGCCCCCATCTCCTTGGAGGGTCGAATCATGATGTTGTCCTGGCGCCGATTATATTCTATATTTGCCCTGCTGTGCGCTTCTTTTGTTGCCATAAATACACCTATTATAGTAAATTTTTGCAATACCAGTTAATTGGTATCATTGTACATTTTCCGCAGAGATAAACCAGTTAACGTTGTTTATTATGTCAATAGACGCAAGTCCAGTTAACTGGTATACTCATGCCATCGGGAACACCGGTTCTCACATCCGACCATTCACCCAACGATTTGAAGAGAGGTACGCACATGAGTATCAACGTTTTACTGACCCTTGTCGAGCAGTACAAGGAAGCCGCCCAACTGATCGAGGCCGCACAGGCTGAACAGGAACAGCTGAAGATCCAGATCCGCGAGGCACTGGCAGAGCGCTCCACCAACTATCTGGAAGTAGGATGCCACAAAGTCCGCTTGTCCGATTTCTCCAGCACCCGACTGGACAGCAAAGCCATCAAGGCCGTAGCGCCCGACCTGTACGACCAGTACAGCAAAACGGTCACCGGCACCCGCCTGAGCATCACCTGACATCACCCGAAAAAAAAAGCCCCATACAGCGCCTACCGACCAAAGTTTGCGCTGTACAGAGCCCACAACACCCGCCGGGGCGGGCTACACCAATATTATACCTGTCCCGGCCTTTTTTATCAAGAGGAAGGACCGAAAAATCATGAAACAGACTGTCAAAACCTCCCGCGCTGCTGGTCAGCTGGAAAAGATGTTCCGCGAGCTCAACAAGCACTACTTTGCAGGCAAGCTGCCCGAGCCCATCATCAGCCTGAAAAAGACCCCATCCGCCTACGGTCACATCACCTGCTCCAAAGTCTGGCAGGCAGGCGGCGAGAACAAGTATGAGATCAATATTTCGTCGGCTACCCTTGACCGTCCCATTGAAGAGACCGCATCCACCCTACTGCACGAGATGGTGCACGAACACTGCATGGAGACCGGCATCAAGGACACCAGCAACAACGGGATCTACCACAACCGGCGCTTTAAGGAGCAGGCCGAGGCACACGGCTTGACCGTCGACCACCACGAGAAATACGGCTGGACCATCACGAGCCCGTCCGAGGAGCTGTTGGACTTCATCATCTTTCAGGGCTGGCAGGACATCCAGATGGGTGAGCGGCTGGCGTGGTCGGATATGGCAGGCACCGGAGCAGGCAGCAAGGCACCCGGCAGCAGTCAGACCGGCGCACCCAAGCCTCCCAAGGCAAAGAGCAGCACCCGGCGGTGGGTATGTCCCAAGTGCGGTACCATCATCCGGAGCACCAAGGAAGTGCGGGTCATCTGTGCGGACTGCATGGAGCTATTCGTGAAGGCTGACTAATCATAGCAGGACAGAGAGCGAGGGCACGAGTGAGAGTAGTGCTATTATATAAAATCACAGGAGACATTCCATGGATACTTATAAAATCGCTGTTGACACCTTTCTTGCCGAGACATCCGAGTGCAAAGCCAGTGGGTGCGCCGTTTTTTCCGGGGCAGACATCGCGTTCCAAGACATCCAGCTGCACACGCACCGGAACAAGTCAGAGCTGCATTTCATGGCCGGACACACCATGCTTTCCATCCCCCTTGCCAGCATCCTGAGCATTGAAAAAGCTGGTATTGCGGGATATCCAGACCACCGAGTATGAGATCATCACCAAAGAGAGCGGCACCATTACCCTTGACGTTGTTTAAAAATGCATCCGTAAAGACAGAGATCCGCCGGACTGTGAGAGGACGCCCATTATTTAAAGGAGAGCAGCTATGACCATTATATCAGAACGTTTGCAGCACCTGCGCCTGACGCACGGCTATACCCAGACCGAGCTTGCCCGAACCATGGGTGTGACCCGCCGGGCAGTCTACGCATGGGAGCACGATAAATGCCCCGAGATTCCTCATCTGATCCAGCTTGCCCAATTCTATCAGGTGTCGACCGATTATCTATTGGGGCTGGCCGAGTGAGGTGTACCCCGCCACCGGAGGCCTTACCGGATACTTTTTGCCTGCTATAGTGCGGTCAACCATCAGTCCGCGCGACGGCAGCCACAATGCTCCATATTTTTAACAGCACACATGTAAGTCCATCTTATCGGATGCATCGTTTGGTAGACTTCAGGTACAGCAAAAGCAAACACACTTCAAAATACAGGAGGATAATATTATGGCAGGCGCTTTTTCGTTATTTTTAGGCATGTTGGGTCTTGGTGCAGCTGGTGCAGTCAGCGCGGGACAGAACGCAAAAATCAAGAAGGCAGATTATCAGTATGGCGAGGAGCATGGCCTTCATGGCACCTCTGAGGTTCTGCAAATGCGGGAGCGGGTGCGTAAAGAATGGTGGAGTATCTGCGGCAAAACCTACAACGCATGTGAGCGGCCTGCATCGAGTTACGGCGACCTCAGCAGAACCCCGTGGTGCTATCTGAAAAAACGTTGGTTCATTGACCACCTGAATAAAAAGGGCATCCCTTATGATGATCTGGTCGTGGATGATGTTACCGGTGTTACCTTCTACGAGAGCCAGAAAAGAACGTCCCAAGCCTATATGAGAAAGCTGCGGTAATAGGCATCGCGCGTCATCGTCACCATTTCTATCAGCAGAAGGAGGTAAGCTTATGGCTGAAAATAAATTCGTTGTCAAAACGGTATTCCATGATGAAAATGGAGATACTCTGCTTCGTGAAGATTACCGTGAAACACGAGAAAAAGCACAGAAGCTCAAGGATTTGGCTGATTTTGGCTATGCCGGACTTTTTGGCAAAGGTCAAACGAAAGTTACCACAGAAATCATTGAACGCTGACACCAACCACCATTTCCTATAGCAACAGAGCTCTGCCGCTCAGCACGAGTAGCAGGGCTCCTTCTATTTTATACAGTATTCAGTCAGAAAGCGAACTTAAAAAGCCGCGTTTAATATCAGACAGCACACATCCCGGCGGATTTTCGATTTGATTATGAGTCTCCCCGAAATTGTGGGGGAACAGTTTCATTCGACCACTTTTGGTCAAACGTTATTGGTTTTATAGAACATGGAGGACCGCTCATTTTTGAGCATACTCACTTGTGCGCACGGAGAACATGTTTGAGCACCATCTACATCTGCTCAAAATTGAGCACATCTTTCTCTTGATGGGGTCAGTCTAAGCGACCTCACTCCAATTTAGGCCGTTGCAGGTGCGTACTGTTTGGTACAGAGTCTCATACGGCAATCCCATCAGCGCAATGCAGACCGCCTTGACCCGCTGATCTGTGTCCTCAAAATGAGGACTCAGGTAGTCAATCACACAGAGGAACGCGATTTCTTTGTCTACAGTTTTCGTGGTGTTATGGAAATTTGTCGTCTGTCACGAGCGTAACAAAGACCGTCATCTGCTATGAGGCGTTTTACTTTCCCTCAAATCGAGGGCTACTGCGAAATACCGACGCCTTTATCTGAGCGCTATTGAACTTTCCTCATTTTGAGGACTGTTGAGCTTTTACCGGTTTGGAGACTGCTCATTAATTGTATCATCGATAGAATATGGATTTTTGTAGTCGTTTTGACTACGGAGCTTTTCCAACCGTAATCATTTTGATAACAGTTCATCGACCCTCAATTTGAGGGGTGAGCTTTTGAACTCCGAACGATTTGTTCGATGTTGTATAGGCGGTGTCTTGAATGGTCTTTTGGGGCAGCTTAAAATTCCGCCACGAAAAGGTGTCCACAGTGTAGACAGCCTTACATTATGCAATAACACGATATATTTTGATTGAGGTATACTTTTTAATTGTATCAATCCAGATAGAATCACACTGCAGCAGATGTTTTTCTCAACTATTTGAGATATTTCACTCTGATCAAATCGTCGCCCATTTCTGATATGCGACCTATTGGTAAAGGATTGATAAAGAGGAAGGTATTCGCTGGCGCTCATACCATTTAGATCAACTCCAATCTTGAAAAAGCTCACAGGTTCGCTTAGTCAAGATTTCCGTTGGCGTGATCATGTTAACCGAGCGTTTCTGTCCCGTCCTCATGCTTCGGCCGTTCAAGAAGCACTCGGCTAACACAACCACGCAAAAAAAACAAATAAAGTAACTCAAGAAGCGGTCTTAGTGCGCATATTTTTCACTTTATTATATAGTATAGTGAATTTTGTGCGCATTTTACTGCTTTGTGACCCACCAGACATTCTTATTTCGCAGTTCTCCACTTGTTGCGCGCTTTTTCTGTAGATCGTATCCATATTGCTGCAACCATTGACGTGCGCAGGTATAGCTTGGCAACGATTTCTCGGCGTGTCCATCTGCCTTGTTGTAGATGTGCCCCAGCTCAAAGAAGATCTTCTGCCACTCTTCGTAATAGCGCTCTTCATTCAGGTGGGCATCCAGATATGCAAGCAGCGGTGGTGGTTCAAGGGGTTCAACTTTCGCAAGCAGGCTTTCATCGATCTTTTTCAGCAGCTCTGTCTGATACCCCTGTTCGAGCATTTGCAGCAGGAAAACACGTTCTACACGAGCCTGCAAGGTCGCACGTTTCCGCCAGCAGTATTCACCTTCCCGTGGGTCCAGAACGACTGTATGGCTTTTTTTCAGTATTTCCACTGTTTCAGGCTGATGCAGGTATGCCTTCCATGCCTTCCTATCATCAAACCATTTTCGATATGCCTTGACCGGTTCCAGCTGATACTTCTCGATTTTTTTAAGTTCTCCTTCCAGACGTTCTTTGGGGTAATGCAGCAAATATACCGCGCAGGTATCCCCCTCATCCAAGGGACGTTTGCGGCCAAAGATCTGCGCATTAACGAGCGGGTTCCACAGTTCACTGACAATATATTTCAGCGCACGGTCTTTCATATCCACACCATTATAGAGGGTCGTTGTGGTCAGTGTAACCTGATGCTGCAGAACATTGCCCACGAGCACATCATCCAGTTTGTCAAATTCGTCCGCTTCCTGACGGTATTTGGAGCACAGGCACGCCACATCCTCTATGCCTTCTGCCTTCAGAGTGTCCCGCAGTTTTCGCAGCTTGGCGATGGTATTCACAAAAACGAGGATCTTTTCTCCCGGCTGTACCCGGCGGATGATATCCAGCTCGTCATCGTCACGGTAGAAAAACTTCACGCTTGACACAAACCGATAATCCATCGGCAGACGATAGTGCTGTCCCTTCGGGATCATATTCCGCAGCTCCCAATAGGCAAAGAAGGGGCGGGCGGTAGCGCTCATAAAGATGCAGGTCTTCGTTGTCCACAGCTCTTTAATAGCCTCATAGCTTGCATCCACATGATCGTTGAAGCTGGCATCTGTTACCATGTAGTGATACTCGTCTGACACGATATAATCAAACGATCTCAGATAAGTTTTAGCGGCATCTTCATTCCTTTGCAGGAAGGTTTCCAGCCACTGGTATGTTTCAACACGGATGGTGTGCTCATACTTGTTATCTATGGCGGTTTTGTCAACAATTCCTCCAAGCGCGGGATCATAGTCCTCGTAGGATACCTCTATACTCCCCAAACGGTTCACATCGCGCTCGATCTGGTTGCGCAGAGCTTCGCGATTGCACAGGATCCGGATACGCTTACGATGTTCATATGCCCACGGCAGCAATGTCTTCAGAATAAAATAGGTCTTGCCGGAGTTCGTACCCGCATCAAACACCACGATCCCATGCCAGTTCTTGTAATCCTCGCCAACAAGATCTGTGATGTACTGTTTTGCAGGCTGTGGAGTTGCCCCGGCGGTTTCCGGTTCTTCCTCCGGCACAATGGGATCAAGCTGTTCGTCGGTATCCTTTTTCTTTTTGCGAGCGGCCTTAATACAATCCAGAATCTCCTGCAGTTTTTGCTGTCGTTCTTCTTCCGTCAACGAGGCAGGGTCAATGTGCTGCTCCTGCTCATACTCCCGTTGTGCCTCAACCAACTTCAGGTAAAAACCATCGAACGGCCAGCGCTTCTCTTCATCACTCATATTGATCCGCGTCTCCTTTTTTGATTTCACTATACCATAATTCAGCCCGTTTTACAACCGCTGAAAACCCCGATATTTTCAGGGTTGTTCAATATATAAAGCGGTGCAAAGCGGGCAAAATCGGGGGCAATTAGTAACAAATTAGTATCAGATTTTTGTCAAATACTTCTTATCAACTGCCCCGGTAATTGCCCCGGTTTTCTGCGTGGAAATTACAATCCTGTTGCCGCTGATTTCACGCACATAAAGGGTTGAAGAATACACCCACGAAGAAAATTTTGTGCTGCTGCCATATACCGGGGCATTGGAAGTCAGCTTCACCTTATCACCAACCGCAAGGGAAGCCGCTGCTGTTCCCCCGCTGGAAGAAACGGCTTTTCCCTGTTCCGTAGTGATATAGGTATCAAATCCGGCTGCTTTCAGCTTTGCCGCCATAGCATCAGCATTTTCTTTCTTGCTATATGCTCCAACCTGAATTTTGTAATAGCCGCCCGCCTGAACCATGTAAGTATCAAAGCCCGCCGCCTTTACCTTTGCAAGCTGTGCATCAGCGTTTGCTTTCTGCTTGTATGCCCCGGTCTGTACTCTGTAAAGAGTGCCGGAAGGCTGCTGTGAACCGCCGCCCAAACGGGAAGTAACCTTTGCCGCAAGATCGCCCAAACGGTTATAAAGCCAATCGCCGGGGCAACTCTTGTTTGCAAACCAGCGGTGAACGGTAATAATCATTTCATCCGCTTTCGGTTCATAGGCAAGGGTTTTATCCTTATCCCCAAACCAAAGCAATTTACTTTTACCGTTACGCTTGCAAATGTCGGTGCAAAGGTCAATCAGGGCGGCATATACCGCATCCGTCATTGCATAGGGGGCGGTTTTGTCAGAAGAACATTCGATTGTAACCGCCCGCTGATCGTTGGCATTGCTGGAAGAACACCAAGAACGGTTTTTTTCCTCTACACAAAGAGAAATTCGCCCATCCGTACCAATACCATAGTTGCAGCTTGCTTCCCGATCCGGGCTTGTGAAGCACCCACAAATTGATTCACAAGAAAGCTGCCCCACCACACAATGGGGGGTGATCCGGTCAATGCTGTGTGTACGCTGCCCGGAATGGTTCGGTGAAAGTTTGGTATATACAACCAATCCTGAATTACTCATTTTCTTTATCCTCGCTTTCTGCCTGTTTCTTCAAAACTTCAATCGCCTTGACGATAACCGAAGGGATAGGCACACCCATCAGCCCCGCATTTTCAATAATGGAAATTGTTTCATTCGCAATAAAGGCAATCACAACCGCATCACGGATGAAATTAGAACCCATAACCAAATCAAGGCGGCAAGCGACCAGCACCACAAGAAGGGTAACGCCCTTTCTGCAAAGCCCCTTCCACCCTGCACGGCTTTCAAGTGTTCCGTTTTCCGTCTTTTCGGAATTGTGGAACACGCCCGCCACAATAAGCCCGGTCAGGTAGTCAATTCCCATGAAGATCATCAGCGTAATAAGGGCGGCATCCCACCCGCCGAACAGGGAAGCAATTACACTTCCGATAACGCCGATTCCCGTACAAATTCCTTCTTTCATGTTTTCATCTTCCTTTCTTTGTTGGTAGTAGGCAAGCGAAAACCCGCACACAAGGCTTATATAAGCCCTATATGCGGGTTTTTAGCTTGTCTGTGATAGTTTCCTTGCCCTCGACTTATTCAGCCAGTTCAGGGCAATCAAGGTCAATCAGAACCTGCTTCACCTGTTCCTGAATTCTCGCCGGAACATCAGCAAAGGTTTTCTTGCCCTTGACAATCAGGGTTGCATAAACAACTGCCATTTCTGCCACATCCTTTCTGAACAAAATTTTTATGATAAGATTGGTAATCAATCCGTATCACCTTCAACCAAAGCCTGAACCGCTGCTTTCAGTTTTTCCGGTACATCATCAAGAGTTTTCAAGCCCTTTCTGATAAGGTCAGCATATACCTTTGCCATGATTTTTCACCCCTTCCTTACACCATCAGTTCATACACTTCACACAAAGCAATCTGTGTATCTGTGATCTGCTGCTGCAACGCTGCATTGTCCGTTGCCTGTTGCAAAATGAATTCATCCTTGCTGTACTGAATCATGGTGAATTCATAGCCCACGAATTCATTTTCTTCACCCACATTTTCAGAAATTTCCTGAATGTCGGTGTGCTGCCAAACGCTGAATTCATCAATCACAATGGGTTCAGGCTTGACGGTGCTTCTTACTCTGCCATAGTCAACCATGTTTTACGCCGCCTTTCTTTTATATTTTTTGGTTTTGACAACATCCCGATAATATCGGTCTGCATCGTCTTGAATTGGTGCAATGTACTTTTTCCGCAAGCGGTAACTATCACAATGCTTTAGCCATCCCTTATAGGAATTTACGGAACACCATTCAGAATAGTTCATCATCTGCCCGCTTGCTGTTTTCTCCCTGATTGCAACCATCTTTTTCTTGAAGTTGGTGCAACTGCTCTTGCGAAGCAAGGTATAATTCAGGAAGGTTCGATAACCGACAAAATCAACACCCCGCACATAGGAAGGGAACACTTGCCAATTCCCTTTGATAGTCAACCGTAATTCCCGCATGAAATAAACATCAATTTCCCGTTTCAGGGCATGAAGTTCTTCTTTGCTGCTGCCGAAAATCACAATATCATCCATGTAACGGAAGTAATGCTTCACCCGCTTTTCTTCCTTGATCCAGTGGTCAAAATCAGAAAGATAGAAGTTTCCGCAATATTGGGAAAGATAGTTTCCTATCGGTATTCCGGTTTCTTCATCAACATCTTCATCAAAGAACCAAAGATCACGAATATCTTCAATGTTAGCGGTGCAAATGCTATCTATGATTTCATCCAACAACCAAAGCAATTCACTATCTTTGAAAAGCCGTCTGAACTTTGCTTTCAAAATATCGTGATTTATTGAAGGGTAATAGTGCCTTACATCCAGCTTCAAGCAATATTGGCAATTCGGAACATCCTTCCACATTGCATCTTGAACATCATGCAACGCTGCGTGAATTCCTCTTTTGGGTAACGCTGAATAGGTGTTCTTTGTCATGTGCCGCATTAGATACGGTTCAATCACTTGCAGAATCGCCCATTGGCAAATACGATCCGGGAAGTAGGGTAGTTTGAAAATCTCCCGGTCTTTGCCGCTGTCATGCTTGATAAATTTTTCGTAAGGTGAAGTTTGGTAGGTGTGATTGATAAGCATTTCTTGAAGGCGTTTCAAATAGCCTTCTACATCTGCATCAACCGCTTTTACTTCCTCATACCATCCCTTTCCCTTCCGTGCGTTTTTGTGTGCTTTGCGTAGGTTATCCATAGAATAAATTTGTTCATATAGATTCCCGTATCGCTTCATTGTTGAATGTTCCTTTTGTATGCACATCAGCCGAATCTTCAACCTTTGAAAATTAACTTTCAAAGCCTACCAACACGACCAAATTTTATTTTTAACTTCCCCCTTTCGGGGGCTGTCTGTTTTGCCATGTGGCACGGTCTTTCAGGAATACAGATTTATCATTGAAACAGCCGGGGAATTTTCCCCGGCTGAATCGTGCATTTACTAACTGCCTGCTGATATTCCGATTACGATTAGAAGTAGCATTATTCAGATTCCAATAGAAAGTACCTGCATTAGCACTGTTATTCCATTTACTGCCTAATTTAGTAACCTTTTTCATGGTTTCTGTTTTAGTGCCGTCTGTTCAACCGGATTGTAAACAACAATACTCCCTGAACTACCGATTTTATTTAATTGTTCAATGTTTGTTCAACGGTGTTAAGCGGCTTCCTTTTTGGAAGGTACATACACTAACCGCCCGCCGACATTCCGATCACGACTAGAAGCAGCATCATTCAGAGTCCAAAAGAAAGCACCCGCATCAGCACCGCCATCCCATTTACCGCCCAATCCAGCAACCCGCCAGCCGGGATTTTGATTCCAATAGTAATCACCAACGGGAAGGGTGGAATTGCCTGTGTGTTCAGCCGTAACGAACAACCAATCGAATTCTTCCGAATAGCCGAAAGCGGAAATATAACCGCTGCCATAATCGGGGTGAATTCCGGTATTTTTATAGGGGCTTGCTTTGCTATCATCAACAAAGCCATGATTCGCAACATAAAGCGTTCCAAAATCGCCCGTGGTAAAAGTAGCGGGGTTTTCCTCGTTCATGCCGTCAATCCACGCCCAAATGTTACCCCAAATGTTTTCTTCACCACGATAGGAAACAATGTTGTAACCGTTGGCATTGGTAACAGAACCGGAAGCGTTACCCAAATTCACGGTTGCCCCGGTGATCTCCGTCATGGAAGTGCTGCCATCATCTGTTTTGTTGGTAACACCGTTGCCAATCGCTTTCTGCATATCGAAAGAAGCGTATTCAATCAGCATCAAAAGCTGCGAAGCGGCGATTGTTGCAGCATACGCCTGTTCCCAACCTTTACCCCGGTTCTGTGCCAGCTTTCGGGTGTTCGCTCTTGTCAGATTTTGCTGCAAGCCGGAAGCGGGCTTTGCGTTTGCAATACTGCAAAGCACATCAGCGGCGAAATCTGCCACCTGTGCATCGTCCAAAATATAGGCGTTTGCGGAAGTGTCGAACAACGAACCTTCAAAGGCTGCAAGGTAAATATACGGGTTCACATTGCCATTTTCCACAAAGGCGGGGTGAACCTTAAAGCCGGGTTTCAGGGTGTCCGAAACATAATAGCGGGCTTTCCTGATCTTCATGCCCTTTGCACCCTTTTCAAGCACCATAGGAACAACCTTGTAATAAAATTTAGGCTGTTCAACCATCACCTGAACCTTTGTTCCGGCTGCGTTCTTTCCGGTTGTGGTGTAATTGGCATCCCCGTAATAGGCGGTTACTGTTCCATCATCCGCAACATTGCAGCGTTTACGCCCGCCAAAGGCATTGATTGAATCAAACCCTTCCCCCGGTGTACGGTTTACCGCCCCGGAAAGGCGGGTAAATTTCTTGTTTGCAAAGTCCACTTCCACGCCGTAAATATCATCAGCGGAATAGCCGATAAAGGCTTCAAGGTCTGCAATCTGCTTCTGCAACTCCTGAATATCCCCGATTGTAGCAACCGCCGCCTGATCTACTTCAAGGGAAACATTTTCAGCGTTTCCAATCGTAGTTACAAGCTGTACATACGCCCCCGAAACGGTAATACCGTTATAGGCGGGCATATAGCAATTCCCGGAAGTTTCCCTTGTTACGGCATAGAGGATTTCCCCCGCATCAGGATCAACCGCATATAAGCCCAAAGCCTTCATGTAATACCCCGCTGTCAGTTCGGTATTGGTAAAGGCGGCTTCAACCTTGATTGCAACCTCATTTGTGCGGGTAACTTTGGAAATCAGGCTTGTTTGCTTCACATTGGTAAGGGAAGTAAGCCCTTCAAGCTGTGCATCCGTGTATGCGGTGCTGGAAGCTGAAATTTTGGTGAACTCAATGTTACCGCTTCCCGCAATCATTTTTGCAAGCAACGCTTGCCCTTTGTTGGTAATAACCAACTTTGAAAATTCTGCCATGTTCTTTCAATCCTTTCTTATTGTTTTATTTCAATGAATTCAGAAACAACCACGCCTGAACCAACTGAATTTTCGCCGCTTATGTTGAACTGTTCATTGAAATCATTGGTAATAATCACGGTTGCGGTATTTACCGCCCCGCCGCCATGTGCCGCCAAACCATCAACAGCAATGTTTTCTTTGCCGTCATTGGTAATAAAATAATGGGCGGTGTGTACCGTTCCACCCCCGAAAGCTGCCCCGCCGCTGATAACCCGGTGAATCTGTTCATCATTGGTGATAAAGAAGGTTTCCACCGAACAAACGCCCCCGGCAACAAGGGCAAAGCCCTTTGCACCACAAGGAATTTCATTCAGGGATATAACAATCATATTGCACGGCATCATGCTTTCAATGATATGTTCCAATTCTTCAACTTGCCCGAACAGTTCAAGGTCTGTCAGAATTGTAACCGTGTACTTCTCATACTCCTTTGTAACCGTGAAATCAGAATCGCCGCATAGGGCAACCAGCTTTGCAAGGAAGGCTTTCATGGTGTACGGAATAGTATTAAACCACCGGGCTTGAACTCTTGCACGGCGGCTTTCAAGGGTATCTTCTGTTGAAGGTAAAATGTTCAAGATTTTTTCAAACCTTGAAATACCGTATTCATCAGCCGATTCAATGAATTCATTTTGAAGAACCCTGTCAGCGGCGTTCCACACAAGCACAAATTCAGGGTTTTCCGCTTCCAAAGTTACGGAAATTTCTTTGAAATCAGCCATGAACGGGGGTAAGTAGGAAACAAGGTCAACCGTTTTCGTCATGCACTCGCCCCCTTAAACACGGGAACTTCATATTTTCCTAAAGTCAGGTTATCGGAAGCCCCGTTTATTTTGGTGCTGTCAATATCCACAATCCCCTTGATCCCCAAAAGGCGGGTTTCAATTTGACTGATACGAACCACCAAATAAGGCGAATCAGCCCACGCTTTACGAAGTTCAAGCAAATAGTTTGAAATAACTTCATTGATTGAACTTTGAAGGTTCGACCATCCATAGCCAACATCAAAGGTGATATTGGTTTTCACGGTTACTTCACGGTTTTTTGCACTCTGCACATTCACGATATGCCCGATAGGTGCAACCCCGTAACCTTCCCCGGCGTATTCATCAGGATCAATTACTTGCTGCACCGTCTTAATCAGGGTATCGGAAGCAACCCCAAAATCAGAATTCAGGATTGTTAAAAGCACCGTTCCCCCGGTTGTCAGCTTCCGGTTCAGGGCTGCATCATACACGGTTTCAAGCCATGCGGCAACTTCCCCGGTCAAAGTGGGTTGAATCGTGTTGAACCACGCTTGAACCGCTGCGGAAGGTATCATTTCAGCGGGGCGAAGGTCATTATTCCAAACCCTTGTTACTTTGGTACTTCCCACGCCCGGAATAGCATTTGTCTTTTCAAGGTAATCTTGAACATTCCCGCCGAAAGCCTTTTCTTTGAAGATGTCAAAATAGCGGGTTCGCAAATCTTCCGTATCTTCTTCATCCTCACCGGGAATAAGAACATCCGTAAGTTCAGCGGTTTCAAGCCCTTGTATATACTCAATCGGGATCATAGTTCCCAACTGCTGATTTCCCACAATTCCGGGGGTTTCACATTGCACCTGATATTCCCCATCAGCGATTTTTTCGGTTACAATGAAATTGATTGAACCGATATTGAACCGCTGCCCGGTAACATCAATGTTTGTGGGTGTGAATTCACCCTTCAAAACAGCGTGGGTTGCTTCATAGGGGGTAATTCCTCTTTCCTTGCACCGCCTGATAAGATATTCCCTTGAAGCACTATCCCCGTATGCTTCCGCAATCAGGGTGTTCAACTCCACATAAAGCAATTCCAATTCAAGGGCTGTGGGGGAATGGGTATCAAAGATAACCGAACCTTCCCGCTTGTCGAACTTGTCAGATACCCGGTCAAGCATCCGTTCAAGGATTTCACGATAAGTTACATCATACATTTAGAAATTCACCACCTTTTCAGCAACCACATCACCGAAAACGGTATGTGCGGTAAAAGTTACAAGGATTTCACCCTTTTTTGAAATGTTAAATTCAAAATTATCCACGCTTTGAATTCTATCATCCCATGTTAGGGCTTCCGTGATCCTGCGTTCCAATTCAGGGCAAACATAAGAAACGGGTTCACCGTACAAATCAAGCAATTCAATCCCGTAATTCCACGAATACATAACATATTGGTATCGTTCCGTGTTCAGGATTTTATATATTGCCTGTTTCATTGCTTCCTGTCCGTCTGTATAGCCCCGGATCAGATTGCTTTCAAGATTCATTTTGTAGGTATGGGTTGGTTGTTCTGTGATCTCGAAATCCTGTTCAAGAAAGGCTGTGGTTGAAGGTATCATCCGATTCTATCCACCACAATATATTTTTGCCCGCCCTGCTGCCGGATAAGGATCACTTCATCACCGACAACCAACCCATTATGTACGGTGATTTTCTTCCTACCCTTGATAGGGTGTTTGTGGGTTTCATAGCTTGCGTACCCGCTGCCCCCGCCTTTATCTTCCGTAGCCCAATCAACGGTTACTTCTGTTACGAAATCGGTAACATTCCGAGTAAGAATAAGCTGCCCTTCACCCAAAGGCAATTTCTGTTCCACAAGGATTTTCAAGGGGGAAGCACTTGTTACCTTTCCGAAACAAATTTCAGCGGGCTTTGAAGCCTTTACTGCATCCAACGCCGCCCGTTTGATTGTTTTCATAAATTCATCTAAATCAGGCAATAAATTCACCCCCTCGAAGTGTTAAATCCATAAAATGTGAATCCAGCTTAAAGGTGTGTTTTACCTTTTCAACCAACATAAAATTCTTTACATTGGTATCACCCAAAGCAAGATTTATCACAACCATGCTTCCGGCTCTAACTCTTGTATCACCGATTGCATTTGTGATTTTCAGATTTCTTGTTTTGCTGTTGTATAGCTTCAACAGGGCATCAGCCTTTGCTTGCCCGTTTTCGCCCTTTTGCAGCGTATCAAAATACTGCAAAACGCCCCATTGGTTCATGTGGCTGCTGTCCTGTGCAATATACACTTCCCGCTTTCCTGTTTCCTCATTGTCATAGGTCAGCTTCACCTTGTTATAGGTGTCGCTGTCAATGCTGGAAGTGTATTCAAAATTTTCCCCGGTTTCTTCATCAATCATCAGGTAAGCCCCCGGTTCACCCACATACATTGAGGAAATGTTTTTCAAGGTCAGCTTGCCGAAATCGTCAAACAGTACGAACATTTCTTTGGTGTTCTGCAAGGTCAAATCAAGGGCATTTTCTATCATATCGAATAGGGAAGTATTATCTTCCACCCGTGAAGCAATCACAAACCCGGTATCTTCCAAAGTTCCCGTATTCAAAGAAAAATCCGCTGCCAGCATTTGAATGAACTGTGAAGCGGTTTTGTTCTCATAAACATAGGTATCTTTGTTGTTTAGGTATCTTAATTGATCGTAAGCGGTAACTTCTATGATCTGATCCTTATCCCGCTTTTTGGTGAATACAAACCCAAAGAAAACGGGCTTGCCGTCAACTTTCAGGCGAACCGCCGCCCCTTCCTGAAAGTTGATAACGGCATCTTTTACAATTTTGAAGGTCAGCTTGCCGGGGGTACTTCTTCTTTCTGTACTCCATTCAATACCTTCTTCCACAATCGGAATATAGGCTTTTTCACCGGAAGGATCAGAAATCAAAAGTTCAACATTCATTCTTCACACCCCCTTAATCGAATGTTCCATCATCAACCCACCCATAGACATTTGAACCGGAATCGGTGTGTATCAAGTGCCACGGGTGGGCTTTTCCTGAACCGTTTGCAATCGTGATTTTTGCTTTTCCTGCCCTTGCAGAATAGCCCTTTGCCCCCGGATAGGAACTATAATAGTGTGTGCCGCCGTGAAAATTCACTATATCGCCCACCTTATAGCTTTTTTGTGCCGGGGGATCGGCTGGTCTTTGCTTTTCAACCTGTGCTTTGGGTTTGGAAGCGGCAATCTTGATATTTACGGTTTTTGTTCCATAATCCCGGTATTGCTTCAATTTGATTTTCACCATCAAATCAAAACCATCTTTCGCCTGTTCGGTGATCTTGTAATCTTCCATTGATACCTTCATATTGGTTGAAAACAAAATCTTCCCATTCGGCATAGTCCGGGAAACGATAAATTGAAAGGGCTTCTTATCCACTTTCAAACTTTCAAAGTAATCAAGGAAATAAGAAGCCCCCTTGAACCCTGATTTATAGGTTGCAAACGGATATTTTACTTGTGGGATTCTGCACTCAAATTCAATATCCGTAAGTTCAGGGGTTTTCAAAATATTGATTTCCCCTTCATTTATCAGGGTAAGCGTATCATTCGCATTGTTGATTTTTACTTGCAGCTTTTCCGGGGCGATAGGTAACAAGCATTTTTTCAGGTAAAAATCATATCCGTTTTTGCTCATTATTCATGCACCCCTTCCGCTATTCTGTCCACCGCTTCATTTGCGGCATCCGTCAACCCTGAAACAATACCATCCAAATCCATTTTACCGGAAACGGTGTTGTGGTTCGTCTGTTCAATGGTGATTTCAGCGGTTGTAAATCTGTTCACCGCTTCCTGCTCTGCAATATCACGAAGGTATTTCAAATCTTCTTCTGTGATTTCCATACCATCAGCGATTTTCCCGGTGTTTCCGGCAATATCATCAACACCGCTTCCAATCCCGCCAATACCCGAACCGTAATCACTCAAATTTGCGTAATCATCCGCACCGGGTACATTGGTATCAAATAAGCTGGAAGGATCGAAATTTGCAATGCTTTCATCAATGCCTTCACCGAAGGAATATCCGGCATCCCAAGCCGCCCCGTATTCAAACCGCCCAAGTTTCATATCATCGGCGTTCATTTTCGCCATGACTTCATCACCCTTGCCGAAGGTATCATCTACCCAACCGCCAAGAGAATCACGCCAACCTTGAACACTTCCAGCAAGGTTTGAACCGAAGATTGCATCAATAGCCGAAGCCAACGCTTGAAGAATTCCAAGCACGGTATCAGCCAAATCAAAGAACAATCGGCAAACTGCCCCGATAGGATCGGTGAACACATTGCCGATAAAGTTTGCCACGGTTGCCACAAGGTTGTAAATCAGCACGAACACATCAACAACCAAATTCCACAAGGCAACAAAGATATTGCCTATGAAAGCAAGGGCAACCATAAACGCCCCGCAAATAATACCCGTTGCGGAAACGGAAGTTCCGGCGAATTTATTCACCGCCGCCACCGCCGCATAGAATAGAGCAATCAGGGCGATTATAAGAACAATAATCCACACAATAGGGCAAGCATACAAAGCGGCGTTCAAGCCGTTCTGTGCGGCAATTTCCGCTGCTGTGGCGGCTGTTAAAGCCCCCGTTGCTGCTGCATGAATCATCTGTGCAACCGCCATTGCAATATGAATTCCTTTGGTGATTGCATTGATAGCGTTTACCGCCAACTGCCACCCATAATAAACCGCAAGGGCGGCTGCTACACCGTAAATGATAGGGGATAGCCACGACCAATTATCAGCCACCGCACCCGCAACGCCCACAAGCAAATCAAAGATTTCAAGGGCAACGCCCGCCACCATTGAAAGCCCTTCAATAGCGTTATTCACAAACTGTTGAAATGCTTCACTGTTGGCAATCTCGTTCATTCTTTGAAGCACGGGTTGAAATGCCATCAAAGCGGTATTCTGAAAAGAAGTCCAAATCTGCGAAAAGGTTTTCGGCATACTTTCAAACTTTGCGTTGGTATCATCAGCCGCCGCAAACATAGCCGCCTTTACAATATCGGCGGTAATTTGCCCTTCCGCTGCCATATCCTTTAATTGCCCTTTGGGAACTTCCATATAGTCAGCAATCGCCTGAATGATATTCGGGGCTTGTTCCAAAATGCTGTTGTATTCCTCGCCACGAAGAACGCCCGAACCCATAGCTTGTGTAAGCTGCAACATAGCGGCATCAATGCCCGCCGCTTCTGTTCCGGCAATGGTGAACTGCTTATTTACTTGTTCCATGAAGGCAATGATTTCTTCCGAACTCCCAAACGCATCACCCGCCATAAGTCCAAGTTTGGAAACGGCATCAGCGGTTGCCTGATAGCTGCCCCTTGCCCGTTCCGCTGATAGATAAATCATGTTTTGCAAATCCTGTGTAGTCTGCAATCCGTCATTCATCAGGTTCAAGCGGGCGGTTGTAGAAGTAAGCTGATCGGATAGGTTCAATGCTGTTGAAAGGGTTTGAATTGTAGCGTAAGCCGCAACCGCCCCTTTGATTGTTTGCATAAGGGAATTGGCTTCATTCGTGCCTTCTTCAATTTCACGATTGAACCGCCCTTGTTCATCAACATTATCCCGGATATATCTTTCAGTATTGCCTACCGTTTGGGATAACCGCAAATAGGCTTGATTGGCTGCTTCAACATCCATGTTTTCAACAGCACGGTTCAACGCTTCCTGTTCCTGAACTGCTTGATCCAACTGCCCCCGTAGCTGTTCCAATTCCGCATTTGCGGTATCAGAACCCATATTCAGGGGGTTGCTTTCGATTGTCTGAATACGCTGCTGAATTGCTTGCAAGTGGTTTTGCATATTGTTCATATCGGCAATAGCATTATCCGGGAACAAATCTGTTTGTGCTGCCTGTGCTGCAATCCTGCTTTGCGTTTGGTTCAAGGTGTTCAACATATTGTTTGCACTTTGAACTTCCTGTTCAAAGCGTTCAACGCCCGTTGAAGTAAATACTTCCATGTTGTCAGATTGCCAGTGAACCGGAACTTGCACGGGTTCAGGCTGTTCCGGTTCAACAGGCAAATCAACAGGGGCGGGTTGATCCACTAACGGATCAGGAACATCCGGCTGCACCGGAAGCACAACCGGGGCTGAATTTGTCGGGGCGGTAGGTGTTTCGGAAGCGGGGGTTTCAAGCCCCTGCATAGCTGCATCCAACTGTTGAACTGCAAGTGTAGCCTGATTGATTGAATCCCTTGCCGCTTCAATGGAAGCCGTATCAACGGGGCTATTCATGGTTTGATGCAAATCTTCCATAGCGGAAAGCCCCAAATTTACGGAATTGATAACCTGATACAAAACCCCCGTGAAGTTGTCTTGTAATTCAATCGCTGTTCTGATTGTAGCCATGCGGATCACCTACCTTTCTTTTTGGATTTAGATTTACTTTCAATCCGTTTTTTCTCTTTCTTGTCAGCTTCAATTTTCACCTTGATTGCCGCAACGGTGAAAGCCTTTTCCTGTTCATCCATAGCAAGGAAAACAGAAGGCAATATATGAAGTTTAAGAAGGGCATAGTAAGCGAAATTCGCTTCCCAATCCCCTTCTTCAATTAGTTTTTTGCTTCATTCACCTTATCCTCAAAAGAAACATTGAAGCCCTGAAATTTCTGAACGAAAGCCGCCAAATCGTTGTATTCGCCGGGATCGTCCACCATTGCCATCAACAAATCTTCCGGGGTTTTCACTCCGTAGCTGTCCTGCAATTCAGCATCAAGCAGATCAGGCATAACCACGGAAGCCGCAATCATACGCTGAATGTAAAGGCTGCTTTTCAGTTTCGGGCGGTACATATTCGGCTTGCCCGTAACGGGAATATCAACCGTGCAACCTTCCCGGATTTCCTCATTTTCCTTTGAAGTAATGTGCTTGAACTCCCAATCAAGGGGATTGCCCTTTTCATCACAAAGGGATTTTGTTGCCGGGTAAAAACCGTTCTCTTTTACGGCTTTGTTAGCCTTCATAAATTTAGCGAATTTAGACATTTTTCATCTTCCTTTCATTGTTTATCATTGAATAGGCAAAACCCCTTATATGGGCTTATATAAGCCGCACACAAGGGGTTTTAGCCCGTCCGTTGGTTGTTAGTTGGTAAGAAATCCTTCAAGGTCTTTGAAGGCTTCCGGCATCTTGAAATCTTCAAAGGTGAAATCCATATCTTCATCAAGATATTCACCATCGGCATCGAACTTTGCCAGCACGCCGCCGTCAATGTTGCAATCCATCAGGATCATAGTTTGCCGCCCTGCCCCGGAAGTGGGATCTTCATTTGAAATCTGAATTTCAAAATAAATATCTTCCCCGGTTTCCTTGTACTGCAACATCATCTGCCGGAAGATAGAAGTGTTGTAGTGGAAGGTTGCCGAACCCGTACCTTTCCAGCCGGAAGCCTTGTTTCCTTTGCCCGTCTTGCCGAGAATGGGAACTTCCGTTTTGTTCTTCTCGAACTTTGCTTCAAGGTTGATAGCCTGCATGAAGTTATAGCGGCGTGTGCCGATAGTAACGAAACATTCAGCCAAAGCCGCAAATACGGTATCTTTGGCTTTCATAACTACATTGCCATTCATTTTCTTTCACCCCTTTCTTATGCCACGGTAACGGTCATATACAGCTTGCTCATAGCATTTACAACCGTTACAAGGTCAGTAACCACAACAGATTTCTTTGTGTTGCCCTGATCCACGGTTACATCAGAATCAGAGAAATTTTCAATCGCCCTGATTTCCTGCAACTGTTCATGGTGCTTCACAATATCCGACCAAAGGGAAATTCTGCCCGCTGCATCATTGGGAACAACGCCCAAATACTTTGTGTTGAACAGTACCGCAATATCATTTGCGATCTGATCCATCACACGCACGGTCTGATTATCCTTGAAAATATCGCCCTGTGTGTCGGAAGTAGTAACCATAGTGTTAATATCTTCCAGCACACGAATATCAGTACCGACCTTATGCAGCGTGAATTCTCCGGCTTTGATTGCCTTCTTTAACTCATTCTGCGTGTAATCGGCAAAAATGGTGAATTCGCCGTTGTAAATCTTGTTCTGATTGCTCTTGTTTACCTCGCAACCAGCGGAAACGCCCGTTACCCAATATACAAGGCTTGCTTCACTCCAACCATCATCAAGCACCCTGTTCTTCACGCTGATAGTGCCGTAATAGTCAGCCGCCTTGTTGTAAAGTACAAGCTGGAATTTGATACCCATTTCATCACGCAAACGCTTGACGAAAGAAGCAAAAAGCCCTTTTGTGGTATCGTCCGTAACCACAACGCCCATAGTGTTGTAGGTGTAGGATTCAATCTTATCAAGATAGGTCTGATAAGCTGTTCCGTCAACCGTGCCATTCGTGCCGCCCGTCAACGGGGTTGCCGCCGTAACTGCCAGCGTTGCGGAAGCCTTGAACTTCACAAAGCCGTTATCAGTCAGATCAGCCGCCTTTGCAACGGTCTGTTCATCCACAACCGCCGTATCAAGCACGGTTTTCACATCAAACAGGGTATCATCATCGGCATTTGCCTGAATTGTGATTTTCAGGTCATTGCCACGCTGCCCGCAATAGAGGGCTTCCGCATAGGCATTTGCCGCCTTTGTTCCCCCGGAAGTCAGCTTATACGCATAAAGGGTTTTCGTATTCAGGAACAAATCACGAAGCCCCTTCAACTTGTCGTGGGTGTAATCGTACCCGAAAATTTTCAGGCTGTTCTTTTGGAAATCGCCGTTGGTTACTTCAAACACTTCACCATCAATGCCCCAATCCAATTCAAGGGGCATTGTTGCAATACCTCTTTCGGAAAGCGTAGCACTTGCGGAAGCTGCCGAAATGAAGTTGATATACGCACCCGGCAATTCTTTGTTCTGTGTAACAAAAGTTCCACCGCCTAAAGCCATGTTATTTCACCTGTCCTTTCATATATTTTTCAATCATCTGTTCCACGGCTTCAACCGTGTATTGCTTATCAGGGGAAAGAAGGGCGTTTACAATATCCTTCCTTTCCTGAAAGCGTTCAGCCGCAAGCAACTGTTCCTTTGAAAATAATTTTTCAATTTTTTCAGGTTCGGTTGCAGCGGGTTTATTGGTTTTCTTTACCGCCATTCACATCACCTTATCCTTTCACGGTAACATCTTGTGATAAATCTTCCATAGGGATAGAATCAGCAACCTTGTAAACGAACAGATCATAATTCACAAAAAAGTTCAAAACTCCATCCACTACTTCATATTTCATTTTTGTACCACGCACCAAATCCCCGGTAACGGTGATATATTCAAGGCATGAAAAAAGCCTTTCGGCAACTGCATTACATTCTTCTTTCGCCCGGTCTTTATCGGCGGGGAAGTATTGTATGCAGAATTGGTTTTCCCTGAAATACCGCTTTCCAAGAAATACCCGGTTTGTGGGGTTAATGCAGAACACAAAAAAACAAGGTTCGTTCAAACCCTGTTCAACCGATTCTGTATATGTGGTGTATTCATCACCAAATTCAGCATTTAAGGAAATGCTGATTGATTCAATTATGGAATTTATCATTGCAAGCACTCCCCTAAAAACTTCTTGATTTTGCTTTCAAGCACTTTCGGGGCTATATTCTGTATTTCCTGTTCCGAAATCGTAAGCATGAACCGCCCTTGAACCCACCCTTTATGATTGGCTGTTCGGTGTCCATACTCCACATAGGAAGCATATTCAACCGGGTTCACTATCTCAATAACAAGGGTGTTTCCGTAATGGTGGATTGTAAGGGAATCAGCGTATGCTTTCGCACTTGCTTTTTTCCCGCTTTCCGCTTCTTCATGGGTTTTGGAAGTCCAGCCCCGGCGAAGTGTACCGCCTTTTTTACCTGAACTTGCGGGGTATTGCCCCACGGGTGTACGCTTGATAACTTTTGCCAATAGGCGGGCGGCAAGTTCTTTTGCACAAACATCAATAAAGGCTTCAACATTGCCTTGCTGAATTTTGTTCAACTGCTTTTGCAGCTTCTTCATTCCAGCCACCGAAAACCCGCCCATATTCGCCATTAAGCCCACCCCTTGAACAGTTCAAGCATATATTCACTATGGGAAAAGTAAACGGCGGGTTCACCACTTGCGGAATATTCGGTTATCGTGCCGTTCTGTTCCACAATGATTTTTGATCCGGGTTTGATTTTGATTTCCGGTGCTATGAATAGCTTTGTGCCTTGTGTTAGCTTTGCCGCCGTGTCAGTCTGAACAACGGCGTTCAGTTTTTCAAAGGATAGCTTGCAAGGCTGATTTTCGACAACGGGAACTTCTTCATTCTTCCGGGTGATTTTGGTTTTTTCATCCCTCACATCCCGGCGTTCAAGAATGGTGCAAACACCTGAATAGGTGCTTTCAATCGCTTTCCTTGCCGCTTTCTGTGCGGCGGTCAGTCCATTCACCATCTGATTTTTCGATAACAGGAAAATTGATCCCTGCCATAAGTCAGAAGATAGTTCAAAAAAGAGTTCAACCGCTGTTCAGGGGTTGAACTTCCTTCCCCGGTTGCAAATACGGTGTTGGTGTCGCCCGTTTGTATCTGCTTTACCGCCATATCTAAATCAAGCCCTGCAATGCTATCCGGCGAAAAGGTTTTCTTTGCCGTCAAGAATTCACCTACCGCCATATCAACAGCGATATTCACCAAGCCATCAGGTATAGAAGGCGTGTTGCAATCGTTCTTTATGGTGTTTTCTACCTTCTGAATTGAAAAGGTAAGGGCAAATTCATCCCCTTCCTGCAACTCATACCCAAACGATTTTAACCGTTCCTTTACCATTTCCAGCATTGGGATCACCGCCTTTACTCTTTGGCTTCCGCTTCCTGAATCGTTTTCAGAATATCAGCCTTGTTTGCAGCATCGCCCAAATCAATATTGTGTTCCGCTGCATAGGCTTTCAGTTCGTCAACCTTCATTTTGTCAAGGGATTTTGCATCCGCTTCACCCTCAACTTTGTACCCCTTACCCTTCAAACTGAAAGCAAGTTCTTCATTATCGGTTTCAAATACCTCCTTCACAAATTTGCAAAGGGGGCGATTGTTGGAAGCATCCCAAAGAATATTAGGGGTTTTCGGTTTCTTTGTTACTCTGAACATATAATCACCTTACCCTTTCTTTACACCGTAGCCGCCGTTTTCAGCCCGGTAATAGCACCGTGAAGGAAAGCCGGACCGTGTGCAAGTCCGATCTGCCCGTAAATCTGCACCTTATCAGAAGCACCCGTTTTTGCCAAATCCTCCTGAAACAGTACGCCCTTGCCGGGAACTGCCTGAAATACCGGGGCGATATGTGCCATATCCGCAATCAGAAGGGAATCATTCGGCATGAAGCGATCCCAAACCACACCCATCTTGAAGAAGTCGGTTTCAATCTCCGTGATATTCATACCGCCTACATTCTGCGTGGTCTGCATATTCGCCTTGAACTGATCGGCGTAAAGATTGGTAATCATCTGTTTCTGATATGCACCGCAAAACAGAACCATCTTACCGAAATACGCACCGTTATCAGCCATTTCACGGAAAAGCTGATCCAGCAAAGCCTTGTTCAAGTCAGCACCCGCCGCCGCAATGGAAGTTCCGGTGTCGGAAGTGCAAAGTTCCAGCATACCACGGGTTTTATTTGCGACATTCGCCGCCGTGGAAATCTGATAAGTGCCACGGATGAAGGAAAATTCCACATCACGGGCAATCTTAATCAGCTTCTGCTGAATCTGCCAAGCCTTTTCATCTGCCGGGTTCGGGTTCTGCCCCGCCGTATTCAGCCCGGACATTCTGCCGGAATTGCTCTGCTTTGCGTAGGTCAGATCAATCACTTCCTGATGAATCTGAACAACATTCTTTTCCTGCTGCCGTGCAATGTGGCTTGCTGCCGGGGCGGTTGCGGAAGCACTTTCGGAAATCTCCGGCTGTGCCGCTTCCGGGAAATCATAAAGAACGGCGGTAGGGAATTCAAAATTATCTGTCTGTCTGCCACCCGTAAGCCCGCCAATCATGGAAAGAAACGGGGTTTGGGTGGGATCGGCTGTAAAGAGTTCACCCGCATAGTTGGGTAAATTCCAAGTCGTACCAATACCTGTTACCTGTGGCATATTTTTCACCTTATTTAACCTTTCGTTTTAATTTTTACATCAGGACAACGCCATCAGCGGCGGCTTCCTGTTTGATTTTGATAACCTCTAATTGGTTATTGTTTTTGCGGGCATCCGCAAGGCGGGCTTCATATCCCGCTGCTGTGGAATTGGGAACTGTGGAAGAAGCCCCCGGCTGAAATCCCGTGAACTGCTGCTGTGTCTGCTGCTGCACATCAAACATATAGGCATCGGATTTCTTCAAGGCTTCAATCTGTTCATCAAAGCCCGAAAGTTTCCCATCCTCGCCCAATTTTACCTTTGACATATCCAGCATAGCCTTGACTGCCTTTCCGTTTCTTGCCTTTGCACCGGAAAGAGCGATTTCAACGGCGTTATCCAGCTTCAACTTTGCAAGTTCTTCATCATGGGCTTTCTGCTGATCGGCGTTCTGTTTCTGCAAATCGGAAATCTGCTGCTGCAAGGCGGCATTATCGCCGCTGGATTTCTTCAAATCTTCAAGCTGCTTATCTCTATCAGAAACAGATTTCTTCAAGGTTTTGTTTTCCTCGTTGATCTCGTTGAACCTTGCCTTTGTGACAAAGTTCCCATCAAGGGAATCCATAACCTTCTTTGCCTGTTCCTCTGTCAATCCCATTGCAATCAAATCTTCTTTGTTCATTGTGTTTACCTACCTTTCAAATTTTCCGTTTTTTACCGTGGGTTACGAACCACGAAATTTGACCTTGTTCTTTACCGTCTGCAACGCTTAAAAGACGATAGCACTATTTAACCCATAGCTGGAAGATAGAATTGGATCACCGTTCCTTTCTAACTGCCATTACCGATTTTCACCACAAATTCACCCCTTTTCTGAAAAAAAATCGCCTTTATATAATCGTCATATAGCCACGCTTCAAAGGGCTTTGATATATTTACACCTTGAAAAATAGCATGAAAAAAGCACCCTTGAAAAGTTAATTTCAAAAGTGCTTATTTCCGCTTTTCCTTTTCGTAATAATCGCATTGTTCCGAACCGTCTATAACCGCAAGCGGTTTGAACTTTGGATAAGGGTACATCCGGCAACTGCTTTTTGTGTAATGACTGGAATATACCGTTCCATCATCCCGAAAAATGCAATCTTTACACTGTTCACATTTTGGTTTTTGGGTGTTGTCCGAAAGAACTTCATCCGCATACCGTTCTTCAAATGTTTTCTTTTCAGCCATTCAGCCACCTTCTTTCTACCGTTGCGGTTTCTGCCCGATAACTTCAAGATCAATGTAAATTGTTCCGGGTGTCTTTTCTACCTTTGTAACACGGAAGGTTGTTCCCTGCTGCAAAATGATTTCTGATTCTTGCCCGAATGAACTTTGCGGCTTTAGCCCATCCCACGATTTACCCGAACCATTACCAAAAGCGGAAAACGGTTCAACATACATCATTTGAGTACCGGAAGGGGCGTATATGTTCAGGATAATATCACCGCTGAACCCTTTGCCCTTTGCCACACCACACGAACAAAAGCCGTATTCCGTGGGGGTAGTACCCAAAAGCAAGGCTTCCAATTCGGCTTGTGAAGCGTGTTGCAGCTTATCCATTGGAACATTGAAAAATTTATCCATGCCCTTGAACCTACAACCACGCTGCAACCAAAAATCTTCCTGATAAACCGATTTTTCGATTATATCAGTCATAGCGTTAATTTCTTTCCGCATTGCTCCGGGTTGCCAACCGGAATAACTAACCCCGATCTGATCCAAGTCCACATTGCCAACACCTAAAAACTTTTCGCTGCCGTATTCAATGCCCCGCAACGGTTCATTAAATTTGTGGTAACTTTGGGTATAGTCATATATTGCATTTTTCTGAATGGGTGGGGAAGAACGCCACACTTCACCGCACCTATCACGCAATAGGGCATCCGCTTCTTTCGTGCTTTTCGCCCACATAGCGGCATCTTTGCGGGCTTGCGAATAAGCATCGTCAACCGCTTCTATTATACCACTATTTTCAACTTTTTTCAAATCGGCTTGAACTTTTGAAATTTCCTGTTCAATCTTCTTCAACTGCTGCTGAATATCGTGGTAACTCTTGCCTTCTGTATCAAGTTCTTCAAGCTGCTTGTAAAGGTCTTGATACTTCTTCATCAAGTCAGGATCGGTTTCAGTAATGAACTTGCCTTCATAGTATTGCTTCTTTCCGGCAATGTTCAGGCTTTCCCAATCGGCGGTTGTTACATCCTTATTGTACCAAATCCCGGAATAGGTTTTGATCTCGAAATCGTCAAGCTGCTGCTGAATAGCGGCTTTTTGGGCTTCAAGTTCAAGCTGTTGCTTTGCAAGGGCTTTCTTCTGTTCGGCTTTCAGCTTTTCATTCAATTTTTCTTGCCATTCCGCTTTTTGGGCTTCTATGGTTTCCATCTGTGAATGAAGGTCTTTCAGCTTTGTTAAATCCTCACCGTCAGAAAGCCCTTCAAGCGATCCAAAATCCTTGATTGCTTCATCATACGACCAACCACCGGAAACGGCTTTGAACTGCAAATCCAAATCTTCAAGCTGAACATCTGCATCTGCAATTTTGGCTTGCAGCTTCTTCTTTGTCAGATATTCCTTCTTTGGCGGCGGGGTGGATTCAGGCTCTTTGTGGTGTGAATAGTGAAGTGCTGAACCATCATCTACCACATCAAAGCCGGATTTATCACCGCCATCAACAAAGGTTTGTTTCCAATCTTGATATTTCATATCATCCGGGACATAATAGGTTTTACCCGTTTCTTCATCCCTTGCCGCCCGTTCCCCAATATCCCCGAAATTTTCATCAAAATAGGGAACTGTGGTTGAACGGCAATATACATGAAAGGGCGGGGCTGTTACACCCGGTTCAAAATCCTTCATAGGAAAATGCTGCCCGTCAAGGCTTCTGCATATATCGGAAGTGTGGGAATCCAGCGTTGCCACAATTTCATATTGTTCAACATCAAGATCATTGAAGCAATCCCTTTGTGCTGCTGAACTGAAATAGGCTTCTTCTGTCATAATCAGCCGCCCGGCGTTTTGCTTTGAAGTGTTCATCTTCTTTGCAAGTGAATCAATCGCCTTTTGCGGATCAGCCCCAAGCATGATATTTTGCGTAAGTTCCCCATGAAGTTCCGAAATCAGCTTTTCCTTATTCGTCCAAATCCTTTCAGAAAAGTTTTTTCCATCAACCGCCCACGGTTTGGAAAGCACCTTTTCAATCTGCGATTGATCCAGCCCTGCAATATCCCAACCGATATTGAACCCCTTTTGAAGTTCATAGGCGGTATGATAATAACCACTTTCAAAAATATCACCCATTGCCCCGGTTACTGTTCCCATCTGTTTTGAAAACATAACTTCAAGGCTTTGCTGTGTTTGAATTTTCAGGGCTTCCAGCTTTGAAATATGGTACTTTGCAGAAGCATTTTCCAATTCCTTCATCCAGCCGCCCATTAAAGCGTTATCCTGCCCGTATTTGATATAGTCTTGAACATCCCATTGAAATTCTTTCAGGGCTGCACCTTTCAGATATTGGCGGGCTTGTGCAAGGGTGATTCCGTTGTTATCGGCAAACCGCTGATACCACCGGGCAATTTGCCCTTCAATCTGCTTTTGGGCTTCCTTGTACTGCTTTTCAATTTCAGCAAAGGCGGCTGCACCCTGCCCGTTTTGGGCTTGTTCAAGCTGTTCAAACCGTAGCTTCCAATATTCGCTATTCTTCAACCACTCCACCGCCTTTCACAAAGCGGGGAACAATCAGGCGGTAAAAGCTGCACACGGTTCTATTATTCATTGTTACATTGAACTTTTTGAACCGCACCAACATCAGCCACGCAAAGGAAGCGAAAAGCCGCCCTAAAATGGGGTTCTTATACTCCACTTCAAGGGTAACGGGTAAAACATCAATCTTTCTGATTTTCGCCATTCGGATCACCTTCCTTTTTCGGCGGCTGCTGGTTGCCTTGCGGGGCAAACGGGTTGTAACCCTGTTGCTGCATTTCCTCTTGTTCTTTTTGCCGCTGCTTTTCCAACCGTTCAAGTTCCTGTTGCGGATCATCAATCCACGGGTGCATACCAATGATAGTTTCATCGGAAAGAATACCCACGGATTTTGAACAGTTGTCAATAGCTTCACTTTCGTTAATGAGAATATCCCGGTTGAAGATAACCGTTACTTCCTCATTCTCAAAGTTACCCTTGCCCGTGTTCGCAAGGTGGGCATTGACAAACCAAAGGATTTCTTCAAAGGCGGCTTGAAATTCGGTTTCCATATCGTTAGCATCCAAATCAATATCAGAATACATTGATTGAATGTTCATCTGATTAGGATTGCCGGAAAGCCTATCATCTTTGGCATCATAGCCCATAGCATTTTCAATCAGGGCTTTCTTGAAGATTTCCAAAATAGCCTTGTAGTTTTCCGCATTTACGGTGATTTCAAGGGTTTCAACCCCGCCTCTGGTTTCGCCATCATAGCGAACCTTCACCGCACCGAAAGTTGCAAGGTTCTTTCTGAATTCCCCTAAATTCGTACCGTCATAGTTTTTAAGGACAAGAATTGTGTTCCTTGCGTCCTCTTGCATATTGTTTTCAAAGTCCGAAAGCATAACATTGATACCGTCTTGAAGGGTTTTCACCTTCTTAATCAGCGGTATTTCCTGTTCATTGTACTTCAAGGGGATCAGCGGAATTTTCGCCCAATTCAGGGGCTTCCCGTTTGCCATCACATAGGAACAATCCTGTTCTTCAACGGTTAAATCAGGAATCAGCACATTACCATCAAGAATATAGCAATGAATTCCCTGCATATCGAACACTTCAACCTTTTCAATGATCGTGGGCTTGATACCGTCATAGCCCGCCACCAAGTAAAGCCTGATAGCACCTTCCAAAATGGTGTGTTCGCTGTCCTGCCAAATCGGAAGGATTTCATACCCCGGAAACAACCGGAAGGAAAATTCCCCGTCTTTGGTGTAATAAGGGTAAAGCCATGAAATACCGTGGTTCAAGGCTGCTTTGCCGCCGTTCTTCAAGGTTTTCATAAACCGCTTATTGAACACCTGTTTCAGAAGTGCGGCGTATAGTTCGTTCTTTGTATCTATGACAAAGGGTTGACCTAAAAGGTAGTTCGCTTTTTGATTCACCATCTTGCCGTACTGATTATCAATCAGGCGGTTATTCGGAAGATTTTCAACGGTTTGCAGCTTGCCATCTTCCCCGATCATGGTTCTTTTCCGGGTAAGAATATCATGTTCATTCTGATAATACAGTTGCCCCTTGATCTGCATGATCCGTTCCGGCGAACCCTTCCAACGCATGATTTCCTGTTCAAGAAATTCTTTGTTGTTCATTCTTACCTTGAACCCGAACAGCATAAAATTTGAAATTCGGTTCAATGCGTTTTCAATACCGTTCAACACCTTTTTCACCCCTTTCTATCGCATAATAAAGACAAAAGCCCGAAAACACACGGTTTTCAAGGCTGTTTGTTACTAATGTGTTATTTTTATTCAAAACTGAAAGCCGCCCCCTTGCTGAAATCTTCAAGGGCATAGCGCATTGCATCCATCAGGTGGTTAAAATCGTCAATGGGTTTATTCAGCTTCTTCCCGGTCTTACTGTCAACATCCCATGTGTAGTTACTGATTTCAGTAATGAAGTTCACGCATTTAGGATGAACAATAATGTGGAAATCCTGAATATAATCAATGCCGTTGTTTATGCTGTCTTTGCCCTTCCTTGCCCTGTGAATGTGGGAAAGCCCCAAATCATAAAGGCGGTCAATGCTCTTTGGTTCAGCGGAATCAGCCCGGATTTTCTCTTTGCAATATCCGGCTTTAGTAACTTCTTCCGCTATCCGTTCATTGCTCATGCCCTTTTGATAGATTTCATCAAACACCCAAAGGGTTTTGTTGGTTTCGTCTATCAAGCCGCAAAAGAAAGCGGAAGGATCGTTTGTATAACCGAAATCCAACCCGAAAGCAGATTGAACGGTTTTCAGCTTGCGGATTTCCTCAATATCAAAGGCTTTTTCTTCCCAATTCTCATAGATAAGCCCTTCAACAATGCCCCAATCACCCAATCCAGCCACACGGTAACGGCGGGGGTTCTGCTGCTTCATGGTTTCAAAAACCTTTTTATCAGCTTCATCCAGCCATTCATTACACATATAGTTGGTAGTCATTGCAAGGGTTTCATCATCCGGGTTATCAAAGAAGCGGGCTTTGATCCAATGGTGTTCGTTCCACGGGTTAAAGGTCAGGGTTATTTGCTTGAACAGCCCTGTTTCAGCCGGAATTGCACCACGGATTGATTCATCAAGCATATTGAAATCATCTTCATTGCCGATTTCATACGCTTCTTCAATCCACATCCAACACAAATAGCCGTGTTCAACGGTTATTGAAGTTACTTTCAGCGGATCATCAAGCCCCCGGAAATATATTTTCTGCCCTGTTGGAAGATAGGTCATTTCAAGCGGGCTTTCCTTGATCTCCCAAAATTCAGCAACCCCTAAACGATTGATAGCCCACTTCAATTCTGTAAAGCAGCTATCTTTCAGGGTTCGGAAAACCTTTCGGACAACAAGCAAGTTTGCATCCGGGTATTTCATCAGGTTCACGATATACCAAAGGGCGGTTGTTTTGGATTTCTTGCTTGCACGGCTTCCCTTGCAAACACGATAACGCCCACGCCACCGCCAAAATGTACCGTAGCCTTTGCCGACATAATCAGGAAGGAAAATCTGCTTTGCCTGTTTAATCTTCAAGTTCATCACCCCCGGAAATTACAACCGGGATTGAACCCCCTACATCAAGATTATCTTTGAACATTCCGTACCGCTTGCCGATCAGTTCAGCCGCCTTCAAGCGTTCCCTTGCAGAAACATCAATATCTGTGATTGTCTGCACACCATCACCGACAAGCTGCAAAGTCTGTTCCCGGTGCTGCCCCCGCATAACAGCGGTAAGGTATTCAAGAACTTCCTGTGCATCGGCGGTTTTCTCGTTATGCAGCCGTTCAAGCTGTTCATCAATATAGGCTTTGACTTCAACATTTTTCAACATTCGCTGTCCTTGACTGTATGCGGTTTTCTCATTGTACCCCGCCCGGATTGCCGCCTGTGTAGCGTTACAATCAATCAAGTATTCATCAGCAAATTTCCTTTGTTTTGCGTTCATAAACAGCAACCCCCTTTCAGTCAGGTTAATTTCAAACATCCTATGCCCTGTTACGGTAGGGCGAACCGCTTTTTTCAGGTTCGACTAAAGCACGAACTTTCTATAAAAAATTTTCCCGGTGGGTAGGAGTTCACCGACTATGCCCGAAATCGGCTATGAGTACCCCACCGGGAAAATAAAAAATCAACAAGGTTTCCCCTTGCTGATTTTTCACTATACATTATATCACGCCCCCTATATAACAAGATATATGAAACACATCATTTTTCCTCACTTTTTATAACTTGTTCAAAGGCTTTCAGTGCGTAGCCGTGCATATTAAGAACATACTGATATGTAAAGTTCATTTCAACGGCGATAACTTCAAACTTCTTAAACTCAACATACCGCTTGAACAGAAGGGCAATGTAATCCGGGTTCTTCAATGCCTGAATCTGATTGATTATCTTGTGCTTCTTGTCAACATACCGATCAATTTCAGCATTGATTTCTTCTTCAAGGTCAACAATTCGCCCGATCAGCTTCACAAATGGGGCATCCCCGGAAGGGCTTGTTTGCACACGCTCTTTTGAATAATCTATTGCCCCGGTGCTTTTCGATTTCAAACGCAAATCGCCTAATTCCTTGATTTTCTGATTTATCACGGTATCTAACCGCTGTAACTGCTGCAAATATTCTTTTGCCTTCATAGCAATCTTCCTTTCTTCATCTTGAACCGATAACTTGAACCGCTTCAAAATCTTTATTTTTCGGGGGTTTTCAAAAATCAGCGGTTCAAGGGTTCAAGTTCAACTTGCTATTTTCTTTATATTTATTTTTAGAGAAACATTGCAAATCGTTGATAGTATAAATTCTATCTTTTTTAAGAACTCAAAAATAACTTGAACTACTTGAACCGTAAAGCGAAAAACCCGCATTATACAAGGCTTTCAGGCGGTTCAAGTTCCCACAACTACAACTTGAACCAATCTTGAACCGCAACTTGAACCCCCTGCATATTTTGAAAGTTAATTTTCAAAAATCAGCTCTGCACACAAGCCCTTTATCCAATCACGGCGGGGAATTTGTGCAATCCATTCATCAGGAACACCGCTTTCACCACCGCAACCATAATATATCCCGGCAAGCCCGCCAGCAACCGCCGCAACGGTATCAGTATCTTCACCCAAATTCACGGCGGTAAGAACGCAATCCCGGTATGTGTTGGTATTCAGGAAACACCAAAGGGCGGCTTCCAGCGTATCAACCACATAGCCGGAACTTTTCACAAAGGTTCGTTCCAGCCATTCAAGATCAATCAGCTTGCTAAATTCAAAAAGCATTGAAACGGTTTCAATTTGTCCTTTGAACTTTTCAATTCCACTGAAAACCGCTTCTTCCTTCTTCATGCCCTTCATCAGATTTTCAACCACCGCTGCATATATGCGGCAAGCGAAATCTGAAATGAAGTGTGCGTGTGTCAGGTGTGCAACGCTCAAAAGTTCAGCTTCTTTTTCCGGGTAGTCAGGCAACATTGCAACCGGAAGAATACGCATCAAAGCCCCGTTCCCGTTATCCATGCGGGTTTTACCGCCGCACTTTGCAGCATCCTTTCCGTTGGCATAACGGGCGATTGCCCGCCTTGTTCCACCGCCTACATCAAACACTTTCCCGTAAGGTGTAAACATTCCATCATTCAGCCAATGGAAAAAGTTCTGCATAATATCAGCCGGATCAACCTTCCCCAATTTTATCATACTATCAAGGGTTGCAAGTGTCAGGCTGCTATCATCCGACCATGTACCGGGCGGCTGATTGTATGTTCCGTACCCCGTCATATCTGTAATGGTGAATGTATCACGCTTTTTGAATTCCACCGGAACACCCAAAGCATCACCGACCACAAGCCCCATAATTCCATTATAAAATTTGTTCATTGTCTGCACCTTCCTTTCTCAAACGCCCAAAATGCGAGCTGCAATCATATCTGCGGTATGCGTATAAAGCACATTCGGGAAATTGGTTACTGCCCGCCCGTAGCTGTTCCAATTCTCTTTATCGTCAAATGCTCCCATGTGCCACCTGATACAAAGCATTTCTTCTTCCGTAAGCCGCATATACTGTTGCAGCATTATCACCGATTTATCACCATGCCCCGGAAGAAGGGTTGCATTGTTATATTCCCATGCTTCATTTTCGGTTTTATGGTAATTATCCACCTTGCATAAATCGTGAAACATTCCCACAATCAGGGGGCTTTCTTTACGCTGCCACTTTAATTCAAGTTGCCTTGTGAGATATAACAATGAATTGGTAACAGTAAGGGAATGATCGAACAACGCCCCCGAATATGCCCCGTGGTGGTGAATGGAAGCCGGGGCTGTGAAGAAGCTATTTTCTTTCAAAATGTTAATGAATTCTTTTGTGAATCGGTTAGGCATACAAGGTTTCATTATTTCCTTGAACTGTTCAATTCTATCCTGTTCGGTAAAATTATTCATTACCTAAACTCCCTTCCTGTTTTGGTGTCTTTGATTTTTACCCGTTCAATCAGTTCAAAACCCGCTAAACGAATAATGAATTTCAATACTTTTATCAATTCGGAAGCCCGCCTTTCGGTTTCGCTTTCCTCTTTGATTATGTTCTTTGTTCCGGCGTAAGCCGTAGGATCAGCATACCCTTCACTGTTAAAATATGGATTGTTCATCTTTGCCACCTTTCAATTTATCCATCTGATAATAGGATCGCCCTTGAACCCTTTTTCCCACACAAACCACGCATAGGCAACAGCACTTGAAGGGTATTTTGCAAATTCCCCATTCATAGCACATATCAACCGGGAAGAACTCACATACACGGTTTTAGGCGGGTTATGTAAGAAAAATTGCTTGCGTGATTTCCCTTCAAGGAATTGCAGCTTCAAGAACATTGCAACTTTCCTTCCCGGCTGCACACTATTCAACGCCTGTTCAACGAATTCCAAAGCGTATTTATAGGGCGGGTTTGTGATAATATCCCCTTCAAAATCATCAAGGGTTTCTTTTAGGAAATCCAGCGGTTCAGGATCACCAAAGCCCCGGTATATTAAATCTGTGCTGATAACCTCGAAGCCGTGTTGTTCCAGCACCTTTGACAAATGCCCTTCACCACACGCACATTCCCATATAACCGGGGCAAAATCTTCTTCTGCAAGCAGAAGTTCCATTGCACGGGGTTCAGTAGCATAATAATCATGCTGCTGCCTGTCCTTATCGCTGTGATTGGAAGCACCCAATGTTGTGTAAATGCTTCTTTGGTTGCCCGTCCAATCTTTAGCTTCTGCTCTCTCTCTCTCTCTCTGCTGTGTTCATTCAAAATATTCACCCCTTTCAACTATCTACCCGAACAAATATTCGGTATTTTTTGCCGCTGATTTTCTTATCAATAACCTTCATGTTCAAAATGCGGTTCACTTGCTTTGAAAATTCAATACTACTCATAGGCTGGAAGCTGTTAGCAAGGCAAAATTCTTGATACCGCCTATAAACCTTGTTTGTTGGTTCATTCTCAATTTGAAATTCTTCATCTTCACATTCTTTGAAAAATCCCAAAATTGGATTGTTGTTTTCCTCGTATTCATCCATTGCCGCCTGAACCTTTGCGGAAGTGGTAAATGCCCGGTTTGTAAGTACCCGCTTCAATCCGGCAATTCCCAAAGTTATCAAGTATTCCATAACTTCATCAGATTTCAGTTCGTGCTTTATATACGGTCTGAAATCGGGATCAGCTTTTGAAAATGTGGCGTTGAATGGAATGATTGTCAATCGCCGCTGCACCGCCCCCGTTTTATCTTTGATACGGGGAATGTTGTTTGCTGAAAATAGCAGCTTTGAATAATTGTTGAACTCAAAGGGATTTTGCCCCTTGCGTTCTGCTGATACCCGTTCACCCGTTACCAACTTCTTAAAGATCGCCGGGTTTGCAATGAATTCATCCCCTATATCATCACCGATATTTGCCAGCTTACCGAACATTTCAGCGGTTTTGAACCTATCACCAAGTTCTTTCAAGTCAAGGGAAGCAATATTTTCTTCCCCTAACAGGGTTTGAACCATTGAAAGGAATGTGCTTTTGCCGTTGGATTTATCCCCGGTCAGAATGAAGGCTTTGCCTAACTCATTTCTGCGATAGAAACAATATCCAATAGCTTCTTCCAGCAATGCCCGGATAGCCGGATCACCACAAGCAATTTTGTTCAGGGTTTTATCTGCCAATTCTGAATAGGCTTCCGGGTTGTAATTCCACCTGATTTTGTTTGTGATAATGTGTTCCGGGGTAAACGCCACAAAGGAATCATCCACAATGTTATATAACCCGTTGGCAAAGGCTATCATATTAGCATCTTCCGCTTGTGTGTTTTCCCTGATAAGAATATCAAGGTAGGCAAGAACTTCCGTTCTTTTCGCCCTGTTCAACTGTGGGATATGCTTAATCATTTCAGCTTCAATTTCTCCAAGCCCGGAAACATAAATTCCGTTTTTGTAGATATGTAGCTGATTGTTGATCTTGATAATGTGGTGATTGTTCTTCAAAAAGGTTGCGAACTTGTCAAACAAAAATGTTGAACCCATGAAGAAAACAGGCTTTTTGAAAGCATCATCACGAAGGATTGTTTCAATTTCATCATCCGAAAGCGGAACTTTCAGCACAAATTTATTGATTATCCTGATTGTTTCCCTTGCTTCTTCCACGCTGAAATCATTACTTTGCAGCGTAAGAATATAATTGAACAGGCTTTGATTTCTGCCATCCCCGGCATCCATGTTCAGGAATTCCATGTTTGATTTTACGGGGTGAAGCCAGCGGGGAAGGGGCTGTGCTTCCTCGTTTTCGGCGGTATCATAAAGGATTTCCCTTTCTTTACCGTCATACTTCAACACTTCATAGGAATTCCGTGTACCGATTTTAATATCAGCGGTCAAACCTATTGCCAGTTTGCAGCCTGTTTTGTTGGTTGGTACTCCGCTGTTCTTGAATAGGAAATGCTTGCCCCTGCTGGTACGGTAAACCCGGCAAGTCAAGGCGTATTCCTGCACTACCTTGAACAGTATTTCAGAAGTTTCAGAATCATCAATATCAACAAGAATTGTGTCCGCTGCCAATATTCCAGCGTATTCCGGCAATGACTGAACCTGTTCAAAGGTTTTGAAATCTGTTCTGCCCTTGAATTTCTCTATGCACTTTTTATTTTTGGTTTCAACAAAACCTTTGAAGAACAATTCAACTCACCACCTTATATTGATTTCAAAAATTCAAGCTGTTTTTCAAACCAATTCTTGAACTTCAAATTACTGTTCGCATCCGAAAGGGCTTTTTTGTAGGAAGAAGTATATTCTTTCAAATCTGCCCTTGCCTGTTTTAATTCCTCTTTGGAAAGTGAAACACCGTTTGGGTGCTTCCGGCTCTGAATCATTCGCTGTGTGTCCGCTGTTTTTTGCTTGAAATCGAAATATTTTTTTCCGTTTTCTTTCCGCAACTCCACCAAATCAGCAATCCGATTTTGAAAATAAATTTTCAAAGTTTCCTTCAATTCATCTTCATGCTGCCAATCCAAAGTAATCACTCTCAACAGCTTTTTGAACCGCTGCTGTGAACATGGAAAGAAGAAATCCATGTGAATATTCATGTACCCGGTTTCCCATTTGATATATAAATCGTTGTTCATCACATCACCCCAAAATCTGATAATCTTTTATTTGCAAGGTCTATATACCATTGCTTATCTAACTTTTCAGGAACTTCAACCCCGTTCACCGTTTCATTCCAAATGAAGCAATGTTCCGGGGAATTGGGGATTTTGGCGGGCTTCTTTGTTACTGCATGAACCTTTTGAACCCCGGCATCAGAAGCGTTCTTTGAAGCAAATACCCTAATGCACTTTTCTTTCACAACCCGGCTTCCGTGTAAGATATGGGTGTATTTACCGCTGATTTTGGAAACAAGCTGAAATTCCTTCAAGGCGTTGCACTCCAAAACGGTTCTTCTTACGGGTACACCATGCACCATATATTCAACCAATGCCCGGTTGACAATCGGTAAATCATAATCAAGGGAAGATAATTCCTTCACATACGCCCCTTTTGATTTCCAATGCCCCCACGAATCAAGAATAATGTAATTGTTCACATCCTTTTGGTAGATTTCCCGGTATTCGTCAAATTCAAGGTTCAGCCCGGTTCTAACTTCCCATTCATGGGCTATATCATCAATCAGGCTATACCATTGATCTTCATCCTGTCCTTCCGGCATTTTCACAAGCACACCATCAGTATTTGATTGAATGATCTGTGCATAAGGTTCAAGGCGTTCAATCAAATCCAGCAAAAGCAACTGCCCGTAAACACAAACCCGGTTAGCCTGCAAGGGATCATAAAGGGCATTGTTCTTATCCTTCATCACTCCATAAGTAGAATTCAGCACCAATTTCAACGGGGCTTGCAGCGGGTTCTTTTCCGCTTTGTACTTCAATCTTTGGTTGTAGATTTCAACGAACTTTTTCGGATCGCTGATATTCCGGCTATGAAGGTTATATTGCACCATCAAGGACGGATAAAGGGAAGCAACATCCATATTCAGGAAATAACCCTTCCCGTGATACTTTGGAATTGCCCCGTGTACGCCACCCCATCCAAATTGGTGGGGAACACCCGCAATCACAATATCAAGCTGGTTCTTTTTCCCGTCTTTCTGATAACAGCGGTTTTCCGGGTTTTCATACCATTCAACCACTTTTGAATATTTTTCAATTCGCATTGAATACGGGAAATCAATTTCAAATTCATCATCATGTTCCTGCTTTGTGGCATCAAGGATAATTGCCGAAAGTTGGGGCTTTGTCTTGCTTATCAGCGACATATCAAGGGGCTTCCCTTGACAAGCCAATTTCACAAGCCCAATGTGGGCTTCAAAGTCCTTTTTCCGTTGAAGAAATACTTGCACCGTCTGTTCAACATCATGCTTGCAATATTTGACGGTTTCAGCAATTTCTTCTTCCGTCAATTTCCGGTCAATATCGAAGGGAACGGAAGTTTCCTTTATATCGTTTCCCATGAACCCCTCAAAGGATTTTAACCCCCGGTCAATGTTCATCATTACATCGTAATTGTTCAGGGGATATTGATTGAAAAGGCTGCTGAACTTCCAGCCGGGATTTCCCTTCACAATGATATAATCATTCACTTTTTTAGGATCGAACCCACAAAGGATAGCTTTCAAAATGTACTGATCGTAGTGTCGGCTATTAAAACCACACCAAATTTCCCTTATATTTGCCTTATATAAGGCTTCAAGTTCTTCCGGCGAATTGATTATCACATGGGTTTTCTTTGCGGTCATATCCATAACCACGACAAGCCAATCATAGGCGAAAACCTCAAAATCATAGAATAGCACCTGATTCACTCCTTCCTGTGTTTTGAACGGGGTTGCAACCGTTCCCCCGCATTACCGGGGCATTGCTGCCCCGTTGCTCTGCGTTAATCTTCCAGAACATAAACTTCCTTGATTTCAAATTCGTTGTACCCCTTGCTGTTCTCCCTGTAATCAAGCTGGTACTCGAAATTGTTATCAATGGCTTCCATAACATCCATAATCATGTTGCCGTACTGATTGTAGGTCTTGAACTGAATATCAATCGGATCAGCCATTTCCGCAACCAACGCCCGCATGAACTCATTGGCAATGTGAATCTGAAAGCCCTGTGTTACAACCTGATTCATAAAGATCAAGCTGCCCTTGTACTCGCCTTCCAAAATCTTCATCCAGCAAGTAACCATCGGATCGCCCTTTTTGGATTTCACCAATTCCAGCTTTGTAATAGCCACTTCATAAGTATCATGCGGAACTTCACGCCGCCCGCCGTTTTCGGCTGCTTCCTCAACATCCTTTGCAAGCCCTTCCGTGTCGATTGCCTTATCAAATTCATCCCAAATGTTAGCCATAATAATTTTCCTTTCTGCTTTATCCAAGCCGTTCAAAATATTTTTAATTAGCTGTTCTGTAATCGGTTCGGTGGTTCGCCACACATACCCATCATGGTTTTCGGCTTCAATTACAAACGAACCGTTTTCAATTAAGTAATTCAGTTCCAAATATCCACGCTCATTTCCAACTAACGCCATAACGAACCACCTTTCCCAATCATTTTCTTGCGGTCAAGATACCCTTAACCAATTCAAAAGCCTGTTCTGCTGTGAATCCTACTTCCACATAGGCATCATAAAGCTGCTTTGCCGTGGAAGCGGATTTCTTTGCCATAGCTGCCGGATCAGTCTTGAAGGGGTTTTCCGGGGTATGGCTCTTTGTTTGCTGCCCCTTCTGCTGGATTGCTGCGTTTACCATAGCAACCAACACTTCATCAGGAATACCAAAGGGATTGTTCATTATGTGTACCTACCTTTCTTTAATCTCTTGCTTTACGCTTACGGCGGGGCTTTTCCTCATCCTCTGCCGGGGCTTCCGGGGGATTCATTGCACCATCAGCCGGGGTTGCAGCTTCCGGGGCGGGCTGTTCAGCTTCCTTTTCGGACTGCTGTTCTGCCGCCGTTTCAGGGGCTTTCTGCGGGCTTTCAGGTTCAGGGGTATCAGTTGTAGACTGTTCCTCTTTCGGGCTGTCCTGCGGCTTATCTGCGGGTGTGGCGGGGGTTTCCGTTCTCTTTCTTCCGGTTCTTCCCGTCTTTGCCGGGGCTGCGGGTTCTGCCATCCCGGAAGCAGCGTTTTTATTCGCTTCATCGTAAACGGCAAACAGGGCTTTCACATCAAGGGGAATATCCTTTGCGTTCACTCTCAAACGCCCGCCGCCGAAAATCACTTCATTGCTTTTGAAGCTGAAAGTGCGGGTTTCACCGTCTGCCACAATACGGGCAACCACATCCACCATTCCGGCAACCTTATTTGCAACCTTTTCCTGCAAGTTCGGCTTGATCGCCGTGATTTTATCGCCACCCTTGCGGGTAATATCCTTGCTGGTGTCCTCGTGGGAAATCAGGATAATATTTTCATAGTCAAGGTTCATCAGGCGTTTCAGCGTGTTCAGGAATTCGCCCCGCACCTTATCCCACGCACGGAAGGAATCATCCGATTCATGGGTAATGCCCATCTGCTGGTACATATAAAGGCGGCAATGTTCATACAAATCTTCCAAAAGGTCAACCACAATCGTTCTGAAAGTGTTTTCCTTCTTTTCCAGTTCGGAAATTGTGTCCTTGAACACATCCCAAGCAAGGGTTCTTTTCGTCTGTCTGCCCTCAACCCTCACTTCATCCTTAATGCGGATATACGGGGCATCAACGAACTTGATATTGCCGTCCGTGTTCAGCATCAGCGGATCAGGAAAATTGTTTGCAAAGGTGGTTTTGCCGCAAAACGGCACACCATAAATCCAAAGCACACGCTTTTCAACCGCTTCAATATTCCTTCTTTTGTTTTCAGGTAACTTAATCATGTAATCATTTCCTTTCTCACAATATTCTTGAAATTCGCAATACCTACAAAGGTAACTTTTTTCTTGCGGGAACTCTGTTTCCTCATTCACCGCCTTTATTCCAAACAGGAATTCAATAACCTTTTCAGGGTTGAACCCAATTTGAACTGTTTTAACTTCCACCCCGGATAACGCTTCTTTCAGGCGTTCCCTGAATTCAAGTAGGGTTTCCGTTTTCTTCTGCCGGATTGTAACTTTGGGAATGAACACAAAGTACATATTCCGAATTTTCTTTCCGGGGTTGTTTCTCTCGAAGAAATACTTGTATTCGTGAAGCTGCCCCGATTGTTTATAGCCCGAAACATTGTTTGAATATTTGAAATCGTAAAGGTCAAACACATCAGGAATTTCTTGATTTTCCCCGTTCAACCGCTGTTCGGTACGGGCGGGTACAAGGTAATCAATGAACCCGTGGAAATCATCATCCTTGATTTCAACTTCAAACTGTCCACCGGGCGGGATTGCCGCCCTTGCAAGCGGGATCACCGTTTCAAACTTGATTATCTCGTTTATGTGTTCATCCGTGATAATCGGGAAGCTGAAACAATATTCCCTGATTGCTTCTTTAAGGCTTTTTTCAATCCCGGTGTGAACCGTCTGCCCTAAAATCAAAGGGTTATCAGGTTCAGTTGCCGGAATCGTTGTCATTCCTTGAAGATAACGCATTTTGAACTTGCGTTTGCATTTTTCAAAGCAATCAACGCTGGAATGTGAATACCGCAATTTATCACCCCTTTCAATAAATTTTTGAATTCGTCAAACCCTTCCGGGTAGAGGAAAACCCCGATCCCGCCGCTTGTGTTTATCCGGCTGATATTCAGCTTTTGCAATTCGGAAGGTCTGCCATTGGAAGCCTTTACTTCTACCGCAAGCATCACCCCATTTACGCAACATATCAGGTCAGGAATACCGGATTTCTGAAAGCCGCCGCCCCAAATTTTGGTGTACCAACCGACCATTTCAACCTTCATTCTGTCAGAAGGAAAGCCCGCCGGATATATACCGACTGAATGAAAGTATTTCTTGATCTGTCCTTCAAATAGTTTTTCTTCTGCCATTATTTCACCCCGCTTTCCGGCGCAACTGCATATATTCTTTATATGGAAGCCCCATCGAATCAGCGGCAATGTGAAGGGCGGTTTTCTTGTCAACGAATGTTCCCCGTTCACTCATAACCGGGATATATGGAAAGCCTACCTTATGCGCATACCATTGATTACTTCCCTTCACCTTTGATACCGTGTATGCAAGTTTCATGTGCGCCCCCTGTCATTTCACCGTAATTTTGACGGAAGCGGAAACATTGCTTGTTTTGGAATACTTTGCAGCTACATCCGGCAAATCTTTCTTCAACTTTGTGCTGTCAATGGTGGTTCGGGTTGTAGCCGCAACATAGGTGAACTTCACATCCTCATTTTCAAAGGATTTCACCCCGTATTTCTCCATTGCTGCCATAAGCTGAACCCGCATTGCCTTTTCCTGTTCCTCGATCTGCTTCTTCTGCAAGGTCAAGGCTGCAATGCTCTTAATAATTCCCGCCGCTTCTGTCTGCATGGTTGCAAGGGCGGTTTCCTCACTGAAAGCATCTTCACAATCCGGGGAAAGTTCGGTGCATATATCCTTGCAGCTTTCCCTTTCCTCACACTCCAAACAGCAACACACCTTGCCGCAAGCGGAACTTTCCATTGCCTGTTTACACTTAATCATTGTTTGAACTCCTTTCCAATTCAGCGTTCAATTCCTGCTGAATTTGCAAAACTGATTTTGAATAGTTAATTTCAAAAATGCCTTGTTCCCACAACCGGGAAGCCCCGGTTTCGCCCATGTTGTACGCCATTAGCACCTTTTCAGGGATTTCATACTTTTCAAACAGCTTCCGCAATATGAACATTCCCGCCCGAACATTGCCGTATGGTTCGGTAAAATCGGTAATTCCAAGCTGTTCTTGCAAATACGGGTGATTGATTTCATTGATCTGCATCAAGCCGTAATCATTGGTTTTACTGATAACATCCGGGTTGTAGTTGCTTTCCCGCTGGATCAACGCCATTACAAAGGTAAAATCCATTTCATAGGCTTGTGATAAGTAGAAAATGAATTCCTGCAAATCTTCATCCATAGGCACATTCAGCGGTACAAATTTCCGTTCCCCGTTCACCCATTCACCGGGCATTTCACCTTCAAAGATTTTCCCGTCAGGCTGTCCGAAAATCAGAACTTCCTTTTGGGTGTCAGGTTCAGATTTTTCAGGATTGCCGTTCCTTGAACAGATTGCCCCTATACCGAACCCCACAAGGGAAAAGATAATTGCTACCACTACCCACGAAATCAGAACACGCTTACCAATTGAAGCCTTCTTGATATTTCTTGAATAGTTCATCTGTATAGTCCTTTCGTAATTCCAAAGTGTGAAGAATATCTTCTTCAACTGTTCCGGGGCAAATCATCAGGTAATAGAAACAAGGTTTTTCCTGTCCGATCCTGTGAATTCGCTTCTTGCTTTGTTCAAACAGTTCACTTCTATCTGTCAGCGAAAAGTAAATGATTTTGTTTGCCTTTTGCAAATTCAACCCCATAGCCCCCGCCTGATACTGAACAAAGGTGATTGAATCCCCGTGTTCCTCATAGGCGGTTAAATCTTTTGTTTCCCCATTCACTACCGAAAATGGGCGTTCCAGTTCAGCAAGGGCGGCTTGCATGGTGTTCAATTCTTCATTGAAGTTGTAAAACACAATCAACCGATCTTCTGTTGATTGCACCAAATCCTTAAAGGCTGCAACCCGTTCCCGGTTTAAGTAGCTGCACATCATACGGGAATAAATCCGCTTTGAAAGGATCGTGTCACCTATGAATTCACGCCCTTCAATGGTGATAACTGCATCCCGCATGAACTTCCGGTATTCTTTCGTTGGTTTGGAATGAATTGGAATCATCATTTGTTCGGGAAGGTCAAAGACTTCTTCCGATTTCGCAAAGATTGCACCATGTTCAGCAAGTTTCTTTTTCAGGCGGTCAACATTTTTGTAACCTACCACATGGGGAATTCTGAACCCGCTGTTGTGATCTTCAATCCATTCCGTTTCAACATACTGCTTGTAAAAAAGGTCTTTGCTGATATTCCATCCAAGCAACCGAAGCTGCGACCACAATTTTTCATACTTCCCGGCTGTTGGTGTACCGGATAGCAAAATCACATTTTCAGGTTGCATTTTCAGGATAAATTTTGACCGTTTAGCGGCTTCATTTTGGATAATGGAACTTTCATCAAGCATCAGGGTAAACCCGGTTATATGGGCGAAATATGAACGCCTGAATATCAAATCGTAGTTTATAACCCCTACACACTTACCGATTGTTCCCGTGAATTCTTCAAGCTGCCGCTTGTCGGTTAGGTCAAACACCGTGAGGGGGTAATACTCCCGGAAGTGCTTGATCCAATCGTCAATTTTTGTCTTTTGACAAACCAACACGATTCTTTCAGGAAAGGAATTTGCTTTTTCCGAACCTACAAAGGTTTTCCCTAATCCCATATCAAGGTAATAGGCAACCCGGTTGAAATCTTTGGTTTCGTCAAGTGCCTTGCTTTGGTGGGGGAATAGCTGCATAAATCAGCACCCCCTTAATCTGCATCAACATCAATCCCGGTGATCTCTTTGAAAATAGCCTTGTCGAAGTTCGGAATTGCTGTGATAACCGCCTTTTGACGGTCAGAAAGCCCACGCCACCAAATAACCGCACATTCGGAATTATCCAAAATTTTCAGATACCCGCCTGTGGTTTCCGCTTCCGGGTGTGCTGCCTTTTCTTCATCCGTCATATCTGAAAAATAAATGTATTCAAGTACATCCCCCGGAATCTGATTCAGCAAATAGCGGGCTTCACTGTTCAACCAATCCTGATAAGTCCATTCAGAAGGCTTATTGAACAGATAGATTTTCGGGCTTACGGTGTTAAAACATCCGTTGGAAAAGCTGCACTTGTTCCAATCGCCGCTGTTCCAATCGCCGCTGTTCCAATCGCCGCTGTTCCGGTTGCCGCTGTTCCAATCGCCGCTGTTCCAATCGCCGCTGTTCCGGTTGCCGCTGTTGCAATCGCCGCTGTTCCGGTTGCCGCTGTTGCAAAGTCCGGTGCAGCCCTTTCCCGTATTCACGATTTCAAGCAATTCAGCCCACGGAATTTCACGCACGATCTGAATTTTATTGGTGCAAGATTTTGTTCCGTCCGTATCGACTTCACCCAATGCAAGCACTTCCGCAACCTTGTTTTCCGGGTTGAACTGATAGTAATTGAAGCAATCAGCCGCCTTTTCGCAAAAGTGGAAGCCCCGATCACAAACCATAGGTATCACATCTTCTTCATAAGTACCGCCAACTGCATACTGAAACGGTTTCCCGTTAGGGTTACAAGTCCAATCGGGATTGAACACTTTGAACCCTTTAACAACTCCTGTTTCACTCATTTTTCTTTATCCTCGCTTTCTGCCATCAGGCAATTTCATTCAGGGGAACTTCAATTCCTGTGTATTCGGTGAACTTCACGGAAGAAATAAAGTAACTCCAATTTGTCAGCTTCACCGCATAGCCCCACGGGAAAACGCCATCCCTCAAGCCCTGCATAACCCATTCTTTGGATTTCTTCATCAGCTTTGCCGCAAGGGGAACGGGCAAATTCACAACCCCGTTATGCTGAACCGTTGCAGCGGGTTCAAACATTTCAAAGTAGTTATCCTGAACCCCCAACGCACGGGCAATTTCCTGTTTGCGGTCTTTAGAAGGTTCATTCTTCCCGGAAAGGTATTGACTGATAGAGGATTTACCGATCCCGGTAAGGTCTGAAAGTTTGGATTGTGTCAAATCCAGTTCTTTCATAAGGTTTTTCAATTTGTCTGCGAATGTCATAATCACTTCATCCTTTCTTTGTTCAGCCCTCAATCATGGGGCTTTTGTTGTACTGTTCCTGAATTCTGATCCGATACTTGCCGCCGATTTCTTCACGGTGCAAAATCCTGAATTCGCTGCCCTTATCACGCAAGGTTTCAAGATACTTTGCCGCTTCATTCTGCGTGTCGAACTCCAAAACCCGATCAATACACGCTGCAATAACTTTCTTCATCCTGTTCACCGCCTTTCTGATTGGTTCAATTACTTTGAACTTTCATGGTAAAAAAATATGCCTGAATTTCATCACTTGCCAAATCAAGAACTTCCAATGCCTTTTGAATTTCCGGCTGCTTAAAAGCAATCTTGTTGTTCAATTTCATTGAAATAGTTCTTTCGGAAAGCCCCATTCTTTCAGCGAATACCGCTTGCGTTCCGCACTTTTCAACAATCCTTCCGTTTAACTTTGCATAATCGTATGCCATGATTTCACCCCTTTCTTAACATCCCAAATGATTTACAATATCCCGGATCATTGCTGTACCTGAATCCATAGAAACATTTATCTTTTTTGTTCCACCCTCAAAAGCTGCTGTTACAATCTCGCTTTCGCTGTCATAGGTAAGGGAAACAAGGTCAGCCGCCCCACGGGTTTTCTGTAAAACCTTACAAAGCAATTTGCAAATGGTTTCTTTATCTTCCCCGCCGCTTTCTGCCACGAAATCAAAGGCTTCAATCTGTTCTTTTGTCAGGGGGTTGTCATATTCCACATATCCCCACGCTTCACGCCCGATTTTCCCAACATATTCCCGGTTATCGAAATTGTGAATCAGCATTGCCGGATTATCGGCGGGTTTGGGGTATGCCCCCGGTGTGATCGGTCTTAAAGTGCTATAATATCTATACATTTTCATCATCCTTTCTTTGGTGTGGGAAGAAGCTGTTTAGGCTTCTTCCTCAAACTCTACATTGCAATCACCGCAAATAACATGAACTTCCTTTGTTGCCCGGATAATGCAGCCACATACGGGGCAAACATATTTCCGGCTTGATTGTTTGGTTTTCGCCGCACCGGGGATTTTCGGAAGGCTCTTTCTGTGAAGTTCAAACTTCTTATCCTGCATACCGTCAACAAAGGCTTTCGCTTCATCATTCAGGCTTGTTTTTGTCCACCCGTATTTTGCATCCTTTTCAACGGTCAAGCCGTGCTTTTCAGCAGCTTCCTTGTATTTCTTATTGTGGTATGTGCCGCCCCTGCTTGTGTCCTGAACCCCAATTTGCAGATTGTAAAGGTGAACCATTTCATGTAAGAGGGTTTCCGCAACCTGTTCAAAAGGTCTTGCAAGGTGTTCAAAAGGTCTTGCAAGGTGTTCAGCGCAAATATTGATTTCATAGAACCCATCATCTTTTTTCAGGGCTTCCAAATCCTCTTTTGTCAGCGTGGAAAGGTCTGCAATCTTTTTCTGTTCGCCTACCGTCCACGCCTTCCAAGCGGTACACCATCCATAAGCACCCTTTGTTGTGTCCGGGCTTACTGTGATAACGGGGGTTTGAAGTTCATTGTTATAGAACTTTTCATTGAACTTTGAAAATAAACTTTCAAGTTTTTCAATTACGGGCTTCAAACTTGTTTCTTTCATCTGTGCTACCGCCTTTCTTAAATTTCAGAACCCTTGATTTTCTCCACAAGGGCATTTGCCTTTTCGGTCTGCCGCTTGAAAATCTGATAGCAGCTTGTTTCTTTGTCGGAAGGTGTGCTGTCAAGCATCATCTTTTCAAATTCTCTCCCGGCACATTCAATGCAATGTTGAATGAATTTCCATTCCTCAAAAGTAAACTTCATAATCACTTCATCCTTTCTATGCTTGCCGTTGCAGCGGCTTGTTTGTTGTCGTTTGGTTCAATTCCTTTGAACTTGTCTATATTATAGCACCCCCTCTTGAAGTTGTCAATAGGTTTTTTCAAATTTTTTGAACTTTTTTTCCTAACCCCCTTGAACTTTTCTTCAAGGTGCGTTATAATGTAAGTACCCCAACAAGGAAAGGAAGTGATTGCATGAAGGAATTCACCACGGCTGATAGGTTGAAGCAGATCATGGGTGAAAGGGGGTTAAAGCAAGTTGATATTTTAGAAGCCTGCAAACCGTACTGCGAAAAATACCATGTTCAGTTAAAAAAGAATGATTTAAGTCAGTATGTTTCCGGGAAAGTAGAACCCAAACAAGATAAACTGTCTATTTTGGGGTTGGCTCTAAATGTCAATGAAGTTTGGCTTATGGGGTACAATGTTCCCGCTGGAAGGGAAGAATTAGCCCAACTTGAACAGAAGCTACAACATGAAGCCGCTGCCTGTGAAATGTTTGAACGCTGCTATGGAAAAGAAGCGTTTCAAGCGGTCAAACTTTTCCTACAACTTGATACGCTGGATCGGGGGCGTATTATCGGTTCTATGGAAACGCTGTTAGAAGATGAAAAATATTCCATTCAAAAAGAATCATCAGGCGGGAAGGCAATATAATCTTTGTGGATTTCAGTTCAAGATAGGTTCAAGATAGGTTCAAGTTCCCGGTTCAAGATAAAACCCTTGAAATATCAGGAAAGTTCAAGTAGTTCAACTTGTTTTGCATTTCTTTGTAGATACGATTTTTTCAACGCAATTTTGCATTGATTTTGAAAAAATATAAAAGAAATAAAAAGGCATCTTGAACTTGAACCACTTGAACCTTGAAAAGTTAATTTCAAATCTAAGAAAGGAATTTTGCTATGAGTGCGAAGAACAGGGTTATCAACGGCGATTATGCCGGAAGTCAGGTTGTGGGCGGGGGTGCTGCCAATGCTGCAATTTCATTGGGGATCATCAAGCAATTACGCCTGAACAGTTCCACCGTTGAAAGCTATGAAGTTTTGGGTGGTGTTGCCGGGGCGGTTTCAAAAAATGGCTATCAAGTAAAAATCATCTTCAAAGACGGGAAGAAAAGCCTGTTGGAAATAGATGAAAAATTGTATAAAGCCATTGTTCAGGCTTGCTTCTAAACAAAAAAATATCCCCCGTTAGTGCTGCAACACCAACGGGGGAAGCGACCATAAATCAGGATGAAGTGATTTAGGCGGTCTGTCTATATTATATCACTTCACGGCTGATTTTTCAAGATAGGCGGTGAAGTTATGAAAAATCCGAATGGATATGGAACAGTAACGAAGCTGTCAGGGAACAGGCGAAAGCCCTATATTGTGAAGGAAGGCATATCAGGAAGGCAAAAGCCCATTGGTTACGCTGCCACACGGGAAGAAGGGTTGATAATGCTTGCCAATTACAACAATGATCCGTGGGATATTGAAACGGACAAAATCACTTTTCAAGAACTCTATGATTTATGGCTTGAAAAGCGGGCTGTGAAATTGGGTGAATCAAACAGAAGTTCCTTGAAATCAGCATACAAGCATTGTTTCAAACTGAACAAAATGAAGTATAAGCAAATCAAATCATACCAAATGCAAGATTGCATTGATAGCTGCGGGTGTGGATATTCCACGCAAGGGGCGATAAAGAACCTTTTCGGGCATCTTGACCGTTTCGCAATGGAACTTGATATAGTTTCAAAATGCTGTTCTGATCTGCTTACCTCTGATCCAATCCCCGAAACAAGCAAGGAAATTTTCACGGATGAAGAAGTTTCCCGGCTTTGGGAAAATAAAAAATTGGAATGGGTTGATTCTGTCCTGTTCTTCCTCTATACGGGGTTCAGGATTTCAGAAATGATTGCCCTGAAAACGGAAGCGGTTGATCTCGAAGCCCAAACCATGACCGGGGGAACAAAAACAGCGGCGGGCAAGAACAGGATAGTTCCCATTCATTCAAAAATTCAGCATATAGTTCAAAAGCGGGTTGAACAATCCAAAAGCGGCTATTTGTTTGAATACAACGGGAAGAAGTTGAATCAAACCCAATACCGGGCATTGTGGGCTGAAATCATGGGGAAGCTGAAAATGCAGCACACCCCGCATGAGTGCCGCCACACATTCAGAAGCCGCCTTGATTCTGCCGGGGCAAACAAGGTGTGTATTGATCGAATTATGGGGCATAAATCGAAGGGAACAGGGGAACGGGTTTACACCCACAAAAATATAGAAGAACTCAAATTGAACATTGAACTAATAACAAATTAGTAACAAAAACGGCGGGAAGCCCCGAAAAATCAGGGTTTCCCGCCGTTTCTGTGTTTATTATACCATATCATCTCGTTCTGCTCAAGGGATGTTGGCCCATTTTCACTTTCTCTCCCCCTTCCCCATCTTGATCTTATCTCCGTGGCGATTTTGGCTGGTCAGCTGCTCTAGGGGATTCAGGGCGTCATAGTTGGCTCTCAGGTCGTCCGCATACAGTGCCACATACCGCCGGGTCATGGTAAGGTCTGCGTGTCCCAGCAGCTTTTGCAGACGGAACGGGTCACCGCCAGCTTGGATATACAGCTTCGCGTAGGTGTGCCGGAACAGGTGCATAGAGGTCTTCTCCACGCCTCTGCTATGATTATAATTCCAAATCGCATTGCCAAGCGAATTCAGGGTCATCTGGTTGCCATACTCCGAGACAAACAACGGGGCTGTAGGGTCGCCGCTGCGATGCTCCAGATAGTCCTCCATGATCTTGACCAGTGCCTTGGAGAGCGGCACGATCTGCTGATTGCGCGCCTTCATGTGACGAAAAAACACTGTCCCGGCGGAAAGGTCCAAATCTCCGATCTGCAGGTTGAGCAGCGTGGACGCACGGCAGCCGGTACCGAGCAGGAAGTTGACTATGACCCAGTTGCGGTATTCAGCAAAGGAGCACGTCTTGCAGTCCGGTTCCTTCAATAGCTTCTGCAGCTCGTCGGTGGTGTAGGGCTCCTTGATCGGATCATCTGCACGCACCAGTCTGATCGGATACTTTTCCAGATAGCCCTTTTCCATGCACCAGTACAAAAACGCACGCACCATGCGGAGGTTCGTATTGATGGTGGTATCGTGGAGCTGCTGGTCCTTCATATAGAAGATATAGTCCTCCACCGTTTCTTCTGTGATGGTATGGATGGGCTGTTCCGTATCCCCCAGAAACCGAAAGAAGCTTCTGCCCTTTGCGGTGTAGAAGTCGAGCGAGCCTTGGGAGAGGTTCTTGAGCCGGTTGTACTTTTGGAACCTTTCAAATGCCTGTTGGATGGTAGGGTTTGCCTTGGCAGCGGGTCTTAAATCACGGTTACGCACGAGAGAGACTCCTCCTTTTTTCGCAAAAAATCCCTCTCGCCCGCTCAGCACTTCCAGAAAATGGAATAAAAAGAAAAAGCCCAGAATCATTCGAATCAACGAACAATTCTGAGCTTTCACATGCCGCCGACGGGGGTCGAACCCGTACTCTGTCTCCAGAAAGGGATTTTAAGTCCCTCGTGTCTGCCAATTTCACCACAGCGGCGCAACCCCGGCTTACAAAGTCCTGCTGCCCTCTGGCTTGAGAGAGAGCCGGGAATAACAGGTGTGAGGAAAAATTATTACAACCACACTGCTATTCGCAATCTGGTGGTATTAACATTTTTATTAAATCAGCGGCTTTTATGATACAATAGTTTCCCTGTTTTGTCAAGAAAAACCGCTTATTCGGTGCTGCTTACACCTTGCCTCCGTGCAGCTCGGCGTACATCCGGGAGCGGCACTCGGCCACTGCGGGGGTCATGTTGACGTAGTGCTTGTGAGGGCATTCCAGACGCAACTCGCTCTCCCAAGTCTCCTCGGTGAGCTGCTTTGCAATATAGGCCTTCTTTTCTGCAATAGAGGGCAGTTCAATGGCCAGCTCGCCGCCCAGAATATGCGGCACCAACAGCGGGCGCACAGCGGTGGGGATAAAGGTGATGGTGCGTTCGATGGCGTCCGAGTCCAGATTGACCATAGTGACCGGCTTACCGGCCTCGATGACCTCGCCGTCCATGGCAATCAGGTCGCACTGTGCCTGACCGTTTTCGTCGTACAGACGCCAAGGCATCTTTTTGCCCGGGATGATGGCCTTGCTGGCGGAGTCCGAGCACTTCATCTTGGGGGTGTAGCTGCCGTCCGGCTTCTTCACTGCCACCAACTTGTATACGCCGCCGAACACGGGGTCGGAGGCAGAAGTGATGAGGTTTTCGCCCACGCCGTAGGAGTCGAAGTGTGCGTGCTCGTATAGTTCCATGTTGGCGATTTTCTTCTCATCCAGACCGTTGGAGGCTACCAGCTTGATGTAGGGCTTACCGGCGGCATCCAGTGCCTTGCGCAGCCGCTTGGAGCCGCGGGCAAGGTCGCCGGAATCGATGCGGGCGCTCTTGACGCGGCGGTTGGGATCGTTGGGGTATTTCTCAATGAGATAATCGTCCAGCTTGATCAGGTTGGGCAGACCGCTCTCCATAATGTTATAGGTATCCAGCAGCAGACTGACCGAATCCGGGTAGGTATCGGCAAAGGCCTTGAAGGCATCGAACTCGGTGGGGAAAAACTCGATAAAGCTGTGTGCCACGGTGCCCACGGCCTTGACCTCTGCACCGAACTTCATCTCTGCCAGACAGTTGGCCGTACCGATGCAGCCACCCAGCACTGCGGCGTAAGCGCCATCGTTACCGGCGCTCTCGCCCTGTGCGCGGCGGGTGCCGAACTCCATGACGTTGCGGGGGGTGTGGGTGTTCAGACCGGTAACGCGGGTGGCCTTGGTGGCGATCAGGCTATGGAAGTTCATGGTCTGCAGCAGGTAGGTCTCGATCAGGATCGCGCCCACCAGATCGCACTCGATGCGCACCATCTGCACATGGGGGTAGCAGACCGTGCCCTCGGGCAGGGCGTACATATCACCCTTCCACTTGTAGGTGCGCAGATACTCGCAGAACTCCTCGCTCATGCCCTTGGTGCGCAGCCAGTGGATATCCTGCTCATTGAAGTGATAGTCCAGCAAAAAGCGGGTCAGTTTGCGCTGGCCTGCGCTGATGGAATAGCCCTGATTATCCGGGTTTTTGCGGAAGAACATATCAAACACCAGCGTGGTATTCTTAAAGCCATGCAGGAACAGGCAGTTTGCCATGGTGAATTCATAAAAATCCACCACCATCGCGGGGTTATCGTAGTCCTCATCGGGGATATAAGGCTCAACCTTGATCTCGTTCATGAATGTTTTCCTCTCTATTTATACCCGGCGTCAGCTCTTCCCTACTGCGCGCCGCCTGCCGCTTGCCCGGCAGGGGGATCCTCCGCCCTGTCATGACAGAGCGTTTCTATCATGATAGCACGATTCCCCTGCCGGTGCAAGTATTTTCGCGCAAAAAGACCGCTGCACAAACGCTGTGCAGCGGTCTCTGCGCTTAAATCAACAGATTCTTTTCAGAACAGGCTTAGCCGTTCATGATGCTGGGGGTGGCGTTCTTCAGCACAACGTCGTGGCTGCCGCCCTCCACGATGGAGGTGGAAGAAACAACGGTCAGCTTGGCCTTCTGCTGCAGCTCGGGGATGGACAGAGCGCCGCAGTTGCACATGGTGCTCTTCACCTTGTACAGGGTGGTCTGCACGCCGTCTGCCAGAGGACCGGCGTAAGGCACATAGCTGTCCACGCCCTCCTCAAAGCTCAGCTTGGTGGAGCCGCCCAGGTCATAGCGCTGCCAGTTGCGGGCACGGTTGGAGCCTTCGCCCCAGTACTCCTTCATATACTGGCCGTTGATGCGCACCTTGTTCGTGGGGCTCTCGTCAAAGCGGGCAAAGTAGCGGCCCAGCATCACGAAGTCTGCGCCCATAGCCAGCGCGAGGGTGATGTGGTAGTCGTGGACGATGCCGCCGTCGGAGCAGATGGGCACATAGATGCCGGTCTCCTTGTAGTACTCGTCACGAGCCTTGGCAACCTCGATGACAGCGGTAGCCTGACCACGGCCGATGCCCTTGGTCTCGCGGGTGATGCAGATGGAGCCGCCGCCGATGCCGATCTTCACGAAGTCTGCGCCAGCCTCAGCGAGGAAGCGGAAGCCCTCGGCGTCCACCACGTTGCCGGCACCCACCTTGACGGTATCGCCGTAGTGCTCGCGGATCCAGCCGATAGTGCGGCTCTGCCACTCGGAGTAGCCCTCAGAGGAGTCGATGCACAGCACATCCACACCGGCCTCTACCAGTGCGGGCACGCGCTGGGCGTAGTCGCGGGTGTTGATGCCGGCGCCTACAACGTAGCTCTTGTTCTTATCCAGCAGCTCGTTGACGTTTGCCTTGTGGGAATCGTAGTCCTTGCGGAATACCATATACACCAGATTGCCCTCGGCATCCACCAGCGGCAGGGTGTTGATCTTGTTGTCCCAGATGATGTTGTTGCAGTCGTGCAGGGAGGTGTTGGCCGGAGCGGTGACCAGCTTTTCAACGGGGGTCATAAAGGTGGTAACGCAGGCATCGTCCGGGGTGTGGTTGACGCGGTAATCGCGGGAAGCCACGATGCCCAGCAGCTTGCCGTTAGGAGTGCCGTCGGCAGTGATGGCGATGGTGGAGTGGCCGGTGCGTGCCTTCAGCTCCAGCACATCATGCAGGGTGGCAGTGGGAGCCAGATTGGAATCGGACACCACATAACCGGCCTTGAAGCTCTTGACGCGGCGCACCATGGCAGCCTCGTTCTCGATGCTCTGAGAGCCATAGATAAAGGAAACGCCGCCCTGACGAGCCAGTGCAATGGCCAGCTTATCGCCGGAGACCGACTGCATGATGGCGCTGATCATGGGGATATTCATCTGCAGCGGGCACTCCTCCTGTCCCTTGCGGTACTTGACCAGCGGGGTCTTCAGGCTGACCGCCGTGGGCACATTCTCCGCAGAGGAATAGCCGGGGACCAGCAGGTACTCGCCAAAGGTGCGGGAGGGTTCTTCGTAGAAATAAGCCATAATCAAACTCCTTTTCTCTTAACGCATCCGATACAAATCAGCATCAAAATCATTCATGTTTGCTGCTTATAAATTGATTGTATATACTTTACCACAAAGCCCGCAAGAATACAAACCCCTGCCGCGCCAAACTTTATAATTGTCCTTTGCGGAAAAACAGACAAATTGCCAAGCGTTTTCGGGCATTGATCATACTTTGATTTTTGAAGTATCACTTTTGCAAGCCAAATCAGGCTTACGGAATGCAAAAAAGCTCGTCCGAAACACCGGACGAGCCCTTTTGCACACGAAGCGGGACACTGCCTATGCGGCGCATGGGTCATAGCTGTGAAGGAGAACAGCCGGAGGAGGAGGACCCGCGCCCAGTATCCCAAAAAACAAGAAGAAAAAGATTTCACACACAGCCTTAGGGCTTTGCCCTTGCTGTAACCATATTGTAACTCTTTTGAAACCATTTTGCAATAGGGTTTTGTAATTTTTTTGTAATTTATTTTGTTAACTTTTTATGTCCTGCCCCGCCGGGCTGCCGCAAACATTATTTCCCTTTTTGTACCCGGTATGGTATACTGGCTATGAATATGCTGCCACAGGCAGAAAAAAGGAGTTTAGGATACGGTATGAAAACAAAATTGGGTATTGTGGGCTGCGGATTTCTGGGCAACATCGTGGCTGACGCGTGGAAGAAGGGTCTGCTGCCGGACTACGAGCTGGTGGGCGTGACCAGCCGCACCCGCGCCTCGGCTGAAAAGACCGCCGCCAACGTCGGCTGCGCCGTCTGCGAGGATATGGACGCGCTGCTGGCACTTGAGCCGGAGTACATCGTAGAGGCGGCCTCGGTGGAGTCGGTGCGCGCTATGGCCATCCCGGTGCTGAATCGGGGCGTGAATCTGGTCATTCTGTCCATCGGTGCCTTTGCAGATTTGGATTTCTACGCACAGGTCAAGGCAGCTGCCGTGGAGGGCGGTGCCAAGGTGCACCTGGCCAGCGGTGCTATCGGCGGCTTCGACGTGCTGCAGACTGTCACCCTGATGGCACAGGCGCAGGGTCTGCCGGAGACCGCCGGCATCGAGACCCATACCGGTGCAAAGGGCTTCCGCAACACCCCGGTGTGGGCAGAGCATCTGCTGACCGACACCGAAAAGACCACCGTGTTCACCGGCAATGCAAAGCAGGCCATTGCTACCTTCCCCCGCCGGGTGAACGTGGCGGTAGCTACCTCTCTGGCCACCACCGGCCCCGAGAGCACCGGTGTGACCATGCACTCCGTGCCCGGCTGGGTGGGCGACGACCACTGCATCACTGCCGAGATCGAGGGCGTGAAGGCTGTGGTAGATATCTGCTCTTCCACCAGCGCCATTGCGGGCTGGAGCGCCGTCTCCCTGCTGCGCAATCTGGCCTCGCCCGTCTGCTTCTACTAATATAAGGAGGAGTCCGTCATGTTTGAAAAGCTTGTTGCCATTGAGCCGGTCAGCCTGATTCCCTCTGCCGAGGAGGAGCTGCACCGCTACGCCAAAGAGGTGGTGCTGTACCGTGACGTGCCTGCCAGCGACGACGAGATGGTGCGCCGCATCGGGGACGCCGACGCCGTGCTGCTGAGCTACACCTCCCGCATGGGCAAGGAGGTCATTGCGCAGTGCCCCAACATCCGCTATATCGGCATGTGCTGCAGCCTGTACTCTGAGGAGAGCGCCAACGTGGATATTGCCTACGCACGCACCCGGGGCATCCAGGTGCTGGGCATCCGGGATTACGGTGACCGCGGCGTTGTGGAGTACGTTCTGCACGAGCTGACCGGCCTGCTGCACGGTTTTGGGATGCCCATGCTGCGGGACGAGCCGGTGGAGATCACCGGCCTGAAGGTGGGCATCGTGGGGCTGGGCGTTTCCGGCCGGATGATCGCCGATGCGCTGCAATTTATGGGCGCAGAGATCAGCTACTTTGCCCGCAGCGCAAAGCCGGACGCCGAGGCTGCCGGTATGACCTTTAAGCCGCTGGCTCAGCTGCTGGCTGAGAGCGAGGTGGTGTTCACCTGCCTGAACAAGAACGTACTGCTGCTGGGCGAAAATGAGTTTGCCCAGCTGGGCGCAGGCAAGGTGCTGTTCAACACCTCCATCGGCCCCGGCTTCGATTCCGCTGCGCTGGAAAAGTGGCTCGATCTGCCCGGCACCCATTTCTTCTGCGACACCCGCGCCGCCGCAGGCCCCGTGGCCGAGGACTTCTTTGCCCGGGAAAACGTGCGCTGCGCCAATGTGTCCGCAGGCCGCACCAAGCAGGCTTTTGTGCTGCTGAGCAAAAAGGTGCTGGACAACATCCGCACCGCACTGGGCGAATAAGCGGTGCGTTTGCGCAGCCTGTTTTTCTTGCATCTTTTCCCCGATTGTGGTATGCTTTCTAGTATAAAAAGGGAGTCCGCGCAAAGCGGGCTGAGAGTGGGCTGTATTGCCCTGACCTGTGACCTGATTTGGATCATGCCAACGTAGGGAGATAGCGCTTTTATCTGCGGATATGTCTTTGCGGGCATATCCGCATTTTTGCTGCAAAGGAGCATTTTACTATGAAAACTGCATTGACCATTGCCGGCAGTGATTCCAGCGGCGGCGCCGGAATTCAGGCCGATATCAAAACCATGACCGCCAACGGCGTGTTTGCCATGAGCGCCATTACCGCCCTGACCGCACAGAACACCACCGGCGTGACCGCCATTTTTGACACCACGCCGCAGTTTCTGGCACAGCAGCTCGATGCCGTGTTCACCGACATTTACCCGGATGCGGTGAAGATCGGCATGGTATCCTCTGCCCCGCTCATCGACACTATTGCCGAGCGGCTGCACTTCTACGGCGCAAAGCACATTGTGGTGGACCCCGTGATGGTGGCCACCTCCGGTGCAAAGCTGCTGCAGGACGATGCCGTGCAGGCGCTGACCGAAAAGCTGCTGCCGCTGGCCGAGGTGCTTACCCCCAACATCCCGGAGGCTGAGATCTTGTCCGGCATGAGCATTACAAACGCCGCCGACATGGAAGCCGCTGCCCGCGCCATCAGCGAGCGCTACGGCTGCGCCGTACTGTGCAAGGGCGGACACCAGATCAACGATGCCGACGACCTGCTGTGGCAGGGCGGCACCGGCAAGTGGTTCAAGGGCAAGCGCATTGCAAACCCCAACACCCACGGCACCGGCTGCACCCTGTCCAGCGCCATTGCTTCCAATCTGGCCAAGGGGTATGACCTTGACACCGCCGTAGAGCGCGCCAAGGCCTACATTTCCGGCTGTCTGTCTGCCATGCTGGACTTAGGGCACGGCTCCGGGCCCATGGATCATACCTTCAACCTGAAGGGAGATTTTGTCCGTGACTGACCTGCCCTTTGTTTCGGCGCTGGTGCAGGCCGACCTGCCTGTGTGGGAGCAGTGTTTGCAGACCGAGTTTTTGCAAAAGATGGAAAACGGCATCCTGAGCGAGGACTGCTTTAAAAGCTACCTTGTGGAGGACAGCCTGTATCTGCGGGAGTACGCCAAAATTTTTGCGTGGGGCATGACCAAGGCCACCACCATGGCGGCTATGCGCACCTACTATTCCCTGCTGTCCTTCGTGCAGGAGAACGAGGACCTGACCCGGCTGCGGTATCTGGAGCAGTACGGTCTGCGGGAAGCCGATATCCAGTCCCTGCCCCTGCGCCCGGAAAGCCGCGCCTATCTGGACTGCATGATCGACGCTGCCCGCACCGGCGAGGGGGAAGCCGAGTGCCTGATGGCCTGCCTGCCCTGTATGCTGAGTTACGGGTGGCTATTCCAGAAACTTTTGCAGCGCTCCCCCGCCGTAAAGGACACCTACTACGGCGCACTGGTGCTGGACTACGCCGGTCCCGGCTATGATGCCGCCTGCCGTGCATGGGCAGAGCGCGCCGAGGTGGCCTGCACCGGCCTTTCGCCGGAGCGTGCCGCCCGCTGCCGTGCGATCTTCCGCGCCTGCTCGGAGCACGAGCTGCGCTTCTGGGAGATGTGCGCCGCACCCCGGACGGATATTTAAGAATAAATATAGAGAACCCGGAAGGTCTGCGGACTTTCCGGGTTCTCTTCTTATAAAATCTTTATCGCAGCACCGAGAGTTCCTCGATGCCATAGCGCTGCATCAGGACGATGGCCGCCGGGGTGATCTCCTCGCCGCTGACCGCCACAGGGATGGCGGGCGGGCAGGACACCGTGGGCATGGCGCACACCCGCCCCAGCGCCTTGTGCACCGGGACACGCACCTGTGCGCCCAGCACCGCCTGCCGGATGGTACAGCGCTGCGCCGCCTGCTGCTGCAAGGCGGCAAACTCCCCTGCCCGGTTCTCGGGGCGGAGCAGCCCGGCAGGCACAGCAGCCAAAAGCTGTTCCAGCACCGTTTGCAGACGCGTGTAGTCCTGCGGCGGGTTTTCCGGGGTGAACATCAGCACCACATAGCGGGGGTCGGCATACTCGCACTCCAGCTGTGCGCGGCGCAAAGCATCTGCCAGCGCTGTGCCGGTGCAGCCAAGGGCAGCGGCGTCCAGCGTAAGCTTCATCGGCTCCTGCTGTGCCCCGGCAACTGCCAGCGGCACCGGGCACTGCCGCGCCGCTGCGGTCTTATTCAGGCTGCGGCGCAGACCTTCCAGCGCCGCGCAGCACTGCACCAGCCGCCGGGGGTAGTCCCCTGCCAGCACCGCATTGCAGGCATCCAGCGACTGCAAAATGAGGTAAGAGGGGCTGGTAGAGCCGAACAGCGCCAGCGCCCCCCGCACAGCCGCTTCGTCCTGCACAGGGGCATCGTGCGCCAGATGCAGATACGCGCCGCCGGTGACCACCGGCAGGGTCTTGTGGGCAGAGTCGCAGCACATGGCCGCACCCTGCGCGATGGGGTGGCAGTTCTGCGGCAAAAAGCGCAGATAGGCGCCGTGGGCGTTATCCACCAGCAAAGGCACGCCCTGCGCCCGGCAGACCGCCGCCAGCGCCGGGAGTTCCTGCACCCCGCCCAGATAATCCGGGCTGGTGACGTACACGCCAAAGGGGGTGTTGCCCTGCTGTGCCATCGCGTGCAAAGCCCCGGTCAGCGCTTCGGCTGTGACGGGGCAGCTGCACAGTGCACCCTCTGCCTGCGCAGACGGCCAGAGCCAGCGGATGTCAAAATCCAGCAGCGCCGCCGCATATAGCAGCGCCTTGTGGGCGTTGCGGGCAGCCAGCAGCACCGGGCGCTTGCCGCTTTGCGGTGCACCCTGCAGCGCCAGAAACAGCATGGCGCGGATGCACTGGGACGAGCCCTCGGTACTATAATAGCTGTGCGCCGTGCCGAACAGCCGGGTGGCGTTGGCTTCGCTTTCGGCAATGATGCCCTCCGGCGCGTAAAGTTCGTCTGCGCCGCAGATCTCGGTGATATCCAGCGGCTCAAAGCCTAAAAGGCTCTGCCCCTTGTGGCCGGGCATATGCAGCCGGGCGGTGCCGGACTGTGCATAGCTGCGCACAAAATCCACGATGGGGGTGGTCATGCTCATTCGCAGGCTTCGCCGTCGGCGCAGGCGTTGCAGGTAGAGCCCAGCTCAATGGGCACCTCAATACCCTTGGCAGCCAGCTCCTGATTCTCGGCAACCTTGATCATGATGGCGCACTCCATGCGCTTTTTGAACAGCTCGCAGCCGTACTCATACACGCCGGTAATGCTGCCGGTGGCATGGTAGGAGTTGGCAGCGCAGCCGCCGGAGCAATACAGCTTTGCCCAGCAGTCCTGACACTCCTTACGGGCGTAGGCGTTGCAGTGCTTGAACTCATCCCGCACGGCGGTGTTGGTAACGCCCTTCCAGATATCGCCCAGCAGGTACTTGGGGTCGCCCACGAACTGGTGGCAGGGGTACAGATCGCCCCAGGGGGTAACAGCCATGTACTCGGTGCCAGAGCCGCAGCCGGAGATGCGCTTATAGATGCAGGGGCCGCCGGTCAGGTCGATCATGTAGTGGTAGAAGGTAAAGCCTCTGCCCTCGCGGTCGCGCTTGATCATCTCCTTGGCAAGGATCTCGTACTGCTCCTTCAGGATGGGCAGGTCGGCCTCAGTCAGGGCGCTGGGGTCGCTGGGGTCGCAGACCACCGGTTCCATGCTCAGCTCGGTAAAGCCGAGGTCTGCCATGTGGAAGATATCGTTGGTAAAGTCGGTGTTAAAGTGGGTATAGGTGCCGCGCATATAGTAGTTCTTGTCGCCGCGCTTCTTGACGAACTCCTGGAACTTGGGCACGATGCGGTCGTAGCTGCCGTTGCCTGCGCAGTCCACGCGGAAGCGGTCGTTGACCTCCTTGCGGCCATCCAGACTCAGCACCACGTTGTGGCACTCCTTGTTGCAGAAGTCGATAACGTCGTCATCAATGAGCACACCGTTGGTGGTCATGGTAAAGCGGAAGTTCTTGTTATGGATCTTTTCCTGCTCACGGCAGTAGGCCACCAGCTTTTTGACCATCTCAAAGTTCATCAGCGGCTCGCCGCCAAAGAAGTCCACTTCCAGATTGCGGCGGGTGCCGCTGTTCTCGATGAGGAAGTCCATGGCGCGCTTGCCCACCTCAAAGCTCATCAGGGCGCGGTCGCCATGGTAGCGCCCCTGCGAGGCAAAGCAGTAAGAGCAGCTCAGGTTGCAGCTATGGGCAACGTGCAGGCACAGCGCCTTTACCACGGTGTTGCGGTTCTTGAAGTCGAAGGCCATGTCCTTATAGACATCCGGGCTCCACAGCTTGCCGTTTTCCTTCAGGCTGGTCACGTCGTCGATGCACTGGCGCAGATCCTCCTCGGTCACGTCCGGGCGGCTGCCGTATTTTGCCAGCATGGCGGCAACGATCTCGTCTGCGGTATGCTCCGGGTACATGGCGATGACATCGTAGGCCACCTCGTCCACAACGTGCACCGAGCCGCTGCAGGTGTCCAGCACGATGTTATAACCGTTCAATTGATACTGATGTACCATTTTACACTCCATTCCAGATTACACAAAAAAATGCCGCCCGGCAAAGGCGGCATAGGGTTTGCAAAAATTACTTGTTGCTGTTCTCGCACTGCTGGTTAGCCACGCCGCAGGAGGTCTTGCAGGCGGACTGGCAGGAAGTCTGGCACTCGCCGCAGCCACCGGTCTTAACGCTCTTGGTCAGGTCACGAGTAGCAATAGTCTTAATACGCTCCATGATAGAAACCTCTCTAACTCTCAAAAATTTATCGCGCCGGACATAGTTCCGGTACGCTTTTATCTTGTAATAGGATATCACGCAGCGCGCCTTTTGTCAAGATTTTTTCGCTAAGGCAATACCGCATAATTCTAGGTGCCGATACGGCGAGTGAGGTGCGGCAGATGCTAAGCCAAAAGCGCAGATAATACTTTGTGTATTATCGAGCATTTTGGCAACGCAGATGCCGTGCCGCAACCGCCGGAGTGGTGCTTAAGCCGTAAGGCGGGAATTGTGCGGTGTTGCCCTAAGCCTTTTCACCCGCCCATGGGCTGGTAGCGGGTAAGCACCGTGTGCAGCCCCAGCTCCCGGGCGCGCGCCAGTAAGTACCGGTAACGACACAGCAGCGCCTGCCGCTCGTAGATGCGCTGCTCGATCAGGTCCGTATCCACCTCCATATCAAACATCATCTCGTTGCGCTTCAAACAGAACAGGCATTCCTTCAGCTCCTCCTCCAGTTCCGGATGGTAGCGCTCGTGCTCGGTATCCCGCGGGACGCGGGGCGAAAGCAAGGTCTGGGCGTTTTGTGTGGTTCGTTCCGGCATAGGCATCCTCCTTCTGGTGCTTTGTAAGGTTTTGTACCTTCCAGTATAGGCGGTGCGGTGCGCAGAACCTGCCGAAGCGTGGCAGCGCTCCGGCATAGATTATCCGGCGCTGCTGCGGCATTTTCCAAAAAAGTACAACTTTTTTCAAAAATATGCTTGACAACCCCGGGCTTTTCCCGTATAATAGCACACGTTGAGCGGCTCACCCCGCAAAACACAACAGAATATTGGGGATTTGCATAGTGGTAGTGCGGTAGACTCTGACTCTACTTGTGGGAGTTCGATTCTCTCATCCCCAACCAGAACAAAGCCATCTGAGGAAACTCAGGTGGCTTTTCTGTTTGTATGATTCCGCGCGGAAAAACTATTATAGATAGAGCGAACCCGGAAAGTCCACAGGACTTTCCGGGTTCGCCTTTTCACGGGAAATATAAATTTACAGAATGGTAATGCGGCCTGCGCCGTAGGGCTGCTCGTAGTTGAGCAGGTAGCCGGGGTATGCGGCCAGCGGGCTATTGGCGCTGGACAGGTGCGGCAGACCCGCAGCATCTGCGCCGTCAAAAATCATAGCGTAGGTAGACATCACCAGATAATCCTCGGACACATAGTCCTTGATCAGCTCTGCGCCGTCAAACATGGCAAAGCCATCGCCCAGATTGCGCAGGGTGTAGTTCATGCCGGCCAGTGCGTAAGTAGCACCCGGGTCCAGCGGCAGATAGCTGCCGGAGGCCTTATCGTAGATCTTCACGTTCTGCACACGCGGGGTGCCGGTGGCGCTGCCGATCCAGACGTTCTTCTCGTCGGTCTGCACAGTGTTGGGGATATCGGTGTGGATCTCGTAGGTAGCACCGGCCACCTGCAGGAAGCCGCCGTTCTCCTTGCCGTCCTCGCCTGCAAAGCGGGCTGCAAATTCCAGTGCGTCCTGGATCTGCTTGCCGGTGACCGACATCAGGCAGGCCACGTTGCCAAAGGGGCTGACCTGCTTGCAGGTCTTGAAGGTCCAGTCGCCTGCGGGCACGTCGGCGCGGATGCCGCCGCCGTTCATGATGGCCACATCACAGTGCAGCTTTTCCACCTCGTTGAAGTAGGTGTAGATGCCGTCAGCCACAAAGTCGCCGAGGTTTGTCTCGGCAGAGCGGATGCGGCGCTTGCCGGTGGCGGGGTCAGAGACGTAGAAATCGCTGTCGCCCACAGCGATCTTCTCGCCCAGCATATCGTCCACGGTGTTCACCCAGCCAGTCTGCATGGCGGCGATGCCTGCGTCCATGCCCTCGTGGGTGGGGATGAGCTTGGTGGTAATGGTGCCGTCCGCAGCGATGGTCATCTCGCCAACGTTTGCAAAGTAAGAGCCGGTCTGGGTCAGGGTGACAGCCTTGCCGGAAGCATCCTGCACCTGCTTGTTCTCCATTACGGTATGGGAGTGGCCATCGATAAAGGCGTCAAAGCCGCTGGTGTGGGCAATGACTTCCTCACTGGTCCACGGAGAGGAAGAGGGGTCTACGCCCAGATGACCCAGACCGATGACCACGTCTGCCAGAAGCTTTGCCTTATCAATGGCCTTCTGCACGGCATCGTAGAGCTTTTTGCCGTCCTCGCCGCCCTGAATATCGTAGATGTACTTGCGCTGTGCCTTATCCATAAAGTAGGCCGGGGTGGACTTGGTAAAGGTTTCGGGGGTGGTCACGCCCACAAAGGCAATGCGTCTGCCGCCGCGCACGAACACCTTGACGGAGGGCAGCACACGCAGCGTAGTGCGCAGGTCTACCCAGTTGCAGGACAGGTACGGGAAGTCGGCTTCCTTCATGATGGCCTTGGCACGGTCCATGCCGTAGTCAAACTCGTGGTTGCCGGGGGTGGCGACATCGTAACCGGCAGCGTTCATCAGCTTGATGATGGAAGCACCCTCGTCCATGGAGCCGTAGGCAGTGCCCTGCACATGGTCGCCTGCATCCACCAGCAGCACATCCTTGCCGGCATTCTGATAGCTCTGCTTCAGGTCGGCAATGGCAGCGTAGGTCAGCTTGGGGCTCTGCTTGTCGATGTAGGTATGGACATCGTTGGTGTACAGGATGGTAACGTCAGACTTGTCACCATACCAGCAGGCCGATGCGGCAGGCGCACCGATGGCCATGGATGCAGCGGCAGCGGTCACACCAGCAGCCTTTAAAAAGCTGCGACGGGAAATAAGTTGTTTCACAGGAAAACGACCTCCTTTTATTTTTGGCGTATCGCATTTGAGGCAGGCTCTTCCCTCCTGCCCTTTCAATAGCTCTAGCATAGCACAGAACGCCGCCGCAAACAAGCCAAAATCATTCTTTTGGCACAAATTATTTTCACGTTCCGCTTTATTTTGACGCATATTGTACCATTTTTACACAAAAAAGACCTCCCCGTGCCCTGTCGCAGAGCAGCGGAGAGGTCTTTTTTAGGGGGGTGTTGACCCGTTGCCGGGTCTATCGGAGGAGAGGGAAATATCAGATGGCGTTATACTCCTTGAGGAACTTCTCAAGGTCGGTGCCCTCGATCTTCTTCAAGGCTTCCTTCAAAGCCAGACGCGGGATCAGCGGCAGATCCATGTCGGTGATCTTCTTGCCGTCGCGCAGCTTCACGGTGGCATCGATCAGGGCGCGCACATCGTAGGTGCTGCCCCAAACCTCGGGCACGCCGCGGTCAATGTTCAGCAGGGTGTACACGGCCTCCATACCGGTGCGCATGGAATACTCGGTGGTAAAGATGGTGTCGCGGGCAGTCTCGGCAAACTGACCGAGGAAGGCAAAGTTCACTGCGCCCTCGGGCACAACATCGGGGCGGTCGCCCATGGCGCGGGGCATGAAGAAGGCGTCGATATAGGGCATCATCACAGGCACGGTGTTGGCGCTGTGCTCTGCCAGTTCCGCGATCTGATCCTCGGGCACACCGATGTGGTACAGCCACTCCATGCAGATCTCGCGGCCGGTGCAGTCGCGCATGGGCTTCTTGA
>OIWK01000156.1_pt1 | contig 67478 bp, 49 predicted proteins | sample 1587401 | NCBI WGS metagenome assembly OIWK01 (sample SAMEA3888911, study PRJEB22519) | human gut metagenome | biome: human gut; feature: human-associated habitat; material: faeces | place: Denmark | collected 2009 | reverse complement strand
ACTTACACTGTTTTTGAATTGTTAAAACCGTGTAAAGTAAATCTGTATTAAGTCATTTTGAATTTTGAATTGTTCTCGGCTACGCCTGCGATTGTGAATTATTCAATTTTGAATTTTAGTTTATCCGGAATATGGAGTGATAATAATAATTTATGGGTCATTCTGAATTTGGAGTAATTCAACTATGCAACCATGTTGCACCCGCTATTCCATACCTTTGCATTCAGAAAACAATTAAATAACATACAGATATGAATGTAAAGCTTATTAGAATCATTGTTGGAGCCGTTTTGCTCGCCGTTGCTGCCCTGGTTGAGCATACGGTGCAGCTGCCCGTGTGGCAAATGCTCATTATTTATCTTGTGCCCTATTTGGTAGTGGGCTACGATGTTGTGGGCGAGGCGTTTGAAGGAATATGCCATGGCGAGGTTTTCGACGAGGACTTCCTTATGTTCGTCGCTACCGTAGGAGCCATGTGTATAGGTTTTCTGCCCGGAGCCGAACCCCAGTTTGCCGAAGCCGTGTTTGTTATGCTGTTCTTCCAGGTGGGCGAACTGTTTGAGCATTATGCCGAACACCGCTCGCACCGCAGCATACGTGCGCTAATGGACATACGCCCCGACACTGCCAATGTGCTGCGCAACGGCAAGATTCAGACCGTGAGTCCGGACACAATAGCCGTCGGCGAGACCATCATTGTGAAGCCGGGCGAGCGTGTTGCACTCGACGGCGAGATAGTTGACGGCACGTCGGCACTCAATACCGTGGCACTTACGGGCGAGAGTATGCCGCGCGATGTACGCAATGGCGACCAGATTGTGTCGGGATGCGTCAACATATCGGGCGTGCTGACCGTCAAGGTGCAGAAGAGTTTCGGCGAGTCGACAGCCTCTAAGATAATAAATATGGTGGAGAATGCTTCGGAGAAGAAGTCGAAGAGCGAAGCCTTCATCACCCGTTTTGCACGTGTCTATACGCCCATCGTCGTCATAGTGGCACTGGTTCTGGCGTTTGTCCCGCCAATGTTCTGCGGCGGTTATGTCGAAGCGCTCACCACGTGGCTCTACCGTGCGTTGACATTCCTCGTGGTTTCATGTCCCTGCGCTTTAGTCATCTCCATTCCGCTGTCGTTCTTCGGCGGCATAGGTGGAGCGTCGCGCCACGGCATATTGATAAAGGGTGCAAGCTATATCGACGCTCTGTCAGAACTCGACACCGTCGTGTTCGACAAGACAGGAACCCTCACTCACGGCGAATTCTGCGTTGAGGCAATTCATCCCGACAAGATATCGCCCGAAGAGCTTCTTCATCTTGCAGCCCATGTGGAGCGATACAGCACCCACCCCATAGCCGTTTCGCTGAAGCAGGCGTTCGGTAATGAGGCTGACGGATGTAAGGTTGAGAATGTTGAGGAGATAGCCGGACACGGCGTGCGCGCCGTGGTGAATGGCCATACGGTGTGCGTTGGCAATGAGCGCATGATGGATTCGGTGGGTGCAGAGTGGCATAAGTGTCATCTGGTGGGCACCACGGTGCATGTAGCCATTGACGGTGAGTATGCCGGACATATCGTTGTGGCAGACCGAATAAAGGAAGATGCAGCCGACGCCATAGCCGGATTGCACGCCATGGGCGTTCGTAATACCGTCATGTTGACGGGCGATCGTAAGGAAGTAGGAGAGGATGTGGCTCGCCGTGTGGGCATTGATGATTGCCACACACAGCTGTTGCCTGCCGACAAACTCGGCATTCTCGAGCAATTGCTCGATAAGAAAAAGAACAACACTACGCTGGCTTTCGTCGGCGACGGCATAAACGATGCGCCTGCATTGGCGCGTGCCGACGTAGGTGTAGCGATGGGAGCGCTCGGTTCGGATGCAGCCATTGAGGCTGCCGATGTTGTGTTGATGGACGACAAACCTTCGAAAATAGTAACAGCCATACACATAGCGCGTCGTACACTGGGCATAGCACGGCAGAACGTATGGTTTGCCATATGCGTCAAAGTGCTCGTGCTGTTGCTCGCCGCAGTGGGTTTGGCTACTATGTGGATGGCTGTGTTTGCCGATGTTGGCGTTATGGTGTTGGCGGTATTGAACGCCATGCGTACGCTGAGACTTTCGTCAGACTGAGAGTATGCCCTTTCCTTAGATTAAGGGCATACCAAGCTTGGCGCATTCGCGGCGCATGTCTTCGGGCCAGATGCTTGCCTGGATCTCGCCGATGTGCGCCTTGTGGAGCAGAACCATACAGAGACGGCTCTGACCTATACCACCGCCGATTGACAGAGGCAGCTCGTCGGCAAGCAGTCGGCGGTGGAAATACAGTTGCTCACGGTCTTCTTTGCCCTCAATTTTGAGCTGGCGGAGCAACGATTCTTTGTCGACACGTATGCCCATTGATGAAAGTTCGAACGAGCGTTCGAGCACAGGATACCATATAAGAATGTCGCCGTTGAGGCCCTCCTTGCCGTTCTCGGCTACTGTAGACCAATCGTCGTAGTCGGGAGCACGTCCGTCGTGCTTCTCGCCGTTCGACAGTTTGCCGCCTATACCTATTATAAATACGGCTCCGTATTTCTTGCAGATAGCGTCCTCGCGCTCCTTCGGCGAGAGGTCGGGGTACATTTGCAGCAAGTCTTCGCTATGAATGAAGTGTATTTGTTCGGGAAGGAAGGGCTTGATGTTCTCGTATGTCTCGCAAACCAGATACTCCGTGCGGCGAATGGCGGCATAGATGCGCTCCACAATCGACTTGAGGAATGCCACGTTGCGCTGCTCGCGGGTGACAACGGCTTCCCAGTCCCACTGGTCAACGTACAATGAGTGCAGATTGTCGAGTTCCTCGTCGGCTCTGATGGCGTTCATGTCGGTGTACACACCATATCCTGGCTTGACGTTATATTCAGCCAATGTGAGTCGCTTCCACTTCGCAAGCGAGTGTACAACTTCCGCTTTCTGGTCGCCGAGGTCCTTGATTGGGAATGTGACGGGACGCTCTACACCGTTGAGATCGTCGTTGATGCCGAGTCCTTGAAGCACGAACAGCGGTGCTGTGACGCGGCGCAGGCGCAGCTCAGTTGAAAGATTCTCCTGAAAAAAATCCTTTATGAGTTTGATGCCCTGTTCGGTCTTGTGCATATCAAGAAGGGCATGGTAGTGTTCTGGTTTTATTATTATACTCATTTTGTTGTATTTTTAATTTCGTTTTGCAAAGGTAATAAATTGTAGCAAACTGACAAATGAATACGGTATAAAATATTAAAACGACACAATGTTTTATTGATAAGATAGCAAACTGACAAGCTTCGCGGTGTAAACGATATTTGTATTAACGTCAAAACTATTGTCAGTTTAGCGAAATATTGTTAACTTTGTACTCGGAATACAAAGTGCATACCAAGGGGTGGCGGAATATTTCCGTCTGAGATTATACCCTCAGAGCTGATCCGGACAATACCGGCGTAGCGAAAAGGTTAAGCATTAAAGGCAGCCCCTTTTATGTATTATTAGTCATTGCGGATGATTTCAGGAAAACTTTTATGCCGTATGACGTTAAAAAATCAGGTAAAAAGATGAAAAAGACAATCGGTGTAGCTATGGCTGCAGCATGTGTTGCATCTGCTCAGATGGCACAGGCGCAGACCACACTTGACACCTTGAAGGTGCAGAACCTTCACGAGGTTGTGGTAAAGGGTGTGCGTGCACCCAAGAATGCCCCCTTTGCGGTGGCCAACATCAAGAGCTGCGAACTGCAGAAATTTGCCACTTCGGGCAAGGAAATGACGTTTCTATTCAGCCGTACACCCGGTGTGCTGGCATGGAGCGAGAACGGTATGGGCACGGGAACTACGTATATGCGTATGCGTGGTGCCGGTGGTAGCCGCATAAACGTCACTATTGACGGTGTGCCTCTTAACTCTCCTGAGGACCAGACGGTGTTTTGGGCAAACATGAACAGCTATGCTTCGCTGTTGGGCAGCGTCCAGATACAGCGCGGTATTGGCACTTCTACCAATGGTGACGGCGCTTTCGGCGGTAGTATTTCGCTTGCCACAAAGGCTCCATCAACTGTTCCGTACGTTGAACTGACCGGTTCGTTCGGCTCGTACAACACTTGGAACACTGGCATCAACTTCTCTACCAACCTCATCGGCAATAGCCTTATCTTCGACGGTGCCTATCATGAGACCAACACCGACGGCTATATACATGGCACAAGCGGACGTTCGGGTTCTTACTACGGCGGATTGACATGGATAGGCAGCAACTTCAAGTTGAGCTACAAGAACATCGGCAACTTCGAGAAGACCGGTCAGGCATGGAACGGTGTTGCAGCGTGTGACTATGAAGGCAACTCGCTCTCGTCGTATGGTATCAACAGCTATAAGGATATGTATAATTATGGTCTGGGACGATACAACTCGCTCATGGAAGACCTTGTATATCCTTCGACCGACGGCGGTCGTCTCTCTACCAAGTCGTTCTACTTCCGCGACGGACGCAAGTGGAATCAGACTACCGACAACTTCTATCAGAACCATAATATCCTCAACTTTGTTTGGCAACCGTCGGAGCATTGGAGCCACAACGCTACCGTACACTACACTTATGGTTACGGCTACTACAATGAGTTCCGCCGTGCTTCGGCTCTCGGCAAGAAGTTCGGACTGAACGTTTATGATGCCGACGGCGAACTGATTGAGTCGGAGGCTGTGCGCCGCAAGGGACTTACGCAGAACAACTACGGTGCCCTCTACAACGTGTCGTATCGTGACGACTCTTGGGATGTGACCGGTGGACTCAGCGCCCAGCTCTTCCGTTGCAACCACTGGGGCTACCTTACATATATAGCTAATGAGGAAGTGGAACGCCAGTATCTGAAGGATGGTGGCAAGTACAAGTACTATGACTCTGATGCCGACAAGAACGACTACAGCTGGTTTGTAAAGGCTGCATACAATTTCGGTTCGGGCTGGAATGCGTTTGCCGATATGCAGATGCGTATCGTTGACTATACCACCGACGGAGTGAACGACAAGTTCATCAAGGGAAAGAAGGACGGACGCAAGTTCTACACACAGCAGCAGCTCAACATCGACGAGACTTATGTGTTCTATAATCCTAAGGCAGGCATTAGTTATACACATGGCGGACACAAGGCTTACGCTTCGGTAGCCTACGCCAATCGCGAGCCGGAGCGCAACAACTTCACCGACAACAGCAGTGCAGCGCTTCCGAAGGCAGAGCATCTGTTTGACACAGAGCTTGGCTATCAGTATCGTGCCGCCAACTGGTATGCCAGCGCCAACCTTTATTATATGCGATACATCAACCAGTTTGTAATGACTGGTGCAAAGAGCGACATCGGTGAGGCTATAACAAGCAATATCAAGAACAGTTATCGTCTTGGTGCCGAGCTGTCGGCAGGTTGGAGCCCGCTGCAGTGGCTCTCGTTGGAGGGCAATGCTGCGCTGAGCCAGAACAAGCTGAAGAACTTCACCGAGGAGGTTGAGGCTTGGGACACCGAGGCTGTGCACAATACATACGCCAAGTCGACCCTCTCATACTCGCCGTCAGCCATCCTCAACGGATTTGTTGACGTACACTTCGGCGGATTCAGCGCTACATGGCACACCAATTTCGTGAGCCGTCAGTATCTTGACAACACCGAAAGCTCGGAGCGTTCAATCCCGAGCTACTCGCAGACCGACCTCTCTTTCAACTACACAAGCAAGGTTTCGAAGGCGCTTGGAATGAAGCAGGTGACACTGGGCATCGACTTCAACAACATCTTCAACCGCCATTACGCTGCATCGGGCTACGTCTACTACGACTGGTATAACGAGGGCAAGCGCACATCTACCATCGCCTACATCCCGATGGCAGGCTTTACATGCATGACACACGTCACTCTGAAGTTCTAAGAATCTGATGGTTGATTTCATTATAGAGCACGGACTCGACATCTTCACTACCGTTCTCGGCATAGTGTATCTCATTCTTGAGTATCGTGCGAGCATAGCTCTGTGGGTGGTGGGCATCATTATGCCGGCTCTCGACGTTTATCTCTACTGGAGTCACGGACTGTATGGCGATGCCGGTATGGCTGTGTACTACACTCTTGCTGCAATATACGGCTATGCTGTGTGGCGTTTCGGCAAGAAGCGTGGACAGCAGCAGGGCGATGCAATGCCAATCACCCACATGCCGGGCCGTCTGTATCTGCCAGCCGGAGTGTTTCTCGTAGTGGCATGGGCGGCTACATATTACGTGCTCACCGAGTTCACCAACTCCACCGTTCCGGCTCTTGACGCCTTCACCAATGCCCTTAGCTTCGTCGGCTTGTGGGCATTGGCACGCAAATACGTAGAGCAATGGGCGTTCTGGATAGTCGTAGATGTAATATGTTGCTATCTGTATATAGTAAAGGGTATACCCTTCAAGGCTGGATTGTACGGTCTGTATGTGGTGATAGCGGTAATGGGCTACTTCAAGTGGAAGGCAATGGTTACTACAACAAACGGTAGCAAGCATTAGACTGACGGTTTTGTATAAAAGGATAAAGGCTACAACATCACAGTTGTGATATTGTAGCCTTTACTCTTTCTGCCGACGTGTACATCAGCGTACCTTCGTCGGCATCTTTCGTACCCATATATACATCAGGGTTGATATATTGCATACGGCTCTTTACAGCTGTGCGTGCCGAGAAGTGAAACTCGTGTACGCCGGTCAGCTCATGTATCTTGCGTATGTTGCTCTCGTTGACTCCGCATCCTGCAAGTATCGTTATACGGTCGTCGGCAAGGGCGTTAAGCTCCTTGAGCAGCGGTATGCCTTGCTCGGCAGTGGGCTGCTGTCCGGATGTAAGCACGCGGTCGATGCCAAGCTTTATGAGCTGACAGAGCACCTCGTGAGGATTGTTGCAGCGGTCGAAAGCGCGGTGAAATGTCACCGACATGCCCTCGGCAGCTGCCACCAGACGTCGGTTGGCATCCATATCGAGCGTTCCGTCGGCATTAAGGCAGCCTATCACTACGCCGTCAACACCCAGTTGCTTACATATTCTTATATCCTCCTCCATGCGCTCCACTTCGAGTGGAGTGTATAGAAAGTCGCCTCCGCGCGGTCGGATTATCACGTGCAGGCGTGTAGAGTTGAGCAATCGGCGCGCCACCTTAATCTCACCATACGACGGAGTGGTTCCGCCTTCAGGTATTCCGGCGCACAGTTCCACACGGTCGGCACCGCCTTCCTGTGCAGCCAGACAACTCTCAACGCCGTTGGCGCATACTTCAAACAGGCATTTCCTTTCCATAATACACCTTATTTATATTATATGTAGCACTTGTTAGAGTATCTGCAGCACTTCCTTTATGTCCTCAATCTTGCGCAATTCGCCCATTATCGTTTTCACTTCATTACGGTCGTGAACGCGTATTTCAATTTGTCCGTCGAATATTCCTTCGTTGCTTTCGATGGTCATCTTGTGGATGTTGACATCGAGTTTGTCGGAAATAACTTCCGAAACGTCGTGCAGCATGCGCTTGCGGTCGATACCTCGTATCTCTATGGTAGCGTCGAAGAACATAACCTGATGCATATCCCACTTGGCATCGAGAATTCGCTTGCCGTAGGCTGCCTTCAGTTTGTTTGCCACGGTGCAGTCGCGTCTGTGGATTTCGATGCGGTTCTTGTTGTCGATATATCCCAGTATGTCGTCGCCAGGAATAGCATGGCAGCAGGCGGGGAATATAAATTGCGAGATATTCTCCTCGTTGATGATGACAGGTTTCTTCTTGTTGAAGCCTTCGCCAACAATAAAGAAGTTGTTTTTCTTGCTGTCCTTCTTGTCGCTGTGTCCGAAGAACGGCACATACTTTTTGAACCAACTGCTTGTCGACTCGCTCTTCTTCTTTTCGAGCAGTTCCTCAACGTCCTTGTCGCCAAGCAATATTGTGCGTCGGCCGATAGCGAGGAACAGGTCCTCATGCTTCTGCATGTCGTGAAATTCGCACAACTTATTGAGTACAGGTGTAGTCAGCTCCAACTCGTTCTTCTTCAACCAGTCGTCGAGAATCTGCTCGCCCTTCTTCTGGGTTTCGCGGTTGTCGCGGCGCAATATAGCCATTACCTTCTGCTTGGCTTTGGCTGTTGACACGAAGTTTATCCACGACGGTTGTACATGCTGCGACTTCGACGAGAGAATCTCTACCTGGTCACCGCTCTGAAGATGATGGCTCAGCGGTACGAGCTTGTGGTTTACCTTGGCACCGATACAATGCGAGCCGAGGAAAGTGTGTATCTGGAAGGCGAAGTCGAGCGCGGTACATCCGGCAGGCATGGTCTTGATTTCGCCTTTAGGTGTGAACACGAAAATCTCGCTTGCAAAGAGATTGAGCTTGATGGTGTCGAGGAAGTCCATAGCATCGGGCTGCGGGTCGTCAAGAATCTCCTTGATTGTCGACAGCCAGTTGTTGAGTTCGGAATCGTCGTCAACGTTTTCGTTGTCGCCAATTTCGCCTTCCTTGTATTTCCAGTGTGCAGCAAAGCCTTGTTCTGCTACCTCGTCCATATGGTCGGAGCGTATCTGCACTTCTATCCATTTGCCCTGTTTCGACATCAGAGTTACGTGCAGAGCCTGATAGCCGTTGGCTTTAGGATGGTTCACCCAGTCGCGCAGTCGGTCGGGGTGCGACTTGTATATCTGGCTGATAGCTACGTAAATCTTGAAGCACTCGTTGATTTCCTCCGAACGCACCTTAGGCGTATAGATGATGCGCACCGCAAGGATGTCGTATATTTCTTCGAAGGTGACATGCTTGTTCTGCATCTTGTTCCAGATGGAGTAGGGGCTTTTCACGCGTGCCTTCAGTTCGTACTGTATGCCCATGCGGTCGAGAGCCTCGCGTATGGGTCCGGTGAACTTTGCGAAGAGCGTATCGCGTTGTGCCTGTGTGTCGGCGAGTTTGTTCTTGATATAGTTGTACTCGTCGGGATGCTCATATTTGAACGAAAGGTCTTCAAGTTCGGTCTTTATCTTGTTCAGTCCGAGTCGGTTGGCAAGCGGAGCATAGATGTACATGGTCTCGCCGGCTATCTTGTACTGCTTGTTGGCAGGCTGCGAAGCGAGTGTGCGCATGTTGTGCAGACGGTCGCATATCTTAATAAGTATGACGCGGATGTCGTCGCTCATGGTGAGCAGGAGTTTCTTGAAGTTCTCGGCTTGGGCTGATGCACGGTCGCCGAAGATGCCGCCTGAAATTTTGGTCAGACCGTCGACGATGTGCGCAATGCGTTCGCCGAAGATGTTGGAGATGTCCTCGACTGTATAGTCGGTGTCCTCCACGACGTCGTGGAGCAGCGCTGCGCAGATACTGGTAGAACCGAGTCCCATCTCCTCAACGGCAATTCGTGCCACAGCAATAGGATGCATGATGTACGGTTCGCCCGAAAGTCGGCGCACGCCTTTGTGAGCCTGTCGTGCAAAGTTGAAAGCTTTGTTTATGATGTCAACCTTTCTGCGGTGTCGTGATGCAAGGTATATCTTGAGAACTTCGTTGAATGCGTCCTCAATCATTTTGTTGTCAGCGGCTTCCCGCTGTTGGTCTTTCAAGTTCTGGTCGTCCATAGTTAGGGTCCTCCCTTTAAGTTAATACGTAATTCAGGTTACAGATTCAGGCTTGTGCCTTGTTGTCAAGAGACATATTTGTATGTAAATACAGAGCGGCGGACATGAGCCCGCCGTTCTGGTAGACAGAATTGGTCTGCCTACTTATATTATTTGATTTTGATTTTCTTACCAGCACGGATGCTGCTTCCGCTGATCTTGTTCAGCTTCTTGAGCTTTTTCACAGTTGTGCCGTTGCGTGCTGCAATCTCCGACAGAGTATCGCCCTGGCGGATTGTAATGCTGCGACCGCCACGTGAACGCTTCTTGCTGTGACGACCGCGTCTCGACGATGCCGAACTGCGGCTTCGTGAGCTTGAAGTGTTGCTGCGTGAGTATGTCGGGGTAGTATTGTTCACTTCTACCTCAGTACGCTTAGCCAGAAGTTCTTCAGGACGATAGGCATAGATGGAATCTTCATTGTCAATGAAGCTGCTCACCAATGTAGCCGGCAGACGTACAGCTGAGGGCTTGGTGTTGCCGTTGATGATGTTGCGACGATACTGTGGGTTGAGCTGTTTGATTTGGTCGACGTCCATGCCCAGCACTTTTGCTATCTGCTCGAAGTGGATGTCGCGGCTCACTACGACTGTATCGGTCTTTGCAGGCAGTTCGGCACGCATCGGACAGATGTTGTGGTCGCAGTAATAGTTCATGATATAGTTGGCAGCAATGAATGCCGGCACATATCCGCGTGTCTCCTTTGGCAGGTAGGGATATATCTGCCAGTAGTCCTTTTCGCCCTTTGAGCGGTGTATTGCCTTGTTGATATTCTCTGGTCCGCAGTTGTAGGCTGCGATGACGAGATTCCAGTCGCCGAATATCTTGTACAGGTCGCGCAGGTATTGTGCTGCTGCATAAGATGCAAGCACAGGGTCGCGGCGCTCGTCAACGAGCGAGTTCACCTCCAGACCATAACGCTTACCTGTGGCAAGCATGAACTGCCACAGTCCTGTAGCACCTACACGCGACACGGCGTTGGGGTTGAGTGCCGACTCGATGACGGGCAGATACTTCAGCTCAAGAGGCAATCCATAGCTTTCGAGAGCCTCCTCAAACAGTGGCATGTAGAAGTTCTGTGCGCCAAGCATTAAGCTTACAGAGCGGCGCAGGCGTCCGCTGTATCGGTCGATAAACTGCTGCACAACGTCGTTGTACGGCAGTTCGATGACTGAAGGAATGCGTGCCAGACGCTCCTTGTACACTTCTGGAGAGTACACAGGATTAACGTCCGACATATTGCAGTCGTTATTGATCTGCAGATAAGTCTTGTTGTTGTATGCCGACAGTAGGCTGTCGAATTCGGTTGTCATCGCTTCAGGCAGGTCGATAACCTCTTTCTTGCCTTGAGCGTTAGTTACGGTGATTTCCTTCTCGTTGTCGTCGCTCTGCGCGAGGATTGGGGTAGAGAAGCCCATAATTGCTGCTGCTATGAGTATTAATGTCTTTTTCATCAATAATATATATATATTCGATTTTATCTGTTTATTATTTTTTGTTTGCTGGTCTTGGCTGCTGTTGCCATTAGAAATTCAGGCTACAGTTGATGCCGAGACTATTTGATTTGAGCGGATTGCGTTCGCGGTTGTTGTTTATTATGGTCGGTTCAACTCTCAGACTGAGGTCTTTCGAAATGTCAAACTCCGACAACGATGCGTCAACATAAGCGTCGATGACGCTCAAGGCGTATACTCCGATAAGACAGAACACGCTCAGGTCGCGCCAGCGGCGGTAGGTGTCCTTACGATTCTTGAACAGTTTCTGGAATCGCGCCATATTCGAGCTGTTGATTTGTGCTCCTAAGTGTAGGAATTGGTTGTAGCTCTGCGTGTTAGGGTCGTCGTCCATGAGGTCGAGATAGGCCTGCGAGTAGTCGTGATACATCTGGTTGTTCCATCGCAGTGCATACACGCATCCTACAAATCCACCGTACACAATGGGCAGCTTCCAGTATTTTCGGTTGTAAATCTGTCCGGCTCCTGGCAACACAAGTGCGAGCCACATAGCTCGTTTGGGGTTGGGGCGCCACGTCGCCCAATTGCGTTGCTTGGCTATTTTCAGCGAGTCGTTGGTTATTTTCAGCGAGTCGTTGGTTGTAGACAGCATACGCAGTGTGTCTTGCTGGGTGAGTATGGGGTTCAGCGAGTCGGCGGCTGTAGCTTTGGCAGTTTGTGTTCTTGCCAGTGGCTCAGCCACTTTGCGTTGTGCTGCGGCGTTGCTGGCTATGGATGTCATAGCAATTGCCACAACCAGTGTTTGCAAAATATTTAGCAAAAATGTCTTCACTGTTGTCCTATTCTTTATTTACTGTTGGAGGCTTGCCGTTGCCTTACCAGTTCATTATTCTTGTTTCATTTTGTCGAAAGCGCACATGATGCGTTCCAGTTCTTCCTCGTTGGCGAAAGGGATTGTTATTTTTCCTTTTCCCTTTGGAGAGCAAGTCATCTGCACCTTGGTCTGCAGGAAGTCGGAGAGGTGGTTCTTCAGTGCGGTGAACTCTTCGGGCAGTTTTGTCTTTGCTACGATTTTCTTCTTGCCGCTTTCCACGTCTTCGCCGTTTTTCAGCATCTGTGCCATTTCCTCCACCTTTCTTACAGAGTAGCCGTTCTTCACAACTTCGTTAAACAGTTTTATCTGCATTGATGGTGAGTCGATTGCCAGCAGTGCGCGTGCATGTCCCATATCTATCTGTTTCTTCTGCAGTGCTATCTGCACCTGGGCGGGCAGACGCAGCAGTCGCAGATAGTTGGTAATGGCTGTGCGGCTCTTGCCTACACGTTCAGACACTTTCTCCTGTGTCATTCCGTCGGCATCAAGCAGGTGTTCGTATGCCAAAGCAATCTCAATGGCGTTGAGATCCTCGCGCTGTATGTTCTCGACGAGTGCCATTTCCATGATGTTCTCGTCGTTGATGGTGCGTATGTAGGCAGGAATGGCAGTGAGTCCGGCCATTTGCGAAGCACGCCAACGGCGTTCACCGGCGATAATCTGAAAACGGTTCTCATCGACTTGTCTTAGTGTGATGGGCTGAATGATGCCTATCTCGCGTATGCTGCAAGCCAGTTCTTCGAGAGCGTCTTCGTCAAATTCGCGTCGAGGCTGGTTGGGGTTGGCCTCTATCTGGTCGAGAGGAATCTCGTTGATGGTCGATGTGCCCTGCGTACGGGCAGGGGTGGTGTCAATAAGGGCATCGAGCCCCATGCCACCTTCTATGTCTTCAAGTCCGCGTCCCAGAGCGCTCCTGTTGTATTTCTTATGTACTGCCATCCTTTTTTTAATGTTTAATGATTAGTGTTTAGTGACTAATGTTTCACTTACAATTTCACTTTTCACTTTCCTCGGGGGTGTTCTTGTTGATGATTTCTTTTGCCAGAGCCAGATGGTTTTTCGAACCTGCCGAGTCGGCATCGTAGAGAATCACGGGCAGTCCGTGGCTTGGACTCTCGCTGAGCTTCACGTTGCGCTGAATGACGGTCTTGAACACGAGTTCCTGGAAGTGGCGTTTCACTTCGTCGTATATCTGATTGGCCAGTCGGAGTCGGCTGTCGTACATAGTCAGCAGAAAACCTTCAATTTCGAGCGATGGGTTCAGCTTGCTCTTGATTATCTTGATGGTGTTGAGCAGCTTGGTGATACCCTCAAGCGCGAAGTATTCGCACTGCACGGGTATGATGACCGAGTCGGCAGCTGTGAGCGCATTTACGGTAATCAGTCCGAGCGAGGGGCTGCAGTCGATGAGTATGTAGTCGTACTCGTCGCGTATCTTATCGAGCATGTTCTTGATAACGCGCTCACGGTTTTTGAGGTTGAGCATCTCAATCTCAGCTCCCACAAGGTCAATGTGGCTTGGAATGATGTCAAGTCCGTTGATGTCAGTGGTGTATATAGCATCGCGCACGTCTGCATGGTCGATTATGCACTCATACAATGAGCAGTCAATCTCCTTTATGTCCACGCCAAGTCCGCTTGATGCATTAGCCTGTGGATCGGCATCTACCACGAGTACGTTTTTCTCAAATGTGGCCAGTGATGCCGCAAGATTTATTGTCGTTGTTGTTTTACCAACCCCACCTTTTTGGTTGGCGAGTGCTATTATCTTTCCCATTTCGTATCAAAAATTATTCGGCAAAGTTACATATTTTATGCGAGATAATGGAGGTTTAAACCTTTTTTCGTACATTTGCAAGCGAAATAAAGCCAATTTTATGAATATTAAAAGACCGTTAATACTTGTTTCTAACGACGACGGCTATCATGCCAAAGGCATAAACTGTCTCGTCGATATGCTGCGTGACATGGCGGATATCATAGTGTGTGCCCCTGAATCGGCACGCTCTGGTTTTGCCACAGCCTTCTCTGCCACAGTGCCTTTGCGTCTTAAGCTTCGTCGCAAGGAAGAGGGTTTTGAGATGTGGTCGTGCAATGGCACGCCGGTTGACTGTGTGAAGATAGCCTTGGAGGAATTCTTTGCCGACCGTCGTCCCGACATGGTGATAGGCGGAATCAATCACGGCGACAACGGGTCGGTCAACGTACATTATAGTGGAACGATGGGCGTTACGCTTGAGGGCTGCATGAAGTATATCCCGTCGGTTGGATTCTCGCTCTGCGACCATCGCGATGATGCCGACTTCACGCCGCTGCGCCCCTATGTGCGACAGATAGTAAGCAAGGTGCTCAACGAGGGATTGCCTAAGGGAGTGTGCCTGAACGTTAACTTCCCTAAAACCAGCGAGTTCAAGGGCGTGAAGATGTGCCGTATGGCTATGGGAACATGGTATGATGAGTGTGTCAAGATGCGCCATCCGCACGGCTACGACTACTACTGGATGACGGGAAATTACCGCAATGATGAGCCCGAGGCTACCGATACCGACAATTGGGCGTTGACTCATGGCTATGTGGCGATTACGCCTACACGTATTGACGTGACCGACTACGAGACGCTGAAGAATTTTGAATTTTGAGTTTTGAGTTTTGAATTATCGCTTTGCGCTATTTTGAATTGTTCAATTTTGAATTGATATATGAGATACTACCTGATTGTTGGCGAAGCCTCGGGCGACCTGCACGCTTCGCACCTTATGGCTGCTTTGCGTCGTGTAGACGATGCAGCCGAGTTCCGTTTCTTCGGCGGCGACAAGATGTCGGATGTCGGAGGGATACGTGTGCGACACTATCGTGAGCTGGCATATATGGGCTTTATACCCGTACTCATGCATCTGCCGACCATCTTCCGCAATATGGCAAAGTGCAAGCGCGACATTGTGGAGTGGCAGCCCGATGCACTTATACTCGTCGACTATCCAGGATTCAATCTCGACATAGCCAAATATATCCATTCGCATACGCAGATACCCGTCTACTATTACATCTCGCCCAAGATATGGGCGTGGAAGGAGTGGCGCATCAAGAGCATCAAGCGCGATGTCGACCAATTGTTCTCTATACTGCCGTTCGAGGTGCCCTTCTTCGAGCAGAAGCACCATTACCCGATACATTACGTAGGAAATCCAACGGCAGAGGAGGTGCGCCAGTTCCGCGAGTCGTACACTGAGAGTGCTGACGAGTTCCGTCGTCGTCACAATCTGTCGTCGCGCCCCATCATAGCATTGCTTGCCGGCAGCCGCCGTCAGGAGATAAAGGACAATCTTCCGGCAATGATTGATGCCGCGTCGCGCTTTGCCGACCATCAGATGGTTCTGGCATGCGCACCTGGTATACCATTTGAATATTACAATCAGTTTGTCGACGGACGTGGTGTACAGCTTGTCAGCGACGATACTTACGCCCTGTTGTCGCACGCACGTGCCGCCGTGGTGACGAGCGGAACGGCAACGCTCGAGACAGCATTGCTCAATGTACCACAGGCAGTGTGCTACAAGACCCCTCTGCCTCGTCTCACCGCGCTGCTCAAGCGTCTTGTGCTGAAGGTACGCTTCGTATCGCTTGTCAATCTGATAGCCGGTCGTGAGGTGGTGCGCGAACTTGTAGCCGACACGTTCTCGGTAGACAATATCGCCAGCGAACTCACCCGTCTGTTGCCCGACGGCGACTATCGCAGCCAGATGCTTGCTGGATATGGCGAGGTGATGGGCAAGATAGGCGAGGACAGTCCGTCGAAATGCACCGCACATATTATATATGGGTTGGTGAAGAAGAGCTGAGCGCTCCATGGCTTACCCCTCAAATCCTCACCCCATCAACCCCTCAACACCACAACTGAAGCTCTGCTTCATGTAAAATATTTGCATTTCTGACCGCTCAAAACTGCCAGTTGAACGAGCAAGACGACGTTTGGTGCGAAATTCTTGAGTTTTGCGCGTGCAGCACAGATGTTGCTGATATACAGCGCAATATGTCAATGTGTAAAGCCAATGTGCAATCTTGGAAATTCTAAAAGGACTACATTTTGCGGCAAAAGGGTTCGTTTTGCACTCCAAAAGGGTTCGTTTTGTAATGCAAAAGGGGTACAGTCATAATGCAAAAGGGGCTTCTTTGCTCTCCTGAACGATAACTTTGGGAGAGCAAAGAAGCCCCTTTTTGTGTTTTGAGGTGACTGAAGCGCTTTCGTGGACGATAAAAACCGCCCGTGAAATCTCTAGAATCAGATTTTCGTTTGTAACAATTTCTTACCGCCAGTACAATATTTGCATGTGCAGAACATTGCTGTCAGGAGTGTATTACACGGCACAGCTGCTCGACGTCGCACTCGAAAGTTTCGCGGTTAATGGCACGGCTCTTTATCGTAGAGCGATAGTTGTAGATGGTGCGAGGAGTATAGAAGAGCAATGCCGCAATTTCCGAACTCTCCTTGACACCCAACCTTATCAAGGCGTAAATGCGCAGTTCGGTGGTGAGGCGTCCCTTGTGTGGAGGCACAATCTGCTCGTCGGCTCGCAGCAGAGCGTTGAATTCGTCGACAAACGAGGGGTAAAGGTCGAGGAAAGCCGTGTCGAAACTGTTCATGAACGTAGCCGCATCTTCTTCCGAAAGGCGTGACGACGATGCCGTATTGAGCAGGTCGTTGACTTGACCTACTTTAATCTTGCGCTTCACAAGAGTTTCAAACTTGCTCAGACGGTCGATGTATTTGGCGCAAAGGTCGATGTAGAGCTTAGCCAGACGTTCGCGTCGGCTGTTGGTATCGAGCAATCGTGAGTTGAGAGTATTAAGCCTGTCGTTGAGCGATGACAGCAGGTTGTTGTTCTCAGACAGTTCGTGTCGGTGGCGTGCCAGCAGTCGGTTTTGCCGGCTGTAGAAGTATAGCAGCACTACAACGAACACGAATAGGATAGACACTCCGAGCAATGCGAAGCGCATGGTGTTGTTCTGTGATGACAGCTTTTCGCGATATGTCGACACGATGATGGGCAGTTTTTGCGAGATTTCAATGATGCGCAGTCGGTTGTTGTAGTTCTTGGCGTCGTCCATAGCAAAATTGATGTATCGCTCGGCGAGCAGAATATTGTCGTCGCCCTTCTTGAACAGATACATGGCAAGATCTTGCATGGCGAGGTTTTCGCGCGTACAGTTGAGCAGATCGCTGATGCATGCACGCAGCATGTACTCCTCATACTTGCTGTTATTGTTGTTGGCGCTGTAGTTGTTGGCAATGGCATACGACGCCATGGCATACCATCGCGACTCTATGGGGGCTGTACTCAGAGTCTTGAAGTAGTGCTCCAGGGCGCGCTTGTCGTTGCGTTCCACATATATATAATACTCACCCCAGAAGAAATTGTAGTAAGAGTCGGTAGGGCTGAGCATCGTTACTGCCTGCTTAAGGTAAGTGTTGGCACGCTCGTGATAGCGTGGCGAATAGTAATAGTCGTGACAATAGTCAGCCCAATAGGTGTAGATGAAGTAGTAGGCTATGGTGTAGTCGAACCGTAGTTCGTTGTCGAGGCGTGTCGAATCAATCTCGTCGAGCAGCGCAACGGCTTCGCCATAGAGTCCGCCTACGCTCAGCAGCGACGCTTTCTCAATGCGGCATTTGTCGTGATGGAACTTGTCGCCTATGCGGTCGGCAAGCGTTATAGCCTTGTCGGCATACACCATGGCAGAGTCAAATTGAAAAACGAAGTACTCATCGTACAGCTTGTCGTAAGCCGAAAGCAGCGTTTCGGGCTTTTGGCTTTTGTGTGCCATCGACTTGTAGAAGTCGATGCGTGCCTGCTTCTTGCCGTATATCTGCGTTATGTTGTCTATAATGCTGTCAATACGCTGTATAAGTTCGCCGTTGGTGTCTGCCATTGAGGATGTGGCGGTGGCAATAAAGAGTATGATAATGGCTATGTAACGTTGCATAGAGTGAATTGTTTGTGGTTTTTATAGGTTTCTGCAAATTTACAAATTTTGCAGAAATAACATATTAGATGATTGCTTTTTTTGCTCATTACGATTCATGTTTTTCATTAATTCAGTTGCTTTGACAATATCATTGCTTTTCAGACGATGTACTTAGTGATGTGAATGCGTTTTCGTAAACGCTTGATAATCATATTGTTAATATTTAATTTATTCATTGGCGTGTACTTATGGGGTACTTCTACGAACAACTTATGAAAATAAAAACTAAATTTGCAACCGTAAAATTGACCTAACAACTAAAAAACTCAATAATATGAACAAAACCAATCGAAAATGGATCAGCCAGATTGTCGCTTGTTCGTTTCTTGCAATGTTACCAGTTGGCGCATACGCACAGAGCAATAAGACAATAAATGGTGTAGTGAAGGATGCCAATGGTGAGACTATCATTGGAGCCTCCGTTGGACAAAAAGGCACTAAAAACGCCACTGTAACCAACCTTGACGGTGAATTCTCGATTTCAGTTCCCGACAATGCAGTACTCGAAATTTCGTACATCGGCTACAACAACCAGCGTGTTGCCGTAGGTGGCAAGTCGTCGCTTGAAATCGTATTGACCGAAGATGTCCACAAACTCAACGAACTTGTCGTTGTAGGTTATGGCGTTATGAAGAAGAAAGACCTCACTGGAGCTGTCGGTTCGCTTGCTGCCAAGGACATGGAGAACTCGCCTGTAGCCAACATCGGACAGGCCATTCAGGGTAAGATAGCAGGATTGCAGGTCGTAGATGCCGGCAAGCCGGGCGACAACGTTACCATTAAGGTGCGCGGTATGGGTTCTATCAACAACTGCGACCCTCTTGTAGTAATAGACGGAGTGCCCACCGACCTCGGTATCAATGCCATCAACATGTCAGACGTAGAGCGTCTGGACGTGCTGAAGGACGCTTCGGCAACGGCAATATACGGTAGCCGCGGTGCCAACGGCGTCATAATGATAACCACGAAGAAGGGAAAGGAAGGCAAGGGACACCTCTCGCTCTCAGCCAATCTTGCCGTGCAGAATGCCACACGCACTCCCGACCTGCTCAATGCAAGCCAGTATGCAGCGCTGAGCAACGACATGATGAACAATTCGGGCAACACTGCCAATCCCGAATGGGCTGATCCGTCGGCTCTCGGCAAAGGAACCGATTGGGTAGACGAGTTGTTCCGCACCGGATATATGCAGAACTACACGTTGAGTTATTCGGGTGGCAGCGACAAGGCACACTATTATGTGTCGGGAGGTATGCTCGATCAGACGGGTATTGTAAGAAGCGTCAAGTACCGCCGGTTCACCTTCCAGCAGAACTCTGATGCCCAGGTGCAGCCTTGGTTGAAGATGACATCCAACATAACCGTGTCTGCCGACCGCAAGCAGCAGGGCAGTTATGACATGGGCAATACATACAGAGCACTGCCCGTCTTTGCCGTTAAGGACGCCAATGGCGAGTGGACCGGACCTGAGGGCAATTCGCTTTGGTATGGCAGCGCACGCAACCCGATCGGTCCAACCACAACCGACCGCAGCAGCACCAAGGGCTATAACCTCCTTGGCAATATCTCGGCAGAGGTGACTTTGGCTAAGTGGCTCAAGCTGAAGAGCACGTTCGGCATTGACGCCAAGTTCTGGTATAACGACAGCTATACCCCTAAGCACAACTGGAAACCCTCGCCCGTAGAGGAGAGCAGCCGCTACAAGAGCGACAACAAGTCGTTCACATATCTCTGGGACAACTATTTCATCTTCGACCATACGTTCGCCAAGAAGCATCACGTAGGACTGATGGCTGGTACATCGGCACAGTGGAACAACTTCGACTATCTCAACGCACAGAAGAACGTGTTCGCTTATGAGGGCGTACACGAGATGGACAACGGCGAGAAGATGCACGCCATCGGTGGCAACGAGACCGAATGGGCACTTATGTCGTATATGGCACGTCTTAATTATGAGTTTGCCGACCGCTATCTGCTTACCGCTACGGTACGCCGTGACGGCTCGTCGCGCTTCGGCCGCAACAACCGTTGGGGAACATTCCCGTCAGTATCGCTGGCATGGCGCGCCTCTGAAGAAGAGTGGTTCCCGAAGAACAATATTCTCAACGACCTCAAGATACGTGCTGGATACGGCGTTACGGGCAGTCAGGCCAGTGTGGGCAACTACAGCTATCTGGCTTCATACAACACCAGCGTATATCCGTTCGGCAAGACAGGAACAGAACAGTCGGCACTCGTTTCGGCAACGCTTGCCAATCCTAACATTCATTGGGAGCAGGTGGCACAGACCAACATAGGCTTCGATGCAGCACTCTTCAATCAGCGTGCCCACCTCACATTCGACTATTATATAAAGAATACGACCGACATGCTCGTAAAGGCTTCCATCCCAATCACTTCGGGATTTGAGGACACAAGCACCACTTACACCAATGCCGGAAAGGTTCGCAACACGGGTTTTGAGGTTTCGCTCAACACGCTGAACATCCAGGGACCGCTGCAGTGGGAGACGGGCATCGTCTATACGTACAACCGCAACAAGATAAAGAGCCTCAACAGCGACGTTCCTTACTATATCAATCAGGTGAACAACTCGTACGTCACGATGCTTGCCAACAACCTGCCCATCAACGTGTTCTACGGTTATGTCACAGACGGCATCTTCCAGAACGAGCAGGAAGTGAAGAATCACGCCATACAGACAGGTGCCGAACCGGGCGACATCCGCTTCAAGGACCTCAACAATGACGGTGTCATCAACGACAACGACCGCACGGTCATAGGCAATCCTAACCCTACCCATATCTTCTCAATGAGCAATACGCTCACATGGAAGGGTCTGGAGCTGTCGGTCTATCTGCAGGGTGTGGCTGGCAACAAGATATTCAATGCCAACAAGATAGACCTTACGGGCATGTCGGCAGCCTACAACCAGCTCACCGACGTGCTGTCACGCTGGCATGGCGAGGGCACAAGCACCATGATGCCACGTGCCGTTTATGGCGATCCCAACCAAAACAACCGCGTCAGCGACCGCTTCGTTGAGAACGGTGCATACCTGCGTCTGAAGAGCATTTCGCTCTCTTACAATGTGCCGCAGCAGTGGCTCCGTGCCCTGACACTCAGTTCTGCACGCATCACATTCTCTTGCGAGAACGTGGCAACGATAACCGGATACTCAGGTTTCGACCCCGAAGTGGGTGTCAACGGAATCGACCTCTCAAGCTATCCCATCTCGCGCACGTTCAACATCGGATTAAACCTAAACTTCTAACAACTGAATCATTATGAAAAAGATATTTATTCTGGCTCTCAACATAGCGCTTGCAGGCTCGATGTGTTCATGCAGCGACTTCCTCGACCGTGAGCCTAAAAACACAGTCGACCCCGAAACGACGGTCGACGAGGACGTGGCGGTGTCGATGGCAAATGCCTGCTACCGTACACTCCAGTCGTCGAATATGTACAACCAGCGCCTGTGGACTCTCGACATCGTTGCGGGCAACAGCGTGGTGGGTGCAGGTGGCGGTACGGACGGCATCGAGACCGTCCAGGCTTCCAACTTCACCACACAAAGCGACAACGGCATGGCGCTCTATTTGTGGCGTTCGCCATGGGTGGGCATCGGACAGTGCAACATCCTCATCAATGCTCTTGAGGACAAGAATCCGGAAAAGGGCACCATTCTGGGACGTTCGCTCGGTGAGGCTTACTTCCTCCGTGCACATTATTATTATATACTTGTACGCTTGTATGGTGGGGTACCTCTGCGTCTGAAGCCGTTCAATCCAGGCGAGAGCACGGACATAGCACGTGCTTCAGTGGACGAGGTGTATAAGCAGATCATCGAGGACACCAACCGTGCTGCTGAACTGCTTCCTGCCAAAAGCCAGCTTGACGACGACAATCTTGGACGTGCTACGAAGGACGCAGCCTATACAATGCTCGCCGATATATACCTCACACTCGCTCCCGACAACAATGAATACTATCAGAAGGTTGTGAGCCTGTGCGACGATGTGACAGCTCTTGGCTACGATCTAAGCCAATGCTCGTACGAATCAAACTTTGACGCTACCATCAACAATGGTCCTGAGTCAATCTTCGAAGTGCAGTTCTCTGGCAATACCGAGTACGACTTCTGGGGTAACAATCCTCAGTCGAGCTGGCTGTCTACGTTCATGGGACCACGAAACTCCAACTTTGTGGCAGGATCGTACGGATGGAATCAGCCTACGGAAGAGTTTATGTCGCAGTATGAGGAAGGCGACAAGCGCAAAGACCTCACCGTACTGTACGAGGGATGTCCTGACTTTGACGGCATGGCATACAAGAGCAGCTATTCCACAACGGGCTACAACGTGCGCAAGTTCCTCGTATCGAAGAGCGTATCACCCGAATTTAACACCAATCCTGCCAACTTCGTGGTGTATCGCTATGCCGATGTGCTGCTTATGAAGGCTGAGGCTCTCAACGAGCAGGGCAAGACTGCTGAGGCAGCCGAACCGCTCAACATCGTACGCCGCCGTGCCGGTCTGCCGGATGTGAGCGGACTGTCGCAGGAGGCTATGCGCGAGAAGATCATACACGAACGCCGCATTGAACTGGCGTTTGAGGGCCACAGATGGTTTGACATGATACGCGTGCAGCATGGCGACTATGCCGTGAAGTTCCTCAAGTCCATCGGAAAGTCGCGCGTCACAAAGGAACGCCTGCTCTTCCCCATCCCGCAGACGGAGAGAGACGCCAACAAGCTGATGACACAGAACCCTGGATATTAAAACGTCAGGAAACATTATAAACAATAAAACGAATCAATATGAAACGATATATAAATTGCATTCATAGTCTGTTGGCTCTTCTTTTCATCGGCTTTGCCCTCTCCGCTTGCTCTGACCAGGACTACACCGAACTGGACAAAGGACGCGACCAGCTGACAATCACGGCTGACCAAGCCCTGTCCGCTCTGCAAGAGACCAACCATGCAAGTGACGCCGTCACACTGAACTGGACCACCGGCAACAATTACGGTACCGGCAACCGCATCAGCTATCGTCTGGAGCTGGCTAAGGCTGGCACCGATTTCGCCCAACCGTACGTTGCTGTGGACGAACAGACGCAGACTTACACGTGGAGCGCCAACGTGGAGAATCTTAACAACATCATTCTCGACAAGATGGGAGGCACCGTTGGCACACCCATTGACATCGAAGCACGCGTCACTGCCATAGTCAGCGGCGCAGAAGAGACACAGATTGCCACCACGCAGTTCACCGCTACACCGTACGAACCCGTCACATCCACATTGTATATTATAGGTAGTGCTGCTCCAAACGGATGGAGCGCCGACAATGCATCGGAGATGACACGCACCACCAACGGCCTCTTCACTTGGGAAGGCAAGCTCAATAGCGGCGAGATAAAGTTCATAACCACTCTCGGACAGTTTCTGCCTTCATACGGACGCGGCGACAACGGTGCTCCTGTACTCCGCACAAGCGACGACCAACCCGACGAGAAATGGACCATCGACGAGGCACACGACTATAAAGTGACCGTGGATTTGCTTGCTGCTACAGTCAGCATAGAAAAGACAGAGGGCATAAACCCTGCCTTTGACCAGCTCTTCTTTGTCGGCAATCCAACCGGCTGGGGCTTTGAACCGATGACACAGGACGTGCTCGACCCCTTCCTCTTCCGCATGGGACGCTACTTTGAGCAGGGAGTTGGCGGCGAGTTTAAGTTCGGAACATCCATGAACTCATGGGAGAACATGTATAAAGCCACACAGGCAAACGCTCCTTACACAGACCAGAGCATGGAATTCGTTTCTGGATTCGACCCCGACAACAAGTGGTACCTGCAGGACAGCGAGACTGGCAAGGCTTATAAGATATGCGTTGACATCCGTTCGGGCAAGGAACGTATGATGATGAGCGAGTTCACTCCATACGAAATGATATACCTTGTAGGTGATGCTACACCCAACGGATGGGATCTTGGCAATGCCACACCGATGACTTCTACAGAGAGTCCTTATGTATTCACATGGACAGGTCAGCTCAACGCAGGCGAACTCAAGTTCTCTTGCGACAAGCAGAGCGACTGGTACGGAGCGTGGTTTATGCCTTCTGCTCCCGATGCCGAACCAAAGGGCACTGTCGAGAAGGCTCTCTTCATCAACAAGAGTGACGAAACACTTAAATCGCAGTATCTGACTGTGAACGTTAGCGACCTCGACTACAAGTGGAAGATAACATCGTCGGGCACATACACCATAACGCTCGACCAGCTCAACGAGACCGTAACAATCTCAAAAAATTAACAATCTAACAGAAGCATAAAATGAAAATGAATGCATTGCTAATAGCGCTGCCGTTATTGATAGGCTCATGCAGCGATGACAACAATAGCTACAACGACCCCGCTACCGTTCCTACGGACATTATACAGACCGTGGTGAAGACCACAGCCGACCTCTCGCTCACTGTCACTACAGACAAGGCGGCATACAAACCGGGCGAGACAGTACGCTTCAACGTGACTGACGGTACTCTGCCTGCATCGGCTCGCATACGCTACCGTCATGGTTCTGAGGTGATAGCCGACGAAAACTTAGGTTCAACTTCGTGGACATGGACAGCTCCGCAAGCTGATTATACAGGCTATATGGCCGACATATACACAGTTGACGGCAACAATCAGCAGACCGTCTACGCCACTATTGGCGTAGATGTGTCGAGCGATTGGGCGCGATTCCCACGCTATGGCTTCATAGCTTCATACGGTAGCGACCGCACTTCGGATGTTATTGCTTCCGAATTGTCTTTTCTCAACCGCTGTCACATTAATGGATTGCAGTTCTACGATTGGCAATACAAGCAGCATTGGCCGCTCGGCGGCACACCAGGCAATCTGCTCGAGAGCTACAAGGACATTGCCAACCGCGACAACTACACTTCGGTGGTGAAGGACTACATCGCTCAGGCACACTCGTTGGGCATGAAGGCAATGTTCTACAATCTCTGTTTCGGTGCATTTGACGACGCTAAGGCTGATGGAGTGGGCGACCGTTGGTATATATATACCGACCAGAATCACTCTAAATGCGACCGCCATCAGTTGCCGTCCGACTGGAAGAGCGACATATATCTTGTCGATCCGTCGAACAAAGACTGGCAGAATTACCTTGCCGACCGCAACGACGATGTGTATGAAGCACTCGATTTTGACGGATTCCATATCGACCAGCTTGGCTCACGTGGCACCGATTACGACTATTATGGATCGCAGGTGAATCTGCCTAACGGCTATGCATCGTTCATACGAGCTATGAAAGAGCGTCAGCCCGACAAACGTCTGGTGATGAATGCAGTTAGTAATTATGGCTCAGACAAGATTGTGTCAACAGGATGCGTTGACTTTATGTACTCCGAATTGTGGGATGGTGAAGACAAGTTCAGTGACCTCCATGACATATTGAAGGCCAATCGCCTGTATTCCGGCAATACGTTAGGTCAGGTGTATGCCGCATATATGGACTACGGACACAATAAGCCGGAGTTCAATACACCCGGAGTGCTGCTCACCGATGCCGTAATGTTCGCCCTCGGAGCATCACATCTCGAACTCGGAGCAGGACATATGCTGAGTTCAGAATACTTCCCTTATGCCGATGTGAAGATGAGCGCCGGACTGAAGAAGCAGATAGTGGCGTACTACGATTTCCTTACAGCCTATCAGAACCTGCTTCGCAACGGTGGAACAGAGACACAATGCGATATTGCAGCAGCCAAGTCTGTGGTAACGATCAATGCATGGCCGCCCGTACTTGGCAACGTAACGGCATACAGCAAGAGCGTAGACGGCAAGCAAGTGGTGAGTCTGCTCAACTTCCGTCAGGCCAACAGCTTGAGCTGGCGCGACAAGAACGGAACGATGCCCGAGCCCGAAGCCATCGACAACCTAACATTGCGTATGCGTGCAAAGAACGTAAAGAAGCTGTGGGTGGCATCGCCCGACCAACTTGGAGGCGCTCCGCAGGAACTGCAATATCGTCAGGAAGGCGACTTCGTTGTATTCACCGTTCCGCAGCTTAAGTATTGGACAATGATTGTTGTAGAATAAATAAACAATTACATATGAAGAAACTATTGTTTTCAGCACTTGCACTTGCCCTCACATTGGGGGCAGGTGCGCAGACTGTGACATCGCCTGACGGCAACGTTTCGGTGAAGTTCTATCTGCAGGACGGACGTCCCACGTATGAGATGACATACAAGAAGAAGGAAGTGATACGTCCGTCGCATCTCGGACTGGAACTTGCCAAGGACAAGCATGCGTCCAACGAAATGAACGAGCAGGACCTCATGGACGGGTTCACGGTGAAGAACACCCAGACAGCCACGTTCGATGAGACATGGCGACCGGTATGGGGCGAGACCGCAACAATACGCAACCATTACAACGAACTTGCCGTAACGCTCAATCAGGCTTCAATGCAGCGTGACATCTGCATTCGTTTCCGTGTCTACGACGACGGTATGGGACTGCGCTATGAGTTTCCGCAACAGCCCAAGCTCAACTATATCGTAGTGAAGGAAGAGCACACCCAGTTTGCAATGGCGGGCGACCATACAGCCTATTGGATTCCGGGCGACTACGATACGCAGGAGTATGAGACCGTAATATCGAAGATGAGCGAGATACGTTCGAAAATGAAGGCAGCCATAACGTCCAATGCTTCGCAGACATCGTTCTCGCCTACGGGTGTACAGACATCACTGCAGCTCAAGACCGACGACGGACTCTACATCAATCTGCATGAAGCCGCCTGCGTCAACTTCCCCACAATGCACCTCAATCTCGACGACAAGAACATGGTGTTCGAGTCGTGGCTCACGCCAGACGCTACGGGTATGAAGGGATATGTACAGACTCCGTTCAACACACCGTGGCGTACGGTGATAGTAAGCGACGATGCCCGCGACATGCTTGCGTCCAACCTCATACTCAATCTCAACGAGCCGTGCAAGATAGAGGATACGTCGTGGATTCATCCTACTAAGTATTGCGGAGTGTGGTGGGAGATGATAGCCGGAGGCAAGCAGTGGAGCTACACCTTCGATCTGCCTTCGGTGCATCTTGAAAGCCTTGACTATTCAAAGTGCCGGCCGCACGGACAGCATCCTGCCAATACCGAGAATGTGAAGCGTTATATTGATTTCGCTGCCAAGAACGGACTTCAGGAGGTGCTGGTAGAGGGTTGGAACATCGGATGGGAAGACTGGTTCGGTCATTACAAGGACTATGTGTTCGACTTCCAGACACCTTATCCCGACTTCGACATAAAGTATCTCAACGACTATGCCCACTCCAAGGGAGTGAAACTGATGATGCACCACGAGACGAGCGGATCCACACAGAACTACGAGCGTCATCTGGAGGCAGCCTATACGCTTATGAACAAGTATGGATATGATGCCGTGAAGAGCGGCTATGTGGGCGACATCATTCCGCGAGGCGACTACCATTATTCGCAGTCGACCAACAACCACTATCTCTACTGCATCAAGGAGGCGGCCAAGCATCACATAATGGTCAATGCGCATGAGGCTACACGTCCTACTGGATTGTGCCGTACATGGCCTAATCTCGTAGGCAACGAGTCGGCACGAGGCACAGAGTATGAGGCATTCGGAGGCAGTGAGCCTTACCATACGGTCATTCTGCCGTTCACCAGATTGCAGGGTGGTCCGATGGACTATACTCCCGGCATATTCGTAACGAAGCTGAGCGAGTGGAACCCCAACAACAAGTCGTATGTCCACACCACTCTCTGCGGACAGTTGGCACTCTATCTAACTATGTACTCGCCGTTGCAGATGGCAGCCGATCTGCCTGAGAATTACGAGAAGTATGACGATGCTTTCCAGTTCATTCGCGACGTAGCTTGCGACTGGGACGACTCTCGCTATCTGGAAGCCGAGCCTGCCAAGTATATCACTGTAGCCCGCAAGGCTAAAGGAACAGACAATTGGTTTGTGGGCGGAAAGTGCGATGCCGAAGGCCATAAGTCAGTCGTGCGCCTCGATTTTCTTGACAAAGGACGCAAGTACGACTGCGCCATCTATCAGGATGCGCCCAATGCCGATTACGAGAAGAATCCTTCAGCCTACGTCATCACTCACCGTACAGTCAAGAAAGGTGATGTGCTGAAGCTGAAGCAGGCACGTGGCGGCGGATTCGCTGTCAGCCTTATGGCTAAATAAAAAACGGTTTGATTTTTGTAGTAGTATTTTTTAGGAGGGTGCGACATTTTGTCACACTCTCCTATTGCTGATTTATAAAGACAAGCACCCTGTAACAATACAAACAATAAACCTATACTGATAATGAAACAAAAGTATTCATCTTACAAATTGCTGGCTCTCTCCTCAGCTCTCTCAGCTCTTTCGCTCACCGCAGCAGCCCAGAATGCCAATGTTGTCTATCAGGACAGCAACGTGCGCTTCACGCTTGTCACCGACGGAACGGTGCGCATGGAGTATGCACCCGACGGAAAATTTCTTGACAACAAGTCGTTTATTGCAGTCAACCGCTCTTATCCTGAAGTGAAATACAAGAAGAGCGAGACAGCCAAGAAGGTTGTCATATCCACCGACTATCTCACACTCACTTACACAAAAGGCCCAGGTCCGCTCACCGAACGCAATCTTTCAATAGTCTCGGCAAAGACAAAGAAGAAGCCGACTGACGGCAAACGCGTCATTCCCTTTGCCTGGCATCCCGGACAGAAGGATGCGCCGGGCGCCAATTTGAAGGGAACCTACCGCACACTCGACGGTTATGACGGCGACTCGCGTGGCGATACTGGCAAGATGCCGATAGAAGACGGCCTGCTGTCGAGAAGCGGATGGACACTCATAGACGACTCTGAGGGCTACGTATTCGACAACAGCGACTGGCAATGGGTGGCACATCGCCCTAACGAAGGCAAGACACAGGACATGTATTTCCTCGCTTATGGCAACGACTACAAGAAGGCTTTGCACGACTTTACGGTCTTTGCAGGCAAAGAACCGTTGCCGCCCCGCTATGCGTTCGGCTACTGGTGGTCGCGCTACTGGTGCTATAGCGACAACGAACTGCGCCAACTCGTCAGCAAGATGCACTCTTACAGCATCCCGATGGACGTGCTTGTGGTGGATATGGACTGGCACTACACTGAGGAAGGACGAGGCGGATGGACCGGATATACATGGAACAAGCGACTCTTTCCATCGCCTGCGGGCTTCATGAAGTGGGCCAAGCAGCAGCAACTGCAAACAACCGTCAACCTTCATCCTGCCGATGGCATAAAGCATTATGAGGATTGCTACGCCGACATGGCACGATGGATGGGCATGGATCCTGCCGAGAAGAAGGATATACCATGGAATGCCTCGTCCAAACGATTCATGCAGGGATGGTATGACAAGGTGCTGCGTCCTATGGAAGGCTACGGCATCGACTTCTGGTGGCTCGACTGGCAGCAGTGGAACAACGACAAGGAGTTTCCACGACTTAGCAACGTGTGGTGGATCAACTATGCTACATTCACAGACATGGAGCGTCATCACGACACCCGACCCATGCTGTATCACCGTTGGGGCGGACTGGGCAACCACCGCTATCAGATAGGATTCTCGGGCGATGCCATCATAAGCTGGAAATCGCTCGACTTCCAGCCTTACTACAACTCTACCGCCTCCAACGTGCTCTACGGTTATTGGAGCCACGACATCGGCGGACACATGGGAGCCGACTCTATCAATCCTGAGATGTACATACGCTGGATGCAGTTCGGAGCCTTCAGCCCCATTCTGCGCACCCATTCTACAAAGAATGCAGGGCTTAACAAGGAGCCGTGGGTATTTGCCGACAAGGAGCGCGACATCATTCGCGACATCATCAAGCAACGCTACTCGCTCGCGCCTTACATATATACTATGGCGCGCCATGCCTACGACACCGGTGTGTCTTTGTGCCGACCGATGTATTACGACTATCCTGATGCGCAGGAGGCTTACACAAACCGCAATGAGTATATGTTCGGCGACAACTATCTGGTCTATCCTATCACGCAGCCTATGAACGACGGCGTGTCGCTACAGAAGGTGTGGCTGCCGGCTGGCAACGACTGGTACGAACTCACATCGGGCACAATGCTGAAGGGCGGACAGACGGTTGAACGTCGCTTCCTGCTCGACGAGTATCCTATATACGTCAAGGCGGGCAGCATAATTCCGCAATATGGCGACGTGAAGAACCTGCGCCGTAACGACGAGGCTGTCACCGTGACGGTATATCCGGGCAACGTAGATGCACAGTTCGTAATGTATGAGGACAACGGCAACGACAAGCAGTATGCCACAGCTTATGCCTCCACCTTGCTGTCTGCCACACATTCAGCCGAAGGCACATTGCGTGTAAGTATAGGAGCACGTAAAGGGGAGTACAGCGGAATGCCTGCACACCGCCAATACCGCTTGAAGCTCGTGGCGTCGGCAGTGCCTGAGAAGGTCGTAGTGGACGGAAAGCAGACCGATTTTGAATACGACGGCAACAACCTCAGTCTGACGGTTGACATCCCGGAGACCGACTGCTCGAAGGCAAAGACTATAGAGGTGGTTTATGCCAAGGATGCCCCCGTCCTAACAGACGGACTCATCGGCAAGTTCCGCCATATTCAGCAGAACTGCATTGCCGTGAAATATCACAACCCGGGCATTGTGTTTGCCGAGCCACTCGGAACTATGGAGTCTGCCGGAATAGCAATGACCTACAATCCCGAGAAGCAGAAGCAGATTGTGGAGACATTCCGCAAGAACTACGCTTCGCTTGCCGACATCCTTAAGCAGAACGGCATTGAGGGTGAGGATGCACAGAAGTTTATGCTTGCCGAGTAATAGTACGAGGATGGGGTGACTTAATACAGATTTGCTTTACACTGTTTTTGAATTGTTAAAACAGTGTAAAGCAAATCTGTATTAAGTCATTTTGATGTTTTGAGGTGTCCTAATCGCTGTCGTAGACGATAAAAACCGTCAGTGAAATCTCTAGAATCAGATTTTCGTTTGTAACAATTTCTTACCGCCAATACAATATTTGCATGTACTAAAAACTCTCAACTCTCACTCTCTTCAACTCTCAACTCTCACCTCTCAATTTTCAATTCTCCGCCCCGTTCCACTTGCTTACAAACTCCGTAACCTTTCTTATGTATTCCGATTTATGGTCGCGATAGGAGAGGGCATGCTTGCTTCCGGGCGCTATCCAAAACTGTTTGGGTTGAGGCTTGGCCTCGTAGAGTGGGTAGACCATAGCCGTTGGCACGTAAGTATCGTTGTCGCCGTGAATGAATAGCATCGGTTTGTTGCACTTAGCCACCTGCTTGAGCGGTGACGCCTCGCTGAACGACCAACCGTATTTCATCTGCACTACCCACGATGCTGTGTATAGCAGCGGAAACTCGGGCAGTGAGAAACGCCCTTTCAGTTCGTGGGCGAACTCGTCCCAAACGCTTGTGTAGCCGCAATCCTCAACAAAGCACTTCACATACTTGGGCGTCTGCTCACCGCTTACGCACATCGTAGTGGCAGCACCCATAGATATGCCGTGCACCACGAGGCGCATTGAGTCGGCAGGTGTACGGAAAATTCCAGGTGCAATGTCAATCCAGTGCATCACGTCGAGGCGATCCTTCCATCCCATCTGTATGTCCTTTCCATAGCTCTGTCCATGTCCGTGCAGGTCGGGCAGCAGTATGTTGTAGTTCATGTAGCGGTTGTATATTCGGGCAATCATAAGCATCGACGTGGCGTTGTCGGTATAGCCATGCACCAGAACAGCCGTTGCGCCATGCGCCTTTGTAGAGCGTGCATACAGAGCGTGAGCACGTTCGCCGGTAGGCATCACTACGAATGTGTCGCTGAGCGCGCCCTCGGCTTTCAGACTGTCTATCCACGGTCGCAGTTCGGGATAGTTTGTCATAGCCCTGTTGAAGTTGCTGTCGCGGTGTCGGTTGGCATCCACCAGAGCAAAGTTTACCAGGTAAAACGAGCCGGCAGTCAGCACGGCTGCAAGTAGGATGACGACAGTAGCTGTTGTCAGCAGAATTTTCTTTTTCATATATGTTTCTTTTTGTATTCAGTGTTTCGTTATAACCCCATTTGTAGTATAATGCGATAAAGGTATTAGAAAAACTCAAATTACACAAGCAAGCTTCGAAAAAAGTTTTGGCAATGTTTCATTTGTGTAAAAATTGACTACGATTGTGCAAATAATGTAGAAGTAAAGTACGCTTATTCGCCATTTTTATATACCTTTGCAGCCGAAAATCAATATATACGCAATATATGGACGACTATCACGCGGAAAATATGAATTTGTAGTGCAGGAGGACAGCAACTCATAACGGCTGGTCTCCCACACATTGTTTTAACCCATGGAGACCTATCTTTATGAGAACATTTTGGAATACAAACTCTACACTTAAGACCATCGACGAATGGCAGCCCAACTGTTGGATACAGGTAACATGTCCGACAGACGACGACCAGCAATTTCTGGAAGACAAATTCAACATACCCGACTATTTTCTCTCCGACATCAGCGATGCCGACGAACGTGCGCGCTACGAGTATGACGACGGATGGATGCTCATCATTCTTCGTATACCGTATGTCAAGGAGATACGCTCGCGTACGCCATACACCACTGTGCCGCTTGGTATCATACACAAGCGCGATGTCACTATCACTGTGTGCTATTACGAGACAAACATGATGATCGACTTTGTGTCGTACCAGCAGAAGCGAGGCGAGGGATTTACTGACTATGTAGACATGATTTTCCGCCTGTTCCTGTCGTCGGCAGTGTGGTATCTGAAGCGTCTAAAGCAAATCAACACCCTCATCGAGAAGGCAAAGCACAACCTCGATCATAACGTGAACAACGAATCGCTTATCGCTTTGTCGCGTCTGCAAGACTCACTCACATACTTCGTTACTTCCATCCGTGGCAACGAGACGTTGCTCTCGAAGTTGAAGTTCAAGCTTCAGGTGGACGAACTGGATGCCGACCTTATCGAGGACGTCAACATCGAGATGTCGCAGGCACGCGAGACTACCAACATCTATTCGAACATTCTTGAGTCGACGATGGACACCTACTCGAGCATCATCAACAACAACATGAACACCGTGATGCGTACACTTACGTCCGTGTCAATCATCATGATGTTGCCTACGCTTATATCTTCGTTCTTCGGAATGAACCTTATAAACGGTATGGAGGAGAGCCGTTTCGGATTCCTCATAGCGCTGCTTATCTCGGTGGTTATCTCGGCACTATCGTGGATAATACTGCGCCATAAACGACTGTTATAAAGCCACAAACGGCTGTTGGTTACATATTAAAAAGACCCGAATATCACTGATTATTAATAGATTGGTAATGTTCGGGTCTTTTTGTGTTTAAAAAAATCCTATTTTTTATTATTGTATGCATTTTTTTTACTAATTTTGAACCAAATAAAACTATAACCAGTGTCTTAACGACACAGTAACCTTAACGATAATGACTATTAAATTCAATCTTAACTACCAAACGACATTTGGTGAGGAACTGTTGCTCAACGTCAAGGTGATGACTGAAGACGGACAGGAGAAGACTGCCGTGTTCAGCATGTCTACCACAGATGGACACCACTGGCAATATTCCTTGGACAAAATCGACACTCCATCCACTCCTTATATTGATTATTTCTTCTCACTCAGCAACGCTGGCAAAGAGTTGCGTCGTGAGTGGATAACCGTGACACACCGCCTCGACCTCAACATGTCAAAGGCCACAACGATAACCGTAAACAACTGTTGGAACGAGATGCCGCACGACTCCTATCTATATACATCGGCTTATACCGACTGCATCAACCGCCATCCGCGCCACTCGGTAGGACGCTCGGCTTATTGTCGCACGGTGCGACTGATAGTGCGTGCGCCTCAGTTGCGACTGGGCGAAAGACTTGCCATAGTGGGCGAACATGCCTCGATGGGCGAGTGGAACACCGACCATGCCCTGCCGATGCACGAGCATAACTACAACGAATGGCAGATTGACCTCAACGCCAACGCCCTCGGTGTGCCGCAGCCAGCCAAGAAAGGCGCTGAGGCTGTGCCTATGAAGGGATTGGAATACAAATTCATAGCCGTCAGCACCGACGGCAAGGTGATGTGGGAGACATGTAGCAACCGCACGCTCAAGCTCGATGCCATGGATACGGGCGACGCGTGCGTGATAGAAGAAGACCAGTCGTTCTTTGCAATGTGCAACCGACGTTTGGCAGGAACCCTCGTGCCGCTCTTCTCACTGCGTACTGAAGGCAGTTTTGGTATAGGCGACTTCGGCGACCTTGCTGCAATGACCGACCTCGTGGCTGATACCGGTCAGCGAGTGCTGCAGCTGCTGCCCATCAACGACACTACCACGTCGCGCCGATGGACCGACTCCTATCCATATTCGTGCATAAGCATCTTTGCACTCAACCCGATATATGTCGCCTGCGCCAGTTGCCGCCTCTAGCAGACGAAAAGAAGCAGGCAGAGTTTGAAGCGTTGCGTCAAGAACTTAACGCACTACCGGCTGTCGACTACGAGCGTGTGATACGTGCCAAGGAGCAGTATATGCACCTTATGTTTGAGCAGGAGAGCGAGCGCACCATGCGTTCGGCTGCCTTCAAGAAGTTCTTCCGCGACAACGAGCGCTGGCTCGTGCCATACGCACAGTACAGCTATCTGCGCGACGCATACGGCACTGCTGACTTCAACACGTGGCCCAGCCATCGTGAATGGACGGAAGCCGAGCGCGGACAACTCTCCAATCCGCGCACCAAGGCATACAAGAAGCTTGCCTTCTTCTACTACGTGCAGTTTGTGCTCGACCAGCAGATGTGTGCCGCACACGAGCATGCTATGGCTCGCAGCGTAATCTTAAAGGGCGACATTCCTATCGGTGTAGACCGTACAGGATGCGACGTATGGTTCGAACCGCACTACTTCAATCTTGACGGACAGGCAGGTGCACCACCAGACGCTTTCGCTGCCAACGGACAGAACTGGGGATTCCCTACATACAACTGGGACCGTATGCTTGCCGACGGATGTCAGTGGTGGGTGCGCCGATTCCGCAATATGGCTAAGTATTTCGATGCTTATCGCATCGACCACGTGCTCGGATTCTTCCGTATATGGGACATTCCGGTAGACTGCGTACATGCTTTGCTCGGACAGTTCTCGCCGGCTCTGCCAATGACCAAGGCAGAGATAGGCAGCTACGGATTTGAGTTTGATGAGGAGCGACATACACGTCCGTTCATCAACAAGTGGGTGCTGGAGCGCATCTTCGGCGAACGTGCCTTGGATGTAGCCGAAAAGTATCTGCAACCCGTTGCCGAAGACGGCACCTTCAGAATGCGTCCCGAATACGACACCGAGCGTAAGGTGCAGGCTGCTTTTGCAGGCAAGGACTCCGCTGCCGATATTGCATTGCGCGACGGATTGTACAAGCTCATCGAGAACGTGCTGTTCGTGCGCGACCGCAAGCGCAATTATCTCTATCATCCGCGCATCACGGCACATCTCACCTTTGCCTATGCTGCGCTCAGCGACGACGACAAGCAACGCTTCTACCGACTCTATGACGACTTCTACTATCGTCGCCACAACATGTTCTGGTATCGTGAGGCTATGAAGAAACTGCCCCGACTGGTGCAGGCCACACGCATGCTTGTGTGTGCCGAAGACCTCGGTATGGTGCCCGAGAGCGTAGACTGGGTTATGAAAGACCTGCGCATCCTCTCGCTCAACGTACAGACTATGCCCAAGGAGTATGGCGTACGCTTCGCAGATCTGTCGAAATATCCCTACCGCTCGGTTTGCCTCTTCTCATCGCACGACATGCCTACGCTGCGTCTGTGGTGGGACGAAGACCATGAGGTGGCGCAAGACTACTACGAGTCGGTACTCTATCATACTGGTGCAGCACCTCATCCGCTGCCGGGATGGCTGGCTCGTGAGATAATAGTACGTCAGATGCAGACCCCGTCGATGTTGTGCATAGTGCAGTTGCAAGACTGGCTTGCCACAGACGAACGCATACGTCAGGCCGATCCTACCGGCGAGCGCATCAATGTACCTGCCAATCCGTTCCATTACTGGCGTTATCGTATGCCGATGACCATCGAATCGTTGAAGGCTGACCGTGACTTCGTTAACAGCGTCAAGGAAATCGTTGGTGAGACAGGAAGATATTAATAAACCAAATACAAATGCTTAAAAAATTTCTCTACACCGCTGCACTCGTTGCAGCATCAACATCAACAGCAATGGCCCAGCACGGGCTTAACTACTGGTTTGATACCCCGGCTACCATGCGTGGACAGGCCGTGTGGTATGGCGGCAATCCGCAAATGTGGAAGGGCGAAAACAAGCCTGAAAGAGCTGGTGATGTCGTTAAGAATCCCGACCAGGAGTGGGAGTCGCAGTCGCTGCCTATAGGCAATGGCTCGATAGGTGCCAATATCATGGGTTCTGTTCCTGCTGAGCGTATCACTCTCAATGAGAAGACACTCTGGCGTGGCGGACCTAACACCAGCAAGGGAGCACGCTACTACTGGGATGTCAACAAGCAGTCGGCTGGTGTCATCAAGGACATCCGTCAGGCTTTTGTCGACAACGACTTGAAGAAGGCTGAGTTGCTCACACGCAAGAACTTCAACAGTCCTGTGCCTTACGAGGCTGATGCAGAGAAACCTTTCCGCTTTGGTAGCTTCACCACAGCCGGCGAACTTTATATCGAGACAGGTCTTAGCGAGGTAGGCATGACTGACTATCGCCGCTCACTATCTATCGACTCGGCTCTGGCTGTAGTGTCGTTTGCCAAGGACGGCGTGAGCTATACACGCGAATACTTCGTCAGCTATCCTGCCAATGTCATGGCGGTACGCTTCAAGGCTTCACGTCCTGGCAAGCAGAACCTCGTGCTCTCGTATGCCAAGAATCCTGTTTCAGAGGGTGAAATGAAGGCTGAAGGCAACGACGAACTCTTGTGGAATGCCCGTCTCGACAATAATAATATGCAGTATTGCATACGTATGAAGGCTGTGGCAAAGGGTGGTTCAGTCGACAATCACAACGGCAAAATCACAGTCAAGGGTGCCGACGAGGTGGTGTTCATCATCACTGCCGACACTGATTACAAGCCCAACTACAATCCCAATTTCGACGATGCAAAGGCTTATGTAGGCGTCAATCCTGAGTCTACTACACGCCAGTGGGTCGACAAGGCTGTAGCCAAGGGCTATGAGACGCTGTTCAAGGAGCATTACAATGACTACGCAAGTCTGTTCAACCGCGTGAAGCTCAACATCAACAACGCAACAGCCAACGTTAAGGACATGCCTATCAACCAGCGACTCAGCAACTATCGTCGCGGTCAGAAGGACTTCTATCTCGAACAGCTCTACTATCAGTTTGGCCGCTATCTGCTCATCGCTTCGTCGCGTCCGGGCAATATGCCAGCCAACCTGCAGGGCGTATGGCACAACAATGTTGACGGACCTTGGCGTGTCGACTATCACACCAACATCAATTTGCAGATGAACTACTGGCCGGCATGCCAGACCAACCTCAGCGAGTGCGAACAGCCGTTGTTCGACTTCATCCGCACACTCATCAAGCCGGGTGAGGTTACTGCCAAGGCTTACTTCGGTACACGTGGATGGACAACATCTGTTTCTGCCAACATCTTCGGATTCACATCGCCGTTGTCGAGCGAGGATATGTCGTGGAACTTCTCTCCGTTTGCAGGTCCGTGGCTTGCTACACACATGTGGAACTACTACGACTACACACGCGACCGCCGATTCCTTGCCAACGAGGCTTACGACATAATCAAGGGTAGTGCCGACTTTGCTGCCGACTATCTGTGGCATCGCAAGGATGGCGTATATACCGCAGCACCGTCTACTTCGCCCGAACACGGACCGGTTGACGAGGGTGCTACTTTTGCTCACGCTGTGGTGCGCGAGATTCTTATGGATGCTATTGAGGCGAGCAAGATTCTCGGCCGCGACGCCAAGGACCGCCGTGTGTGGGAAGATGCATTGAAGCACATCGCTCCTTATCAGATAGGTCGTTACGGACAGCTTATGGAATGGTCGCGCGACATTGATGATCCTAAGGACGAGCATCGTCATGTCAATCATCTGTTCGGCTTGCACCCGGGTCACACCGTTTCGCCTGTCACAACTCCAGAGCTTGCCAAGGCTTCGCGTGTAGTACTCGAGCATCGTGGCGACGGCGCTACAGGATGGTCAATGGGATGGAAACTCAATCAGTGGGCACGTCTGCACGACGGCAACCACGCATACAAGCTCTATGGCAATTTGCTTAAGAATGGCACACTCGACAATCTGTGGGACACTCACGCTCCATTCCAGATTGACGGAAACTTCGGTGGAACTGCCGGTGTGACCGAAATGCTTATGCAGAGTCACATGGGATTCATCCATCTGTTGCCTGCTTTGCCTGATGCTTGGGCTGAAGGAACAATCGAGGGTCTACGTGCCCGTGGCAACTTCACCGTAGGCATAGTATGGAACGGTGGCAAGCTGACTAAGGCTACTGTCTATTCAGGTGCCGGTGAACCGTGCGAGGTGCGCTATGGCGACCAGACCGTACGCTTCAAGACCCAAAAGGGCAAGACATACAACGTTACCAGCGTGAATGGAAAGCTGATTGTGAAGTAAAAATGTATAAATAAAAAACTGGCAAGTCGACCAATTGGTTGCTTGCCAGTTTTTTTGTATTTAGTAAATCTGTTGATTACTTGTTGTCCTCGATGAGGTTCTCGCCAGTCATATCGGCAGGCTGCTCCATTCCGAGAATGTGGAGAATAGAAGGAGCAACGTCAGCCAGACGACCGTCCTTAACAGTTGCTGAGTTGTTGTCAGTAACGTAGATGAACGGAACTGGGTTCAATGAATGGGCTGTGTTAGGAGTACCGTCATCGTTAAGAGCGTGGTCAGCATTGCCGTGGTCGGCGATGATGATAGTCTCGTAGTCGTTAGCCTTAGCAGTCTCAACAACCTCCTTAACGCAGTTGTCGATAGCGTGAACAGCCTTAGCGATAGCGTTGTAGATACCTGTGTGGCCTACCATGTCGCCGTTGGCGAAGTTAACAACGATGAAGTCGTACTCCTGAGTCTGAATAGCACCAACGAGCTTGTCCTTAACCTCGTATGCGCTCATCTCCGGCTTCAAGTCGTATGTGGCAACCTTTGGTGAAGGAACAAGGATACGGTCCTCGCCCTCGTACGGTGTTTCACGACCACCGTTGAAGAAGAATGTTACGTGAGCATACTTCTCTGTCTCTGCAGTGTGGAGCTGACGCTTGCCGTTGGCAGCGAGGTATTCGCCGAGAGTATTTGTTACGTTCTCTTTCGGGAAGAGGATGTGTACACCCTCAAACGAAGCGTCGTACGGAGTCATGCAGTAGTACTGCAGATCCTTGATAGTGTGCATGCCAGCCTCGGTGTAGTCCTTCTGTGTGAGCACTTCGGTAAGCTCCTTGGCACGGTCGTTACGATAGTTGATGAAGATGACAACGTCGCCCTCCTGGATTGTACCGTCAACGGTAGAGTTGTTGATAGGGAGGATGAACTCGTCGGTCACGCCCTCGTCGTAGCTTTCCTGCATAGCCTGAACCATATCAGCCGACTGCTTGCCCTTGCCTTCAACGAGCAGGTCGTAAGCTTCCTTGACGCGCTCCCAACGCTTGTCGCGGTCCATTGCATAGAAACGGCCTACGATGCTTGCGATGTGTGCACCATTGTCAGAGCAGCACTTCTGTACCTGCTCGATGAAGCCCTTGCCCGACTTCGGGTCGGTATCACGGCCGTCCATGAAGCAATGTACATATACGTCCTTCAGACCATACTCCTTGCCGATTTCGATGAACTTGAAGAGGTGGTCGAGTGAAGAGTGTACGCCGCCGGTAGAAGTAAGACCCATGAGGTGGAGCTTCTTGCCAGTCTTCTGAGCGTAGCTGTAAGCGTTAATGATTTCCTTGTTCTGGAGGATAGAACCGTCCTTGCATGCGCGGTTGATCTTTACGAGGTCCTGATAAACGATGCGACCAGCACCGATGTTGAGGTGGCCTACCTCCGAGTTACCCATCTGTCCTGCGGGCAGACCTACGTCTTCGCCGCAGGTGAGGAGCTGTGAGTGAGCACTAACAGCTGTGAGATAGTCGAGATAAGGAGTCGGTGTGTTGTAGATAACGTCTCCCTTGCCATGCTGGCCGATGCCCCATCCGTCGAGGATCATCAATAATGCTTTCTTTGCCATAATTATTATAAAATCTTATAAATGAATTGTTCTGTAATCTTCGGGTGTATTCAACGATTGTCAAGGAAAGCCAATCTCCTTGTCTACTCGTCAATATGCAAAATTACAATTTTCGCTTTAATTGGCAAAATAACGCAAAACAAGTTTAACAACAATTATATTGTAGTACTTTTACTCTGCATTTCTCGCCATTCGCGTGGCGACATGCCTGTGTTGTCGTTGAATATCTTGTACAGCTGGCTACGCGATGAGAAACCGCAATATACCGATATTGTGTCGTTGTTGTATTCGGGGTGTACCTGGATTAGCCGTTGTGCTTCGGCAAAGCGTATGCCCGACAGCCATACACGGAACGTTGAGCCGAGTTGTTGGTCGAAGTATTGGCTCAGTCGTATGCGCGATATACGTGTCTGTTGGGCCAGCTTGCTGATGTTGGCTGATGTGTCGCGAAATCCGCCGTCGGCTACCCATTGTGCCAGTATTTCGCTTATTTGTTCGGCTTGTTGTGCTGATACCGTTGTCGGGTCGTCGTTTATGATATTTGGGCTTATGTTGTCGGTTGCCGTGTTGTTGGCATCGTCTTCGTCCAGAACGTCTTTCACTGAAGCCATATTGAAGCCCAGCGCCACGAAACTTGAGACAAACAGAAATATTGCGAGCAATATGAGCGGACCTACAACAAACAATGCAGGTCGCCATGTTATGGCGAAAATCATCGATAGCGCCAACATACACAGCATTCTATAGCTTGACGAAACATAGCGGTCGTATGGAGAGATATCGCCGCCCGTCTCGTCGTTGATACGATGTGTGGTGCGTCTTAGTATAATGGTAGGCGAAACAATGAAATATATCATACTGATAGCGAATATACCGAACATTATGTGCCTGAAATAGCCAAGTGCCATGCTGCCAGTGACAATCCATCCCGTACCGAACACACCCACTATTGCAAGGCATGCCAGTAAGCCTATTATGACATAACGCCGTGTGGTTTTTCGTGAACTTTGTATCTGTATTATCGAGCACGCCAGAAAATAGCTGGCAATAGGATAGAAAAGCATGTTGAATACGGTGCCTACGTTGTTGTAGTTGGCTCGCAATTTGAATTTGATCTGTAGCGCGTAGTGTGTTATCAGTACTATCGCTGTCGCTATGAGCAACAGTCGCGACTTCTCATATTGTAGAGTTGTTGATGTCAGGTATAGTCGTGACACAATAAGCTGCAACATAATCATTGCGAATACAAGTAGGCAGGTGTACTGTAATGTAAATAGTGAATCCATAACTTAGTAAATAATTAAAAGCAGTATAGTAGTAAACATTCTCCGATTTTTGTAATTACAAAATTACCATTTATTTTTTATATAAACCTGCTTCTTGTCGATTTTTATTTGTTTTTTTATTGGATGTGTCATGTATACATAAAAGATGAGGATGTTCAAAACATTATGGTTTTGACATCCTCACACTTCATTTTCAACCTTTATATATTTTGTTGTTGAGCTGTGTATGATGGTGTTCTGTTAGCGACGGCTTCCGAATGAGCCGTGGCTTCCGCCGCCATTGCTGTTTCTGCTTCCGCCGCCATTGCTGTTTCTGCTTCCGCCGTTTGAGCGCGTGCCGCCACTGAACGATGAGCCTCCATTGCTGCGTGAGCTACCGAACGAGCTGCGTGAGCCGAACGACGACGTGTTGTTGCGGCTGCTGTTGCCGAACGACGGTCTTGACTGATTGGAAGTGTTGGGGCGTGTGAACGTGTTGCGCGGTGTGCCGTATACGTCATCACCTCCACGTCGCGATCCAAACTGTCCACGATTCGTATTATTGTCGGTCAACGAGCGTTTTACAGTAGTGCGTGTGCTGCTGCCACGGCTGCCGAACGAGCCTTGCTGACGGTTGCTCTGGCTTCCGAATGAGTTTTGCGGACGACCTGAGATATATTGCGGTTCGCGTGAGCCGAACGACTGTCTGTTGCCGCGTCCGTAGTCGCCGCGGTCGAATCCGTCGCGCATTCCGAAGTGGTTGTCACCACGCCGCGGACCATAGCTACGGCCGTGATACCATGAGCGTCCGCGGTTCATGCCCCATGAGTGGCCGCCGCAATAGCTGATGTACACAGTCGGGCGGTCGAAGTAGAAGTAGTCGCGGTGCGGGTAGCGGGCGTATATGCCGAAGTGCCAGTAGCCAGCGTTGAAGTACAGCGGACGATAGAAGTAGGCTGCATCGCAGAAGGCACGATACTGCCAGTCGAGCAGAACATAGCTCATGTCGAGATTGCGGTAGCGCCAGTAGGCACCATACAGGTCGTCGACAGTGTTTACACTCATAAGGTAGTCGAGGTTTATCTCGTATGCAGCCTCATACTGGTCGTTGGTCAGATTGAGTTCATAAGCCATCTTGTCGGTCAGGAACAGGGCCTGCTGACGTGCCTGCTCATAACTCATAGCGTTTGACGACATTGTGAACGCCATCAGAAGCATTAGTATGGAAATCAGCTTTTTCATAATGTATATGTTTTATATTGTTCGACAAATGTTTTCTTTTTACACTTGCAAAGTTACATACACATTATGGGCTGGCAAAAGGATTTTCCCTAAACGCGGGTGGGAAAATCCCTATTGTTGGTTTTCTGCCTTTTGTGCTTGCTGGTTTTCCCCCTCTACAGTAGTGCTCACGCTGCGCTCGAAAGCACGGCGCAGGCGGTGCAGCTTGATGGCATTGGTCAGCTCGACAATACCGTATACAATCATAGCCCAACCTATTACGAACAGCGGAGCTGACGCAATCGACGACGGCGAAACTATTGCCACAATGCCTATAAGCAGAGTCAGTGCTGGCATAATCCAATAGTAGAATCCGATGCGTGCCATGCGCGAAGCCGCCACAAGATTCACCATCTGTGTCACAGCTCCCAATATCAGCATAGCTGCTAGTATATACATCAGGCTCTGCACAAACGTGTTTGGCATCAGTGCGAGTATTAGTCCCAGGATGAGGCTGCCCAGTCCAACGATAGGGAATGTAGGTTTCATTCCCGTAATCTGTCTGCCGTCAGCGTCAAACACCTGCACGTCGCTGCTCTTGCCACGTGCAATGAAATATGCCACGCACGAGAACACTCCCGACAGGAAGAAAAGCACGCCTATGGCTATTGTTATCCATGTCACTGTAAGTTCGCGATATTTTACAATCAGCGCTCCTACTATTATAGCGCACAATGCGCGTACAACAGAACTTTGAAATACTTTCATGTCTTTATGTTTTTTGATTATTGTATATATAATATGTATATGGCAAATTTATACATTATTATCTACATAGACAACTGTAATGTCGTTTTTATGGCTCAATTAGTAGCAAATAGGGATTTCCCTACTTACTATTATGGATTTTATACGTTGCAGTATTATTACGTTTTTCTATCTTTGCATCAGAAAACAATTAAAACACATACATTATGAAACGAATTTATACTTTCCTTACAATGGTAATGTTGGCATTGACACCGGCAATGTTCACAAGTTGCGATACCGACGACGATTATTGGTATGACGACTATTATGGTGACTGGTATGACGATTACGACTGGTATGACAAGCCATTCGACTATGGCGACAACGAGCTTGTATCGATGGCTCGCACCCTTAATGGCACATGGACGGGTAATGCCAAGAGCGATTATAAAGAAGATGGTCAGTTGTATACAGCTTACTTCGATGTAGAGTTCACCTTTACACAGTACACCTCCAAGTCGTGCAATGGTACTGGTTACGAGACCGACTATGCCGATAATGGCGACACTAATATCAGTCGCTTCAAGTGGTATATCGACCCGCGTACAGGCGACATCAATATAGAGTATATCAAGAGCGGTTACCGATATGTTCTCGATGCCAATGGCAATTCCGATACATCCGGTTTCTTCCTCGGATGGGACTCTAAAGAGAAGCAGGATCTGTTCAACGGAGTTATGGAAGGCATCAATGTCGACGAGTACATAACGTTCGACTGCGAGCGTGTCACAAGTCGCGGCACACGTGCTCTTGGTTCAGACTCTGTACAGACAACATCGCAGGGCAAGTCGTATGGCAAGGGCGTCACTCTGAAGCGCATCGACAGTAACAAGCCTAAGACTCTGCGTCGCAGATAATATAGGAACGGCGGACTCCCGTCCGACGTGCAGCAAGAATAAAAACAGCAAACTTTTGTAGAGGGTGTGTCTTGACACACCCTCTTTTGTGTAAAATCCCCTCCTTTTTCATTGTTTATTTTCTGTAATTCCGTAACTTTGCAAATAAATTACTTATTAATATATGATGAGAAGATACATAGTATACATATTGCTCGCTTTTCTGATGCCTTTGGCGGTAGCAGCACAGTCGATGACCGACGACCAGGTTATGGCGTTTGTAGCCAAGGAGCATGCTGCCGGCACGTCAAATGCCCAGATAGTAACCAAACTCATGCAGCGTGGAGTCGACATATCTCAGATACGTCGCGTGCGAACCAAGTACGAGAGCCAGATGAATCAAGGCTCAATGAGCTCGGTGGGTTCCAAGAACGGCAGTGATGCCTCACGTATGCGCACCAATAATGGCAAGACACGCAATGACTATGGCAAGAAGGCTGATGCTGAGGCTGCCGAATATTCTTCGCAGCGAGTTAAGGCGCAGCCCGACCGCAGCTATACCCATACCTACGACGACAACGATGAGGAGTATGTCGACTTTCAGAAAGAGATGGCTGCAATGGTCAGTAGCGATAAGGACTCATTGGCAAAAAGCAAAAACCGTGTCTTCGGTCGCGACATCTTCAATAGCAAGCTTCTTTCGTTTGAGCCCAATATGAACATAGCCACACCTCAGAACTATCGTCTTGGTCCCGGCGATGCCGTAATTATTGACATCTACGGAGCGTCGCAGAAGACCGAGCAATGTACCGTATCGCCCGATGGCGACGTCACTATTGAGGGCTACGGACCCGTTCAGGTGTCAGGACTCACCGTGGCACAGGCCAATGCCCGCCTGCGTTCTACGCTTGGCAGTCGCTATACAAGCAGCCGCGTGCGCCTTACGGTAGGTCAGACACGTACCATTATGGTCAATGTCATGGGCGAGGTGCGTTTGCCAGGCACATATACTCTGTCAGCATTCGCCACAGTGTTCCACGCCCTTTACATGGCAGGAGGCACCAACGAACTTGGTACATTGCGTAACATCAAGGTGTATCGTAGCGGTCGACTCGTTACCGTTGTCGACATTTACGACTACATTCTCAACGGTCGTCTTACGGGCAACGTGCGTCTTGCCGAAGGCGACGTAATCGTTGTAGGACCCTACGACTGTCTTGTCAATATTTCGGGCAAGGTGAAGCGTCCTATGTTCTACGAGATGAAGAAGAACGAGTCGGTAGCTTCGCTTCTCAAATATGCAGGTTCGTTCACGGGCGATGCCTACACCAAGGCTGTGCGTGTCAATCGTAAGACAGGCCGCGAATATTCGGTATATAACGTTGGTGAGTTCGACTTCGCAAGTTTCCACATAGCCGATGGCGACTCGGTTGAGGTAGACTCTATCCTGCCTCGCTTTGCCAACACCGTCGAGGTGCGTGGTGCCGTGTTCCGTCCCGGCAAGTACAATCTTGGCGAGCATGTCAACAGCGTGCGCACACTCCTTGACCAGGCTGAGGGTGTCACAGAGAAAGCCTTCACTGCCCGTGCCGTTATGCACCGTATGAAGGCCGACCGCTCGCTTGAGGCAATACGCGTTGACGTGGCAGGCATCATGAGTGGACGTGTAGCCGACATACCATTGAAGGAGAACGACGTGCTCTTCATTCCCACACGTCCAGAGGAAATACAGGAGCGCACGCTTACCATACGTGGCGAGGTAAACTATCCCGGCACCTATCGCTATGCCGAGAACGAGACCGTTGAAGACTTCGTGCTTCAGGCAGGCGGATTGACCGATCGTGCCTCGTCTGTCAATGTCTACATTAGTCGACGTATCACCGACCCCAAGGCACTGCGTCCCGATTCGGTTATAGCCCAGACCTTCACCGTATCGTTGAAGGACGGCTTTGCTGTAGACGGACAACCCGAGTTCAAGCTCATGCCCTTCGACGAAGTGTATGTAATGCGCAGCCCGGCTTATAGCGAACAGCAGAATGTGAGTGTTGAGGGTGAGGTAGTGTTTGCAGGAATGTACACCTTGCCTAAAGACAATGTACGATTGGGCGAACTGTTCCGCAAGTCGGGCGGTTCCAACGGACTGGCTTATATCAAGGGAGCACGCCTCATGCGTCGTGCCAACGAGACCGAGAAGGAGCGTATGCGTGCTGTATTGCGTATGCAGCAGGAACAGTTGCAGAAGAATCTGCTACAGCTTTCGGCAAGCAGCAACAATGCTGGCGGTCTGCAGCAGGCTGCCGAGGGAGCCAAGAATGCCGAGCTTGCCAAGTTCAATGTGCCCGACGAATATCCTGTAGGCATCGACCTCGAAGAAGCTTTGAAGCATCCTGGCAGCGATGCCGACGTAGTGTTGCGTGAGGGCGACCGCCTTATCGTGCCTAAGTATAACGGAACTGTCAAGGTGAATGGTGCCGTTATGTATGCCAATACCGTAGCCTACGAGAAGGGCAAACGCGCCTCTTACTATATCGACCAGGCAGGAGGCTACGCATCCGATGCCGTCAAGAACCATGCCTACATTATATATATGAATGGTCGTGTAGCCAAGGTGAGCCACGGTGCACGCGTAATGCCGGGTTGTGAGATAGTGGTTCCAGCCAAGCTGAAGCGCAAGATGAGTGTGGCAGAGACTATGAGCCTCGGAACAAGCATGTCGTCGATAGCTGCCATGATAGCTACGATAGCCAATCTGACGAAGTAAAATAGCCTGATTACACACACCTCTAATACATACATATATGAAATATCCAATAGGAATACAAGACTTTGTCAAACTTCGTCAGGGCGGATTCGCTTACGTTGACAAAACCAAGTTTGTATATAAGCTTGCCGACGAAGGGTCATATTACTTTCTGAGCCGTCCACGACGGTTCGGAAAGAGTCTTTTTCTGTCTACACTCGAAGCCTATTTCCACGGTAGAAAAGAACTCTTCGAAGGACTTGCCATATATGATATGGAGAAAGAATGGAAGAGTCATCCAATTTTTTATATAGATTTGAATACGGCAAATTTCCGTGACGAGAATAGTCTGTATGAAGTCCTCAATTCACACGTGAGTGTATGGGAAGAAATGTATGGTGCTCGTGAATATGAAACTACACTCGCTTTGCGCTTTAAAGGTGTAATAGCACGTGCTGCTGAGAAGGAAGGACGTGGAGTCGTAATACTCATTGACGAGTATGACAAGCCTATCCTCCAGACTCTGCGCAATCAAGAATTGCAGGAGAAGCACCGTTCGTTGCTCAAGTCGTTCTATTCAGTACTGAAGACGCAAGATCGTTATATACGTTTTGCTTTCATTACTGGTGTAACAAAGTTTGGTAAGGTAAGCGTGTTCAGCGACCTCAACAATCTTATGGACATATCCATGGATCAACGCTATATAAGCATTTGTGGTATGACGCAGAATGAACTTCTCTACAACTTTCGTGAAGGTATAGAGCAATTGGGCGAGGCGTATGGCGATACAGAAGAAGAGACATTGAATAAGCTGAAGATAAGATACGACGGCTATCATTTTGAAGAGGATACAGTAGGTATATACAATCCGTTCAGTGTACTCAATACACTGGCTAAATTGCGTTATAAGGACTATTGGTTTGAAACTGGAACTCCCACTTTCCTTGTCGACCTATTGAAGATGCACAATTATCGCCTGCCAGACATCACCAGAGAGAAAGTCTCAGGCGATGTGATAAACAGCATTGATTCGATGTCTACCAATCCGATTCCTGTGATATATCAGAGCGGTTACCTTACTATAAAAGGTTACGACGAGCGTTTCAAGAAATACCGACTTGGCTTTCCTAACAAGGAAGTGGAAGAAGGCTTCCTCAATTTCCTTTTGCCGTTATATACATCGGCAGGCAATAATTCGCCTTTTATGGTCGACGAGTTTGTTCAGGATGTAGAGTCAGGCAATCCCGAACGATTTATGCAGCGCATGAAGGCGTTCTTTGCCGATACAAGCTATCAGGTAGTGGGCGATGCTGAGCTTTACTTCCAGAATGCAATGTATCTGGTCTTCAAGATAATGGGATTCTACACTCAGGTGGAGCGTCCCACAAGCGACGGTCGCATCGATGCCGTCATTCAGACTCCCGACTATATTTATATAATAGAGTGCAAACTCGACCGTACGGCAGACGAGGCTCTTCGCCAAATCAATGACTCCAATTATGCTGCTCCCTTCGCAATGGACAAGCGCCGTATATATAAAATAGGTGTCAACTTCTCAAGCCAGACACGTGGAGTAGAGCAGTGGATTATTGAGTAAGGGCAGGTGGTAGCAATAAAAATAGAATTGAATGAACAAAATAAAGGACATAACAATAAGAAATTACCGCGGAATCCGCTATGCCGAAGTGAATGGCATGGCGAGGGTGAATGTGTTCCTCGGTAAAAACAACTGTGGTAAATCTTCTGTATTGGAGTCTGTGCTCATGCTTTTGGGTGCAAACAGTCCTGCGTTGCCTTTGGCGGTAAACGTGAACAGAAACTATTCAACAGTAGACAAAAACGACTTTGCCTTGTTCTTCCATAATTGTGATGTTGCTAATGTCATAAATATAGAAGTATGCCTTGCTGACAATACATCTATGCGTTTGGATATGACGTATTCGGAATCTACGATTGATGAGATTCCCGTTTCTGATATGCAGAATGGTATGATTGAAACGTTGAAAAGATACACTCTCAATCAGAAATATACATATGGCGCAAAAGAGTATCGTACAGCATTGGTGTATAACGCTAAAGATTCTAAATTGTCTTTTGTTCCTGCTGAAGAAAACGCGAACTGTCCTTCTGTATTCTACATGGCACCACGTTATAACTTCAATGACTACATTAGCCATTTCAATCAAATTGTAACAGACAAGGAAAAAGCCAAGGTAGTAGAAGTGTTGAATTCTATAGAGCCGAGAATAAAAGACGTAACGGTAATAGGTCACAATGTTATGGTTGACACTGGTCTTGACAAGCTTATACCGATAAATCTTATGGGTGATGGTACACGTAAGTTGTTTACTATAGTGACAGCGTTGTATAATGCAAAGAATGGAATTCTTATAATTGATGAAGTGGACAATGGACTTTATTATAAGTCTATGAAATCCTTGTGGAAATCAATACTAAAGATGTCGCAAGAATATGATATACAGGTATTCCTTTCTACTCATAGTGTAGACTCCCTAAATGCATTAAACAGTTTGCTTGAAGATGAAATGCCTGAATCTCAGAGTGATGTCAAGATATTCACGTTACGAAAGAATATGCAGGATGAGTTGAAATCTTATGATTATCAATTCGAAAAATTCAACTATTTGCTTGATAGGGAGGAGGAAATAAGATGAGGAAACTCCTAATAAGAAGGCTAAGATTTATTCGTATATCACTACGTTCAAGCATAGTAGAAAAGAGAATGAGAAGATAAAAAGTGGAGATTGGAATTTTTCGAATGCTGAATATTGGAATTTGGATGCTGAATATCTGGAGCCTCTTAAAAGATTTATAATGGAGCATGCAACATAAAAGTATGTAAACAAGCCAAAGAACGCGTCGGGGCATTGCAAAGGTAATGACTGGCGTAAGGGAAAGCAAGGGAAAAAGAAATAAAAAATAAATTCCTAGTATCATGTTTGGGCGGAAAACGAGATACTAGGGATTTTGTTTTTATTTATGGATATATCTGTATGAATCAATTTTCTTCTTGATGCTTTTCAAGCCATAAGTAGGCAAGAAGAAGAATGTGAAATACATGATTGATTTTAGCTTACTGAAATGTAGACATTGGCGATAAACAGCAATGTTGTATTTGATGAGATGTATTTTCTTGCTTGATATAGAGTCGTTTCTTTTTCTATAGTAAGCCAGAGGCTTTTGTATGCCACAAGCTACTTGGCAGTCGCGTGTGATGGCTATGAACAAAGCCCAGTCTTGACGCTTGCGTATGGTAGGCATAAAGTATTTTTTCCCCAGTGCACGAATATCGTAGACAGCTGTTAGGCAGCCAATCTTGTTGTCACGTTTCATCATGCTGAAGGTGATGCGGCGTGGTGATACATTTACACCTGTTACATTGTCGTTGTTGTCGCTTATCAGATACGATGAGCAGCACAATGCGTAGCCACCCTCTCTCATTGCTGTCAATTGAATCTCCAGCTTATCAGCCATCCATCTGTCATCGCTGTCACAGAAGGCTATATATTGTCCTTGTGCGCGCTCAATGGCGTTGTTTCTTGCAACTCCAGGTCCCTTATTCTCCTTTAGATACACCACTTTTACACGATTGTCCTTTTCAGCATAGTGCTTCAATATGGCAATTGTGTAAGAGTCCGAAGAGCAATCGTCGGTGACAAGCAATTCGAGATGTTTGTATGATTGGTTTAGGATGCTGTCGATGCTTTGCGCCAGAAACCTGCCAGAGTTGTAGGTCGGCATAATCACCGATACGAGACCTTCTTCCATAGCCTTTATGTATTTTAGTTGCAAAGATAAGAATAATATAATAAAATGACAAAAAAATGGCGAAATATGAATACCTTTGTACATATGTAACTAATGTGTTAATAAATTAATGAACAAGATAATGCGATTTGTTGTGATAGCCCTTGCGGCATTGTTGACGTTGTCGTTTGCTGAATCTCCACAGAAAATAAGGAGAGTTGTTGCAGACAATGACTATCGGCTTGTGTTCTGCGATGAGTTCAATCTTCCCAATGGTTCGCAACCTGATTCTACAAAGTGGAGTAGGTGTAAACGCTATGATAGTATGTGGAATCGCTGGATTAGTTCATCTAAGGATGTGGTATATATTAAGAATGGAAAACTGGTGTGTCGTGCAATACCTAATAGAAATGAACCAAATGACACGGCAAAGATGCTGACCGGGGCTATATGGACCAAAGACAAGTATTCATTTAAGTATGGACGTTTGCTTGTTAGGATGAAGACAAATATCCATCAAGGTAATTTTCCGGCAGTGTGGCTTGGACGTCAACAGCTAATAGGTCATAAAGCGCCTTATGGTGAGATTGATGTGGTAGAGATGTTCGGCAATAAGAAACAGTCTAACCATAACATTCATACACAACTCACAATAGACAATCCAAGACATGGGTTGCGTAATAGTTTCAGCCATAATGTCGACGTTTCTAAATGGCATGTATATGGTATAGAGTGGACTCCAGAATATGTACGATGGACCGTTGATAGTGAAGTCGTAGGTGTATTTTTCAAGTCGAAGGATAAGGCATTGCTTCAAAAGCATCAATGGACATTTGATGATAGATTTTTTATACTGGTTAATCAAAGCGTTGGCAACGGTGTTCATGGAATGGTGCCAGATGTAAATTATGTTTATGAAACCCAATTTGATTGGGTAAGAGTTTATCAAAAATAAATAATAATGAATAGAATAAAAGAAATTTTGGCCTGCATATTTGTACATTTCCCAGTAGCAGTTGTCAAGTTAAGGTATCTCTTGCGTTTTAAGAAGTTGCCAAATCTTAAATCGCCCAAAGATCTGAATGAGAAGATTTTGTATATGAAACTCTATACCGATACTTCGTTGTGGACTCGTCTGGCAGATAAAGTGTCGGTGAGAAATTATGTCAAGGAGTGTGGTTTGGAGCATATCCTTGTGAAATTGTATGCTGTATGGAATGATGCATCGGCTATACGATTTGAAGAACTTCCTGACTCCTTTATGCTAAAATCAAATAATGGTGACGGAAAAGGAACCAATGTGCCCGTTTACGATAAAAATGCATTGACGAAAGCAGAAACTCAAGCTTTGACTGCTAAGGCTGGCAAATGGTTGATGCAAAAAAACATTGGTGCACTCTCTGCCGAACCTCATTACAGTAGAATAAAGCCGCTTGTTTTTGCGGAGGAGTTATTGCCGATACCAAATGGTGAGAAGTCGGTTGTCGATTATAAGTTGTGGTGCTTTAATGGTGAACCTTTTATTTTTTTAGTTATTTCAAATCGTAAGAGTGGGGGAGAGGCAGAACTTGCTTGCTACGATTTGAATTGGAACAATAGATCTGACTTGTTGGAGGAAAGCAAACACTATCATATCAGAAGGGAAGCACTGCAGCGTCCGGAAAATCTTGATGCCATGATAGAGTATTCACGCATTTTGGCAAAACCTTTTCCGCAGGTGCGTGTTGACTTGTACAATATCAAAGGCAAAATATATTTCGGAGAATTGACGTTCACTTCTCTTGGAGGAATGATGAATTACTTCACTCCACAGGCTTTGTTGGAAATGGGGCGTAAGGTCAATCTCGAATATGTGAAATAATGCGTGCTTTTTGACATATACAATGGTAAATGGTGCAGTTGCGGCCTGTTTGGGCTGCACCATTTTCTTTTATAAATATTCTTCTAAAATTTTTTTTACATTGTCAGCATGGTATGTTTTACTTTTATCATGAGCATATTTTTTCATAATATCTAATTCTTCCTCATGTTCCAACAGATAGTCGCAGGCTTTAATGAAATCGTCAGTACTGTTCTCAAAGGGAATAATGATACCGGTTCTTTGGTTGTCAATAAGTTCTGATGCATAGATCCAATTAGTCGCAACGACCGGAATTCCAGCAATATAAGCATCAAGTATACTACCAGGAATACCTTCTGTAGGATAGTGGGTAGGGAATACCATCGCATCATATTTTTCAAGAAGTGATGGTATTTCATGTTGTTGAGCGATTCCCTTATAAGTAACAAACTTGTAGTTTGAAACTTTTGAATTGAAGTATAACTCGTCTTTAGGTGAAATCATGCCATAAAAATCTATTTCAACGTCATTACGATTATGTTTGGCAAGATAATCACAGTAGGCAAAAATTACATCCAGTCCTTTTTCTACGGTGATACGTGCTAGAAAAACCAATTTTAAATGATGGCTTGTATGGTGATGTTTAGGATTGAATCTGATAAATTTAAAGTTTGGGCAATATGTCAGATTTTCATATCCGTATAGTTTATGAAGATTATCACCTAGTTGTTTTGTCTCATTGAAGATACGAGATATTCTTCTAAGCATGAAACGATGAAAAGGCATTGATTTCAAATAGATATGCAATCTTCCGCCGATTGTAAACATGTATATGTTATATCTGAAAATAAATGATGCCAAATATATAATAGGCATCATCCATTTCAGGTTACCATGAGCTGGTAATACACATACTTTATTACAACATGCAAGTCGGTTGAACATTTTGGCCAAAGCTAGAGTGTCGTATCTGAATGATTCTGTATCAAATTCTGATACTTTGTATCCCATCTCATTTAAGAGTTTTGATACGTTTCTTGTTTTTACCGTTTGACCTTCCTGTTTTTTAGAATGTTTGCCGAAATATCCAAAGACCAATATCTTTTCTTGTTTTTGCATATGTTGAATATTATTTAAATTTTTCCAATGCGTTCTTTATAGCATTTAGCCAACCGTGTCCATATTTGTCATCGGGTTCGACATAGTTTCCTTCGCCCCACTCATTCCATGATTTAAGAAACAATATTTGGTGTTCAGGGGTTTTGTCTTTAATCAGCTCAAGAGCTTCTTCTATTGTTTTCTGGAATTTTTCGGGTGTTGCATTTATTAACGGATTGGTGGCTACACCGGCTCTTGGGGTTCTGTCCCACTGTGGTAGCAGTGTTGGATATACAGAATCCCATGCATCTTCCTTAACATAGTAATGCTTCATAACCTCACTGTAGTCACAAATGTTAGATGTTGGCAAAAAACTATTCTTTAAAAGGAAATACAATAGCATCTTCAGTTTTCCCTTACACATCGATTGTGCTCTTGACAATCCAGACGAGATAGTAGCATCAAATCCTAAATCAAGTATCGATTTGTAGTGTTCTGCCGATTCGTCTGTTGCCCAAAGTGACAATTTCTTGCCTTTAACCGAGCGTCCAGATGAGTTTACTGTATATCCTACGAAGTGTATTCCTGGCAGCCCGTTTTCCTTTGCCATTTTTTGCCATAGTTTGATGAACTTTTCTACATCGGGTATGGCTTTAGGCTGATATATGGCAAAGAGTGGTTTTCCGTCAACCGTGATGTATCGTTTGTCGCGGAATGCGGGCAACAATGCATTGAAATGTGCTATGTGGTCATCCATAGAGTATTCCATCTTCATAATCATGGAGTCGCGTTGTGTGCTCTTGCCTTTAATCCACGTTTTATTGGTCCAGTCGTGGTTTGCCCAACAAAGACAGAAGGGAAAGTCTGGCTTTCCGCTTGCAAGTACTTCATTAAATGGACGTTCAAGCAACTGTTTGCCGTTGCCAAACCAATAGTGATAATAGCAGAAGCCTTCTATGCCAGCCTCACGTGCCAGTTCTGCCTGTTGTTCTCTCACTTCAGGCAGACGAAGGTCGTAAAAACCTAAGTCGGCAGGCAAGTGTGGTTGATAATGTCCCTTAAATAGAGGTTTTGCTCTTACTACATTATTCCACTCTGTAAAACCTTTGCCCCACCATTTGTCGTTTTCTGGTATTGGGTGATACTGGGGTAGATATAGTGCTATTACTCTTGCTTTCATATGTTATTCTGAATTAATAAAGATGATTGAAGACAAATATATATTATATAATTCGGATTTCCAAATTTTTTATAAGGTTTTGCTGGATATGTGACATAAATGAATTGCTATCCGACTTTCCATAGTAAATGAAAGTCAATGTAGTTCAATCCGTAATTCAAGTATATTACTCCTAATAGCAATACGATAACTATACCTAACCATCTTGGTGCTATTGTATATGCTATGCACGGCAATAAGATAATGCCAACAACTCTTATAAGTAAACTTATTCTTTCTGCAATTACTGTAACGAATGAGAAAGTGGCGTAAGAAGCTATACCTAAGGCAAAAATCTTTAGTAAAATTGGAAAGTATTTATTATGCTCTGTTATTGTTTTCGAGAAAAACATTAGATAGAAGAAAATCATCACATTTAGAAGATATAGAGGTCCAAATACATTCACGCCCATGTATTTTCCTGTTTCTTCGGATTGTTGATAGAAAGCCAATTTTGCCCCTATATAAGGAATGTCAGACATTAGAGTGACATTATGACCTATAAAATATATTACATATCCTACAGGAATAATACAACTCCAGAGTATTTTTCTTTTCCCACATAATTCTCTGTTATTAAGGAAAAGTAGTGGCATAAGAATAAGTCCTGATACATGAAAGCAGGAGCCTATAGCTATTAATAGAAAAGCTATTTTGCGTTTCCCTTCAGCTATTGGGATTATAGATAAAAGGAACAAACCAGAGAGTATTCCCGTTCTTATTTGTGTTACTTCATGTACGCAGTAATAGAAACATATATATATAGCAATTGATAGAAATGCTAATTCTGTTGTTTTGCGTATGGCTATAAATTTCAATCCTACACCAAATATGGCATAAGTTAGAAAAAGTAGATGTACATCATTTGTAAAAATATTGTAGAAAGCAGAAATTAGCAGATATGTAAACTCTGTATTCTCTGATACTGTAGAGTAATAATAATTTCTATATACCATCTCATAGTTTTCAGAGTCTGCATCAATACCCACTTCTCGTAATCCAGCGGTTAATACCAAAGCAACGAAGAATAGCAACATCAACAAGCTTCGTTGTTTGCTTTGCAGATGTTGTTCTATCAGTGAGCATAGGCCAGCCATGATGAAGAGAGCCATTATTATATATGCCATATCTATTATTTCCTTTTTATGAATTTTATTGCCATTGTTCTAATATTGTGTCGTTCAGTTTGGCTAATCCCAATTATAGCAAATAATGTAAGTGTTATTATTGGTGATACAATGAAAATAACAGCAGTATTAATGATGCTTGGGGACAGGTGTTGTTTAATAATACTTGTTATAATAAAGCTGATTACCAATAATGCCACGCCTTGTAATAGAAACTCTATAAGATATTTGTGTAAGTTGAACGTTTCATGGCATCTGCATAGAATGATTATTCTTATGGTATGTGCTATGATGATAACAAATATCATTGATAGCAAAACACTATATGATGGACATCCAAGTCTTAGCATTATGTATGCTATAGGCAAGTGCATCAATGTCATGCTGTCTGTGCAGACGTAATATTTCTTAATATTTCCTGTTGCTTGGATAATTGTGGTTATTGGACTATTGAGTGAAAGACACATTGTATATATCAAAATTAATTGTGCAAAAGTGACCATTTCTTCACTTGGTGAACCTATCCATAATGTAAGTACTTGTTTCATTTCTACAAACAATGGGATTGTTGCAGCGCCCAGGAGAAAAAGTATACATTTATTACTGATTCTAAACATTGTGTCAAGTGATTGCATTTCGCCCACAGCATATGCTTTTATCATAGGGGCTCGAAAAGCCAGTATAATGCTATTAGCTAATGAAAGTATAGCATTATATAGGCTGATGGCGATAGCGAATGCGGCATTTATAAGTGGGCCGAAGAAAATGTTTAGTAAAATAACACTACCTTGTATTAGTCCTACTCCTGCCATAGAACCAAGCATTGACCATCCTGTAAATGAAAGAAGTTCTCTATATTTTGAAATTTCTTTAATAAATTTATATCTACATTCGTCGTATTTGTTTTTTGTATATATAAAATATATTGAAAATGTAACTATAGCTATAACGCTGAGGCTCAATGAATAAAACACCAAGTTATCCATTGTCGATAATCCTATAAGGAGTGCTGCTATTAGTTTCAACGTACAGTCTATACAGGATACAACGGCATACACTCCCATTTCTTCATGTGCATATATTGCGGCTGTATATGGTATTTGAAGTAATGTGAATAAAAAAGTGAAAATGGCGAATTGAAATGCAGTATTAGCTGCAATCATACGGTTTTCGGGAATTGTCATTTGAGTGTTGAGTATCCATATACCTACAGTTTCAAAAGAGATTAACAATATGATGCAGAAGCAAATCATCACAGTGATGCTTACTGAATAAACAGTTTGTAATTCTGCTTTATTGCCTTTGCCAGAAAGGAAGGAATAGAATCTTTGTATAGCTTGTGAAAAAACAGGAATCAGACATGAACTTAATGTTACAACACCTGCTACAGCATTATATATACCATAGTCACATTGTCCTAAACCTCGAAGCAATAGCCGTACGGCATAAAGATTGACTAAAGTCAATACCAATATGCGTATAAAAAGCAGTATCGTATTTTGGGTAATACGTTTAAGTTTATTTGCTTCGCTCATTTATTGTTTTATGATGTTATTTAATGATTAAGTCTTTAATGCTATATATACATAGAACTATTATCGTTATGAAGCATATTCCTAATACAAACAGCATTCTCTTCGGCCCAGTTGCCTTTATTGGTACTGCAGCTCCCTTAATGACTGTGAATGCAGGAGTGCGTTCCTGTACTTTGGCTTTGGCTGCCTGATATTGTGCCACCATAGTGCTGTAGGCATTATATTTCAGTTGCAGATCGTTCTCAAGGTCGTCCTGTTTTGCTCGCATACTAGCCAGTACCACGTCGGTGTTGGCGTCAGCGTATGATCCGTATAGCTGGCGTGCCTTCTCATACTCGTGCTTTGACTCAACCATGAGTTTATGGTAGTATCGTTCGTCAACTCGTGCTTTGCTTGTACGATAGTTGGTGATGAATACCTGAAGGCGTTCTTTTACCGAGTCGGCAATGGTTTTGCAGATTAACGGGTCTTGGGCTTCTGTTGAGATGGTTATAACTGCAGTTTTCTTGTCGATGTTAATAATCACTTTTTTGCGTATAGCTGAAGCTATATCGTTTTGCTTCTTCGACAGCATGTAGGGATTGTTCTTACCTGTACCATTGATAGCTTTTGGCTTTTCGGCGAACATTTTTTTGATTCCGCTTATAGCTTTTTCCCAAAAAGGATATTTCTGGTGCTTGGCAAGATAGTCGTAGTAGCTGCATCTTATTGAGCCGTCAGCAGAGGCTACATTAATATCAAACAGACCAACCACGAATCCGTTATCGTCCATAAGGTCGGGATAGAGCATTGGATTTATGGCGTCAGTAGTTTCCATATTGCCAAGGTCAATGCCGAATGATGATGCCAGTGAACCTAATGTTCCTCCTATGTTTGAGCTGTTATTGATTTCTGGTGCGAGGCTGAGGCTTGAAGTGTATGTGCGTGGTATGCACAATATGTAAGCGCATGATAGTACGAATACCACGGGCAATACCTTGACAAAAAGCAACTTCTTAGCCCATATCTTGCTGAATATTATTCTGAGGTCAATCACCTCTAATTCTTTTTTCTTATCTTCCATTCTGTGTGTAGTGTTCTATTAACTTATACTAACGGCAAAAGTACAATTTTGTTTTGTTTTGGAAGAATTAATTTTGCGAAATTGTTTTACAAGGTATAAACAATGGAACATAAAGATAAATGTTTTAGGTTGTTCACACTCCGCAAGATTTGAGCATAGCATCAACATTGCTAAGGTCTACTGCTTCTTTAATTTGCGCTCCGTTCTTTATAGAAGCAATATGCTCCATTGCCTCTTTTATTGCTTCTAATGTTTCTTTCTTTGACATTGTCTTTTCTTATTTGTTATGCTTTGATGCAAAAGTACAATATTCTTATGAATTAACAATGTTAACTTGAGAAAACCTGTAGTTTCGATTAATGGAATAAACTTCCAAAGGATGCCTTTTGATAGGGCGTAAAATATGACAGAAAAAGACAAATATATAAATGAAATTTTGTGTGTGTCAATTTATTTAGTATATTTGTAAAAAAAAAGAGAATATGATACAGCAAGCATTTTCATTAAACCAAGCACAACTCCAGCTGTTGGACATGATGTCGTTTATTAAGACACCAGAAGCGTTGAGAGATTTGAACAAAGTGATTTCGGATTATTTTGTTAAAAAGGCAGATGAGGAAATGGCTAAAATGTGGAATGAAGGAACTCTTAATGAAGAAAAGATTGAAAGTTTTCGGAATATCCATGAGCGTACTGCATATAAAAAGCCCGTATTGTAATTGTCAATAGCTCATAACAATGAATATTGTTTTTGCGTTTTGATTCTCATTTTAGTTTTGGTCTTATTACCGTTGATGCTGATGATAATAAGTTTGTAGATTGTGCTATTGTTGCCAATGCACACTTTATAGTTACTGAGGATAAACATTTTAATGTATTAAAGAATATAGAGTTTCCTCATGTAGATGTTATAGGAATAGATGATTTTAAGGATATTCTGGCTTCTTCTTCAATGCGTAACTAATTTTTTGTCATTTGCCATAATCCCCATGCAAATATAATACAAGCAGTAAAAAACTGTTACAAAATAAAAATTGATTATAGAGATTTTCAGTGCGATTTTTTATGGTTTTTAGTGTGGCAAATGCTGCATCGTTCTTCATTTGTACCTCATTTGCCTTGCAACTGTAGCCCTTTTGATATGTAAAAGGGCTACAGTTGCAAGGCAAATGGACTACAGTTGGAGTGCAAAAGAGGTCCTTTTTTTATAAAATGTAGGTTTTTTTGTGTGCAGAAATTTTGTATACAAAGTTTGTATATTCTGTAACTTATTGTGTATAAGCAATATAATACAAAACGCTTAAAACTCGCGAATTCTGAGCTGAAGAGCAGTTTGTGCGTTCAACTCGCAGTTTTGAGCGGTATAAAATGCAAATATAGAAAAAATACTGCTGCTATTTGCAATAAAAAGACAAAACGTCGTTAGTATATATAATCAAGATTAATACTTAATGAATATATCGAAGATACTAAATATGGAAGATACATATGTATACGACGGAATGAACGAGGTTGAGAGAAATGTTAAGCGTGTATTTGACTTTCTTGTAGCCTTTGTGGCATTGGTGGTTTTCTCGCCTCTTTTCATAGTTTGTTATTTTGCCGTGAAGCACGAGGATGGAGGTCCGGCTATATTCAAGCAGGAACGTATAGGACGTTTCGGCAGACCTTTCTATATATATAAGTTTAGGAGTATGCGGGTGGATGCCGAGAAGAATGGTCCGGCTTTATATCAGCATGAACGCGACACTCGTATGACTAAGGTGGGGCGTTTCTTGCGTGTGCATCATCTTGACGAGTTGCCACAGTTGTGGAATGTAGTGTGTGGCGATATGTCGTTTATTGGTCCGCGTCCGGAGCGTAAGTTCTATATCGATCAGATTATGAAACTTGACCCTCGTTATGTTTATCTTTATCAGATTCGTCCGGGCGTAACGTCATACGCCACGCTGTACAATGGCTATACCGATACGATGGATAAAATGCTCAAGCGTCTGGAGCTTGATTTGTATTACCTGAAGCATCGCTCGTGGTGGTTTGACATCACGATTCTGTTCAAGACGTTTGTCAACCTGGCTATAGGAAAGAAGTTTTAGGGCCGCGATGAGGGTCTTAGTCACGAATTACCATGAATTATTCACGAATTACCATTATTAATGTTAAGTGTTAAATGGTGAATGTTAAATTCGTGGGTAAATTCACGGGTAATTCACGATAATTCGTGACAACGTTTTTTAATGTTAAGTGTTAAATGTTGAATGTTAAATTCGTGGGTAAACTCAACATTCAACATTCAAAACTCAACATTCACAGATGCTGTATGTCAGATTCTTGCAATCCTGTAGCTTGCATGATTTGTTCTCTGCTCATTCCCATTGCCTTCAATTGTCTGGCTATTTCTAATGAACGCTCAGCCCTGCCTTCAACTAAGCCTGCAGCCCTACCTTCAACTAAACCCGCAGCTCTGCCTTCGGCATGTCCTTCAGTGTAGCCGTCGTCGTGACTTGTATCAAAGAGGCTGCGCATATGTCTTACTGATTCCATATAGCGTTCGTATGCCCGGCGTTCTTTGTCGGGTAGAGAGTCTACTCTTAGCTGTTTGCGTGCTTCGGCAAGTCCGGCAGCTTTGGTGTTGTCGTCAATCTTGCCAGTCTTCAGAAACTCTATCCACTCGTCGAGTGGCGTTGTGGCTATCTTGTCAAAGTCATTTACGCGTAGGATGTAATATTCTGGGAACAGTTCTCCTGCATCTTTACGCTTTTCAAGTTTTGATTCACTGATGCCAAGGAATTTCTCGCTTTGCTTGGCTGAAAGTTTTAAAAGGTCGTGGGGAGCGTGCAGTCCTTTGAATTCAGTTTTGCCATGATATACGTAGTCTTTGCCTTGACCTAATTCGAAATATACGATGTTGATGGAGTATATCTTGCGCACCTTGTCGTAGCTGTCGCCTTTGTCGATGTATTCGGTTATGGCTTTTGACACTCCGTAGAGCATGCGGTGGAAGTAGGTTATCTCATGGCTGTTTTGTATTTCAATGATTATCAGCTCGCCGTCTTCATCTTCTGCCAATATATCGACACGGTTGTACTTGTCAAGCAGGTCTTCTTGGTTGCCTTCGCTCTCAAGAAAGTGCTTGATTACTATCTTCTTGCCAATCAGCGACAAGAGCAGACCTTCCAATACTGCATGGTTGGTCTTGTTGCGAAGCAGGCGTTTCATAGCCCAGTCAAATCTGACGTACTTGTCGTAATATAATGCCATGGGTTTTCCTCCTTAATGTTTGTTATTCTGCTGTAAAGATACACAAAATATTGTGTAGCGCAAAACAATATTTTGTTATTGTCACGAATTACCACGAATTATTCACGAATTATTGTAGGAGGTTATGGCGACCCCACCATGAGCTGAGCAAGCAAACTGTGCTTTAATGATCACAATTCACGGACAATTCACGATAATTCGTGACAATGCACAACAATAAATTCAAAATTCCATAATTATTCATGGCAGGCGTTAGCCGCCAACAACTCAACATTCAATATTCAAAACTCAACATTCACGAATGTTATTCGTGTTCTTAGAATTTCTTGAATTTCAGACGTAGCTTTTCTGTTGACAGTATCATGCGGTTGCCGTTGAGTGCTTCCTTCTTGAAGTGCTCGGGCAGGGCGTTGATGCCCAGTTGGCGCAGGTTGTTGTCGATGGCTTCAACGGGAATGTCGCCGCCCTGCTCGTGGTTGGGATTGTCCTCATGACCATGGTCGAGGTATATCTTAGTGATGTGGAGACTGTCGTGAGTCTGATTGAAGCGCAGATAGTAGGCGCCAATGCTGCTGTTGGAACTGTCCTTGATGTAGATAAGATCCTTCTGAACTCCCCAGAATACGTAGCCCGAGGAGTAGTCGGTGGTGCCGCCAGTGGCGAGAGTGTCAATACGCTCCAGATGCCAGAAGCCGTCGAGAGGTCCGTTGTCGCTTGTCTCGACGTTGCATGATGCGAGCAGAAAGGGTGTGGCGAGCGCAGCCAGTAGGCTTTTTATAATCTGTTGCTTCATATTTATTTTATCAATCCCGTTTTACATATTGTTATCTGTCCACCGGCGTTGTGACCGAACATCTGTCGGCTACCGAAGTCCATAGCGTAGGCTGCAGTGATTTTCCAGCCCTTGTTGAAGCGATAGGATGTTTCGGCGAGGAAACTGAAGTTTTGGTGCTTGCTGTTGAAGGGAATGTCGTAGGTGCCCCAACCTTCCTGATAGGTGGCGAGAGCGCGGTAGGCGAGGCGAGAGGTAGGCGAGCCGTCGACGCCCAGATGCCATGCTACGAAGCGGTTGTTGTATATATATAATTGTCCGTTGGTATTGTATATGGGCGAACGGTAGAGCGGATTGCCCATCACCTGACCCCAATGTTGCCAACCTGGATAGATGCCGTGATTGTAATAGTTGTCCATACCTGCAATCTGGTCGCTGATGTTCTGCGTGTGGTCGTGGTTGTAGGGGCCGCTCTGGTATTTGGTGTAGATGTATTCGGCTACGACGTGGCGCAACCATCGTCCGTACTTCAGTTCCAGTTCGCCGCCCAGCATGATGTCCTTAAGGTCGTAGAGGAAGTAGCGGCGATGGATGCGGTTGTTCCAGTCGTTGCCCGAGCCGTAGCCGTTGTTGTTGATATGGAACATCTGGCTGTGATCTTCAAAGAAGTGGTCGGCGTAGACAGACAACCGCCAAAGCTCGCTGTCATAGTTGACGCGCATAAGCCAGCTGCCCACTATGTTGCCCTCGTTGTTGGCATACATTCCGTCGGTAGCGTCCTGACCGCCAGGAAAGAATGCGTGCCAGAAACTTTTCAGTCCGTGATTGGTAGGTATGGGTTGCATTGTGCCGTCGTTGGAGGGACGATATGGTGTGCCGCCAAACAGTGTAGCCATCTCCAGTCCGAGTTCTACGGATAGGGGGAAGGTGGAGTATTCGTTGCCAATCTTCAGATATCCGGCCTTGGAGTGATAGAGTACGTGGTCAGCATATTTAGATTGACGGCTTGTGAAGTCGTGCTGCCAAGCGTCGTCGGTCATCATGCCATAGGCTATATGGCCCTTCAGGTGCAGCCAACCGCCTCCGAAGGGCAACTGCCAGTATTCTGGCAGGGCGATACGTACTTGTGGAACGGGACGTGCATTGATGCCCAGCGTCTGCGAACCCGAACTGAGTGTCTGGTTTTTCAATTGCAAGGGCCACTCCTTGGCTCCTGCTGTAATCACACCGTGCAACCATCGTGCCTCGACATAAGCCTGCTGCAACACGACGTTGCTGGTATAGTGAAGTGGAACTGCCACATCGGCGCAATAGCCTATAGCCCATCGTCGTGCCGAGTCGGCAGACAACGGTCGCATAACGGCAGCACGAACATATCCGTTCGTTTTGTCGAGTGAACTAAGACCATAGCGGTTGGCGTTGAGCCACAGAGGTGTCTGTCCCTTCGACAGCGTAGCCTGCGTCTCAATGCGGTAGGTGAGCGAAGAAGTGAGGTGGGGTTTGGAAGGCTCGCGGTCGGTCTCTTGCCATGTATATTGCGCATGAGTGACAGCGGGAAATAATGCTATAAGAAGAGCAAAAAGGCGAAAGACGGTATGGCAGTGGGTCATCAATTGAATATCTTAAATTTGATATTTAGTTAATCCCTACCCCCTAAGCTAACAAAGCATACCACTCCCCTCCCTACGGGGGAGGGGTTGGGGGTAGGGCTTTGTGGGCTTTTGTTTTTTTTTAATTATGCACAAGCGTTCCGATAGGTTCGCCGTCCATAACCTTCTTCAGATTGCCCACAACGTCCATGTTGAACACATAGATGGGGAGGTTGTTCTCCTTGCACATTGTTGTGGCTGTGAGGTCCATCACTTTCAAGCCGCGAGTGTAAATCTCGTCGTATGTGATGTCGCTGAACTTGGTTGCGGTCGGATCCTTCTCAGGGTCGGCGGTGTAGATGCCGTCAACGCGTGTGCCCTTGAGCATAACGTCAGCCTCAATCTCGATGCCACGCAGACTTGAACCGGTGTCGGTAGTGAAGTAAGGCGAACCGGTTCCGGCAGAGAAGATGCAAACGTAGCCGTTCTCCATAGCCTCGATGGCTTTCCACTTAGAGTAGAACTCGCCAATAGGTTCCATGCGGATGGCTGTGAGCACCTTGGTCTTAACACCGATAGCGCCAAGAGCCGAACTGAGTGCCAATGAGTTGATTACTGTAGCGCACATTCCCATCTGGTCGCCTTTGACACGGTCGAAGCCCTTTGAGGCTCCGCTAAGTCCGCGGAATATGTTGCCACCGCCGATGACGATGCCAATCTGTACACCCATTTCGTGTACTTCCTTAATCTGCTGGGCATACTCGCCCAAACGAACTGGGTCGATGCCGAAGCTTTGGTTGCCCATAAGGCTCTCGCCACTGAGCTTAAGAAGAATTCTGTTGAATTTCATATTTTGATTTTTGAGTTTTGATTTTTGAATTTTGAATTGTTGCCTTTGGCAATTTTGAGTTTTGAATTTTGAGTTTTGAATTGTTGCCTTTGGCGATTTTGAGTTTTGAGTTTTAAATTTTGAGTTTCCCCTTTTATTCCTCTTCCCAAGTTTTCAAAGCATATCACTCCCCTCCCTACGGGGGAGGGGCAGGGGGTGGGGCTTTTGGGGGACAGGGCTTTTGGTGGGTGGGGCTTCTTTACAGCTGTATCTCCACTACCTTATCCACATCAGTAGGTACGCTGTCGAGTGTAATGAGCACACCGCCTTGACACTTCTGCATCTTGACAGCCTTGCGCGAAACGTAATCTACGGCGCGCTTTGCGTTCTTGTCGGTGATTGGGAGGAAGAGCGAGCGGTCCTTGAGGTTGAGGATATGTACGAATATCTTGTTGTCCTTCTCGGTTGTTACGCCCCAGTCGCGTGGTGTGACGCGTCCTCCACGTGTACCATATATAGTCTCTCCGTATGTCTTCATCCATTCGCCCATTTCCTTCAGACGCTGCACAGCCACTGCGGGCAGACAACCGTCGGGTTGCGGGCCGATGTTCATAAGGAGGTTGGCGTTGCGACCAGCAGCCTTCACGAGGTAGTGGATGAGGGTCTTTGTCGACTTGTAGTTTTGGTCGGTAATCTTGTAGCCCCACATACCGTTCATTGTTTCGCATGTTTCGAGCGGCAGCTGTGAGATTGACTGACCAGAGAGTCCGGCAGTGTTCTCGCCGGGCAGGTCGCGCTCGAACATTTGGAAGTCTTCGCCTTCGAACGGAGTATGATGGTGGTTGTTGCCGATGAGGCAGGCGGGCTGCAGACGATGGATGAGAGCATACTGCTCGGGCAGACGCCAGTCGAACGAGGGGTTCTGGTCCTGATCCCACCATCCGTCAAACCAGATGGCACCCACTTTGCCGTAGTTGGTGAGCAGCTCGGTGAGCTGATTGTTCATGAATGTATAGTATGAGTCCCAGTTCTGCTTGTCAACGGGTCTGCCTGTACCCAAACCTGTACGGCCAAGCGGAGCGTCTTCACGCTGCCAGTCGATGTGCGAGTAGTAGAAGTGGATGTCGATGCCCTGGCGGTGGCACTCGTCAGCGAGCTCCTTCACGATGTCGCGCTTGAATGGAGAAGCGTCTACAACGTTATAGTCGGAATATTTCGACTTGAACATAGAGAATCCCTCGTGGTGACGTGTGGTGAAGCAGATATACTTGGCACCCGATGCCTTTATCTGCGATACCCACTCCTTGGCGCTGAAGCGAGAGGGATAGAAGCCTCCAGCCAGTTTGGCGTACTCCTTGTAGTTGAGGTCGTTGTTGGTCATAGTCCATTCGCCGGTGGCGAGCATGGCGTACAGACCCCAGTGAAGGAAGATTCCGAACTTGGAGTCCTGGAAGTGTTTGCGTGCCGCGATGTTGTCGGCAGAGGGTGTGTAGGTTTGATTAGTGTTAGCGGATGCTGTCAGCGATAGAGCCAGCATGACCGCAGCCAATAGCTTTTTCATAAGTTGTTGTTGGGTTATGGGTTATATTTGTTTCGCAAAGTTAACCTTTTTATTCGTATTGGTGAAGCAATAGGGCAAAAAAAAGTTAGGCTACCTCACGGTAGCCTAACTTGATAACTATTAAAACGTGTAATACGATAAGATCTTAGTCTTGTGCGTTTCTGTGCTGGATTTTTATATCTGTTTTATTGCCTATGCTTATTGGTTGCATTTTGCAATGCGCCATGTATGAGCAACTTGCACAATAACGTAACTTAATTTATAATGCTTTTGCCCATGCAGGGCGACATTACCTTTTTATTGTTTCCCAGGGCGCTTGCCCTGGGCTATGCGCTTTTGGGCTTTCAGCCCGTTGCTTGATTATTTTCTACGTGCAGCACGAATCTTATGTGTTGCCATTCGTTCTCCTATAACCTCAAATCCGCAACTACGCGCCTAATATGATACAGAAGCGAAAAGAATCTGC